>OBWL01001002.1_pt1 | contig 21165 bp, 15 predicted proteins | sample 1538061 | NCBI WGS metagenome assembly OBWL01 (sample SAMEA2580085, study PRJEB22360) | human gut metagenome | biome: human gut; feature: human-associated habitat; material: faeces | place: Denmark | collected 2008/2010
GTGCCGGGACCCCCCGCGCTCCGCTTTGCTCTCCCCTGCCCTATTTCCAATAGTATACCACCAACAGCGTCCCACGCTCTACTGACACGCTGCCCGCAACTCCCGTGAACTCATTGCTTACGCCCAAGGGGAAATCACAGGTAAGCGCCGCGCCCTCCAGCGGATATTTGAGCCCCCGCAGCCAGACCCCCTCCGCTCTGTCCCCCATGCAAAATACAGAGAGGAGTCCCCGATGCTCGGGACCGAAGCTCCACATCCCATTGGTGACCGCCCTGGCAGTCCACCCATCTCCGATGAGGGCGCCCTGACAGCCCCTTCGGGACAGCCAGACCAGGGATTGGAGATTTGCCAGCGTATGGTCCACCCGCCCTCCGGTCCCGCCATAGAGGCAAAAGGAGCGGAACCCCCGCTCCCGTCCCAATCGGATGGCCGCCATCATATCGGTATCGTCCTTTTCCACGGGCAGGTCCACCACATTCGGATGATCCGGCCGAAAGCCTATGGAATCAAAGTCCCCCACTACCAAATCCATAGTGACGCCCCGCTCCAGCAAGATCTGATATCCGCCGTCCGCCGCAATGACAAAGTCTCCCCGTTCAGGCGCAAAGCCCTCCTCATAGAACGTTCCCGCGCCCACAATATAACAGATCGGTCCCTCCATATGGCGTATCCTCCCGCTCGTTTTCCTCTATCTTGCCGCAAATCTCTGAAAAAAGCAATACCGGCCCGACTTTTTGCAGAGGCCGAACCCACCGCAGGAGCGGACCGCTTTCCCTTTCAGGCGGAATCTCGCCAAGCAGAACCGCCTCCGGGTCACCGGAGGCGGTTCTCACTTTACCGCTTCTTATTTTTGCCGCAGCGCTTGCCACAGGATGCACAGTTCCCGGTGCACCCTCCACAGCCGCAGTCTCCCCGTATCTGACTTTGAATGTGGCGAATCAAGTAGAAAAGGGCCCAGACGACCAGCACGGCAATCCCGGCATAAATCACATATTTCATCCCATGCGCCTCACCGGAACAGCAAGCTTCCGATCTGGAATACCAAAAAGGACCCCAGATAGGCCGCTCCGATCTGCCAGGCAATGGACCGCAGCGTCCACTGGAGAGAGTTCATCTCCTTGCGAATGGTGGCTACTGCCGCCACGCAGGGGACATAGAGCAGTACAAAGACCAGAAAGGCGTAAGCGGCCACCGGCGTCTGGAAGGTGCCCGACAGCGCCCCGGCGATGGCCGCGCCGCTGTCTCCCAGGGAGAAGCCATAAAACATGCTCATAGAAGACACCACCGCCTCCTTGGCGACCAGGCCGGAAAGCAGGGCCACCGCCGCCTGCCAGGTACCGAAGCCCAGCGGCCGAAGGACAGGGGCGATCAGGCCGCCGACGGCCCCCAGGAAAGAGTCCCCGGCATCCGCCACCATGGTGATCCCTCCGTTCCAGCCAAAGCTCTGGAGAAACCACAGCACTACGCTCATGGCCAGGATCAGAGTACCCGCCTTGACCAGGAAGCCCCGCACCTTTTCCCAAACGTGCATCATGCAGTTCCGAAAGGTCGGCAGGCGGTAAGGAGGCAGCTCCAGCACAAAGGCTGCCGGCTCCCCCCGAAACATGGTCTTCTTCAGGATGAGGCCGGAGAGAATGGCGCAGCATATCCCGATGACATAGAGGGAAAAAACCACAAGCCCGCTGTACCTGGGAAAGAACGCCGAGGCCATCAGTCCATATACCGGTAACCGCGCGGAGCAGGACATGAAAGGCACCAGCATGATGGTCATGCGGCGGTCCTTTTCATTCTCCATGGTCCGCGCCCCCATGACCGCCGGAACCGTACACCCAAACCCCATCAGCATGGGGATGAACGCCTTTCCCGAAAGGCCGAAGCGGCGCAGGAGCCGGTCCATGATAAAAGCGGCCCGCGCCATATAGCCGGAGTCCTCCAGGATGGAAAGGAACAGAAACAGCAGGGCGATCTGGGGCAAAAAGGTAAGCACACCCCCCACACCCGCGATCACACCCTCCACCAACAGGGAGTTGACCCAAGGCGCCACTCCGGCGGCAGTGAGAGCCCCGTCCACCCATCCGGCAAACCAGTCTCCCACCAGCGTCTCCACTCCGTCGGAGAGAAGGGAGCCCAAGGGGCCAAAGGTAAGCGCGAACATAGCCAGCATCATCAGGAGAAAGACCGGTATGGCCAAATATTTGTTGGTCACAATGGAATCGATCTGATCCGAGCGGGTCAGCGCACCGTGGGGCCGGCCCTTTTTCACAGACACCCGGACCACATTTTGTATGAACTGGTATCGGCTGTCCGCGATGAGCGTCTCCCGGTCACCCAAGGCATAGGCATCCTCATATTCCCGGCAGACGGACTCCAGTCTGGATTTTGTGATCTCGTTGAGGTCCAAGGCCTTTTCCACCAGCTCATCTCCCTCGATGAGCTTGATGGCCGTCCAGTGGGCGGGCAGCCCCACCGCATAGGCTCGGTCATGGATCAGCTCCCCCACCCGATGATGGATCTGGTGGGTATAGTCGTCGTAGAGGTCGTCGGGCTCTACCGTAACTCCCACGTGCATCTGCTCATGAGCGATGCGGAGCATCTCCCCCACATTCTCACCCGAGCGGGCCGTGATAGGGATGACCGGTACGCCAAGGGTCTCGGAGAGCCGTGCCACATCGATCTGATCCCCGTGCTTCTCCACCTCGTCCATAAAGTTGAGCGCAATGACCATCGGCCGCTCCAGCTCCAGAAGCTGGGCCGTGAGATACAGATTGCGCTCGATGTTGGTGGCGTCTACAATATCGATGATGGCGTCGGGTTTTTCTCCCACGATGAAATCCCGGGCCACGATCTCCTCCATGGAGTAGGGAGAGAGAGAGTAGATGCCCGGCAGGTCCACAATGGTGACATCCTTACCGTCTACCTGGGCCCTGCCCTCTTTTTTCTCCACCGTAACACCGGGCCAGTTGCCCACATATTGGTTGGACCCGGTCAGCGCATTAAAGAGCGTGGTCTTGCCGCAATTGGGGTTTCCCACCAGTGCCAGCTTCATCTCCCGGGTATCGTGACTGGCATAGTCCGGCGGACCCGCGTGGTATTCCCGCTCATGCTCATGGTCGGCGTTCATCCGCCGGAGCATCTCCTCATCGGGGATGTGCTGGACCATTCCTTTCCGGCGGCTTCGCTCCATACGACAGGCCTGCGCCTCCGCGTCGCTGGCGGTGACGGCGATCTGGGCCGCATCCTCCTTCCGCAGGGAGAGCTCATAACCCCGTATATTCACCTCAATGGGGTCCCCAAAGGGCGCCACTTTCCGCACGGTAACATAGGTTCCCGGCGTAAGGCCCATATCCACCAGTCGGCGTTTGACGGGCCCCTTATCGCTCCCCACCCGCAGGATCACTGCGCTGTCACCCGGGGTGAGGTCCATCAGGGTCCCGCCCCGCCGCTGCTCTGTTGTTGCTTCCATTGCAACTACCTCGTTTATTAGTTCGTTTTAACTTTCGACGCGCTCATTATACTATACCTCGTGTGGAATGACAAGCGAAACTCTCCCGTGTCTCCAGCGGAGCCGGGGCCTACCCCCAAAAACTGTGGAAATGCTGGAAGTGTCCCCACTTTCCACTCCCATCGCTGGCAAAATTTATGTCAACTAATTTTCTCCCGTTCCATTGACGAATTCAGTCCTATCCTATAAAATAAAAGGGATTTTTCCGACTAAGGAGCGGTCCTCATATGCGACAAAAAATTCCATCTCTCCTGCTGGTCCTGGCCCTGCTGTGCTCTCTGACGGCGGCTTGGGCGGCCCCGCCCAACGGAAGTCTCTCTATTGAGCTATGCGACTGGAATGCCAAAACCTATACGCCTGCCACTGCGGAGGCAGTGCGTTTGACCCTCAACGGTGAGACGCTCTCCGGAGACGTACCGGCCATGATCATCGATGGGCGCACCCTGGTCCCTGTGCGGTTGGTAGGTGAGGCGCTGAGCGCCCAGGTTTTGTGGGTCCAGCAGACCGGACAGGTTATTTTAAAGCGCGGAGAAGACCTTATCGTTCTTACACTGGACAGCGACAGCGCGGTGGTCAACGGCGTCCCCGCCTCTCTGCCCGATGGCGTCCCCGCCCAAGTGGTCCGCTATCAGGGCGCGGACCGGACGATGATCCCTCTCCGTTTTGTCTCCGAGCAGCTGGGCGCGGAGGTCCTCTGGGATCAGGAGACCTACTCGGCCCATATCACGGCGGACACATCGGAGGAACCCACGCCCGACCCGCTTCCACCCGAACAGTCGGATAAACTGGTCACCGATATTCAGGCCGACGCCAATGCGCAGACCGTGCTGATCACCACGGACCACACACCTGAATACCAGGTCATGGACCTGGGCGACCGGCTGGCCGTGGATGTACTGGGTGCCTCCCTGAGCTCCGGTTTCCCGGGGACGATCGTTGTAGACAATGAGCTAATCTCCGCTGTTCGCTATGCAGAGCACGGACCGGGCCTGCGCGACGGCTATGACCACGTCGTCCGGGTAGTGCTGGACTTGCAACCCGGAATCTCCTACGCGAAAAATGTAACGGTAGAGGCCCAGGAAAATGGCGTTCTGCTCACCACCTTCCTGGAAAACCGGGACGATGTGGACTTTACTCCCACTGTCCCCATCGACCCGGAGAAGTCCACCATCGTCATCGATCCCGGCCACGGCGGCAGCCGCCCCGGCGCCCGGTATGAGGGCATCGCCGAAAAGGATATCAACCTGGCGGTGTCCAAAAAACTGGAGACTCTCTTGAAAAATCACGGCTACAATGTGGTCATGACCCGCAGTACCGACGTCGATGTGGGACTCTATGAGCGTGCGGACATTGCCAACGCCGTAAACGCCGATCTCTTTGTCTCCATCCACTCCAACGCTGCGGAAAACCGCCCGGACTATCAGGGCATCTATACCTATTACCACCCCTCCAGCCGTCGGGGCGCCCGGCTGGCGCAAGCCATTCAAACTCCGCTGTGCCGTATGACCGGCGGCATTGACCGCGGCATCAAGGACGCCGATTTCGTGGTCATCCGTGAGACCAAGATGTGCGCCGTACTGGTGGAGATGGGTTTTATGACCAACCACGAGGAGCTCATGAATCTTATTGATGACAGCTATCAGGACAAACTGGCCCAAGGCATCTCCGAGGGCATTGTCAGCTACCTGAATAGCCTCCAATCCTGAAAAGGGTCTCTGCAATGCAGCCTCAGACTGCGGGTGGACGGAATACATGAAAAAGTGATGGGTGCAGCCGGATCTGGCAGCGCCCATCACTTTTTCAGCATACCCTCTGGAGTCCTATTTTTACAATGGGTCTCTTCCCTCTACCGAAACAGCCAGGCAGCCACGCCCATCAGTAAAATGCCCACACCGTTCACCACCAGGAACAGCCCCAGATAGCTCCCTGGCCGGGCCCCCTGTGAGCGGAGATACAATTTGAGCGAGATCAGGCTGGCCAGAGAGGCGATCGGCGTCCCCAGGCCGCCTACATCCGTGCCGACCAGCAGCCCGCGCCAGTCTTCCGTAAATCCGGAGAGCAGCACGGCGGCGGGCACATTGCTGATCACCTGACTGGCCAAGCCTGCGGTCATGGCCGTGTTGCTCCCCAGCAGCCCCGTGAGCAGCTCCCGCACTGTCGGAATGCGCCCCAAATTGCCGGAGAAAAGGAAAAAGCAGACAAACGTGGCCAGCAGCCCATAGTCCACCCGCAGGAAAAGAGGTCGTGTGCAGAAAAGCGCCGACAGCACCACCACTGCGAACAGCACGCCGTATGGCAGCACCCGAAACACGGACAGCAGACTCAATCCAAAAAGGACCAGCATCAGCCATAACAGCCCTTTGTTCTCTATGTTGCGTGCTTGACAAAATTGTACCTCAATCGCCTCGCCGCTGACACAGAGCGCCGCGGTGCAGAGTCCCAGCAGGCTCACCGCCGTCAACGGCAGCATGACTGCGAAGAAATCTCCCATCGGAATCTCAAATTTGGAGCAGAGAAACAGATTCTGTGGATTTCCTACCGGTGTGGCCATGCTGCCCAGGTTTGCCGCTACCGTTTGAAGCACAACAAGATACGCCAGACGTTCCTGCCGTCCGATCAGCTCCAGCATCAGGATAGCAAACGGGACAAATGTAAGCAAAGCCACATCGTTAGTAATGAGCATGCTCGAAAAGAAGGGCAACAGGACCAGCGCCAGGCTGAGGATACGGAAGCGTTTCCGACCGACCAGCAGACGTTGGGCCAGGACCTGGAAAAGTCCAGTCTCCTCCAATCCAGCCACCACCAGCATCAAACAAAACAGCAACGCGAGCACCCTTATATCCAGGTAGCCCAAATAGGTCCGGTCCGGCGGCACAAACAGCATGGACACTACAGCGCAGAAGAAGGCGATGCACAGCACCGCCTCCCTCTTTGCGAACCTGCCCAGTTCAGAACAGACCCGTGATTTTCCCATTTTCGTCCACATCGATGTTCTCCGCCGCGGGTACCTTGGGCAGACCGGGCATGGTCATGATGTCTCCGGTGAGCACGACCACAAAGCCCGCTCCGGCGGACACCTTGGCCTTTTGTACCGTGATGCGGAAGCCCTCAGGAGCGCCCAGCTTCGCCGCATCGTCGGAGAGAGAGTACTGCGTCTTTGCCATACATACCGGAAGCGTTCCATAGCCCAGCTCTGTGAGGCGCTGGAGCTCCTTGTCCGCAGCAGGGGCATAGTCCACGCCGTCCGCGCCGTAGATTTTCCGGGCCACGGACTCGATTTTCTCCTTCAGAGACAGCTCAGAGGCATAGGCGAAGCGAAAATGCTTCGCCCCCTCCTCCAGAATGCGCAGGACCTCTTCCCCCAGCTCCACGCCGCCGGCGCCGCCTTTGCCCCACACCTCGGAGAGGGCCACCCGGACGCCGTATCTGCCGCAGGCCTCCCGAATCATCCGCACCTCGGCGTCCGTATCGCTCTCAAACTTGTTGATGGCCACAACGGCGGGCAGACCGTATACCTTTGTAATATTCTCCACGTGCCTGAGCAGGTTGGGCAGGCCGCGTGCCAAGGCCTCAAGATTCTCTTTCCCCAGCTCGGTTTTGGGGCAGCCACCGTGGTGCTTGAGGGCGCGGACGGTGGCCACAATGACCACCGCGTCCGGTGAGAGCCCGGCGGCGCGGCACTTGATATCCAGGAACTTCTCAGCGCCCAGGTCCGCGCCGAAACCCGCCTCCGTAACATAGTCCCCCAGCTTCAGAGCGGCATCTGTGGCGGAAACGGAGTTACAGCCGTGGGCGATGTTGGCAAAGGGTCCACCGTGGATGAAGGCGGGCGTATGTTCCAGCGTCTGGACCAGATTGGGGCGGATGGCATCCTTCAGCAGGGCGGTCATAGCCCCCTGCGCCTTCAAGTCAGAACAGTATACCGGCGCCCCCGCACGGTTGTACGCCACCACCATACGGCCCAGCCGCGTCTTCAGATCCATGAGGTCAGAGGCCAGACACAGCACCGCCATGATCTCGGAGGCCACTGTGATATCAAATCCGTCCTCCCGGGGCACACCATTCACCTTGCCGCCCAGCCCACAGACGATGTTCCGGAGCTGGCGGTCGTTCATATCCACGCACCGCTTCCAGGTGATGCGGCGTACATCGATATCCAGCGCATTCCCCTGCTGAATATGGTTGTCCAGCATAGCGGCCAACAGATTGTTGGCCGCGCCGATGGCGTGGAAGTCTCCGGTAAAATGGAGATTGATGTCCTCCATGGGCACCACCTGGGCATAGCCGCCGCCGGCGGCCCCGCCCTTTACGCCGAACACCGGGCCAAGAGAGGGCTCCCGCAGCGCCAGCACCGTCTTTTTTCCCAGCAGCGTGAGGGCGTCTGCCAAGCCTACGCTGGTGGTGGTCTTTCCTTCGCCGGCAGGCGTAGGATTGATGGCGGTCACCAGAATCAGCCTGCCTTTTCTGGGCCGGTCCCGCAGGGCCAAGGTATCCACCTTGGCCTTGTACTTACCGTAGTATTCCAGCATCTCCTCGCCAAGTCCCACCTTGGCTGCGATCCGGGAGATGGGCAGCATTTCCGCTGCCTGTGCGATCTCAATGTCCGACTTCATCCATGTTTAACCCCTTTCCATTCTCTTTCGGAGCATCCGCTCTGTCATATGTCACGGGTTGAGGAGCGCCGCGGCGGCGGTGCCGATCAGATTTGCATCCGCCACCTGCCGGAAGGCATAATATCTGCCCAGCCGTCCGGTGATATATTCGGCGCACAGCCGCTCCAGCTTGCCCCGGAACAAATGTCCTTTGTAGAAGGTGGACCCCTCCGCCACGATACAGGCGGGCCGATGGATCCGCATACCCGCACCGGTCTGGAGCAGGATTCCCGCCAAGTTGGCGCACACCAAGCGGGCCGAGCGTTCCACCAGGCGATCGATGATGGTATAGACCATCTCCCGGTCCTCCTCTTCCTGGCATATACCGGCCAGCACCCCATTTCCATAGGGTCGGGCGCAGAATGCGTCGGCCTGGACCATGGTAAGACCGTCCAGCTCCAACAAGCGCTGAGAAGAGCCCGGAGTAAAAAGTCCGTCCATGGCCCCCTGGCGCAGAGTCCGGTAGACCACCTCTCCCTGGTAGCGGCCCGACACCATTTTCTCATAATGGCACATGCCAGGATCCACCGAAGCCTGGTCCAACTGCCTGTCAAACTCCCCCTGGCACCCTCCGTCAAAGCGCGCCGACTCCATATTGACGAGCATATCACCCTTCTCCCAGGGCGTCGTCACCCGTTTCAGGCGCTCCGGCCGCTCTGCATAGCAGGTATTGACGCCGGTGCCATAGATGAGTCCCACATAGCCGTCGAACACCTCATCCCGCAGCTCTGCCACGCCGCCCAGCAGTGCGGCCACCGTGTCGTTCAGGACCACAAAGCGTACCCCCGCCGCCCCCTTCGCCTCCAGAGCGGCGGAGAGGTCCCGTCCCAGCTCCATGCCCTCAAACCCAACGATCCGGACCTGTTTGGCGATCCCAAGCACCCTCCCATCCCGGTTTGGAAGGCTCTCGGCGGCATAGGAAAAGCACAGCCCCACCCGGCGGCTCCGGTCCGTAAGGGGCAGGATTGCATCCGAGACCTGTTCTATGAACTCCGCCCAAGTGATGGCGCTCTGGGAGCCGGGCATGGGAAACACGCTCAGGTCCTCCACCTCCGTTCCTTCTGGGTGGACAGTAACAAGGCCGATCCTGAAATTGGTGCCCCCGGCGTCGATGACGATGGTGGGCTCCTCCTCAGGGACCTCTCCCTCCAGGGACAGATAGGTGGGCAGCATCATCATCCAGGCATCTTTTGCTCCCTGGAGCCCCCGCTCCATATCTCTTTGAAACGCCCGGGCACAGGCATCCACATCTGTCAAAGAGGGGTCCATGCCATATGCTTTGAGAAATTCTTCCACACGTTCCACCGCGTTGGGCATTTTTCGTCACCTCACTTGTTCATTGCAAAAAGCGGGACGGGTTGTCACCCGCCCCGCTTCTCTATTCTACCTGTTTTCTTACTTCTTGGCAAGGTATTTCCGCATATCCAGCGCACATGCAAAGAGAATAATGGCGCCCTTGATAAGATAGAAAAAGTTCTGATTCATGCCGGGGATCATATTCAGACCGATAAAAATCAGCCGGAGCATGAGCACGCCGATCACAATACCGCTGATCTTGCCAATACCGCCGACAAAGCTGACTCCGCCGATGACGCAGGCCGCGATCGCGTCCAGCTCATAGTTGAAGCCGGTATTGGCCGTATTGGAGGCGATACGGGCACCCTCGATAAAGCCGGTAAAGCCATACATGGCGCCGGCCAGGGCAAACACCATGACCGTAGTGAGAAACACATTCACCCCGGAGACCCGAGCGGCCTCCTCATTGGAGCCCAGGGCAAACATGTTCTTGCCAAACTTGGTCTTATTCCAGATGAACCACATAACAAAGGTGAGGATCACGGCGTAGAGGACGTACCAAGGCACGGACGCACCGCCGATATTGAACATTTCCCCCTTGACGAAGTCGGTATAGCTCTTATCCAGGTTGGCGATGGCCATACCGTTGTTGTTACCCATGGTCACGTAGATCAGCAGCAGGGTATAGACGATGAGCTGGGTGCCCAGGGTGACGATAAACGGATGGAGCTTGAACTTGGCCACAAAGAAGCCGTTGAAGGCTCCGATGGCGGCGCCGATGACCATGGCGACGACGATGACCACGGGGATGGGCAGCGCGCCGATCTCCGGCCACATCTTATTGGCCATGTTGAGGGTGCTCTGCAGCAGGGAAGCAGATACACAGGCGGTCAGGCCCACGATACGTCCGGCCGACAAGTCGGTACCGGTGAGAACAATACAGCCGCCGATGCCCAGAGCCGCGGGCAGATAGGCCGCCGTCTGGGAAATGATGTTGACAATGGAGCCGGTGCTCAGGAAATTCGGGTTGATGATGGCAATGTAGATGACGGCAATGACCATCAGGATGATCAGGGCGTTATTGAGGACGAAGTTGCCCACCTTTTGGGGTGTGATCATGCCACGGGCCGACGTCTGAAGATTCTTGGACTCTTGACTCATATCGCTTTCCTCCCCTTATACATATTTGGCCGCCAGGGTGAGGATTTCCTCCTGGCTGGTATTCTTGGCATCCACCTCGCCTGCCACCTGGCCGCCGGACATCACCAGGATACGGTCGCACACGCCCAGCAGCTCCGGCATTTCAGAGGAGACCATGACGACCCCCTTGCCCTGGTTTGCCAGATCGATGATGAGCTGATAGATCTCGTACTTTGCGCCCACATCAATGCCGCGGGTCGGCTCATCCAGCAGCAGGACTTCCGGCTTGGTGAGGAGCCACCGGCCGATGATGACCTTCTGCTGGTTGCCGCCGGAGAGGGCACGGATCTGGGTGCTCTGACCAGGCGTTTTGATGTGCATGGCCTGGATCGCCCAGTCGGTGTCCTCCTTCATCTTTTTGTCGCTGAGGCAGATGCCCCCCATCAGGTAGCTGTTGAGATTCGAGATCACGGTATTTTCCCGGATGTCCCGGATACCGAAAATACCGGTGGCCCTGCGTTCCTCCGTCAGAAGGGCGAAGCCGTTTTTGATGGATTCCTTGGGCGTACGGTTTTGGATCGTCTTTCCATGGAGCTTGATCACGCCGCCGCCCTTAGTCATGGCGCCGAAGAGATTCTCCAGCACCTCAGTACGGCCCGAGCCGTCCAGACCGGCGATCCCCAGGATCTCTCCCTTCCGGAGCTGGAACGAGGCGTCCCTGAGGCGGGTATATTTGCCGGAGAGATGTTCCACCTCCAGGATGGTCTCACCCGGCTCGTTGGTCTTGGGCGGGAAACGGTTGGTGAGCTCACGGCCTACCATCAGCTTGATGATCTCATCCATGGTAAGCTCCTTGGCGGGCCGTGTGGCCACCCAGGTCCCATCACGCATGATCGTAACATCGTCGGAGATACGGAGGATCTCCTCCATCTTATGGCTGATGTAGATGATGCCGCAGCCCTGGTCCCGCAGCATATTGATGATGCGGAAGAGATGCTCCACCTCGGTCTCCGTCAGGGAGGAGGTAGGCTCGTCGAACACAATGATCTTGGAGTGGTAGCTCACCGCCTTGGCGATCTCCACCATCTGCCGCTTGGAGACGGGCAGCGTACGCATGATGGCGCTGGGGTCCACCTCCACCTCCAGATCGCTGAAGATCTCCTTTGTCTTTTTCCGCATGATCCCCTCGCTGACCATGATACCGCCCACGGTGGGGTACCGTCCCAGCCAGAGGTTGTCCTGAACGCTGCGGGTCAGGGCCTGATTGAGCTCCTGGTGGACCATCGCCACACCGTTCTCCAAGGCCTCCTTGGAACTCTTGAAGTTGACCTCTTTGCCATCCAGGACGATGGTACCGCCATCCTTGCTGTAAATGCCGAACAGGCACTTCATCAGTGTGGATTTTCCCGCGCCGTTTTCTCCCATCAGGGCGTGAACGGTACCGGGACGGACGGTGAGGGAGACCTTGTCCAGGGCCTTGACGCCCGGGAACTCCTTGGAGATGTCACGCATCTCCAGCAATGCGTTTTCTTGCATTTGCATCCTCCTCTCTGTTCTGTGGCTCCTTGTGAAGCCGACGCTTCAGACGCGACGGAGCGCGGCGCGGCTGAAGCAAGGGCTTCCCAAGTCGATTGGGAACGAGCGGGGCTGCCGATGGTTGGCAGCCCCGCTCGGCCATTTGTGCTATTGATGCCGGGGATCTCGCCAGGCGGGGCCGATATCAGTCCTCGCTGTTGGCGTCGTAGATGCCGTAAGGCACGCGGATCTTGTTGACCTTGACGCTTCCATCCTCGTTCAGGTCGACATTGTACCCGCCGTCGGCATTGATACCGTCCATCAGCCCGGCGCCGCCGCTGACGTTGCCGACCAGGGCGGTGATGGTCTCCGCCATACCCACGGCGTCCTGTTTGACGGTAGCCGTCATCTGGCCGGCCTTGATGAGGGCCTTGGCGGAATCGGTGGCGTCCACGCCAAAGACGGGGATGCTCTTGCTGCCCTCCTCGCCGGTGTTATAGCCGGCGGACTGGAGCGCGGAGACAGCACCTTCGGCCATACCGTCGTTGTTGCAGATGACCAGCTCGATCATATTGCCGTTGGCCTCGGAGTAGGAGGACAAGTTGGTGCTCATAAAGTCGAAACCGGCCTGAGAAGACCAGGAGCCGTTGGGGTCGACCTGATACTTGGTGGCGGCGTCGGCGCCCATGAAGTACTCCAACTCAGGCTTGCCGGCCTCGACCAGGACAGCGTTGGCGTCCTCCACGCCGTACTGGGTGCGGGCCTCAGCCTCGGCATTGCCTTCCTGCCCCTTCATCATAGCATAGGTGATCTTGCCATCGCCGTTGAGGTCCACGGCGTCCCAGTTCTCTACCAGGTACTCGCCGATCATCTTACCCTGCAGGTGGCCGGCCTCGGGAGCGTCGGTGCCCACAAAGGCGCACTTCTCGTAGCTGTTGACCACGTCGTCGGAAACCTCGCGGTTGAAGAAGATGATGGGAATATCCTTGGCCTTTGCGGCGTCAACGGCGCTCTGGGCGGCCTCGGGAGAGGCAGTCTCGACAATGTTGACGATCAGCAGATTGTAGCCGTCGGTGATGGCGGTGTTAATCTGGTCGGTCTGGGTGGGCTGGGAGTTGGCGCCGTCAAAATCCTGATAGGTCACGCCCAGCTCGTTCAGCTTGGCGTCCAGGTTGGTACGAACGCTGGTGATGTACACGTCGGAGTACTGATAGTAGAATACACCGACCTTCAGATCGCTGGCAACGGGAGCGCTGGTATCTGCAGGTGCGCTGGTATCTGCGGGAGCAGGCGTGCCGCTGCCGCTGCCGCCGGAGCAAGCGGCAATGCTCAGGCACATGGCCCCGGCCAGGAGCAGAGCAGACAGTTTCCTCAGTTTCATGGAAAAATCCTCCTTGATTTTGATTGGCGAATGTTCGCCTGGTAGTATCCTACCGAAAAAGGGGACAAATAGCTATAGGAAAAATTACTTGATTCCATAAATAATCTCTCCACACCCTCCGTGTTTTTGGCTATGTTGTCCAATCCATGAAATTTTTTATGCTTCAAAAAGTCCTGCAACCCTTGCAATTACCAGCTTTTTTGCATGTGCATGGGGATCAGCACCGTCTGATCCTTGATTTCTGCCGCCTCCTCGGGCGTCTCATTCAGAGCCAGGGCCCGTGCCAAGCGGAAAATGGTCTCTCCATGGGCGGCGTAGTCCATGACCACCGTCCCCAAAAGTCTCTCCTCTCTCACCGCCTCCAGACCCTGGGGCGTCCCATCGATCCCCACAATGTTATGAAAGTCCATGCTCAGCCGCTCCACGGCATCGGCGGCGCCAAGCGCCATATCGTCGTTGTTGCACAAAATGAGCTCCAGATCCGGATACCGCTCAAAATATCCCTCCGTAAGAGCGGCAGCCTGGTTCCGGTCCCAGTTTGCAATGCCGCCGTCCACCCGTTCCAAGGGTATCCCCCCATCCTTCAGCGCCTGTACGGAGACCTCGGTGCGGATCATGGCATCCTGGTGGCGGCTCTCACCCTCCAGCATCACGTATTGGAGCACGCCGTCCCCATTGAGATCCAGGGACGCGGGGTCCTCCTCCCACTTGTCCAGCACGATCTGGGCCTGGAGCTGGGCGGACTGCCGGGCGTCGGAACCCACATAGTATACCCTGTCCCAGGTCTGCAAATCCTCCTGGACGGGTTCCCGGTTAAAAAATACCACAGGCACATCGGCGGACCGTGCCTTATCGATCACGTGGGCGGCGTCGGTGCGGTCCACCAGATTCACACACAGCACATCGTAATCCAGGGAGAGGAACCGGTCTATCTGCTCGTTCTGGGTGGTCTGGCTCTCTCCGGCATCGGAAATGGTGAGATAGACCCGCTCGCCGTTCTCCTTGCTCCACGCCTCCACGCTCTCCTGCATGGCCGCAGTCATATTGGAGATGTAGGTGTCGTCTCCCTTATAGACTGCCACGCCGATCCGCAGGGGGGACTCCTCATGTTTGCCCTGGCCTCTGCATCCGGACCCGGCCAGCAGCAGGAGCGCGCCCAACACAAGCGCGCTTGCCGCCCGTCTTTTCACAATGTCCCCTCCCTTCTACCCGATGGGGAACAGGATCTGATCCATGGGGTCGGTAAACATGTTCTCCGCCGTGGCCACATAGGACTCCAAAACGCGGTTTTCCTGGCGCTCCCCCTCCAACTGGGCAATCACGCTCAACAAGCTGAGATAACCCGCGTCGTAATCGCTTTGGACTGCCAGCGCCGCAGCCTTCCCCTCCTCCAGATCGTGGAGGAGCTGGTTGGACGCCCCCACGCCGTATACCTGCGACGTGCCGCCGCTGCGCTGACACAGCGCCTGGGTCATCTCCGGCTCCAGTGCCACGGCGGCCCGACCGTCCGGCAGTGCAAAGTCCTCCTCCGGGTCCACAGTAACTTGTTCGCAGGCGATCCTCCGCTCCAAAAGGCGGGTGACCAGCCCCTGATACCGCTGGGACGCGGCCTCCCCCGCCCCCCGGGAAAGATATACAGTACAGGCGCTCTGCCCGTCGGCAATGATGGCGTCGGCCAGTTGTCTTCCCATTTCCGCCGGGTCGGATGAGATATAGCATCCCACATCCGCCCCCTTCAGCTCCGGACCCACCACCGCCACCGCCAATGTGGAGGGGGCCTCCCGCAATCCCGCCGCAAGCAGTGTTCCGTCCACCGGTATGAGCACCACGCCGTCGGCTTCCGCCTCCCACTCCCCGCGTAGCGCATCCACCTGAGCTGGCCCCGGCTCCCCCTCATAGCGTGAGAGGAACCGCACGTCCACATTGTGCTTCTGCGCCGCCTGGTTCACCCCCCGACGAAAGCTCTGCCAGTAGTCCTCGCCCGCTCCATCCAGCAGGACGGACACCCGGTAGATCCTGGGAGCATCCGTGGCAAAGGCATTCTGAAACAGCATGGCGCCCAGCGCGGAGAGCAGCACCAGAAGGACACCGAAAAAGATGCGCTTCTCGATCCTTCCCATCACGTATCCTCCATTTCCCCATAAGGAACCGCGGGCAGATGCAGCGTGACCGTGGTGCCCTCGTCTGGCTCCGACTGGATACTCACGCCGTACTGAGGGCCGAAATAGAGCCGGATGCGCTCCTGCACGTTCTTCAGACCGATCCCCGAGCCTTTTTTTGTGCTGTCCCTGCGGTTGGATTCCGGTCCGGTGGTGAGAAGGCTCTCCACCACATCCTGGGTCATGCCCAGGCCGTTATCGGCCACCGTGATGGAGAGCGCTCCATCCGAGACCCCGGCCCTGATCTCGATCAGCCCGTCCCCGTCCATAAAATCCATGGAGTGGTAGATGGCGTTCTCCACGATGGGCTGGACCACCAGCTTGATGGTGGAGAGATTTTCCGCCTCAGCGGGGCAGTCGATCCGATAACGGAACTTATTCTTGTAGCGCATCTCCTGAATCAAGAGATAGTTGCGCACATGCTCCAGCTCATCCTTCACCGGGATGATGTTGCGGCCCTTGGAAAGGCTGATGCGGAAAAAGCGGGCCAGAGCGGTGACCACCCGTACGGCGTCCTCCCGCTGTCCGTTTTCGATCATCCAGACAATGATATCCAACGTATTATAGAGAAAATGGGGATTGATCTGTGCCTGAAGGGCATTGAGTTCACTTTTCTGCTTCTGCTCGTGCTCCCGCACCATGTCTTCCGTAAGCTGCCGCATCCTGTCTACCATACCCTGGACCGCTGTGCCCAGCTCCCGCGTTTCGGAGGTCCCGCCCACATAGATCGGCAGGCTCTCCCCGCCCTCCTCCACCCGTCCTACCGACTCCTTCAGCTTCTGGATGGGATCGGTGAGCTTTTTGGAGAGGAGCACATTCATGAAGATCAGCAGTTCAAAGTAAGCGCAGAAAATGACCAGTACAAAGAGGAGATCCTGACTGGACCCCATCGTAAATCCCGGCTGGTCCACCACGCCGACCACCTTCCACCCGGTATACCCCACGCCCCGGACAATGATGGAGCGCTTCTCTCCATTCCACGTCTGCGTATAGATACCGTCCCGGTAAGCCGCCGCCGTCTGGTTTCCTTCCGTCACCAGCCCCGACGCGATCAGCGAACGCTCCGGATGATAAATGAGCACCCCATCCCCGTCGATCAGGTACACGTATCCGCTGCCGGAGAGCTTCACGCTGCTGAAAAGACTGGCAAGGGCGCTGTATTTGAGATCAATGAGCAGAACGCCCAACTGCGTGTCCTTTCCCCGCGTGAGTTCCACGGCGCAGGAGAGGGAGATCACCCACTTGTAATTGTGCTCTGCATCCACGAAAAGGTTTTGGACCGCCGGTATCCCGAAATGGAGGTTTTCCGTGCGCTCCATTGCCCGGGCAAACCAGGGCGTCCCCCGGACATCCACCCCGGAGCGCAGCTTGGCCGCAGGCGCGGTGGCCACCACCTCTCCGTCACCGGTGAAGAGGACCATATTCTCCACATAGTCGCTGTAGGTATTATAGAGCAGCCGCATCTCCTCGCTTACCGAATGTTCGTCCAGGTCGGTATTTTTGACCACATTGTAGTAGATGGAATCAGAGAGCCGGATCATGTCCCGGAGATAGGTGGCCAGGGACTGGTTGACCTGCTCCACCAACATCTGATTTTCCCCCTCAATGGTGTCGTCCAGTTGGGTGGAGAACCGGGCGTACAGCGTGACGCCGGTGAGGAGAATGGCCAGCAGCGCGCTGACAGTAAAGGAGGCGAACATGGCATAGCGGATGGTTCCCCTGGAAAATCGCGTCCCGATCCTCTCGATCAGCTCCCGCAAAACCGGACCTCCCCCCTTCTGAAACGGTTTTTAGGCGCCGTATGCAGCCGCCCCTTGAAAACAGCCTATTTGCGGAACTGCGACGGCGATATTCCAAACCTCTTTTTGAAGACGTAACTGAAATAGTTGGGCTCGTCATAGCCCACCTTTTCGGCCACCAAATAGGTCTTGTCATCCGTAGTGCGCAGCAGCTCCACCGCGTGCTCCATCCGCACGTCGGTGAGATACTGCACATAGCTGCGCCCCGTCTCCTGCTTAAAGATGTTGGAGAAATAGGACTGACTGATGTGCAGATGTCCGCACAGCCGTTCCACCGACAAGCCGGAGTCAGGATAGTTCTCCCGGATGTACCGTTCCGCCTCCTCCACCAGCCGTTTGGCCGTGGAGACCCGGCGCTGGTCCATGCTGCCGCTCATCTTGAGACAAACACCCAGCAGCCAATCTCGCTGCCGCTGATCCGGAACCTCCCCGGTCAGGAGTGGGAGCCACTCCCCTCGGTCGCCCAGCATCTCCTTCTCCCCCAGGCGGTACCGCTGGATGATGGGCAGAAGCGTTCCCAAAATGCCGATCAGCCGGGCCTGGCTGCTCCAGCCCTCTTCTCCGGCATAGAGAAGCTGATCCACCAGAGCGGCGATCTGCTCCTTCGAGCCGAACTTGATTGTGGACAAGAGTTGCTGCTCCCGGTGGTTATCCTGCTCCACCGGGCTTCGGTCCAGGCGCTCCATGTCCTGGATGTAGATGGGCTTTCCACCGCCGGTGACCGCCTTATATTCAATGGCGGCGCGCGCCTCCGCATAAGAGCCGTGGAGCTCCCCCACGTTCCGGCAGGGCCGCCCGATGCCCACGGTCACCGTCACACCCAGGATCCGGGCACACTGATCGCACACCTCTCCCATCAGGCTCATCAGCGTTTCAATGGGGTCCTGGTCCCAGCCCGTCATCACGATGACGGAGGAGAGGCTCAGGAAAATCTCCCGGCGGCAGCGTCCCCGCAGAGCGTCGTCCACCATCTGGCGGACCGAGACCGGCACCAGTTCGTCCGAAAGGGGCTGGCTCTGCCCGGTCCGGGGGCCGATCTCACACACGGCCACCACCTGTTGGGCGCACATCCCGATATCCATGCCGAAGCGTTCTATCTGCCGCTCCAGCTCCCCGCGCTCCATGGGGCCCAGAAGCAGCTCCTGCAAAAATTTCTCCCGCAGCAGCGGCAGGCTCTTTCGGTATACCTCCGTGAGTTGGGCAATGTTCCTCCGCTGGGCGAATTCTTCGTCCAGCAGGTTCCGCACCCTGCCCAGAATGTCCGTGAGCTCTTCGGCGTTTACCGGTTTGAGTACATATTCCACCACATTGAGCTTGATGGCCTCCTGCGCGTATTCAAACTCGTCAAATCCGGAGAATACGATCAGCTTCAGATTGGGCTTGCGTCGGGACAGCTCTGCCCCCAGCTCCAGCCCGTCCATGAAGGGCATTTTGATGTCGGTGAGCACCACATCCAGGTCCAGCGCTTCCGCTTTCTCAAGGGCGTCTCTGCCGTTCTCCGCGTCGGCCACGATCTCAAAGCCCACTGCTTTCCAGTCTATCTTATGGGCGATGCCCTCCCTGATCTCGGCCTCATCGTCCACGATCATGATTTTATAGAGGCTCATTCGGGCACCTCCCATCAGATTCAGTCATGGCGGAATGCGAACACGATCTCCTGCTGATAGATCTCGCCCGCCGCCAGCACAACGGTGGGGAAGGTCGGTTCGTTGACGGCGTTTGGAAAGCCCTGCCCTTCCAGTGCCACTGCCCCCCGCGGCACATAGGACGCGCCGGACTTGCCCTGCCTGGCGCTCAGTCCGTTGGCGGTGTAGACCTGGAGCCCCGGCTGCGTGGTGCTCAGATGCAGCGAGATCCCGCTCCCCGGCGCCCGGAGCACAGCTGCCTCCCGCAGGCCGTCGCCGCGCAGGATCCAGTTATGGTCATAGCCTCCTCCCAGTCTGATCTGGGGATGGGTCGTGTCCCAGCCCTCCCGCAGGGCCCTGGGCTCCCGCAAATCAAAGGGAGTACCCACCACTGAGGCAATGGTCCCGTTGGGACAGCCGTCCTCCGCCAGTTCGGTAAAGGCAATGGCGTCGATGGACAGGGTGTGCTCCCCCACCTCCCCCGCCCCCTGGCCATTCAGATTCCAGTAGGCATGACCGGTCAGATTTACCACCGTATCCTCATCCGCCTCCGCAGTCAGCCGCAGACACAGGGCGTTGTCCTCCGTGAGGGTATAGGCCGCTTCCACACGCAGGAGGCCCGGATAGCCCTCCTCGCCGGCCGGGGAGGTGCGCGAAAAGACGACGCTTTCTCCCTCCAGACGGTGCTCCCAAACATACCGGTCGAATCCCCGCGCGCCGCCGTGGAGGTGGTTCGCCCCCTGATTGACGGTCAGAGCGTACTCTCTGCCGCCCAAGCGGAAGCGCCCTCCCCGGATCCGGTTGGCACACCGCCCCACCAGCGCGCCCAGATAGTCGCCGTTCGCTTCGTACTCCGCCACGGAATCAAACCCCAGGCACACGTCCCGGGGCTTCCCATCCCGGTCCGGCACGACCATAGACCGGAGCCGCGCCCCATAATCCAGCACCTCGGCACAGGCTCCCGCGGCGTTCTCCATGCGCAGCAGCGTCACCGGGCGCCCCTCTCTGGTATGTCCAAAGGAGCGGATGGTGGGGCGGTGCCCCCCCCCCCCAGGGGGCCCCCCCCCGCCGGACGGACGGCCAGGACATGGCAGGCGCCCGCTCCGAACACCTTCTCGATCTCCTTTCGGAAGCGCTCCAGGCCGGCCACGGGCACAAAGGCCTGCACCGTGCCGGCAAACCCGCCGCCATGGACCCGCCAGGCCCCGTCTCTCTCCAGCAGGCGGGCACAGAGGGCCAACGCCAGGGAGACGCTGCGCTCCTCCGCCTTATGGGCGGGATAGATGTTTTGCAGAAGGTCCATGGAGGAGCGCCCCGACTCCCGCACAAGGGCCAGGAAGCACTGGAAATCCCCCTCTTTCAGCGCCGCTGCCTGGCGGAGCACCCGCTGATTGTCCCCATAGAAGTGCATCGCCCGGAGAAGGGCCCGGTCCGACACCTTTCCCCTGAGCTCACCCAGGCGGGTATAAAACTCCGCTTCGCTGGTCCTGCCCAGCACATCCTGCCCCAGGCATTTGGCCACGGCGCACATCTCCTGGGGAATGGCCGCATATTCGTCGGTGAGATCTGCATGGCTGCCCCCGGCGTCGATGAGGCACAGCGCGTAGCCATAGTCAGCGGGCCGGCAGGGAATGGACTCCACCACCGGGGTTCCGGGGTCTGCGAAGTCGATGAGGCAGAAATCTCCCACCGCAGAGGCGCACTGATCCATCAGCCCGGAGGGCTTTCCAAAGTAGACGTTTTCAGCGAACTGTCCCACCTTGGCGATCAGCACCGGCGACATTTTTCCATGATTATACAGGCCGTTGAGGATGGTCCCCACCAGCACCTCATAGGCGGCGGAGGAGGAGAGCCCCGAGCCGGGCAGCACATCGGAACTCACATAGGCATCAAAGCCACCAAACCGCAGGTCCAGTTCGTAGAGCCGGGCCACAATGCCGCGGATCAGCGCGGCGGTGGTCCCGTTCTCGGCGGGTACGATCTCCAGCTTTTCCAGGTTGATGCGCTCCTCGCCGTGTCCTTCCGAGTAAATACGGATCACATTGCGGTCATTTTTGGCGCAGATGGCCACCGCATCCAGCGTCACTGCGGCGGCC
>OBWL01001046.1_pt1 | contig 20079 bp, 19 predicted proteins | sample 1538061 | NCBI WGS metagenome assembly OBWL01 (sample SAMEA2580085, study PRJEB22360) | human gut metagenome | biome: human gut; feature: human-associated habitat; material: faeces | place: Denmark | collected 2008/2010
TATTGACTGGCTGGCGTTATCGAGTGATTGGCGGTATCAATTAGCCGGCGTTATTGATGAGCCGGTGTTGTCGATTAGCCAGCGTTATCGACCGGCACTGAAGCATGCAGTACCCACTGCCCGCGTTTCTCCCGCACATCCCAATCCCCGTGCGCATGCAGCACACGCTCCCGATAGTACGCAAGCCCGGAATGCCGCCCCCTCAAACGTCGCGTCACCTTGACGCGGACGGTCCGTCACATCAATGGTGACGCGGTCCTGAGCGGCGGAAACCAGCACCACGTAACGCTGCGTCGAATCGGCATACCTGGCGATATTGCCAAACAATTCCCGCAGAAAATCGGCGACAAACACTGTGTCTGAGTTATTCAGCGCATCGATGCCCCCAGCGACAATAACGTCGCCGACACACCCCATGCGCCGCAATCGCGCGCCGCCGCTGGCAAGTCTGATGGCAAGGCTGATGGCGCGCCCCAGTCACCCCTTGCAGTTTTCTGTATAAGTGGATTTTGGCTCCAAACGCACCACTCCGTCATCGCCGTCAGTCACTCCCACAAAAAACTTGAGCCAAACATACTCAACTTTTTGTGTTGAAATTGGGAATAGAACTTGCCAAATGGAAGTTGAGTGATGTAGGCTCAAGTTTGGAAGGTCCAAGAGACGACCAATCGGAACTTGGGCAAAGAACGTAAGAACAAACGAGTAATTAAGGAGCACACATTATGGCACGTGCAGTTGGTATCGATCTGGGAACCACGAATTCCTGCATCGCAACTCTTGAAGGTGGCGAGCCCACCGTTATCGTCAACGCTGAAGGCGCGCGCACCACGCCGTCTGTGGTGGCCTTCTCCAAGTCCGGCGAGATCCTCGTCGGCGAAGTGGCCAAGCGTCAGGCCGTGACCAACGTTGACCGCACTATTTCTTCCGTCAAGCGCCACATGGGCTCCGACTGGACCGTCGACATCGACGGCAAGAAGTGGACCCCGCAGGAGATTTCCGCGCAGATCCTGATGAAGCTGAAGAGGGATGCTGAGGCCTACCTCGGCGAGCCCGTCACCGACGCCGTCATCACCTGCCCGGCATACTTCAACGATGCCCAGCGTCAGGCCACCAAGGACGCCGGCAAGATCGCCGGCCTGAACGTCCTGCGTATCATCAACGAGCCGACCGCAGCCGCTCTGGCCTACGGCCTTGAGAAGGGCAAGGAAGACGAGCGCATCCTGGTCTTCGACCTCGGCGGCGGCACCTTCGATGTCTCCCTGCTGGAGATTGGCAAGGATGACGACGGCTTCTCCACCATTCAGGTTCAGGCCACCAACGGCGACAACCACCTCGGTGGTGATGACTGGGATCAGAAGATCATCGATTGGCTGGTTTCCGAAGTCAAGAACAAGTACGGCGTCGACCTGTCCAAGGACAAGATCGCGCTGCAGCGTCTGAAGGAAGCCGCTGAGCAGGCGAAGAAGGAGCTCTCCTCCTCCACCTCCACCAGCATCTCCATGCAGTACCTGGCCATGACCCCTGACGGCACCCCGGTGCACCTGGATGAGACTCTGACCCGTGCGCACTTCGAGGAAATGACCTCCGACCTGCTGGGTCGCTGCCGCACGCCGTTCAACAACGTGCTGCACGACGCCGGCATCTCCGTGAGCGACATCGACCACGTGGTGCTCGTCGGTGGTTCCACTCGTATGCCCGCCGTCAAGGAACTCGTCAAGGAGCTCACCGGTGGTAAGGAAGCGAACCAGTCCGTGAACCCGGATGAGGTTGTGGCTGTCGGTGCCGCCGTGCAGTCCGGCGTCATCAAGGGCGACCGTAAGGACGTCCTGCTTATCGACGTGACCCCGCTGTCCCTCGGCATCGAAACCAAGGGTGGCATCATGACCAAGCTGATCGAGCGCAACACCGCCATCCCGACGAAGCGTTCCGAAGTCTTCTCCACCGCTGAAGACAACCAGCCGTCCGTGCTCATCCAGGTCTACCAGGGCGAGCGTGAGTTCGCTCGCGACAACAAGCCGCTGGGCACCTTCGAACTGACCGGCATCGCTCCGGCTCCGCGTGGCGTCCCGCAGATCGAAGTCACCTTCGACATCGACGCCAACGGCATCGTGCACGTGTCCGCCAAGGACAAGGGCACCGGCAAGGAACAGTCCATGACCATCACCGGTGGTTCCGGCCTGCCGAAGGACGAGATCGACCGCATGGTCAAGGAAGCCGAAGCTCATGAGGCTGAGGACAAGAAGCGCAAGGAAGACGCCGAGACCCGCAACCAGGCCGAGGCCTTCGCCTACTCCACCGAGAAGCTCGTCAACGACAACAAGGACAAGCTCTCCGACGACATCGTCAAGGAAGTCACCGACAAGGTCAACGCTCTGAAGGAAGCCCTGAAGGGTGACGACACCGAGAAGGTCAAGACCGCTCAGACCGAGCTGATGACCGCCGCCCAGAAGATCGGCCAGGTCCTCTACGCCCAGCAGGGTGCCGAGGGTGCTGCCGCTGGTGCTGACGGTGCCGGCGCTTCCGCTGGCTCCGCCTCCGGTTCCGACGACGACACCGTCGAGGCCGAGGTCGTGGACGACGATGACGACAAGGACAACAAGTGATGTCCGAGTTCAACAAGGACGACTACCTGAACGACCTGCCGGATCCCTCAGATGCTGAGGCTGCCGCTCAGGCCTCTTCAGGGGCTGACGCCTCCGCCGAGTCCGGCTCTGCGCAGGATTCGGCTGCCCAGGCTCCTTCCAATGAAGGAGCCGACGCGGCTCCTGCCGCCGCTGAGGGGGGGAAAACTGGCGACTCGTCCATCTATTCCGCAGACACCCTCACCCCGCTCGGCAAGGCCAAGAAGGAAGCCGCAGACTACCTCGAAGCCCTGCAACGCGAACGTGCGGAGTTCATCAACTACCGCAATCGCACGCAGAAGGAGCAGGAGCGCTTCCGCCAGCACGGCATCATCGACGTGCTGACCGCGCTGCTGCCCGCCCTCGACGATATCGACCGCATTCGCGAACACAGCGAGATGGACGACTCGTTCAAGGCCGTCGCCACCAAGATTGACAAGGCCTTCGAGAAGTTCGGTGTCGAGAAGTTCGGCGAAAAGGGCGAGGACTTCGACCCCACCAAGCATGACGCGATCCTGCACAAGCCGGACGCGGATGCCGAAAAGGAAACGGTTGACACCGTGGTCGAGGCCGGCTACCGCATCGGCGATCGCGTAATCCGCGCCGCCCGAGTAGTAGTAGCCTCCCCGCAAAACTGACATCCAGCTCGCTGCAATGAGTTGATATTTACCTTGGCTCCCCTCTCTGAGGGGAGCCAATCATAAAGACTTTTCTAGAAAGGAGACATGAATGGCTGAAAACGAATGGCTCAGCAAAGACTTCTACAAAGTCCTTGGTGTCTCCAAGGACGCTTCGGACGACGACATCAAGAAGGCGTACCGCAAGCTCGCCCGCAAATACCATCCTGACGTCAACAAGACCAAGGAAGCCGAGGAGAAGTTCAAGGACATCTCCGAAGCCTATGATGTGCTGAGCAAGAAGGAAGATCGCCAGAAGTACGACGCGATTCGTCAGTTCGGCATGGGCGGTGCCCGCTTCGCCGGCGGTTCCGGCGGCTTCGATGCTTCCGGTTTCTCCGACATCTTTGGTTCCATGTTCGGCCAGGGTGCCGGCGGCAATGGCTCGCGCATCCGCTTCTCCACTTCGGGCGGCGGCCCCAACAACATCAACGACATCTTCTCGATGTTCGGCGGTGCTGCAGGTCAGGGCGGCCAGCCGTATGGCGGCTACGGCCAATCCCCGGCCCGGCAAGCCCTGACGTGCAGCCTACGGCCAATCGCCGTACGGCAATGCCGGCGGCTATGGCTATGAGGAGGCCCCGCGCCCCGAAAACGGCGAGGACCGCAACTCCAAGATCAGCCTGACCCTGCGTCAGGCGGTCAAGGGCGCTACCGTGTCCCTGTCCGTGGACGGCAAGAAGTTCAAGGCCCACGTGCCTGCGGGCGTCAAGGACGGACAGAAAATCAAGCTGGCCGGCAAGGGCAAGCTAGGCATCAACGGCGGCAAGGCCGGTGTCATGTACCTGCACGTCACCGTCAAGCCCGATGCCACATTCTCGATGCGCGGCCATGATATCGTCATGGACCTGCCCGTCACCGTGGGCCAGGCCGTGGCCGGTGGCAAGGTCGAGGCCAAGGATATCGACGGCAATCCCGTTACCTTCAAGGTGCCGGCAGGCTCCAGCTCCGGCGCGGAAGTCAAGCTCACGGGACTTGGCGTCCAGCGCAGCAACCAGCCGGGCGATCTGATCGGCCGTGTGCAGATCATGGTCCCCGCCAAGCCGGGTCTGGCCGTCAAGCACGCCGCCAAAGAATTCGACGAAAAAGCCGGCGACTATCTCAGCCTGTAATCAGGAGGTGAACAATGGCGCGGTTAGCCAACCAGATGAAGCAGTTATACGCGATGTGCGCAACCGCGCTCGTGATGGGCAGGGCCGATCTCGACGGAGCCGATGACGTCGGCTTCGACATCGAACTGCCCATCTTCACCGTCGGCCAGACCGCCGAGTTGGCCAACATTCACCCCCAGACTCTCCGTCAGTACGACCGCCTCGGTTTGGTTCGTCCGCAGCGCACCGATGGCGGCGCACGCCGCTACTGCCTGCGCGACATTGCCCGCCTGACCCGAGCTCAGCGCCTGAGCCAGGATGAGGGCATCAACCTTTCCGGTATCGCGCGCATTTTGGTCCTCGAAGAAGAGAATCGCCAACTGCGCCGCGAAGTCAAACGCATGCAAACCGGCGACCAGGAGAGCGTTTTCGCCGCAGGCCGTGACGGCAATATCGTGGAGATACAACGCTCCAACCGCGCCCGCCTCTGGCGCAACGCCATCCGCCGCGAAACCCGCGAACTGCCCGGCCGCGATACTGCCGCCGATATCGCTGCCGGCGCCACCGGCGACTCCAACTACACTCCCGCCGACTCCAAGTCCATGGTCCTGTGGGGTTGGTGAGTCTGGCCGCATTGCTTCGATTCCTTCTCCATTCGTAAAACTGTTTGTTATCTCACATCGGGCAGCTGCCGAAAAGCACGAATCTTCTTGACGGAGATGTCAAGGTTTGTTACGGTGACGTGCGAAAACCGATTCGTAAGGGGTGCTTTAGGCTGAGACGGTATGTGCCGAACCCTTCGAACCTGTGAGCTAACACTCGCGTAGGGAATGCGACGGTTGAACTCCTCTGTTCGGCTCGGCATCCCATATGCGCGTTGAGAGAGAGGAAGCGTATGTCAATACGCAAGGAGCTGACCGCCCAGAACGTACTGCTGGGTTTCCAGCATGTGCTTGTTTCCAACGTCTGGCTTGATCCGGTGTTTGTGGCCGGAGCAATCGGCTTACCTATTGCCCTGTCGTCGAACATGATTAACGCCATCTTCATCGTCTCTGGTCTGGTTACTTTGGTTCAGGCCACTCGGCTGGTTCGCCTGCCGGTGGTGCAGGGGCCGTCAGCCGCGTTTGACGCGTTGATGATCGCGGCAGGTACGGCCGGCATGCTGGGGGCGGCGAGTTCGTCCATTCTCATCGCTTCGCTTGTGTTCCTGTTGCTGTGCCTGACCGGTGTGATAGAGCGGATGCGGTTCCTGTTCTCTCCGATGATTTCGGGCGTGGTCATCTTTATGGTCGGTGTCTCGCTGTCTGGATTCACGCTGAGCGAGTTTCTAGGCGGGGCTCCCGGCGACAAGACGTTCGCCGATCCGCACATCCTGACCGTGTCGATTCTGACCACGGCGATTGTGCTTGTCCTGTCGTTGCTCGGCAAGGGCCTGCTCAAGTCGTTCTCATTCCTCATCGCGCTCGTCGTCGGCACCGTGGTCGCCGCAGCGTTTGGCATGGTGGACTTCTCTCCTGTGGCATCCAAGGGATGGTTGGGCCTGCCGACCTTCCTGCCCTACGGTCCGTTCACATTTGACTGGAAGATCTTCATCCCGTTCTTCATTGCCTACATGGTTGCCGTCATGGAAGCTCTCGGCGTCTATCAGGCGGCTTCTGAGATTCAGGGCACGTCCCTCGAACGCAAGCAGGTGCGCTACGGTCTTGCCGGCGAGGCGGCCGGTTCAGCCATTTCCTCGCTGATTGGTGGATTCACCACCACCGCCTACCCGCAAAATGTCGGCCTGCTCAACCTGACCGGCGAAGGCAAGTTGCGCACGCGCACGCCTGTGATCATCGCCGCTGTGCTGTTGCTGATTCTGGGCTTCGTGCCAAAGGCGGGCGCGTTGCTGTCCGTCATTCCCTCGGCAGTCGTCGGAGGCATTTTCCTGCCGGCTGCGGCCAGCCTAATCGTGACCGGCCTGCGCGCCCTGCGCAAGGTCGCTGATGACGAGCGCCGTCAAACGGTCATCGGCATGTCTCTGTTGCTCGGCATCGCCCTGCCCAAGGCGCTCTCCGGCCTGACCGGCGGCGCAAGCGTGTTCTTTGGCAACAACATCATGGTCGGTGTATTCAGCGCCATCATTCTCAATGCGCTTTTCGTCGCTCTTCCGGATTTGGTGGCGAAGCATCGTGCGCCGGCGTCCGTGGATGTTCCAGCAGCCGATCCGGCGGATGGGACTGGCGCTGCGGCGTACGATGAACGATAATGCTGGTTGATATTGGATATTGACAGGAGCGATGCAATGACTGATGTGATGGATGACGCGCGTCGTATCAAGCGCGGGATTCTGGATTTTATCCATACCTATGGCTGTGAGCAGGCCCCGGAAGAGGCGTTTGGTGCGTTGGCGCGCGACGTGTTCATCTATCAGTACACGTATGATCTGCCGTACCGTCGTTACTGCGCGGCTAAACGCGTCACCCCCGCAACGCTCAAGGATTGGCGGGAGATTCCGCCGATGCCGGTGGACGGGTTCAAGCACCTTGACCTTTCGACCATACCGACCGAGCAGTGCGAAGCCGTATTCATGACGAGCGGAACCACGCATGGCGGCAAGATGCGTGGGCGCAACTTCCATCCCGATCTTGAGGTGTGGGATGAATCAATGATTGTGCCGTTCCGTCATTTCATCATGCCGGATCGAGAGCGTATCCGCATCGCCGTGATTTCGCCGGCATGGGACATGAACCAGAACTCCTCCCTGTCGCGCTACCTTACCAAGGCCGTGGAGTGCTGCGGCAGCGAAGGCAGCGGTGTGTTCTTCGACGAGCATGGACTCAAGTTCGATGAAATCATCGCCTTCCTTAACCGTGCGGTGTCTGACGGTGAACCGGTGATGCTGATGGGTGTCTCGTCGTCCTATCTGTATCTGTTCGATTACCTGCATGAGCATGATCTGACGTTCGCGCTGGCCCCCGATAGCCGGTTGTTCGACACTGGCGGCTTCAAGAGCACTAAGCGCGACATCACCGAAGACCAGATGCTTGATGAGCTGGAACAGACACTGGGGGTGCCGCGCCACCACTGCGTCAACATGTATGGCATGACCGAGTTGAGCTCGCAGATCTATGACCAAAATATTCTGTCGTGGTATACGGATGGCACCAGCAACTATCTCAAGGCGAACCCCGCCTGGGTGCGCACGGTCTTCCTCGATCCGGAAACGCTGACTCCCGTCAAGGATGGTGAGACCGGTGTGATAGCCCATTACGACCTTGCCAATTGGAATTCATGCATCGGTATTCTGACCGAGGACCTCGGCCATCGGACCCCGGACGGATTCCTGCTGCAGGGCAGGGCGAAGGGAGCCGAGGCTCGTGGGTGCTCAATCGCGGTAGACGAGGTCATCAGTGCCAGCCGTTGATGAATCCGTGAGTCAGGCCATTGATGTCTTCCACCTGCCCTCGGGAGTGGATGTTTCGGATTACGAAATCTATGAGGTCGCCACATCGGATGGGGTGAAGCGTTTGCGCTATCCGCGACTGGATGGCTCAAAGGTGACTTCCCTTGCCAAGCAGCTTGTCGATGTTCGCAACCGCACGCTTGCCGCGATGAGTGTCAACGATATTCTCGACATCGTGGCCGACGCGGCCCAACTATGGGCCGATCCGGATTTTGAGCTGCGGCGTCAGGCTGAACTGCTGATTCCCGCAATCACCGGATATGAGCCTGACATGGTGCGGATTGAGCTCAAACGGTATATGCGCCAGTTCAGGCGTCGTGAACTGCTCCGGTTCCTTGACTCCGAAATCGGTCAGCCGTCTATGCTCGACGAATTCCGGCCGAACAAGGCGGGGGGATACTCTAAATATGTGGGCCCAGCGCTCACCTATCAGGTGTTCTCCAGCAATGTGCCGGGGATTCCCGTGTGGAGCATGGCGATGACCCTGCTGGTCAAAGGCGCGATTCTTGGCAAATCTTCATTTTCCGAGCCGGTGATGCCTGCGTTCTTTGCTCGCAGCATTGCGATGGTCAATTCCGACCTCGCTGATGCCATTGCGGTGGTTCCATGGAAGGGCGGCTCGCAGCAGCTCGAGGATTCAGCCATCGATGCGGCCGATGCCGTGATTGTTTACGGTTCTTCGCAGACTACCAAATTGATTGCGGGCAAAGTCGCCGGGTCCAAGCCCTGTCTAGGTTACGGAGCAAAAGTCGGGTTGGCGTTCATTGGCCGAGAGGCTTTGCGTCCTGATACCTATGCCGATACCGTGCATCGTGTGGCTGTTGACATCGCCACATATGACCAGCAAAGCTGCCTGGCTCCGCAGACCGTGTTCGTGGAGACTGATGGAGCCCTCACCCCTCGTGAAGTGGCTCAGCTGCTCGGTGGCGAGCTTGAGAATCAGCAGCGCAAATATCCGCGCTCCGTATTGAGTGACGCCGAGAACGTGGCCATTCAGCGGGCGCGCACCGACGCTGAGATGAGAGCCTTGATGGGCGGGAAGGCCGCGGTGTTCGCCAGTGGCCATAGCACGGCATGGTCGGTGCTGTATCGAGAACTTGACGGTAGCGGTGCCGACGAGGATGTTGCTTCGCTGATGTCGCCGTTGAACCGCACCGTCAACGTGGTGGCGGTGCCAGATTTGTTGGACGCTGCCAGAAGACTGACTTCCTGCCGTGGCTGGCTGCAGAGCTGCGGTGTCGCTGTGGATTCAACCAGACTGTTTGGTCTTGCAGATACATTGGCCGAGGTCGGTGTGAATCGCATCTGTCCGCTCGGTGAGATGGATCGGGCGAAATCCGGCTGGCATCATGATGGGGGCTTCAACCTCATCGATCTGTTGCGCGCGGTGGATGTCGAACGCGGCAGCGACGCGTACAGCGATTCGTTCGATATGGATATGGAATAGGCCTGTGCTGTTGCGGGCAGCAGAGGCTGGTAGCAGGGCGAAAGGCAAGGGTAATGACAGAGCAAAGCGATATGGCACGGCGTCCAATGGTGAATCTGGATGGCAGAACAGCGATCATCACCGGTTCCGGCAAGGGCATAGGAGCGGCTGTGGCGAAATGCCTGGCATCGCACGGAGCCGCTGTCGTCATCAATTACGTACATGACGCCGCCAGCGCGCAGCGCACCGTTGAAGACATCCACTCGCTGGGAGGCTTGGCTATAGCTGTACAGGCGGATGTTTGCGATGAATCGCAATCTTCCAAGCTAGTGGGTACCGCTGTCGACTCATTCGGCGGCGTGGACATCTTAGTGAATAATGCTTTCGGACGCTTCTCCTTTGACCCGCGTCGCCGTTCCACTTTTGCTGGAGGCGATTGGGATGAGTTTAGCGCACAGATCGAGGGATGCCTGCATGGTGCATATCTGATGTGCTCACATGTGGTGCCGCTGATGCGAGCCCAGACCTCCGGGCGTATCATCAACATCTCCAGCAATCTGGTCGATTCGCCCATCGTGCCCTACCATTCGTATATCACTGCCAAAGGCGGCTTGGTCGGCATGACCCGCTCTCTGGCCCAGGAGCTGGGCGGCTTCGGCATTACCGTTAATGCCATTGCCGCAGGTTTGACGGCCGGAACCGCATCCAGCGCAGCCACCACCGAGGATGTTCGTGAACGAATCATTGCCATGACGCCTCTTGGCCGCCTTGCCCGTCCCGATGACATCGCCGGAGGGGTCGCGTTGTTGGCGTCCGACATGGCCGGCTTCATTACCGGACAATGTCTGCACGTCGATGGTGGGCTGACCATGCGCTGAGGCGCAGGGGCGGTGTGCTGACGCGCTATGGTTGTCGCATCCGATTGGTGCAATGGAATGCAGCAAGAGTAAAGGCGCCAATTGGCGTGCGGGCATGTGGACGGAGGTAACTATGCTGCTCAAAGCCGTGTTCTGGGATTTGGACGGTACTCTCATCGATTCTGAGCCGCTCTGGCATGACGGTGAGATTGAGATCGCGCACAACAATGGCGGCGAGTGGAACGAGGACCTCGGTTGGGAGTGCTCCGGCACTCCGGTACCACACGTGGCAGAGGTCATGATTGCGCATGGCTGCACATTGAGCGTTCCCGAAATCGACAAGCAGCTCAAGGATTATGTGTTCAAGGCGGAGGTCGAACGTCTGCCGTGGATTCCTGGTGTGCAAGACGTGCTGCATTCGCTCAAGGAAGCCGACATCCCATCCATGCTGGTCACTACTTCGCCTCGCCGCATGGCCGAGAACATCATGAAGCAGGCTGATGGATTGCTTGCCGGCTACGTCTGCGGCGATGATCCGTACGAGCACAAGCCGAGCCCTGCCCCATATCTGGCCGCGGCTGAGAGACTCGGCATCGCGCCTGAAGACATGGTCAAGTGCGTGGTAATGGAAGATTCCTCATCCGGTCTGCGCTCCGGCGCCGCCTCGGGGGCCACACTGATTGCGCAGACTGGCTGGATTCGCACCGACACTTCCGGCCTTGGCCAGTTTGCCTCCATCGACTCGTATGAGGGCATCGATGCGGCCGCGCTGGACGCCTTTGTGCGGCAGCGTTTGGGGGAGTAGAAATTTCGTTTGTATTGCGGAGTTTGTGTGGGAAACCCCAGTCGACCTGATGTTATAGGCCGGCTGGTAGGGTATTTGACGGTTTGCATATAACTGTCTGGTTCATTGGGCTGGCAGCTCAATACAAGATTTAGTACTCATAGGAAACACATGGGCTTCGTTAATTTCATCATCGAACTGCTGAAGGATCCGCGTGCCGCGATTGCCGGTTGGATTGCCATGGGCGTGGCGCCGACCCTCGGATTCATCTTCCTCATCGTATTCATCGAAACGGGCGTGGTGTTCTTCCCGTTCCTGCCCGGTGATTCGCTGTTGTTCGCGGCCGGCGTGTTCGCAGCCCCGGATGCTGCGACCGGCAAGGCCGCGCTGCCGCTGTTCTGGTTGCTGCCGGTGGTTTGGTGCGCGCCGATTATCGGCGACCAGTGCAACTACTTCATCGGTCATTTCTTTGGCCGCCGTATTATCCAATCCGGCAAGGTGAAGGCGCTGACTCCTGAGCGACTGGCCAAAACCGAGGGCATGATTGAAAAGTGGGGCCCGCTGGCTGTGTTCCTGGGCCGCTTCTTCCCGTTCATTCGTACGTTCATGCCGTTCATTTCCGGTATTTCCGGTATGCGTTGGAGCCGTTTCACGCCGTTCTCAGTGCTCGGCGGCCTGTGCTGGTCCACGTTGTTCACGCTGCTGGGCTACTTCTTCGGCAACATTCCGGCCGTGCAGGATCACTTCGAACTGGTGATCGTGCTGATTCTGCTGGTTTCGCTCGCCCCGACCATCATCGGTCTGCTCAAGGCCAAGTTCGGCAAGAAGAAGCCGGCCAAGGTGACCGATGCTCAGTTGGACGTCATGGAAGACGGCATCAAGAACCTCGATAAGTAAGCAAGGAATGTAGATTACCGCATAAGGAATCGTCGTGAAAATGAAGGCCCTGACTGTGCATATGAGGTCAGGGCCTTTTCTGCATGAGATGGGCGTGAAACAACAGCGTGGTTATCCACATTTGTCGTGGACGACATGCCGGGGTGTGGATAACTCAGCAAGCTAGAACCACAATGGTCGATTCGTGTTGAGCATTGAACTCGGACACGTTTCAATCGGCTTATGAATAGCAACACCACACCCCGCGTGGCGCGTAGGATCACCTCGCCAGCGGTAGCACCTCCGGGCATTCCGCTGCCCACGGACGATGCGCCGATTCCAGCGCATCGCTACTACACTCCGCCGCCCAGGCCGTTGGCCTCATGCGAACGGCAGAGATCGGGCGAGGCTCCGGCACTCGCCCTAACTACAGACACCAGCTTCCATAACATTGTGACGATGACGTCAGGTCATGGAGGCGTGGGGTTGAGTGTCATGGCTTCCATGCTTGCATGGACATTGGCGAGACGTGAACACAGCTGCGCTCTCATAGACGCTGATTTCGTGGCCGGATGCCTTGACCTGCTGCTCGGTGTGGAACGAGAGCCGGGTTTACGATTCAGCCAAGTCGACGCACCCCTCGACCGCATCGAGGGCGATGCGATGAACCATGAGCTGATGATGTGGGAGGGTGTGCGAGTACTTCCCTATGACCCTTGGAGCGCGCGCCAGCCTGACTGGTGGGAAGTTCAAGCGGCCATTCGAGCCTTGGCGGAAACGAACGACGTTGTCATCGTAGATGCCGGTCAGGGTGGACTCATTGAGACCGTACCCGATCTGCGCAGTGGCATGCAGGTGATTGCCGCGGAATTGTCGGTGATGGGGCTGGCCAGAGCCAAGTCGCACCGGTCCAGACTGGATTCATGGGGCTGTGAAGCGCCACATATCGTCGGCGTGGAACCACGTGGCGCTCCACGTGGGAGAGGCCACGTGGGTATTGGTGAGGCGCAGGACTATTTGACTGCCACGGTATTGGGGCCTGTCAAACCAAGTGTCAATCTGTGTGGAGACGTACTGGAAGGCCTCGGCATCAGATCGGTGACCAAAGGCAGCCGCAAAGCCGTGAGCTTGCTTGCCGATCTTGTCGAGCAGGCCATTCGCCCGGTTTCGGGAGCTTCTTGCAAGGACCGGTGATGCGGTATGGCTGCCGTAATCACTCGGGCTGATGAGCCCGGCGCAGTGCCCAGAACTGTGTTCTTCGGTCTATTGAATGATGTGGCATCCGACCCGCAGGTTACCGATCTGGCGGTGACCTGTGATGGCCGCGTTTGGGCGGACCGCGGCAACGGCATGCGAGAAACAGTATTGCGTGTGCCGTTTCGCTCGCCGCAAGTAGTTCGAGAATACGCCGTCCAACTGTGCGCGCAGCTTGGGCGCAGACTGGATGATGCCTGCCCGATAGCGGACGCCGCCAGTCCAGACGGCATCCGCGTGCATGCGGTGATTGCCCCATTGGTGCCACAAGGTGCCGCAATCTCCATACGGTTCCCTGACAGGACCATGGCATCGTTGCGACATCTGAGCCAATTAGGTGTATTCCCGGCTGCTTGGCTGCCGATGTTCGTGGGACTGGTGCGCAGACATGCCACAGTGCTGATTACCGGCGGAACAGGCGTGGGCAAGACCACCTTGCTCAAGGCGCTGCTGGCGCAATGCGATGTGAACGAGCGCATCGTCACCGTAGAGGAAGTTCGTGAACTGGGAGAACTGGGGCGTGGCGATCATGTGTCGTTGGTAACGCGCGAGGCGAATGTGGAGGGCGTCGGAGCCATAAGTCTGACGGACTTGGTCAAAGCGACGTTGCGAATGCGCCCCGACCGCGTGGTGCTGGGCGAATGCCGTGGCGCGGAAATCGTCGACCTATTGCGCGCGTTCAATTCTGGTCATCACGGTGGCATGACCACTGTGCATGCGGACGGCGTGAACCGAGTACCGTCCAGGCTGATTTCGCTTGGATTACTCGCCGGAGTCAGTCCACAGGCGTTGGCCATGCTGGCGGCAGGCGCTTTCGACGCGGTGGTGCATTTGGAGCGAGTGAACGGACAGCGGCGTATCACGCAGATCGGCGAACTGCGTGTAGCACATGGTGAACTGGCAGGAACACCGCTGGCGGTATGGAATGGCTGCCATCCTCCTCGGTATGCCGCCGAATGGGGGCACTTCATTGAACGATGGGGCATCGTTCCCGGGCCGAGTGGTGGTGGGTGATGATGTGGTGTGCTGTTCTGGTGGCGCTCGCCGTGCTGATATGGCCGGGGAACAAGTCCGGGAGGCTGTTTTGGCTGGGGCACTTCAAGTACGCCGCTGTCAGGCTGTATCGGCTGGCTTCCCGCGGGCGGGCGGTCGATTCCGCAGCCATAAACGAACCTCGATATGCCGGCTCACCTCGCGTGGGCGTTGCGCAGGTGATTACGTCCGCCATCGCGCGATTGCGAGGTGGCGGCACATTGGTTGAAGCATTCGAGGAACAATCCAGCAGACGCTTCGCCACTCAGCGCATTACTGTGGAACGGCTCATAACGGTGTTCGAACAGCGGCGTCTGCCCGACGAATCACCAGCGCAGGTACTTGAAGCTGCACGCGGGGTCACCGCCGCAGCGGTTTTGAGCGATGAGCTCGGTTGCCAAGCAGTGCCATGTCTGGAAGCGGTATTGACTGCTTACCGGCAGATGAGGCTGATGCAGAACCTGCGATCGCAAGCATGTGCCGTTCCTAAAGCCACTGTGGGGCTGCTGAGCGCGCTTCCGGCCGTCACTGTGGCATTGGGCGAGCTTCTGGGAGCTAGACCATTGGCGTTCTTGCTTGGATCGCCACGCGGTGTGGTCTGCTTGGTATTAGGGGGATGTTGTTATGCTGCCGGCTTGGCATGGATGCGGGCATTGTTGAAAGGCAGCGGATTATGAGTACGGTGTGGGTACACGCCGCGGCAGGCTGTGCGGCGATCGCTAGTTGGCTGTATAAGGCTCCGTCTTGTCATGACAGCCGCTTGCCGGGCGAGGAACCGGCCGTAGCGCATGATTGCGGGTCGTCATGGACCATACTCATATTGCGTATGTCGCAGGTGTCCTTGCGTCAGGGCTCCTCGATTCCCCGGGCGCTTGACATGGTGGGCAAAGCCGTCGGCGGCGACTGCGGCGCTCGCATGAGCGAGGTTGGGAGATCCCTGACCAGAGGGGTTCCCTGGGCTGATGCGTGGCATGCCGCTATGGCTGTTCAGCATGAGGGTGCGCCAGCTGATAGTTCATCCGGAAAACGTACCAGCAGAACGCAACGAGATCTTGGCCTGCTGCAATCGGCTTTGGAATCGTCATGGACGCATGGCGATATGCCTGGCGTGCGCCTCGAATCCGCCATTGAACAGCTGGACCGTGACGAGCGTGCCGCCATCGAACGGAATGCCGCGAAGCTGTCGGTAAAGCTACTGATGCCTACAGGGCTATGTTTTCTGCCGGCATTCGTGCTGGTAGGAGTCATTCCGGCGATTGCGTCCTTCATGATGTGAATATAGGCGTGAACTGAGTGCGCTTAGGGTGAATCTTGTTGTATCGCTCGGTATTGCACTTGGCTGCGTTTGGTTATCCACATTGGTGGTGGACGACACGTCGGGGTGTGGATAACTCGGCAAGCTAGAACCACATACCCCGTTTTTCCTGGTGCATGAAGCGTTGATAGTCCACAGTGGTATGCACCCCGCGTCAACCCGGCGCGGGGGCCAACCACTCACACACGCATGGGGAAGGTGCGAAGCCACTGCGCAGCTTCCCCTCCTTACCGAAAGGAACGCCAATGAATACCCCTATCCCCGTCATCGTCGACGGGCAGGCCGGCATCTTTGCGCACAGCAAGGCTCGTGTGGCCACGCTGAACGCCAAGGCGAAAGAACGGCTATGCCTCATGGACGCACGCATCCGCACCCTCATGGCTGAGCCCGAAGAAGGCGCGGCCACTGCGGAATACGCAGTCGTACTCGTTGCGGCTACAGGCTTTGCGGCGGTGCTGGTCGCCATCCTGAAGTCGGATGCCATCAAGACGTTGCTGACCAACATCATCAAACAGGCTCTGAAAGTCGGGTGACAGCCATGAAGACCATGACATGCCGGTGGCGGCTCGCCAGACTGCCGCCAGACCTATGCACGGGATCGGCCACCGCCGAATTCGCAATCGTATTGCCCAGCATTATCGCCATCGCCGGGCTGATATTGGCAATAGGACGTGTGGTCATCGTTTCCATGGACTGTCAAAGTGCCGCGGCAGCGGCTGCACGCGAGTTTGTGGTTACCGGTGACGAATCATCCGCGCGCAGCATAGCTGCGGACGTTGCCGGGGGAGAGCCCCACGTCAGCATTGCCCACGACGGCCAATCGACGAGTGTGACGGTCGAATGTTCGGTATTGCCCGGTCCGCTGGATGTAACTCCAACGCGGGTTACCGGCAACGCTACGGCGATAAGCCAATAACGGTCGGCTGGCTGGGCGGCCGCAACAGAAAGGAACTGCGGTGCAGGGAATGCGTTATGAGGAGGGATCGGGCACGATGGCCGGAGCCATGCTGGTTATGGTGGTGGGCATTGCGCTCGCGGTGGCGGCAAGTGTGGGCAACCTCATGATCTGCCAGAACCGAGCGCGTTCCCTCGCCGACCTTATCGCCTTTGACGCCGCGTATGCGCTGTGGCATGCGGATATCGGTGATCCATGTGCGCTCGCCGCCAACATGGCTGAAGCGAATGGTGTAGTTTTGGGCTCCTGCTCCGTGCGGGATGAAGACGTGTTGGTAACCATCAAGGTGGAAACCATGGTCCTGGTGGCATCATCCGTGGAGCGGATGGCTCGGGCCGGACCGGTGAGTTGTACGGAAGGAGACAATTATCACAATAATGGACCGTAAAGCACCGATACTCTGGCGGGCTTCTGGGCCTTTGGCTAAGGTGAGAGCATGAGCGAGAGTGAACGCAACGAGCGCCGTCGCGTGGTGGCCATGGTGGGCAACCCCACTTCCGATAAAGGCCGTGGCGCTAAGGTGGACGCGCAGGTATTGGGTCTGCTGGAGGAAGCCGGCCGTGCCCATAACTTCGACGTCATCGACATCACCGGCACGAGTTTCGACGATTCCCTGAACCAGGCGCGTGAACGCGCGCACGAGTACGACTATCTCGTAGTGGTCGGTGGCGACGGCATGATCGCACTTGGAGCGAACGCCGTGGGCTGCAGTGGCAAGCCGTTGGGCATCGTGGCCACGGGGTCGGGCAACGATTTCGCACGAGGACTGAAGCTGCCGGTCAACCGTATCGAAACCGCAGTGGAAGGTATCGTCGGTGCTATCGTGCGCGGATCACACATCGATGTGGACATGGGACGCGTGACCTCTTTGGACGGCGGCTATGCCGTGGATCCCTCCACTGGCGAGGAGTACGAGTACCAGGAGAGCAAGTCCGCCGAGCATCCGATTGACCGGTACTATGCGGGCATGCTGTCCTGTGGTCTTGACGCGAGCATCAACGACCGTGCGAATCATTCGCATCTGCCGACCGGCACCATGCGCTACTTTGCGGCGGTGCTGGTGGAGCTGACGCATATGAAGCGTTATGGTTACCACATCAAAGCCACATTGGCGGACGGGACCACGGATGAACGAGACATCATCACACCATTGCTGACGATTGCGAATTCGAGGCATATCGGTGGCGGCATTGAGGTCTCGCCGTACTCCTGCTTCTCCGATGGATTGTTGGACCTGGTGTGGATGGACCACGTGCCGAACTTCGGCGAATGCGCGGTGGCCATTTCGAATGCCTATAACGGCAAGCTACTTGCTTCAAAGGTGTTCGGCTGGAAACGTATCCGTGAAATCGAAGTCACGCGGGCAACGGAAGGAGACGAGCCGCCGGTGCTGATGGCGGACGGCGAATATATCGGGCATTTGCCATTTAGGGTAGTGGCCGAGGACTGCGCGTTGCGCGTGCTAGTGCCGCCGGCCGTAGCCGCCCGTGAGGTGGATTCCCGACAGGAAGTGCTCAACGCCATTGCCCGAGATGGTCGCGATCCCGTGACCGGCCAGTTCGCGTGACCCGATTATATTGGCTCCCCTCATTAGGCTGAGCCGTAAAGCAAACAGCCCAGTGGGCTGTTTGTAGGCGAGGGTTCGACGATAGTCGAACCAGAAGAAAGTCAGCCGTAGGCTGTCCGCAATTGCGGACGAGCTGGCCGCGAAGCGGACTGAGGGGAGTGCGGGAGAGCGGTACCAGAGCCAATGGCCGTCAGACCTCAGACGACATAGCTTTCGATATGCAGCGTCTGCGCCATGACCTCTTTGATGGTTCGGTCGCTGATGTTCGGATGCGAGCGAATCAGCGAGATAAGCCCCACAATCAGTGTGAAGAACGTCTCATGGACGTTGGTGATTGGCAGGCCATGCATCTGCTCGAAATCACGTACGGTGGTCTGGGCAATGTAGTCGGCAATACGGTCCGCCGCGCGGTCAATGAACTTGATATACAGTTCGGCGTTGCCGTCTTGGATCATACGGTTTGAGAAGGGGCTCTCGTCGGCGATCAGGGAGCGGAGCACATGCACGATGTCGTCTAATGCCTTGTTCACGTTGCCTGTTTCGCGCGCTTGGTTCCACTGCTTCAACGTGGTGAGGATTTCGTCGATGACGTTATCGAGTACTGCGTCAGCTACGGCTTCCTTGTCTTCGAAGTAGTGGTAGAACAGCGAACGCGTCATACCGACTTCGCTTGCGATGTCGGAAACGGTGATTTTGGAGAAGCCTTTTTCCAGACACACCTTGCGCGCGGCTTGCACGATGGCGTCGCGCCGGGCATCGCCGCGGGTGGGGCGTTTCTCGTCGAGGATATCGCTCATGGGTGCCTCCTGACCACAACCGTTATTGACACTATGTTAATACAAAGAAAGCGGTTAATAACAATAAAAATGCGGTAACCGTTGTCAGGTGAATGTCGTTGGAATATAAAGAGTTTTCCCGATTCGGCAACTATGAGCCCGGTTTATCTTGACTTTTTATCGGTTAATTCTGAGGGCAAAGGTAGGTTAGTAGCTATGGCACTTGCACTGTATCGTCGCTATCGCCCGGACACCTTCGAAGGGGTCATCGGCCAGGACCAAGTCACGGTCCCGCTGATGCGCGCCTTGGACGAGGGCAAGCTCACACATGCCTATCTGTTCTCAGGGCCGCGAGGCTGCGGCAAAACCAGCTCCGCGCGTATCCTGGCCCGTTGCGTCAACTGTGCCAAAGGGCCGACTTCCCACCCCTGCGGCGAATGCGAAAGCTGCAAGGACCTGGCCACCGGCGGTCCGGGTTCCATCGACGTGGTCGAAATCGATGCGGCCTCGCACAACGGTGTGGATGATGCTCGAGAATTGCGAGAACGCGCTGGGTTCGCCCCTGCGCGCGACCGCTATAAGATTTTCATTCTCGATGAGGCCCACATGGTCACGCAGCAGGGCTTCAATGCGCTGCTTAAAATCGTTGAAGAGCCGCCTGAACATGTGATGTTCATCTTCGCCACCACCGAACCAGACAAGGTGATCGGCACCATCCGTTCGCGCACCCACCACTATCCGTTCCGTCTGGTGCCGCAGGAAGTCATGGGTCCCTACCTGGAGACGATCTGCGACAAGGAAGGCATCAAGCCCGAGCCCGGTGTGCTGAAACTGGCGATGCGCGCCGGTGGCGGCTCCATGCGAGATACCCTGTCCGTGCTTGACCAGCTGATGGTTGGTTCGGTCGAAGGCGTTATCACCCATGATGCCGCTGTAGCCCTGCTCGGCTTCACGCCGGAGGCACTGATCGGCGAGGCCGTGGATGCGGTAATCGATCACAACGGCGAAGCCCTGTACGGCGTTATCCAGAAAGTCGTGGTCGGCGGATTCGATCCGAGACGATTCGTCGAAGACCTACTGGCTCGTGTGCGTGATCTGCTGGTGCTTACGTTGGCCGGGGACCGTGCGGAATCCGTGCTGTCCGACACGGCTGAGGCCGAGGATATGGACGATCTGCACCGCCAAGCCAAGGCGCTGGGACTGGGCGCACTGACCGCAATGGCAGACATCATCAACACTACGTTGGGTGCCATGACCGGAGCCATTTCTCCGCGTATGCGCTTGGAACTGCTGGCCGCGCGATTGTTGGCCGGCAGTGAATCAGGCTTTGCAACAGCCGCTCCCGCGCCAGCTTCTTCTGGTATGCCGCCTGCGGCTGGTTTTTTGGCCTCGGGGAGCGGCAC
>OBWL01001049.1_pt1 | contig 19979 bp, 17 predicted proteins | sample 1538061 | NCBI WGS metagenome assembly OBWL01 (sample SAMEA2580085, study PRJEB22360) | human gut metagenome | biome: human gut; feature: human-associated habitat; material: faeces | place: Denmark | collected 2008/2010
AAGGTCAATGCCCTCCTCTTTCGCGTCACCTTGCTCGCTCTGGGTCGTTTTCGCTGACGTATGCTCAACCTGCGGCGCAATTCAATCCCAAGCAAAAAGGCCGAAGCACCATCGGAGCTTCGGCCTTTGTTTTGTCTGCAGCTTACACGCGCAGTTTATCGATTCTCAATTGACCCGATGTTTTTGAGCTCGATGGAGATGAGGCCGTTGGGCTCGTTGACAAACTCGATGTACTCGGAGTTTGAACCCATCTCGGCCGGGAAGCTGATCTCGATACCCGTGTCGGTACGGATCTTATGATTGCGCACCGCCGCGCGTTCGACCTGCTTGCGCTCCACGGGCACACGCTCAGGCACCTTCTCCTCAGTCAGTGCCGCGCGCACGCTCTCCTTGATAACCGGCTCGTCCTCAAAGACCTCATCGACGATATCCCAAGGGGGCAGTTCCTCGTCATCCTCAACTTTCTCGGCAACAGCAGCCTTAACCTTGGCGAGTGCTACAGCCGTGTTGGCACCGTGCTCCTCGGCGACTTCCTCGACCACACGCGTCACGGTGTCGATGACCTCCTTGCCCGATACCCCCGTGTCGCACTGCAGCAGGCCATCGGGAATGAGCATGCGATCCTCGCCGGCAATCTTGCGCTTCTTATCCACATAGCCGATCTCCATGGTGCTTGCACGCACGATTGCATAGCTCGGCACCTTTTGCGAGGGATTCGGCAGAATGGCGTAGTGGCGCGCAATGTCGTTGCGCACCTCGCCCTCTTCGCGACCCACCTCGTGCATAAAAGCCTGCTTGGAGCCCAGCAGCATCACGGCAAACCAGCGGGCATCCTCATCGTCATCAAAGTCCGCCACAAGCACGTCAGTGGACTCGGCTTTCTCGGCCTTGGTAAGTTCGGAAGAGATGAACTCCGCAATCTGCTGAGACAGATCCACGAACTCACGCTCACCAAAGAAATAGCCCTTGAGCTCGCCGCCGAATGCGGAGTTCTCGGCAAACGTGGCACGCTTGTTATCAGCCGAGGTACGAGCGCGCCGCAGGTGCGTGGTTACGAAATTACGCACGGTGCGGCTCTCGATATCGAGCTCGCGCTGGCTCATAACGTTGACGGCAGAGTCAAAGTCCAGGATATGCAGAATCGCGTGATTGATTTTCATATACGGCATTCCGTTCTAGATCGATTTCGGCACGAACCAGTATAGCGGTCGATCCCGCCCCAGGCGCATCGAAGATTGGTGCATCGGGGACAGGTTGCTTTGCACCAATGGTTAGCGCAGGAGCTCGGACTGCCAAGCCTCGAGCTGTTCTGCCAAGCTCTTGCCGGCAGCGGGCATGTCGATCTGGGGACGTTTGGGCAGAAGCGCACACTTAAGAATCGCAACGATAGTCTGCGAGACAAAGTGTCGCGTATCCTTGTCAAAGCCTTGCGCAGCCTGGAGCATCACGGGCAGGCTCTCGCGCAGATTCCCAGCGATATCCGCAAACCGCTCAGCACCCGTAGCCTCAAGCACGGAGAACAACGCATCTACAAAACGCTCGCGCTCGCTAGGCGACACCGCAAGCAGCATCTCGCGAATGGAGCCATCAACGTATCGAGCACCGGCGGACAGGCGCTCACAGTACACGAAGTCGCGACCATCAACCACCCAGCTAAAGGGATTATGCTGAAGCAGGCTGAACTCGGTGCTCTCAACGATGGCATAGTCCTCCTGTGTCTCGAAAATCATGCCAAAGATCGACGACCGAGGTAGCGTCTTGTCGATTCGACCGGATAGGTCGGCGAAGGCGTTGCCGCTCAGAAACTCCTCGACGAAGCCCGGACCATCATGGGAATACGCCCGTTCGATTCGCTCACGGGCGACATCGGGGCACATCGCCGCACCGTACACCGCAAGGTTTCCACCCTTGGAATGACCTCCGCACAAAAGCGGCCCGTCAATCGCATCCGCCGCCTCGTCTACATAACGCGCCGCGGATTCCTGGGCCGGCACGGGACACCGGAACGCCATGTTAAAGTCCTCTTTCCAGCCCACAATCGTGCTGTCGGTCCCCCGGAAGGCAAGATAGCTAAACCCCGCCGGAAATCGGAACGTCATGGCCGCAAACTGCTCCGTTGTCTCGGCATCACTCACGCTACGATAGCCGCAAACACGAACGCCACGGTAGCGAGGGCTTGCTGCCACAGCCTCCAACAGGGCACGGCTCCCCTCCGGATCCCACAGGTCGCCAATCATGTCTTGGTAGCACTCGGCGCGCAGCAGCTCGCGTACGTCTAGGCCCTGCCAGTTCGTCAGCTCCGCCATATCACCCGGCAAACGCAAATAGGACAACCACGCAAAGACCAGGCTATCCACCGCGCAGAACGGCCGTTCCTCAAACGGATCAAACGCCGTCTGGGCATAGGTCAAAAAATTAGGCGAATCCGACATGGCCCTCCCATCAACTATGGTGCATTGGGGTGGTGCAAAGTAACCTGACCCCCTCGCACCAAAAAGGCGCCCGGACCGTGTGGCCCGGACGCCTTTCATTGTAGTCTGTTGCCCAAAAGAGCTTGATTTAGCAGGAGAAGTCGACGCTGTCGATGATGTCCTTGAGGGCCTTTGCGGAGGCGGTGAGCTCATGCTGCTCGTCATCGTTCAGCGGCACGGGGACGCGGCAGACAACGCCATCGCGGCCGACGACGGTCGGCATGGAGATGGCCAGATCGGACAGGCCATACTCGCCCACCATGAGCGAGGAAACGGGCAGAACAGTCTGCTCGTCACGCATAACAGCGGTGCAGATGCGCTTGACAGCCATGGCGACGCCGTAGTAGGTGGCGTGCTTCTTCTCGATGATGGTGTAGGCGGAGTTCTTGACGTCCTCGGCGATACGCTTCTCGGCGGCTTCGTGCTCCAGGTGGCCGTGAAGCTCGCAGAAGGTGTTCAGCGGAACGCCGGCAACCTGAGCGCTGGACCAAGCGACAAACTCGGAGTCGCCGTGCTCACCCATGACGTAGGCCTGAACGTCGCGCGGGTCAACCTCGACGTGGGCGCCAAGCATCTGCTGCAGACGGCCGGTGTCGAGTACGGTGCCGGAGCCGATGACATGGCCCTCGGGCAAGCCGGACATCTTGATGGCGGCGTAGGTCAGAACATCGACCGGGTTGGAGACGATGAGCAGAATGCCGTCAAAGCCAGACTTCTTAATCTCGGGGATAATGGACTTAAAGATGTTGACGTTCTTGTTGACCAGGTCCAGGCGGGTCTCACCGGGCTTCTGGGCAGCGCCAGCGGTGACGACAATCATGGCGGCGTCGGCGACATCGGAATAATCGCCGGCGTAGATCTTCATCGGCTCGGCAAACGTCATGCCGTGCGCGATATCCAGGGCCTCACCCTCGGCGCGGTTCTTGTCCACGTCGATGAGGACCATCTCGGAGAACAGACCACTCTGCATCAGCGCGAACGCTGAAGACGAACCGACGAAACCGCAGCCGACAATAGCGACCTTCTTCTCGTTAACCATTAGAAACTCCCATCTCACTCCACAAACAAGCCGCCCGGGAACGACCCGAGCGGCTTGCCGTAATCCCAATACATCCAATCGGGACTTTGATTATGCTCCTATTCGCAGCCAAAAATCGACCGTTTACCGAAATTGTTTGCAGGATTCGTAAAATAACTGCACGAAATCGGTTTCGAGCTATTGACGAGGCAAAATAGCTTTCTAATACAGGCCCGCCTCGCGAATGGCCTCGACAGCCAAAGCGATCTGGTCGGGCGGCAAGACCAGCGCCATGCGCACGTGCCCCTCGCCCGAAGGACCAAAGCTCGCGCCCGGCGTCACCACAACGCCGGCCTTCTCCATGAGCTCCTCGCAAAACGCCATGGAATCGGTGCGACCACCGGGAAGTTTGGCCCACACAAACATGGAGCCATGCGCGTTGGGTCGCTCCCAGCCCAGGCCCTCAAGACCGTCGCACAGGGCATCGCGACGCTCCTGGTACTTCAGACGCTGCGCCTCGACCTCATCGCGCGGGCCATTAAGGCAAGCGATGGCGGCCTTCTGAATCGGGAAGAACATGCCAAAGTCGATCTGGCCGCGCAGCTTGGCAAAGGCAGAGACCACATCCTCGCGACCGACCAAAAAGCCAATACGGGCACCGGTGACGTTAAACGACTTGGAGAGCGAGAAGAACTCAACGCCCACCTCGAGCGCGCCGGGATACTGCAAGAAGCTGCCGCCCGGCTCGCCGTCGAACACGATGTCGGAGTATGCGTTGTCATGGACGATCAGCAGGTCGTGCTCGCGGGCGAAAGCGATGATCTCCTCGTAGACCTCGGGCGTGCCCACCGAGCCGACCGGGTTCGCGGGCAGCGACACGATCATATACTTGGCACGATCGGCAACCTCGGGATCGATACCCGCCACATAGGGCAGGTAATTATGCTCGGCAACCAACGGATAGTACTCGAGCTTGGCATCGGCGATCTTGGCACCTGCCTCAAAGACCGGGTAGCACGGATCGGGAACCAGAATGGTGTCACCCGGATCGAGCAGGGCCAGGCCCAAATGGCCCACGCCCTCCTGTGTGCCGTTGCACGACTGCACCATGGACGGCGTAATGCCGGAGACACCAAAGCGACGCTCGTAGTAATCGCACACGGCTTGCTTAAGCTCGGGCAGGTCGCGCAGGGCGTACTTCCACATCTCGGGATCTTGGGCTGCCTGCGTGAGCGCCTCGACCACGTGGTCGTACGGCTTAAAGTCGGGCGTGCCCACGCTCATGTTGTAAATGGTCTTGCCCTGAGCCTTCAGCGCGAGAAGCTTGTTGTTGAGCGAGGCGAAGACCTCCGCGCCAAAGCGGTCGAGACGCTGAGATGCCTGCATGGTGCCACCTTTCGATATAAAAAACGCGGCGCTCCGACAAGAGCGCCGCGCGATACGGGCCATCAGATTGCAAAAGTGTAACGCTTGCAACCCCCGTATTGGTTCAATTTAGCCAACCTTAGTCAACTGGATTGAGCGCGTCGATCTGCGCAAGCCACAGACGCGAGCTAGCGTCACTCGGCATACGCCAATCGCCGCGCGGGCTGAGCGTCACCGAGCCCACCTTGGGACCATCGGGCAGGCAGCTGCGCTTAAACTGCTGGGCAAAGAAGCGACGGTAGAACGTACGTAGCCACGTGTGGACGGTCTCGGCGTCGTAGACGCCCTCGAAGCTCTTGAGCGCCATGCGGTAGATCTTGCCCGGCTCAAAGCCAAAACGCAGCAGGTAGTAGAGGAAGTAGTCGTGCAGCTCGTACGGGCCCACCAAATCCTCAGTCTTCTGCGCAATCTCGCCGTCGCCCGTGGGCGGCAGAAGCTCGGGGGACACCGGCGTATCGAGGATGTCAAGCAAGACCTCGGCAATACGCCCGCCAAAGACATCAGCCGCATAGCGCACTAGATGGCGCACAAGCGTCTTGGGCACGCTCGCGTTGACGGCGTACATGCTCATGTGATCGCCGTTATAGGTAGCCCAGCCGAGCGCCAGCTCCGACAGGTCGCCCGTGCCGATGACAAAACCGCCAGCCTGGTTGGCCAGATCCATCAGAATCTGCGTACGCTCGCGGGCCTGGCTGTTCTCGTAGGTCACGTCCTGCACGGCTGGATCGTGCTCAATATCCTTGAAGTGCTGCTCCACAGCCGCGTGAATCGAAACCTCGCGGAAGCTCACGCCCAGGTCGCGGGCAAGCGACTCGGCATTAGACTTGGTGCGATGCGTCGTGCCAAAACCTGGCATGGACACGGCTGTGATACCAGTGCGCGGCAGCCCCAGTGCATCGAAGGCACGCACGGTTACAAGCAGTGCCAGCGTGGAGTCCAGGCCGCCCGAAAGACCGATCACCGCAGCCTTGGTGCCCGTATGGGCAAGGCGGGTCTTGAGGCCGGCAGTCTGCAGGTCGAGGATGGTCTCGCAACGCTCGGCCAGATCACCGTGGTCGGCCGGCACAAAAGGCGCGCGAGGGAAAACGCGGTCGATGTCGCAGGCGTTGCGCAGAACGGGTTCGTCTGCCAGCACGCCCTCAAAAGAGAACTCAACGGTCGTGGCCTCCGGCGCATCGTCCGCGCGCGTCCACGTCGTCGAGCGACGGCGCTCGGCAACCAGGCGGTCAAGGTCAACATCGGCGACGGCCATATCGCAAGTGAGGAGCTTCGTCGCGGCGAGCTTCGAACCGTTTTCGTAGACGAGGTTCTCGCCCGCAAAGACCATATCGGTCGTGGACTCACCCTCGCTCGCGTCCGCATAGGCATAGGCGCAGTACAGGCGTGCGCTCTGATTGGAGATGAGACTGCGGCGATAGTCTGCCTTACCGATAATCTCGTCCGAGGCCGACGGGTTGAGGATCACCGTCGCACCGGCAAGCGCCATTTCGGTCGAAGGAGGCGCCGGCACCCACAGATCCTCGCAGACCTCAACGCCCAGCACCATATCCTCGGCACCCTCATCACAGCAGCGGTAGACAAGCCCCGAACCCAGCGGAACCGGACCCTGACCGGCAAACTCAACCCACACAGGATCCGCAGGCGCCGGAGCAAACCAACGGCGCTCATAGAACTCGCCATAGTTGGGCAGATACTTCTTGGCCGTAAGGCCCAAAAGCTCGCCCGCGCAGCACACGGCGGCGCAGTTGTAGATATTCTCGGCAACTGCAACGGGAAGACCGATGGTAAAGACAATCGGCAGCTCACGAGTCTCATCGAGGATATGCACCAAAGCAGCCTCGCAGGCATGCAGTAATGTGCGGTTATGGAACAGATCGGCCGCGGTATAGCCGCATAAGTTGAGCTCGGGCAGCACCAGAGCACGAACGCCGCGCTCGACAGCCGCGCGAACAGCCGCTAACGCAACCTCGGCATTGCCCTCGACATCGGCCACGCGAATCTTGGGCGAGGCCGCCGCCACACGCAAAAAGCCATCGTTCTTATTAGCCGAAACGCAGCATTGCCTTGTTGATCTGGACACTGGAGCCCCTTCTACCCTGAGATTCAGTCTAACGGACGTTCACATATCTCTAACTAGCCAAAGCAACCTCCCAGTTTACTGAGAGGCCAACCTGTGCTAAGAGCATGTATTTCAAAAATATCTTTAATTAAAAAAGGAGAAATCGATAATCGACTTCTCCTTTAAGCGAGGCGAGTAAATTCCGAAACTAATGGCAGAATTTATCCATGTAGTCCTCAAAGTCGAACACTTCTACCACGACGCCCTCTTCCTGAGACTCTTTCAGTTGCTCCAAGAGATCTTTATTAATAACGTCCATGCAGAAACCTCCTCTATCTAATCAATTGTAGTATATCTGCTTTCATGCAATTATCAACCAACTTGTTTAATTGCTCCTCGTTTGTCGATAGTCCCTCTTTTTTCAAAATGTCGCGCACCTCGTTCTTAGTAATCGGCTTTTCAAACAACGAAAGCAAAGCGAACGAAAAATCATTAACCGCACACATTCTATGGGTGGCACAACTCAGCAGTACTCTTAACCCCTCTTTTGAGCGTCCGACTTCTTTAACAAACGAACTTTTAACCAATTGAAAACCATTATCGTGCATTACATAATCGGCATCGATATTTGTATTCAGCAATCCATAATGCAACAGTTCTTCTATCGCCCTTGTCAGCTCGAGGTCGCCCTGATCAAGAATAAGAGAAATGCTACAATCGGCCTCCAATAAACGGGCCAACTTAAGGTATACCAACTGGGAAACAGCATAGACATGATGGTATTCAGAATTATAGAAGTAGGCAAATGGCTCAACGAGCACGACAGAGGTCTTGGAATCCAGCCAGATTCGATCAGCTGGATTTAGACTAGTTAGCCGTCGCTTTACTTTGGTCAAATGTCCCTTATACCTGACAGCGTGAATAGAATCTAGGATCCAGGTCACCTCTGAAATATGAAGCCGCTGGGGCAAGTCAATTGTGTCGCTACCGTTTATGACCTCTTGCATATAAAAATCAATATGATGCTCATCAGATAAGGATTTTGCTTCATTTAAAGTTAAACCAGTGCCTGAAACATAATCCACTTCGAGGCGCAAATCCTCATATTGGGACTTCGGCATTACAGAGACACCATACTTATCGGGATGATTCCAAACATCCGACCCCATAACGAGACCAAAATTCGTAAATCCTCTCGTGGAATATGGAACACCACATACCTGTTTTGAATAATTCAAAACATTCTCTGTATAAGCTAAGGTGTTCAGAGCCTCTTCTTTAGTTTCGGTCGGAAAGCCAATCATAAAGAATAGATGAACAGGAATACCCGCATTGAGACAATCATGGATATTGCGATCAATCCAATCAACTCTCGTGTTCTTCTTCATTAGATCAAGAACTCTTTGGTTGTATGACTCGAGGCCAAACTGAATCTGCCTACATCCACTTTGGTATATCTTGTTGAAAACGTCTGTACTTGGGTTGGAGAGAACCTCGTTTCTCCATGCCAGAAAAACGTTTTTCCCGATGCGTTTATTTCATCCGCGAGTTGCTCCATTCTTTTGCCTTCGAATGTTTCATCCACAAAAGAGAAAACTCTCGTGCCGTATTTTTCATTTAACCGACACATTATTTCAAATACTCTCGATATAGGCATCTTTCGGTAACAACCACCGGTAGCACCGGGAATGGTGCAGAAGGCGCAATGATTAAAACACTGCCTAGAGGAATAAACCGGCAATATTAACTCAGGCATGAAGTATTTAGAAAGGGCGAAGCCATCGAAATCGGGAACTGTATCGTTGATAAATGTTTGCTCAATCCGATGGTTTTTATATATCTTTCCACCTTTAGCATGGCAAAGGTTTGGAACACAGTCGAGATTGTCATCACCAGAGTCAAGAGCCTCAAGAAGACGTGCAAGCGGCTCTTCGCCGTCATACATCATTATCGAATCAATGTATTCAAAAAAGGGATGCCATTCTTTCATGCAGTCATCTGCTAAACGAGTAATGTAATTGCCGCCCAATGAGACGTGTTTAACAGATGGACATTCTTCTTTAATCAGTTTCGCTAACGTAACTGCAGAACTCAATTGGAAACAGCCGCTCACCGAAATCCCAATAAACTCGATTTTTTCCCTCTGAATACGCTTAAGAAAGGCAGTTTCATAGAAGGAAATAAACGGATTATGCAGGGTATCCGCAAGCGATTTCATTATTTCTGGTGTCGAATAATAATCATAGGGCAGATCTATGGAGTTGAACGTGTATTTAACTCCATATGAGACGTGATTTATGATATAGAGTGCATTTCTAAAAATGCTTTCAGCATATTGTCTTTCTTTCAGATCGAAGTATCTCTTCGATCTGAAAATATCTTTTGCCTCGTCAACATTAAGTGCTGACTTTTTATCAACTCGATTGTTAATTGAACATTCGAACTAAACGAATCCTTTGATTCCCGATACCTTTTACAGCACTCTTCGACATGTCTAAAAGATAGGAGGTCATCGTAAAATTCCACGTTTAAGTCAACAATGTCAACTTTGTATTGTTCAACCTCTTGAAGATATGACTTCAAAACAGGCAAGGCAAGATACGGCCCCACTGGACTCCATCCTGGGGAAATACTAAAAGCGTTTTAGGCATATCAACGTCACATCTTTCGCAAATAATTCAATTGAAACACAACTACCATCATAATTGAAAATACACCAAGTCCTGTAACGAGAATTGAGAACATCGCGATGCTCGTGAACAGCGAAACAAGGAGTGTTGAAATAACAACAGCAACCGATTGCAAAGACTCCCTAATTGAAAACAGGCCTATCGATTCAGATCCGTCTCTCGCCAAATCCTGCAGCGATGTTATGAGAAGCACATCTTGAATGGCGTTTCCGGCACCGACGATAAAAAGGAAAATAAACGATATCCCAGACGCATAGCGATAGCCAAACGCCAGATACGCACCGAGCGCAAGATACGTCACAAAACAATATGATTTAACGCAATCGGAACCACTGATTAAACGACCATATATTGTATTTCCGAACAACAGTCCGATTGTAAGACTGCTCTGAAGGAATCCGTATTGTATCGATGACGAGTCAAATTGCAATTGCGCTATAGCTGGCAAAAGAGAATTCAGAGAGCCGAATGCCACGCCACTAGAAATATCGATTAATAGGAAACCAATTGCCAAGTGCTTCGCGCTAAGATCACTAAATGCAGTCCTGTATTTTTCATTTTTGCTTATCCCCTCTTTATCATTAACCTCGATAACCGACGGAACATCTCGCAGCAACCAGAACGACGCGGCAAAAGATAGCGCGTCTAATGCAAGAACAGCCTCCGCCCCAAATTGAGCGACAACAAAACCGCCGGCAACTGGCCCCAGAACCATCATCAAATTCTGCAGAAACCCAAACGAATTATTAATTACGTCGCGATTGATACTATTCGTATTGGCTCTTAACAACGAGTAAAAGCAGGGCATTTCAACCGTTCGGCAAAGCGATACCGCGCACGTAATAGCAAACATACTCCATTTACTATCAACAAAAATATAGCAAACGAATAATCCCGCGCGAATTAAGTCTGCCAATCTCATGGCCTGCAGTGTCCCGATACCCATCTTCTGAGGCAGCTGCGCGAGCGCAACTGAAAACAGAGAGGGGGCAAATCTGCAGCAGACCATCAAAGCAGTTGCAGAAACATCGTGAGTTACCTCGTAAATCAGCATTGGCAAAGCAATATTCGCACACCAATTGCCTATTTCGCTTATCCCTCTAGCAATATATAGGACCCGAACCGGACGGCTAGCTCTCAATACCGTGAACATCACGATTAACCTCGTATTTCAGGCCTCGTTCATCCCTTAATAGGAATCCATAATCAACCAAATACCGCCTCAACACGGCATAATCAGGATAGAGCTGTGAAAGCACACGATTAACCTGAAGCTCCGTATAACTTGTATTTAATTCAAAGAAAGAGACGGCCCATAGCAGCATGATTCTTTTATAGCTTTCCTTTTTTGGAATTGAAACCAGCTCGCCATTCTTGAGAAATCGTTTTTTAAAGTCTATTAGCTCATCCATTCACATCCTCCATTTCATACGCATCTAATACTAAAAATGCATACGCTTTAGGTCATCGCATTCGGCTTCTTTATTCGAACTAAACTCGAACTAATCTAAATTATTTGCTCAAACACTCTTCGAAAGCTCGTTTTTCACTCTGAGTAAAATACCCTTCCCAGTCAGTCCACGAACAGGAAGGCAACTCACAACGAGCGGAGTCGAAGCCCTCTGCCGTCGGTCGCTCAAAATGCACGATAACCTTTTCGATATCGCCATCTGTAATCAGGTCAGAATGAACGACCTCGGTACCGTCTTCGAATGTCATATACCGGTACATCACGTAAACCACCTCACAATCGTAAATCCAGTTTAGCATCAAGCTATTGCACCAAAGACAGCAAGCCCCCCCTTGATGAGTTGATGGTATCTGTTAAATGTCACGTACGATTCACATCTGGTGGGTACCCTGATGGCTACATGAAACGAAGCAGATTTACACCGGGAGGACCCCGTATGACAACCAAGTACACCGACGCGCCGCGCACGCGCGTCATGACGCCGGCATCGCTCAACAACGGCGTGCACGAGAACCATTCCATCGGACAGACCATGGCCATCGCGCCCAAAAAAGGCCTGTTCGACGACATTTCCATTCCCCAGATCATCGCCGGCGCCGCGGCTGCCGCCACAAGCGTCGCGCTTGCCTCCAAGATCGGTATCGCTGGTTCAGTAATTGGTGCCGCCGTGAGCTCGGTCATCACCGTTGTGTCATCGCAGGTCTACCGCCACTTTATCTCTGCCAGCGCCGAAGCCATCAAAGGTACGCACGCCGCCGTCGACTACCCTGCCGGCGCCTACGAGCCCGTTGAGTTTAATGCCGAGGAGCACCTAGGCGGCGCCGCGACTACGCAGGAGATGCGCCAGATTGCGGGGCGCGCGACCACGGCGCGCGTCGCTCCCGACAGCCTGCGCGCCAAGGCGGCGGCAGAGCGCAGCCAGACGCAAAAGAAGGTCATCGTCTTCTCGATCGCCATCGCCATCGTCGCGGTCATCGCCTGCGCCGGCGCCATCCTTATCACCACCGCCGGCGAGGGTCTGGGCGAGCGCCCCGAGCCAATCCTTTCGTCGCGCACGACCGAGAGCGATGCAAATGACAACACCCAGTCGCAAGATCAGCAGGCACAAGCGGACGGCACGCAAGACAGTTCTACCTCTACCGATTCGTCCTCGAACACCCAAAACCAATCGCAGGGCACCGATTCCTCTACGGCCAACAGTGGCACGCCGTCCGGCACGACCGACTCAAGCCAAACGGCTGACGGTTCGCAGCCGAACACGGGCAGCCAGACGAGCGACACCACGTCGGGAACGGGCACAGCAGACAGCAACAACAGCAATTCGAGTGGCACCACATCGGGCACGACATCTGACAGTTCAAGCCAAGGCACGACATCGGGCAACTAGGCGCTGCATCCCCAGATAGGCAACCTGTACAACGGGCGCGAACCGGCAACGGTCGCGCCCGTTTGCCTTGGGCGCCGAGGTAGCAAGCCCCGCGCGATGGTAAGATGCTTTGGTGTGTAAAGAGGAGATTTGCCATGAGCAAGACAATAGTTAGGCCCACGCTTTCGCTGGGCAACCACATCTATCTGTATCGCCTGCTGCGCGATGCAATCGGATGCGGCAAGCAAACGTTTATGACGCAGGTCGAGGAGGCACTCGCCGCTGGTGACATGGCCGCTTATGACCTGGGCTTCGAGACCACGCGCGAGCTGCTCGAGGAGCTCGACGACTGCATTAAGCTGACCGTCTTTAAGGGCGGTCGCCTGTATGCCACGGTCATCGCCAACGAGGCCTGGGATGCCGCCCTTGCCAAGGGCGAGGACAAGCCCAAGGCTGCCAAGGGTGCCAAGCAGTCCTACAAAAAGAAGAAGCGCGGCGAGAAGGACCTCAAGGCCGTGCGCCCCAAGCACGTTAAGCGTCCCGAGCCCGAGCCCGTGGCTGAAGCTATGCCGGAGCCCGAGCCCGAGGCAGAGATCGAAGTCGCTATTGAGGTAACGGCAGAAGCCGAAACCGAAATCGCCGCCACGACCGATCCCAAAGTCATATCCGAGCAGGAAGCCACTGCGGAGCTCAACGAGACTCCCAAGTCGACAACCGAAGAAGTCGCTAACCAACCTGAGACGCCTGCGTTCCAAAACAGCGATGTCTTTGGCGACGAGGCTGAGGACGATCAGTCCGACGATCAAGGCGCTACCGAGTCGACGCCGGAGCCCGAGACGCCGGAGCCCGCCATCTCGCTCACGGTCGTCTATGACCCCGAGAACGCCAACGCCGGCATCACCACTATGGCATCCACGCCCATCGAAGCAAAGTCGAGCGTCGAGAATGAGAGCGCGATGCAGGTTGAGTTTGAAACTGCAGCTGTAGACGCGCCCGTCACCGTGAAGCCCGCAGATTCCGCAGTTAAGCCGGAACCGGTGCCTGAGCCCGCACCCGTCATCGAATCCGTGCCCGCCTCTGCTTGCGACCAAGTTCCCGCACCGGCACCGGCTTCGGTACCCGCAGCGGCCCCAACCCCCGCACCCGCAGCGCCCGCCATCCCTGAGGACTTCCCCGTCGATTTCGCAACCGAGGTCTTCTGCCCCGGCCCGCTTCTGCACCAGTTGTCGACCTATCTCCCCTACGGCGCCGACACGCTCGGCATTGTCGGCGAGTACTACTGGATCGCCCGCGAGCGCGGTACCATCGAGGCCGCGCGAAACCGCGCAAACTTCCCCCTGTGCTACACGCAGGCCGGCGAGCGCCGCGAGGTTACAGTGCGCATCCGCCGCAACACCACCGGCGGTCTCGGAGCCGCCTGGACCATCGACAAGGTCGAAGCCCCGGTCGAGTAAAAAACGGCCTCGGATAGCCAATTGACCATCCGAGGCCGTTTGAATTCAGGCCTTTTAGTTGTCATCGGTGCATATAGACACCAGAGAAGCAAGCTCATCCTCAAGTTGCGGAGCAAAGTATCTAAAAGAAACCTGCGCTCCAGTCGGTATCGACTCAATCATATTCGCAGCATTATCTGAAACTCGGTACGATGCAGTTTCACCTGTCTTCAAATCCTCTATTGAGCAGACAGCGTCTTCAGCATCAATCGACCTAAGCACGCCTTTTCCTTGTAACATCACATCGGCATGCCCGCCAGCTATTTCTAATGAACCTGAGTCTGTCGCAGTCACTTCTCCGGAACCTCCGCGCGATATCCCTTCCTTTGTTGAACAGCCCACCAATGAAGCCATCAGCACCAAAGACAGAGCTAGACGAATCGCCCTACTTCGAAAAAGTCGTTCCATAAGTCCACGCATAATAGCTCTGATCATACTTCAGGAAGGATAAAGATGAATTCCAGCCGTCCGCTATGCCAATCATCTGCCTTGTCTCTCCAGTTTTCTTACCAGTAAGTGTGGCGTAAGCCTCCGCTGTTACAGAATGGGCTGATCCGTTGTACAAACTCGCATGTAAAACATTCGGTCTATTAGAGTTAATCTCATTTTGGATGCTCGCGATAGCCGGAGAGGAGACAGTGCGGGCGATAAGAGTACTTCCTCTGCTTGCGCAGTAATTTGTAAACCCCGTTGCACAGGTTGATATCGGCGTTCCACCCAAAACAACGCCGGGAACAGTCTGTTCTTCATCGGAAAGAGCATGGGTATTGGTGTAATTCCATATCTGCATATATTGCGAAGGGTCGCTATATAAATTGGCAATGCCATACAGTTCCGCAACGTTCGAAAAAGCTGTCACCATACAAGCATAGTGGGCGGTAAGCCTCTTAATCTCGCTTTCATCATATGACATAAACTGAGAAATGGAACGAAATCCAGATACTGTGTAATCCTGCATTTGAGTTGCGTAAATTACAACATCGTTCCAGCTTGAAGGTTTATTCGATAAAACGACAGGCCGTCCTTCTATGGAAACAGCCGGGATTGTTCTTCCGCAATTTGTTGTTATTGAACCGTCCAAAGATTGCACGCCGAATTCGAATGGATTGATCATTACGACTGGGTTATTGAACGAATAAGACTCGACACCAAGATCTCCTCCCCGATCCATAGGGCTGACTAAGCCGTCTCCAAAACGATATCCCGTAAGTATTTCATCATCTGAAGCATCTAAAACCAAATAGCCCGCGGCTCTATTGGATGTCACAACCGGAACAATGTAACCAAGCGGGGACCCATCAACATCTACAAAAGGAATAGGGTCAGAAGGCGTATACGAATAGCCGAGGAGTCCCTTTATATATTTATCGGCAAGCTCTTGCGCAATTTCAGAAGTAAATTGTATCTGTTCACCATCAATATTGCCCGTCGAAGCAAAAACCTCTTTCGGACGTGCGGCTAAGGCGACAATTGAAGACGCGACAAGTTGCAGAAAACGACGACGCGAAAGCATATGTTCTTCTTTCTAGAGAAGCGACTAATAAGGTACTCCTATTCTATAATCTTTTTTGTAACGTTACAGCACTGGTTATATTTCAATTCGATTTGCTTATGTCCTTGCAACCCAATGCGGCTTTACGTTTTAAACGGAATTAGAAAATCACTCATAGCAAAAACGGGCTTTAATCCCAAAGAGATGACTTTGATTATGAATCAAACCAGCAGCTAGGGCATAGCTGCAGTGCAATTGCTACAAGAAAGGCCGCCCTTGGTGGCGGCCTTTCTACTTGCTACTAGTCACGCGTCAGCTTGCGGTGAATACGATGCGGCTGGGCTGCGTCCTCGCCCAGGCGCTCGATGCGGTTGGCCTGATAGGCCTCGAAGTTACCCTCGAACCAATACCAGTTGCCCGGATTCTCGTCGGTGCCCTCCCACGCCAGAATGTGCGTGGCGACGCGGTCCAGGAACATACGATCGTGGCTAATGACCACCGAGCAGCCCGGGAACTCGAGCAGCGCCGCTTCGAGCGAGGACAGCGTTTCGACGTCGAGGTCGTTCGTGGGCTCGTCGAGAAGCAGCAGGTTGCCGCCCTGCTTGAGCGTAAGCGCCAGGTTCAGACGGTTGCGCTCGCCACCGGAAAGTACGCCAGCGCGCTTCTGCTGGTCCTGGCCCTTAAAGCCAAAGCTCGCCACGTACGCGCGGCTCGGAACCTCGGTCTCGCCGACCATCATGTGGTCCAGGCCGTCCGAGACGACCTCCCACAGGTTCTTATCGGGGTCGATGCCGGAACGGTTCTGGTCGACGTAAGAAATCTTGACGGTCTCGCCCACCTCGAGCTCGCCCGAAGTCAGCGGCTCCAGACCCACAATCGTCTTGAACAGCGTGGTCTTACCGACACCGTTGGGGCCGATGACGCCCACGATGCCGTTGCGCGGCAGGGTGAACGAAAGGTCATCGATGAGCACACGACCGTCGAGCTCCTTGTGCAGGTGATGGGCCTCGAGCACCTTGTTGCCCAGACGCGGGCCCACGGGGATGCGGATGTCGGTCCAGTCGAGCTTCTGGCTTGCGCGGGCCTCGGCCTCCATCTCCTCGTAGCGAGCCAGACGGGCCTTGTTCTTGGCCTGACGGGCCTTGGGCGAGCTGCGCACCCACTCGAGCTCGGCCTCCATGCGCTTGGCGAGCTTGGCGTCGCGGTTGCCCTGTGCCTCGATACGGGCGGCCTTGGTCTCCAGATACGTGGAGTAGTTGCCCTTGTAGGGATAAAGGTGACCGCGGTCGACCTCGCAGATCCACTCGGCAACGTTATCCAGGAAGTAGCGATCGTGTGTGACGGCAAGCACCGCGCCCTGGTAGTTGTGCAGGAAGTGCTCGAGCCACAGGATCGACTCGGCGTCCAGGTGGTTCGTGGGCTCGTCGAGCAGCAGCAGGTCGGGAGCCTCGAGCAGCAGCTTGCACAGGGCCACACGGCGGCGCTCGCCGCCAGAGAGCACGTTGACCGGCATGTCGGAATCGGGCAGCTGCAGGGCGTCCATGGCCTGGCCGAGCTTGGAATCGATATCCCAGCCGTCGGCGGCGTCAATCTCGTCCTGGAGCTTTCCCATCTCGGCCATGAGGGCGTCCATGTCGCAGTCCGGATCGCACATCTCCTCGCCGATCTTGTTGAAGCGATCGACCTTGGCGATCATGTCGCCAAACGCCATGCGCACGTTCTCGATGACGGTCTTGTCGTCGTCAAGCGGCGGCTCCTGCTGCAGGATGCCCACGGTGTAGCCGGGGGTAAGCCTGGCATCGCCGTTGGAGACCTCCTCGATGCCGGCCATGATCTTGAGCAGGGTCGACTTGCCCATACCGTTGGGGCCCACGACGCCGATCTTGGCACCGGGGTAGAAGCTCAGGGTCACGTCGTCAAGGATTACCTTGTCGCCATGGGCCTTGCGAGCCTGATACATCTGGTAGATAAACTCCGCCATTTGTCTGTTTTATCCTTTCTACCTGTTGTTTCCCTATTCTTGATTCGCTTTAGTGGAAACGAAATGAGAAAACTAGCTCTGAAACGTAACGAAAAAGGGGCATGGTTGCCCATACCCCCTAATACTACCTGGGAAAAATCCCCCAGAACATACCATGAACTGCGTACGCTAGTTTTCCGCAACCTTAACGAGCGGCTCGCTGCGATTTGCGCCACAACAGATACGAGTAGACGTAGACGGCTCCAACCGAACCAAACGCCAGAACCGCAATCACCGCGGCGACGACTTCACTCGAAAGCACGCTGCCTGCCACGCCCATCACAATCAGGCCAATACCCAGCACCATAAAGCAGGCGCCGCCAAAACGCTGCGTACGGCGCCAGTTCTCGGGATCGACAAGCGCCCAAGGTGTCTTGATACCGAGCGTATAGTTCTGCTTCACACGCGGCAAGTAGTTGCCTACGCCGATGAACAGCAAACCGACAACACCGGAAATCAGCACGTTGACCGAACCGACCGCCGGCACCACGCCCCAGACCGTAAGCTCTCCCAGCCAGCTTATGGCGCACATGAACAAGGTGAAAGCGATCACGAAGCCCTGGTAGAACTTGCCCGAGGTTCGATATGCCTCGCCTTTGGGGTCGATGCGCGGCACCACGCAGAACATTGCGAGAAGCACCAGAGGCAGCACGCCGAGCGCGGAGGCCATCCAGCTGGGACCCCAACCGTCGACGGCGCCGTTCGCGCCCCAGTGCGTGGGAATCTGCCCAGGCAAGCTCGGCATCACCATGAGGTGCGCTACGACATTGGCGACGCACAGAGCGGTCAGCGCAATCCACACACGCCGCGATACCCCCGTGGCGTGAATGCCCTTGTTTTCGTTATTCATCCTTATCACCTTCCGTGTTTGTAAAGCCCATAAACCAACCGATCAAGTCCTGCATGACGGTGGTGTTTAAGCTGTAAACGATGTTTTGGCCATGACGTTCGTCGGTCACCAACCCGGCGTTTTTGAGCGTCGCCAAGTGATGGCTCAGTGACGGCTTACTGATATCGAAATGCTCGGCAAGCTCCCCCGCCGTGCAATTGCCCTCGCGCAGCAACTCCAAAATGCGCCGTCGCGTTGGATCGGCAAGCGCCTTAAAACCCTCTCCCGGCATAGGACCTCCTCTCAGCATTTCGTTCGACGCGCACACTATACTCGATATTTAGATGTTTGTCTAACTATCTAATCTTACACTCAAAAAATAGCCGCCCCCGCGTAATGCGAAGACGGCCACTTCTCACGCTACAAACGTGTTTTGGAGTTGGCTAACCCGCGGCAACGGGCGCCATCTGCTTCATCTTATGCGAACCCCGATCCCATTTCAACAAGCCCAAGGGCTCAAATGGAATCGCGATAACACCTATAATGGCAATAGCTAAAACACGATTCGCTTCCCCATCGGAGGATGTCTATGACCGAAACCGCTGCCGCCCTCGTCGAGACACGCGACACCAAGCTCGAGATCATCATGGGCCGCGAGGCACTCGATAAGCTCGCCGATGCTACGGTGCTGGTGCTCGGCTGCGGAGGCGTGGGCTCCAATTGCTGCGAGGCCCTTGCCCGCGGCGGCATTGGACATTTCGTCATTTTGGACAAGGACATCATCGCGCCAAGCAATATCAATCGCCAGGCCATCGCCTTTCACAGCACCGTCGGCAAGCGCAAGGTGGACGTGATGGAAGCCATGATTCGCGATATCAATCCCGCCGCCACCGTCATCAAGCGAACTGAATACTTGCTGAGCGACAACATCGATGATTTCTTCGCAAGCGTTTTGGAGCAGACGGGCGACAAGCTCGATTACGTCGTCGACGCCATTGACACCATCTCGGCAAAGCTCACCATTGCCAAATATGCTCAGGACCACGACATTCGTTTGGTTAGCTCCATGGGCGGGGCCAACAAGCTCCATCCCGAGTGCCTCCGCTTTGCCGACATCTTCGATACGGTACGTGACCCCATGAGCCGCATCATGCGCAAAGAATGTAAGAAGCGCGGAATCAAGAGCCTGCGTGTTCTATTTAGCTGCGAGGAATCGGTTAAGACCCAGCCCCGCGACCCTTCCAACATCCACGAGCGTACCGAGTTGGGCACTGCCAGCTATATGCCGCCCATCATGGGCCAGATGATTGCCGGCGAGGTTATCCGCCAGATCAGTGGGCGCGGCACCGAGCGCGTACGCGCCGATGGCCAGCGCCTGGACTAGCAGAATGTCCTGCGATGGAACCGCAATTCTTTGACACGCATTGTCATCTTGATTTGATGCTCGGCCCCGATGCTGCAGCCAGTGAGTCGGCGGCGTTGGGTCTGGGGCTCTTTGACTGCGGGGTCGACCCACGCGACTTTTCGGCCGCAAACGAGCGCGCCCGTCGCCTACCAGGCATCATCGCTGGCGTTGGGCTCCACCCCTGGTGGCTCGCCGACGGCCGCTGCGGTCCTGCCGAAGTCGATCTGCTTTGCGAAGTTG
>OBWL01001069.1_pt1 | contig 19499 bp, 10 predicted proteins | sample 1538061 | NCBI WGS metagenome assembly OBWL01 (sample SAMEA2580085, study PRJEB22360) | human gut metagenome | biome: human gut; feature: human-associated habitat; material: faeces | place: Denmark | collected 2008/2010
GCCGTGGAGGCATCGGCGATCGCGTTACGGACCCGCTTGCGTGTGCCGCGCGCCAGCAACGCCTGCATCAGCGCCACGCCAACCGCGGCCGCGATCAGACCGCCGGCGAAACTTCCCGCAAGATAGCCGAGCGCGCTGCCGAAACGCTGCTCGCGCATGCCTTCCATGGTTTCCAACATCACGCCGGACATCGTCGACAGTCCGCCAAGCAAACCAAGCCCGACGCCACGGCTGACGACCTGCCGTACCCTGCGGCGCAGCCACGACGCGGTCGCCATGTATTCGGTCAGCATCGCAAACAGGAAGCAGGCGAGCATATTCGACACGAACGTGCCCACCACGAACGGCGAACCGTTCACCGACGGCAGCAGCAGGTCCGTGGCGCGACGGAACCCGACGCCGACGAAACCGCCGACGAACACCACGAGATACATCAGACCATCGGCAAGAGGGTTGAATCGCGCCTGCATGCGTTTCATCGGCGCGAGCGGAATCTGCGGCGGATGCTTGGATGCGGCGGCACCGGACGGGCGCACATCCGCGCGCGCCACTTCGGCGACGTCGATCGACTGCGTGGCGGGATTCGGCTCATCACCCGCGTTTGGCGAGTCTGCCGCCCGTTGTTCTTGCGATTCCATCACGTTCCCCTTGTACTTGGCTTTCCGCGGACAGCGTCGTTCCGCCCCAGCCATACGGCAACGAGCTGTCCGCAGGTGCCGTCTTCTTAACCTTGTACGAGTCTACACGTGCGTTGCAACCAAACATCGAACATGTCCGATTCGGTGGATAACTGTGGATAACTTCGGGTGGCCCTAGACGTCTACGAATGGTTATGGAAGACAGTAAGGCCGCGTCAGACGGACACGTCGCACAACCGCCGCATCGCATGCCGTGCGTCGCTTTCGTCCTCGCCGCTGAACAGCACGACCAGATAGTCGCCGGCGCGCAGCCGCGTATCGCCATGCGGCACGATCTGCCGTTCGCCGCGACGCAGGCCGATCACCAGACAGCCGTACGGCCAGCGCACGTCACGCATCAGCTTGCCGTCCGCGGTCGCACCCATTTCCACAGGCAGTTCCATGATGCCGTTGTCGATGCGATTGGCGATTGCCGTCGTGCCGCCTTGCGCGCGCATGTACCGTTCCAGCAGCTCGCCGTAGATCGGTTTCGTACGCAGCAGGTCGGAGACGAGCAGCGCGATGAACGCGACGGCGGCGACCGGCAGCATGTGCGTCAACGTGCCGGACATTTCCACGGCCAGCAGAATCGACGTGATCGGTGTTTTCACGGACGCGGCCAGCGTGCCCGTCATCACGCATACCGCGAAAATCGCCACGGAATCGGACGGCAGGTTGCCGAACTGGCGCAACGTCTCGCCGCAGATACCGCCGGCGAGTGAGCCAACCGCGAGAATCGGCATGAAAATGCCGCCGGGAGCGCCTGAACCGAAGCTGGTGGAGGTGAACAGCACTTTCACCACGAACAGCACGCACAGCATGCCCAAGCCGACGCGCGCATGCTCGGCCATGGCGATCAGGTTCGAGCCGCCGCCGAGCACGTCAGGCAGCCAAATGCCGATTGGCAGCGCGAGTGCGATCGCGATCAAAGGGCGGCTCCATGCGGGAAGCTTGCCGTACAGCGTTTGGAAGCCGAGCAGCGAACGGTTCATCAGCGAACCAGCCAAACCGGCCACCAATCCCAGCGGAATCAGCCACCCGTATTCGCCGAGCGGCAGTTGGCCGATGGTGCCGAAGTCAAGCACCGGACGCAGGCCGAAACAGTATTTCGATACGAAATCGGCGGTCAGGGACGCGGCGGTGGCGCCCATCAGAATCGCGGGCGAAAAACTGCGATGCACCCCTTCCAAAGCGAACATCATGCCGGACAGCGGTGCGCTGAACGCGGCGGACAGGCCGGCCGCGGCACCGGCGGTGACCAGATAATGCTCCTGCACGTCCTCACGTTTCTTGCCGCGCAGCCGGTGCGATAGGAACTGCGCGCCCGATGCGCCGATTTGGATGGACGGTCCTTCGCGGCCGAGCGAGAGGCCGAAGAGCGATCCGAGCAGGCCTCCGATGAAGCGAACCGGCAGAATCGTCTGCCATCGCATTTTCAGGCCGCAGATCACCACGCCGTTGGTTTGCGGAATGCCGCTGCCGCCGGCCATCGGCTCTTTTTTGACCATCCATGCGATGGCGAGCGCGGCTGCGATTGCGGCGACCGCCCACGGTGCGACCAGCCACGGGGTTTCGCGGATGCGCGCGTAGATCCAGCGCGCGGTGTCGGTGCCGTATTCGATGCCGAGACGGTAGAGGACGACGAGGAAGCCGGAAATCAGGCCGACGAGAATGCCGGCAGCGGCCATCTTCCATTTCAGGTGGTCGAATCGCGGGACCAGTTTGCTGAACCTGTCAAACCTGTCGAACCTGTCGTTAGGCGGCATTGCAGTCATCGCACTCCCCTTTTCCGTTCCTCCGCCGCGCACCCCGTCGGTGTGTATGCGGTGTGCGTCATACGCGCACGCCATCGCACACACCATACGCAAAGTGCCGGCAGGCACAGGCCCACCGGCACTTGTCATTGACGTTCGTTACCGACGTTCATATCGACGAATCAGCCGAATCAGCTTCAGTCGATCAGCGAGTTGATCTGGATGATGTGGTCGCGCTGCGGGCCGGTGCCGATCACGGAAATGCGGCAGCCGGACAGTTCCTCAAGACGCTTGACGTAATCCTGGCAGGTCTTCGGCAGATCGTTGAAGTCATGGACCTGGGAAATGTCCTCGTCCCAACCCGGCATGGACTCATAAATCGGCTTCGCGGCGGCGAACTCGGCCTGGTCGGTCGGCATATCGTCGCGACGCTCGCCGTTGACGTCGTACGCCACGCACAGCGGGATTTCCTTGAGGCCGGTGAGCACGTCGAGCTTGGTGAGCACGATGTCGGTCAGGCCGTTGACCTGGGCCGCGTAACGGTTGACGACCGCATCGAACCAACCGCAGCGACGCGGGCGACCGGTGGTCACGCCGTACTCGTGGCCTTGGGCGCGCAGCCATTCGCCGTCCTCGCCAAACAGTTCGGTCGGGAACGGGCCTTCGCCCACGCGGGTCACATACGCCTTGGAGACGCCGACCACGCGGGTGATCTTGGTCGGGCCAACGCCGGTGCCGGTGCAGGCACCACCGGCGGTCGGGTTGGAGGAAGTCACGAACGGGTAGGTGCCGTGGTCCACGTCGAGCATGGTGGCCTGGCCGCCTTCGAACAGCACGGTCTTGCCCTCGTCGAGCGCCTTGTTGAGCACCAGGGAGGTGTTGGCCACGTACGGCTTCAGGCGTTCGCCGAGCTTGAGCAGCTCGTCGGTGGTCTCGTCCACGTCGATCGGGCGACGGTTGTACAGCTTGACGAGCATCTGGTTCTTCTGATGCAGGCTGGCCTCGACCTTGTCATGCAGGTGCTCCGCGTTGAACAGGTCGTGCACGCGGATGCCCACGCGGTTGATCTTGTCGGCGTATGCCGGGCCGATGCCACGGCCGGTGGTGCCGATCTTGTGCTTGCCGAGGAAGCGTTCGGTCACCTTGTCGAGCACGCGGTGATACGGGGCGATGATGTGCGCGCTTTCGCTCACCAGCAGTCGGGAGCAGTCCACGCCACGGCTTTCAAGGCCGTCGATCTCCTGGAACAGCACTTCCGGATCGACGACGACGCCGTTGCCGATGACAGGGGTGGTGTTGGGGCTGATGATGCCGGACGGCAGCAGATGCAGCGCATACGATTCGTCGCCGACCACCACAGTATGGCCAGCGTTATTGCCGCCGTTGAAGCGGGCGACGTAGTCGACCTTCGTGCCGATCAGATCCGTTGCCTTGCCTTTGCCCTCGTCTCCCCACTGGGCACCGATCAAAACAATTCCAGGCATGTTGTTGCACCTCCGTGCGTACGCGATTCTGCCTTAAGCCTTGCGCCTAAAGCCTTACAAAGGTTACTCTTCACCCTCTACCGGGTCTGAGGGATGCTCACGGCTCCGGACCGACCGTAATCGGATTGCAACCGGTCCGAAAAACAGACCAGAAAACGCCCGAAAACAGTTCGAAAGACCGTTGGCTAGTTCAGCGCGCGCCCGGCACTGCCGAGCTGCTTGCATGCTTCGACCACACGCGCGGCCATCGCGGATTCAGCTTCACGACCCCAGGATCGCGGATCGTACAGCTTCTTGTTGCCCACCTCACCGTCGATTTTGAGCACCGAATCATAGTTGGAGAACATGTGACCGGCCACCGCACGGCTGAATGCGTACTGCGTATCGGTGTCGATGTTCATCTTCACCACGCCGTAGCTCACGGCCTGCGCGATCTCCTCCGGCGCGGAGCCGGAACCGCCGTGGAACACCAGGGCGAACGGCTTACCGGGAGCGACATCCAGCGAGTGCGCGGGGTCGGGCATTTCGCCGGCCTTGATCGCGAGCGCGACCGTGGTCTGGATTTCGTCGAGCAGTTCGGGGCGCAGTTTCACCACGCCCGGTTTGTATGCGCCGTGCACGTTGCCGAAGGTGAAGGCGGCCATGTAGCGTCCGCGCTCGCCGAGGCCGAGTCGTTGCGCGACAGCGATGCCTTGCGCGGGCGTGGAATACAGTTTGTCATTGATTTCGGCGCTGTGCCCGTCTTCTTCGCCACCGACCGCGCCGATTTCGATTTCCAGCACGGTGTGCGCGGCTTGGGATTTGTCGAGCAGTTCTTCTGCGATGTCGAGGTTTTCATCCAGCGGCACTGTGGAACCGTCCCACATGTGTGACTGGAAGGTCGGTTCCTGACCGTGCTTCACCTGTTCGACTTCATGGTCGAGCAAGAGGCGCACCCATTCGTCCAAATACTGTTTGGCGCAGTGGTCGGTGTGCAGGGCGATGGTGATGTTGGGGTATTTCGCCGCGACTTCGTGCGCGAAGGCTGCGAAGGCAAGCGAGCCGGTGACGCGGTCGTTGACGCGTTGCCCGGAGAAGTAGGCGGCGCCGCCTACGGAGACTTGGATGATGCCATCGGATTCCGCCTCGGCGAAACCCTGGAGTGCGGCGTTCAGGGTCTGCGTGCTGGTCACATTGATCGCGGGATAGGCGTAACCGCCGCGGCGTGCGGCGTCCAGCATTTGCGCATAACGTTCCGGCGTTGCAATAGTCATGCCTCCATTATCGCCCAACCCTATCCCACTTGTCATGTGACAACATTCGCCATCTTTCCTTTCCGTTTTCCCGACCGTCCGCTCCATATCCAGGTCGCCCGCCCCACTAGAGCCATATGCCGAGCGTTTTCGTCTCATATTCCGACACTTGCGGGACCGACCAATAAACATGGCGAAACCATTGCGATCGTTCCATCGGAAGTCATAGAATGTCCACCGGATCGCGCGACGAAGAGCCCAACCGGGTGTTCCCGCACGGGCATGCCGCCGCACGTAGATGTTGCGACCAATACCCGCGAGGAGGCTTGATGCACCAGGTTTTCGCCATCTTCCTTCGAGACGTGAAACGCATTCTGAAGAACCCCGTGGCGCTCGTCGTCACGCTGGGTGTGGCCATCATCCCATCACTGTACGCATGGTGCAATATCCTCGCCAACTGGGACCCGTACGCGAACACGGGCAACATCCAAGTCGCTGTGGCGAACGAGGACAAGGGCACAACCTCCACGCTGGTCGGCCATCTCGACGCTGGCCAGCAGACCGTCAACCAGCTTAAGAAGAACCATCAGCTCGGCTGGCGTTTCGTTCCCAAGCAGCAAGCCATCGAAGGCGTGGAATCCGGCAAATACTATGCGGCGATCGTACTGCCGGAAGACTTCAGCTCCAGACTAATCGGCACCGTCACCGGTAAAGGCGACCGACCGTCGATCACGTACTACATCAACGAAAAGCTGAACGCGATCGCGCCGAAAATCACCGATACGGGCGCGACCACGATCGACGAGCAGATCAACACCACTTTCGTTTCCAGCGTGGCCGACGCCGTGGCAAAGGAAGTGAAGGAGGCAGCGGGAGAAACCACCGGCAGCGTGAAAAGCGCGCAAAGCGACGTCGTCAACGATCTGACCGACACCATCAACCAGCTCGAAACCGTCCAACAGCAGCTGCGCGACACCCGTTCCACGCTCGACAAGGCCCTCACCACCATCGATTCGGCCAAACAGTCCAACATCGCGCTCGCCTCGGAAATCACCAACTCGCTTGACACCGTCGGCAAGGCGTCCGACTTGCTGAGCGAGACGCGCACACAAACCGAACGATTCTCGAACACGCTGGTCGGAGCGCTCGACAACGGCAGCACGCAACTGTCCGGCCTGCAGGTCAACGTGAGCAATGCCACCGGCACCGTGCTCAGCGGACTGAACACCACGCAGGACGCGCTCGACCAAGTGTCCAGCACCATGCATCACGTCAACGCCACCACCGGCAATGTGCTCGACGGCGTGGAGAAGGCGTTGCAGGCCAGCCAGCTGGATCCGAACAGCCAAACGTATAAGGATCTTTCCGCGCAGCTCGCCGAAGCCCGCAAACAGCTGACGTTCCAGCAGCAGCGCATCGACGCCTTCGATCAGGACACCACGGCTGCGATCAACGCGGGGAAGAACACCGCGAACGGGTTCAACGACGATGTCACCACGCTGGCGAAGAACGGCACGGCGTCGATGGCGAGCGCACACACGACCATCACCGGCACGGTCATGCCGAATCTCAACACCGGGCTCGATACACTCAGCCTGGCCAATGGGTCGCTGTCCGGCACGCTTACCACGCTGCAAAGCACGCTGGAACAGGGCAACGGGCTGCTCGACCAGTTGTCGCGCACCGTGACCCAAACGAACACCACCATTGCTGGCACGCAGACACAGCTCGCCAATCTCGCCAAACAGCTCAACACCACGCGCACCGATGTGGCCGCGTTGAGCAGTTCGGCGATGTTCCAGCAGCTTTCCCAAGCGCTCGGACTTGACGCGAGCGAGGTCGGCTCGTTCGTGGGCGAGCCGGTGCATTTGGACGAACAGGTCCTCTACCCGGTCAAAAACTATGGTTCCGCGGTCACGCCGTTCTACACGAATCTTGCGCTGTGGGTCGGCGGATTCGTGCTCGTCGCGATCTACAAGCTTGAAGTGGACCGCGATGAGAAGATCCGCATGTACACGCCACGCCAAGGCTATATGGGCCGTTGGCTGCTGTTCGTCACGGTCGGATTCCTGCAGGCGATCATCGCCACGATCGGCGATCTCGCGCTGGGCATCCAATGCGAGCATCCGTTCCTGTTCATCCTCGCCGGCATTTTCGCCTCGTTCGTCTACGTGAACATCATTTACGCGCTCGCCGTGGCGTTCCGGCATATCGGCAAGGCCGTCGCCGTGATTCTGGTGATCATCCAGATTCCGGGCGCGGCAGGCCTCTACCCCATCGAGATGATGCCGGAATTCTTCCGCCGTCTGAAACCGTTCCTACCGTTCACCTACGGCATCAACGCGATGCGCGGGCCGATCGGCGGCATGTATGCCAACCATTATTGGATCGACATGCTCTCGCTGTTCTGGTATCTGCCTGTGGCGCTGTTCATCGGCTTGGTAGTCCGCAAGCTGGCGTTGAACCTCAACCGCCTGTTCGACAACCGTCTGGCGGACACTGATCTGATGATCACCGAACATAACGAAGGCACGGTGGAACCGTTGCGGCTCACCGAGACCGCGCAGCAGATCGCCGAGGAGTTCCCCGAACTCGCCCGCAGACGGGCGATTCATTTCTTCCGCCTGTACCCGCGCCTGGTGCGTTGGGGATTCCTCGCGCTGGCGGTACTGCCGTTCGTGTTCCTGCTATTGCTATTCATCACGCGCATGAAGCTCGCCATGCTGCTCGGTTGGATCATTTCGATCATCGCCATCGACACGTATCTCATCGTGGTGGAGTATCTGCGCGAACGGTATGCGAATTATCTGGGCGAGGAAGCGATGAGTGCGGAAGAGTTCCGCAGCGCGATCCTGCACGAGAACCTGCTGTTCCGGCCGGGCATGCATTACAAGCCGATGCATGCCGTACGTACGAGGCTGTATGAGGTTGCGCATGGTGGTTCGGCCGGACATGCGACTGAACATGCGGCTGAGTATGCGGCTGGAAACACGGACGGAAATGCTGGCAGGAGTCTGCGTGAGGAGGGGAACGAACAGTGAAAATGATCTGGGGCATCTTCAAGCGGGACATGTGCCATGCCACCCGCAACGTGATCGCCGTGATCGTCTCGATGGGCCTGGTGGTGGTGCCGGCGCTGTACGCCTGGTTCAACATCGCGGCCAGCTGGGACCCCTACGGCAACACCAAGGCATTGAAGGTCGCCGTGGCCAATAACGACAAGGGTTACAAGTCGGATCTCATACCGGTGCGCGTCAACGTGGGCGAAACCATCATCAGCACACTGCACGCCAACGACCAGCTGGACTGGCAGTTCGTGAAAAGCGACAAGGCAATCGACGGGGTGAAATCCGGCGAATACTATGCGGCGATCGTAATTCCGAAAGGTTTCAGCGCCGACATGATGACGCTGTTCTCCCCCGACATCAAACACGCGCAGCTCAAGTACTATCTGAACGAGAAAATCAACCCGATCGCCCCGCATATCACCGATCAGGGCGCGACAACCGTGGTCAACACGATCGACAAAACCTTCGCCAAAACGATTGCGCAAGTCGGACTCGACCTGGCCTCAAGCATCCTACACTATTCGCAAAGCCCGCAAATGGCCGAATACATGCGCAACCTCAACGGCAATCTCACCACCACGGCGGATACGCTGAGCGGCGCATCGCAGCAGGTGACGTCGTATTCGCAGCTGCTCGGCTCGGCGAACGACATCGTGGATTCCACGGGCAAACTGCTCGCCTCGGCGACCAAGGCGGGCAAACAGGCCCAGAACGCGTTGAAGCAAGGCAAATCAGGTGCCACGTCACTCACTTCTGCAGGTGCGAACGTCACCTCCTCGGTGAACACCGCGCTCGACCAGGTGTCAGGCGCGTTCGACCAAGTAGCTGCCAAGGTGAACAAGGCGTTCGACGCGATCGGCAAGGACTCAGACACCGCAGCCAGCCAGTTGGCAACGTTGAGCGAACAAATCTCCAGCGGCGAATCGCTGTACGACACGTACATCACAAGCCTCAACCACATGCGCGAATCGGTGGAACAACTACCGGACAGCGATTCCGCGAAACAGGCGCTGCTGGAAGCCATCGACCGGGAGATCACGCTGCTGGAAGCCGCCAAAGGCGATTCGCAGAAGCTCGCGCAGCAGCTGAAAGACGCTTCCACGCAGGTCACGCAGGATGCCGCAGCCGCGGAACGCTCCCGCAAGGAGATCCTGAACCGCATCACCTCCGCGAAGCAGTCGATCAGCAATGTGCGCGACGATTACGCCACGAACGTCAAGCCGAAAATCGACGCGCTCGCCTCCACAGTCAGCACGCTGATCTCCCAAACCGACAGCATGATCACCCAGCTGAGCGGCACCGCCGACGGTCTGGACGATGTGACGGGCGATGTGGGGACGAATGTGACGTCCATCCGTTCCACGCTCGGCGCGATCGCGAAGAAACTCGACTCGTCGGCAGCGACGGTGAAGGAGCTGATCACGAAGCTGGAGACGGGCGGAAACGCCGGTGACGGCAACAGCGATGGTGGCGACGGTGACAACGACGCCGATTCGGGCGAATCGGACGAACTACGTGCACTGGCCACCGCCAACGCGTCCACACTGTCCACGCTGATTTCCGCGCCCGTCGCACTGCATCGCGTCTCGGTGTACCCGATCGCGAACTACGGTTCGGCCATGGCGCCGTTCTATACGATCCTGTCAATCTGGGTGGGTGCGATCATCCTGTGCGCCATGCTGAAAGTGACGATTTCGGACCGCGAGAAGGCGCATGTGCTGGGCTTGGGCGACACGCTGCCGCGCATCGCCGGCCCGTCCGGCCCGGGGAACGCCTCACGTTGGGGACTGCGCCTCGACCACGAGTATTTCGGACGGTACGCGATCTTCGCACTGCTCGCGTTGCTGCAGGGCACACTGGTTTGCCTGGGTGACACGTATTTCCTTGGCGTGCAGGCGAATCATGCGCTGCAGTTCCTTGCCGTGGGGTGGCTTGCCGCGCTCGTGTTCTCGAATATCGTGTATACGCTGACCGTGTCGTTCGGCGATATCGGCAAGGCCGTGGCCGTGGTGCTGCTGGTGATGCAGGTCGCCGGTTCGGGCGGTACGTTCCCTATCGAGACGCTGCCGAAGTTCTTCCAAATGCTCTACCCGTTCCTACCATTCCCGCACGCCATCGATGCCATGTACGCCGCGATGGCCGGATCATACGGCAATGAGTACCTGCTTGACATGGTGTATCTCGCCTTGTTCCTGATTCCTTCGCTGCTGCTGGGATTGGTGTTGCGCAAGCCGGTGATCCGGTTGAACAACTGGGTGAGCCGCAATCTGGAGTCCACCAAGGTGATGTGACGAGGCGGATTTGAACGGGCTGGTTTGAGCCGGTTTAGATTGGTTTCGGCTGGTACACGTGAACGCGCTGCCCGCCATCATCGACGACCTGAAAACCCAAAGCCACGAATTCGTCACCATCGACCAGCCGGCAAAAACCTAAGCTAGCGTGGAGGCGTAAGGCATTGTCCTGCCCAGTCACTTCCCTTACGTACCGCTGCGCCATCCCGGCGCTCCTCTGCGCCGCCACTACCCCACATGTCGCCTCCTCACGCACCAACAAGTGTCCGATTCCCCCGAATCAGCCACCCACGCGTCATCCGGTCACCCCAGGTTGTCCGATTCGGGAGAAACGGACACTCAGGGGCACCGTGCAAACCACACGTTGATCAGAGAACCGGCAACCACCAGCACAACACCGATCCAGAACGGCATGCCCAGCGCCACGCCCAACAGAAGCGTGCTAGAAGCCGTGGAAAACAGCGGAGTCGCGTACGAACCAATCGCAAGCGTTTCCATACTGCCGTGCAACATGCCGTATCCCCAGCACGCGTAGCCGCCCGAAATCGAAGCGGCGCACGCAATCAGCGCAGCATATCCACCGATGCCGGGCGCCGTGTCCGGCAAACCGTCTCCCGAAACGAAATGGATGGTCCACAGTACAACGGCCACACAGCAGAAGAAAATCGTCGTGCCGTCGTAACCGCCGGACAACGACGGCGTAAAAGTCGCATAAATCGCCCAAATAAAGGCGCCAACAAACGCGAGCACATACGGTAGGGGGTTACTGGCGATATTGTGGACCGCTTCCTGCATATCAAGGCTTTCTCCGCCAACCGCCATCGCCACACCGATGGTTGCGATCACCGCGCCAGGAATCGCTTTGGCGACCGCACCACGTTTGTGCGATACCGCTGCGGTCATCAGCACCAGCAGCGTCGGCCACAAGTAGTTGACAAGGCTGACTTCCACGGATTGCGCGTTCGTTGTGGCCAGGCCGATCGACAGCGAGATTGACGCCTCGTATGCGATGAACATGAGTCCGCCTGCGATGAGGTACTTGCATGGCGCTTCGCGGATTGGTTTCGGACGGCGCACAATGAACAGCATGACACCACCGACGGTGTAGATGAGCGCCGAACCGAGCGTGGCGCCGAACGATTCGGAGACCAGTCGCACGAGGCCGGCCATGAAGCCCCACAGGACGATTGCGAACAGGCCGATGAGTGTCGCCGCGTGTGATGTGGCATGGCCGAGTAGCGGATTGCAGGAGTTGCCGGTGGGGTGGTTTGCGCCGGAATCGGAGGGGGACTTCTGGTTCGTGTTCACGGGCTCCAGCCTACCCATCGCCCTCCACGAGTGTCCGATTCTGCAGAATCGGACACTCCTGCAACCTGCGATGCCGCGAACCCGATTACCCCCGGAACCGCACCAACAGCAGAGTCAACCACCCCATCCGACGCTGCCACACCAGCCGTATCGGCAGCCAAGTCCATGCGTCCCGCATCCACACAGCCCCACGCGTCCCGCACCTCCACGGCCCGCCGACGCGCACACGTCGCCCATGACCAAATCATCCAACGTCACACCGAACATGTCGCAAAGCATCAGCAGCTTGTCACAAACGTCGCGTTCCACGCCACCATCTTGCGGTTGCATTGCGATTCGCAACCAAATTTTGCGACGCAACCGACAGTTGCGCGACGCGAAGTTGGCTTCACGGGTCTTTTACGACAATAGAAAAACCCTTGAAATTCCAACGATTCCAAGGGTTTTGAGTGGAGCGGATGACGGGAGTCGAACCCGCCTTTAAAGCTTGGGAAGCTTTCGTTCTACCGATGAACTACATCCGCAAGGTGTGCCTTTTGGGCACGAGCCATTAGTCTAGCACGCCATTCCCGCTATATGTGGCAGATTGTCCGGTTCCGCAAAATCGATTTGCGCTATATGTGGCAGTTCTCCGCGGGCAAGAGCTGTTAGAGGGTACGAAATCGAAGGTATGGGGGCATCTTCACGAAGGAAAGTGCCACATATAGCGGAAATCACTTTCTCGGCAGTCTCTTATCTGCCACATATAGCGATTTTGGGAGTCGTCAGCACAGCAAGTATGCGTCCGCAGCAACATCAGTACCGGAAAAGGCTGAAAGTCGGGAACCAGCGGCGCGGGAGGCTGTGGGGGCGTCAGCGCGACCCTCTTCTGCGCATGGGGCGTTGCGAATAGTCGCGCGAATATCCACCGGTCGAACCCGCCGAACCCGCCGAACCCGAACCGTACGAATCGTAAGCGGAACCATACTGCGAGCCGAACTGCGGCCCGTCATAACCGCCCTGTCGAATGTCGATCGCGGCAACGCCGGTCGTTGCGTATCCGCCGGCCAGGTAGCCCGACTGCGCGCCCTGCTGCCGCATCTCCTGGCCCATCTGCATGAGCCGCGCAATGCGGTCCTGAATCGGCGGATGCGTGGAAAACAGGCGCGAGAAGCCCTCCGCGGAGAACGGACTGGCGATCATCATCGCAGCCACCGACTGCGTGCCGGCGGTCTTCTCCATCGGCATCGCGGCTGCGCCGCCGGAAATCTTGCTCAACGCGGAAGCGAGCGCTTCCGGATCCTCCGTCAACTTGGAACCGTCTTCGTCGGCGTCGTATTCGCGTGTGCGGGAGATTGCCATCTGTATCAGCGACGCTGCGATCGGCGCCAGAATCGCGCTCAGCAGCACACCCAGCAATCCCAAGCCGCCGGACGCCGAATCGTCGCGGTCGTCACGCGAACGGCCGCCGCCGAAATACATGAGCGAGTAGCCGAGGTACGAGATGACGGTGGCCATGGCGGAGGCGATTGCGGACGTCAGAATGTCGTGGTTGTAGACGTGCATGAGTTCGTGTCCGAGCACGCCGCGAATCTCACGTTCGTTAAGCGTCTGTAGGATGCCTTGCGTGCAGCAGACCGCCGCGTGTCGTTCGTTGCGCCCCGTCGCGAACGCGTTGGGGCTCATGGTGGGGGCGATGTAGATGCGCGGCATCGGCTTGCCTGCCTTCGCCGATAGCTCGCGGACGATCTTGTATAGTACGGGGGCTTCCTGCTCGCTCACCTGTCGAGCGTGCATGCTGGCGATCGCCAGTTTGTCGGAAAACCAGTAGGAGACGAACGTGGAGCCCAGGCCGATGAGAATGTAGTAGCCGAGCGTGCTTTGACTGGCGCCGGTCGCCCACCAGATGAGCATGATGACGCCCCACATCAACGCGAACAAAAGCGTTGTTTTCAAGCCATTGCAATGGCCGTGCACCTGCAATTTGCCGTTCATGGCCACCAGCCTAGGAATTCAGGCTGGGATTTTGCTGTATACAAGCTGAAGGGCGGATTTGCAACATCTAGAAACATGCCACGCAACGACGCTACAGCATCGGCCATAGACCTATCTGCGGCACGGCGAGAGTCACCCCAACTTGAAACGTATTACCCCCGCATATCCCCTGAATGCACTGCGTCAAGCGTGCCGATCAGGCTGGTCAGCAAATCGTTGCGGCCGCACGCGTTCGTCAGCACCGCCAGCACGTACGTGCCCGACTGCGACATCACCAGTCCGGCATCGTTCAGCGCGTACAAACCGCCTTCGCCGTTGATCCATCCGGCCTTCGTGTACACGGTGTCCGCATCGCCAAGGGCCGCGTGGATGCAGGAGTTCAGCGAATTCGTCATGTCTCCGGACAGCCATTGCAGCGATTCGGGCGTGATGTTCTGCACCCCCGCCGTTTGCCCGGCGAACAGGAAACCGTATCCGGCGGTCCACAGTTTGGCCATGTCGCGCGCGGAGGTGAACAGGTACCCGCCGCGATCACCCATTCTGGAAGCCGCGCCCGCCTGTTCGGCCCACGTGTTGAAGCAGTCGAGGCCATACGTTTTGTACAGCCAGTCGTAAGACGCGTTGTCGGAATTGCGCAGGACGGCGTCGACCTTCTGGTGGACGGTGGCGGACTGCGCGTCAGCGGATTGGGCCACGCTGTTCAGGTCGACGGTGCCCGTTGAGAACAGCGATATCAGGTATGGCGCCTTCGCCGACGAGGCCGAATAGATCTGTGCATCGGCGTTGTATGCGATCGTGCGGCCGGTCGTGATGTCGGCGAGCACGAATGATGCGGTATATCCGTCGGCTTCGAAAGTGGCGATTTGAGACTGCACGGCGGCCTGCGAATCGGCGCTTAGCGTGAAGCCCTGCGTTGTGATCGTGGCGCTGCCCTCGACTGCGGAAATGCCGTCCAGCGCGACCTGCGTCGGCGACGAGACGGCTTGTGTCTGCGATTGCGGCGCGCTGTTTTTCTTAAGCGCGCCCGACGTGGAGGACGTTTCCGAAGACGTTCCCGAGGACGCCGCTGCGTGGGCTTCCTCTTCGAGATGCACATCGACAAGACCCACGCCCATGGCGAAGCCGATCAGGCAGGCGATCAGCAGGCCCACGACGGACACGGAACAGCAGTACAGTGCCTTGCGCTTGACGTGTTTTCCAAAGTTCATGCCGACTTCACAACCTTAGATTTCAATGCCCGCATCCGTTTGCGATGATATTGCGCACCGCGTTTCACTGGGGTCAGCCTAGCGCATGGACCCGAACTTCGGGGGTAATAGGTCAAAACGACCGCGTATGTCCGATTCTGGAGAAACGGGCGGTTGTGCGATCGAAAATGCACGCTACGCGACCAGTCCGCCGAAAATCGACCACTAAAGCGGCAAAAACTAACGCCCTGCACGTCCGATTCAGAGGAATCGGACGTGCAGGGCGTTACTAGATTGCGTTAAAAGGCTTGGAGTTAGGGTGTCAGGAAGTCAGCACTCCCACCCTAATTCCAGCCGGCCCGATTCAGGCATGCGCCAGCGCGCGCATCTGCTCCGGGTCGATGACCTTCTTGTGCTCGCGGCCTTCCTTCGCGCCTTCGGCACGTTCGAACGCATCGACCTTCTTCCAGCCGGCGAAGTCGATCGGCTTGACACCGCGGGAAGCCAGCAGACGGTCGATGGATTCCGGATCGCGGTCAGCGGCCACGCGACCGCCTTCGGCGGCCTTGGACAGGTCCTCCAGCATGTTGGTGACGATGAGCAGCGCGTCGGACTTGGTGGAGCCGATCAGGCCGACCGGACCACGCTTGGCCCAACCGGTGGCGTACAGACGCTCACGCACCTGCGCGCCCTCGCCGGAGGCCTCCGTGGTGATGCGGCCGTCGCCGTTCGCGTTGGCCAGGTGCGCGCGACGCTCGTCGTACGCGATGCCCGGCGCGGTGGCCGGCTTGTAGCCGATTGCGTGATACACGGCCTGCACCGGGTACTCTTCGAATTCGCCGGTGCGAGTCATCTTGCCGTCCGCGGAAGTCGTCGTCTTCTCCACGCGAATCGCCTTGACCTTGCCGTCCTCGCCCAGCACTTCGACCGGAGCGGAATTGAAGTGGATGTAGTACTTGCGATCCGCCGGGTTGCCTTCGAAATCGGTGTCGCCGTCGTCTTCCATGTCCTCGGCCATCTCGCGGATGGCGAACAGTTCCTCGACCATCTGACGGGTCAGCTTGTCCTTGCCGGCCTCCTCGATAGTGTCGTCGTCCAGATCGAAGTCGTCTTCGTTGATGATCAGCTGCACGCCCGGCAGCTTCTCCATTTCGCGCAGCTCCTGCACGGAGAACTTGGCCTGGGCCACGCCACGGCGGATGAACAGGTGCAGGGTCTTCGCCTTGTTGGCCTTGATGCCCTCGTACACGTTGTCCGGAATGTCGGTTTTGGCCTTGAGATCGTCGGCATTGCGCATGAGCTCGCGCGCCACGTCCATGGCCACGTTGCCGCCGCCGATCACGGCGACCTCTTCGGCATCGAGCGGCCATTCGCGGGCGCCGGTCGGATAGCCGTCATACCATTCCACGAATTTCGCGGCGCCGTACACGCCGTCCAGATCCGATCCCGGCAGGCCGAGCGGCTTGTCCTCCACCGCGCCAGTAGCGAACAGCACGGCGTCGTAGCGTTCGAGCAGCTCGTCGAGCGTCACGTCCTTGCCGAATTCCACGTCGCAGTACAGGTGGATGTCCGGGTTGTCGAGCGTCTTCTCGAGAGCGGATGCGATGAATTTGATGGAAGGGTGGTCGGGGGCCACGCCGTAGCGCACCAGGCCGAACGGCACCGGCAGCTTTTCGAACAGGTCGATGCGGGCCTTGGTGCCCAGTCCCAGCTCTTCGCCGAGCTTGCCCAGCTGGCGCAGGAAAATATCGGAAGAGTAGACGCCTGCGGGGCCGGCGCCGATTACAGCAATACGAAGTTCGTTGGTTTCGCTCATATGTTCCAGCCTAATATATTCCCTGCATTTCCAACAGGGGGCATACGGCACTTTCTTGCGATTCCCTTACTTGCCTCGCAACGCGCAGCCCGGCCCATGTGCCGGCGCAGGAGAACGTACAATCGCAGAAGATCACAATCGGTCCCTCACTAAAGAAGGTCCTTATCGTAAGAGGGTGGGCATATGCGCATTCACATCACGTATACCGGCGGCACCATCGGTATGGTCGAGTCACCGAACGGTCTGGTTCCGGGCGCCGATATGCGCGGCTGGCTGCGCCGGCTGATTGAGGACGCGCATCTGGCCCCGAGCTTGTTCTCGTTCACCGAGCTGGACCCGCTGATCGATTCGTCGAACGCGACGCCCGACAATTGGCAGACGATGGCGGACGACCTGCGCGCGCACCGCGATGACGCCGATGCATTTGTGGTGTTGCACGGCACCGATACGATGAGTTATTCGAGTGCCGCGCTGTCTTACGCGCTGACCGGTTTCGGCAAGCCTGTGATTTTCACGGGGTCGCAGCATCCGCTCGGCAAAATCGAATCGGACGCCACCGCGAACGTCACGGGTGCGCTGAACGCCGCGATGAGCGGACGTTTTCATGGCGTCGGCCTGTTCTTCGGCCATCATCTGTTCGCCGGCAACCGTGTGAGCAAATCGTCAAGCTGGGCGTTCGAAGGGTTTTCGGCGCCGTCCACCGGCCCGCTGGCACGTACCGGCACGCCGTGGCATTGGTATGCGGGCGATTCGGCCGGCTCCGGTTGCGGTTGGACGTCGCCGCTGCCCTACTCCCGTCACGATGTGGCCGTGATCGACATGGCTCCCGGCATTTCCGCCGCGCGATTGGCCGCGATGCTCGACCCTCGTCCGGAAGCGGTGCTGTTGCGCGCGTACGGCGTTGGCAATGTGCCGAGCGACGAGCCAGGACTGACCGACGTGATCGCCGACGTGCTGCATGACGGCGTGCCTGTCGTCATCGCATCGCAATGCCAGCAGGCGGAAGTGCTGCTCGGCCATTACGAGACGGGCGACGCGATTGCCCGCGCCGGTGCGATCGGATCGGGCGACATGACGCTGGAAGCCGCATACGCGAAGATCATGTTCCTGCTGTCGCAGGGCGTGGACGCGGCCGATTTCGGCATGTGGATGCGCCGGAACATCACCGGCGAAATCTCGCCCAGCTCGATGTAGCCCGGCTCAGCGCGGTTCAGCCTAGTTCCGCACGGCTCGTCGCCGCAACCGGCGCTACTCGCGGTCGAGCAGAGCGGTGAGCGCCCACAGGATGCTGACCACGTCGATCGCTTCCTGCATGAACGCGCCGACGACCACCGGAATGAGGTTGAACGCGGCCGCGACCATGCCGATAATCGCCAATCCAAGGCCGACCAGCACCGCCTGCAGCATCACTTTCTTCGTGCGGCGGGCGATGGCGATGGCGCGCGGCACGGAGGCGATGTCGTCGTTCATGATGACCACCTGCGCCGATTCGGACGCGGCGGTGGACGTGCCGTCGGTCATGGCCATGCCGATGTCCGCAACCGCCAGCACGGGGGCGTCGTTCACGCCGTCGCCGACCATCATCGTCACCTGTCGGGTCATGGATTCGCCGACCACGCGCTGTACGACCTTGTCCCACGCCGGCTGGTTTTGGTGCGCGTCTTCCGTGGCGTTCTTGACGGCCGCGACCTTGCCTTCGGGGAAGAGTTCGGATTGCACGTCGTCGATGCCGACCTCGCCCGCGATGATGCGTGCGGAAGCCTCCTTGTCGCCGGTGAGCATGGACAGTTTCTTCACGCCGAGCCGGTGCAGTTTTTCAAGGGACGATTTCGCGTTTTCGCGAGGCACGTCACGCAGCACGATACGCGCGGCGAGCTTGCCGTCGATCGCCACGTACGCGGCCATTTCGTCCGGCTCGAGCGGGGCGAACAGCGAGTTCACCTCCGGCTTCTTGGAAGCGCCGGCAGCGGTACCGGTCGCCGAATCGCCAACCGCGCTATCGGCCACAGCACCAGCCGCAGTACCGGCCGCCACCCCTGCGCCCAGCACATGCGTGAAGCCGGCCTCGTCGGCCGTCACGTACGCGAAACGACCCACGCGCACGGCATGCCCGTTCACCTCGCCGGACACACCCTTGCCCGACTGTTCCTCGATGTTCTTCACCACGGGGTAATCGCGTCCATGCCCCGGCAGATCGCGTTCGGCGCACAGCCGCTGCCCGTTCTCATAGCGCGCGTACAGTTCCTGCATGGCCTTCTGCCCGGCCGCCGCGATGCCCTTCGACAGAATGTGCACCGAGTAGCCTTCCACCACGCCGGCCATCATCAGAATGTGGTTCTCGTCGTACGGCGAGCTGTTTTCGAACGGCTTCTCGACGCGCACGACCTGCGGCTGCTTGACGGTAAGCGTGCCGGTTTTGTCGAAGAAGATATGCGATACGCGGCCCAAGTTTTCCAGCACATCCTGCGCTTTGATAAGAATGCCCGCCTTGGCAAGGCGACCGGTGCCGGCCACGTACGCGACGGGAGCGGCGATCAGCAGCGGGCAGGGCGTGGCCAAAACCAGCACCTGCGCGAATCGCAATGGCGTGCCTGCGACGGCCCACGCGATGCTGGCGATCGCCAGCGAAAGAATGGTGAACGGCACCGCCAGCACATCGGCGGGTTTTAGGACGGGGGGGCGGGGGTGCTGCGCCCGCCCTCGTGCTG
>OBWL01001091.1_pt1 | contig 18921 bp, 7 predicted proteins | sample 1538061 | NCBI WGS metagenome assembly OBWL01 (sample SAMEA2580085, study PRJEB22360) | human gut metagenome | biome: human gut; feature: human-associated habitat; material: faeces | place: Denmark | collected 2008/2010
GCTGCGGATTATTCCGCAGCGGCCTTCTGATTAACTGACGTTTTCTTCCTTTAGAAGTTGTAGCGGTAGCCGATGCTTCCGTTGATGGAGCTGGAACCGCTGCGGATGTCCGCATTGCCGTCCACGAAGATGACGCCCTGGGTGCCTACGGGGACGCTCAACCCCACACCGGCCTGGAAGGCCGTGCTTCCCACCTTGGCGCCGTACACCGGACGCGTGTAGGAGGGGTCCGCCAGGAAGCCCACATTGGCCTGCCCGCGGCGGTCGCCCATGTCCTGGGAGACGTTCACCCGGATTTCACCCAGCGCTTCACGCCCGAAGACGTTGGAGCCCATGAGGCCGGAGAGTCTGGCGCCCACGGCGACTGCGGCCGTGGTCAGTTCCTGGTCCTCCACCCTCAGCCCGGCATTTCCGGCGGAGCCGCTTTCACTGTAGCCGTCCATGCGCGTCGTCACGATGGAGGCGTTGAACAGGGGCTGGAGAATCACGCTCTTGTCTTCATTGAGGGCGATGTCGTACGCCAGCTCGTACATGGCGCCGAAGCCGGACCCGGTGGTACTGCCGTGGGCCTGGTAGGAGCCCGAGCCGTAATCCACCGTGCGCGTGAGTTTGGCATCATTCCAGCCGCCCGTCAGGATAAGCAGGTGGGACCATTTACGGGACTGGTACCGGGCGAACAGGTTGACGTAGTAGCTGTCCAGGTCACCGTCCGCGGTATCCGCCGCATTCGCCGTGAGGCTTCCGTAGTTGGCCGTGAAGGCCGCGCCAGCGGTGAAGTTGTCGTTGATGTCCACGTCCATGCCTACCGTTCCGCCCCAGGTGGTGAGCTCATAGCCGCTTTCATCCCCCTTGGTGTCCAGCTTGGCATAAGACCCGGTGCCCTGCATCCACATGTGGAAGTACGGCATGTCCTCATGGACGTACGCGGGGTTCACGCCCATCTGCGCCACGCGGTTGCGGATCCAGCCCATCTGGTCGCGCAGGGAGTCACGCTGGGCGATGCCCAGGCTGGTGACCGTGCTGCCCGCGGCGGCGGCCAGCTTGCGGGCCGCGCCGGAGTAGTCGCCCGCGTTCTGGGAGAGCAGAACGGAGGTGTAGAAGTCGCGCAGGGTGGTGCCTTCCTCCATATGGTAGCGGGAGTTCCACAGCAGGTCCGCCCCGGTGGCCGCGTTCCGCGTCAGGGAGGAGTCACGGAAGATGTTTTCCGTGCGCGCCGTGCCGGTGAGGATGATGGCCGTCATGCTGTCATTCGTGGTCAGAGACAGGTTTTCATACAGGGAGCTGAGGATCATGTCCTGGAGGGTGACGTTGTCGCCCAGGGATACCAGCGCGCCGTCCGTCGTCTTGAACAGTTCCATGTTCAGCGTTTCCGTGCTCCCCGTCACCAGGGTGTCCAGGTTGGTCATGACCAGCGTCACTTCTCCCGTTCCGTCGCCCAGCGTAATGTTTCCGCTGGAGGTGACGAAGGGGTTCCCCAGGCCATCCACCGTGGTGGAGGACGTGGTGATGGTAACCGTGCTGTTCCCCGTCACGCTCAAGCCGTCCGTGCCAAGAGTCAACTGGGTCTTGGGAGCGTCCGCACTGCCGATGTTGAGCGTGCCTCCGTTCACTGTAATGCCCTTGTAGGCAGCCTGGGCGGGATTACCGCCTTCCGCAGCCGCGCCGGCCAGGGTCAGCGCGCCGCCGTCGCTCACGTTCAGGTTGTAGCCGGCATTGCCCGCACCCTTGATGGTCTGCACGCTGCCGTTGCCGGATTTGACGTTGAGCGTTCCGGATGCGCCGTCCAGCGTACCGGTGAAGGTATGGGAGGCGGAGGAGTCCACCGTCATTTCCGCGCCGCTCAGCTTCAGGGCGCCCCCGCCCGTCAGGCCGGAGACCGTATTCACGGAGCCGGCCGCGGTGGAAAGCGCGGAACCTTCCCGGATGTCCAGCAGAACGCCGTCCAGGGAGGAGCCGTTGCCCAGCGTCAGGGAGGAGTCCGTTCCCATTCCTCCGAGGGTCAGCGTGCCGTCACCGGAGATGGTCACATCAGTCACATGGCTGCCGGCCTGCTGGCCGGTGAGGACCAGCTGGGCGCCGCGGCCCAGGTCCAGGGTTCCTCCACCCGTGCCGGAGGCCAGGTTTTCCACCGTCGTCACGCGGGAGGCGCCGTCATTCCTGCCGCCCAGCGTGATGTCTCCCCCGGCGAGCTCCAGCGTAGTGAGGCTGTTGCCCGTACCGTTCAGGACAATGTTCCCTTCCGTGGAGCTCAGCATGGAGTCATTTCCGGTGAAGCTGCCTTCCACGGTGAGGGTTTCCGCTCCTTTCTTGATAAAGTCCACATGGTCCCCGCTGATGGTGCCGCCGTAGCTGTTGCCTCCGGCGTCCACGTTCTGGATCAGGTCCACCACGGCATGGTTGGCGGCAGCGTCCGCCGCCGTATTCGTCACCACCAGAGCGCCATTGCTGCCGATCAGGTTGCTGACTTTCAGGCCGTCTCCGTTCCGGGAGGCTTCAGGAGCACCGTTCAGGCTTACATTGAGCGTGGTTCCGTTGATGCCCACGGCCTTGTAGGGATCCAGGGCGGCGTAGTCGCTGATGTTGGGGTTGTCCGAGTTGGGCGTGGTGTCCACGAGGTAGACGAGGTCCGTATTGCCGCTGACCATCAGCGTTCCGTCCGCGCCCAGGACTTCCGTCACGGCATAACCGAGGGAGGCCAGAAGCGGGGAGAAGGCTATCTGCTTGTAGTTGTCCACGGTCAGCGTTCCCGTCGTCAGCACCAGCCCTACGCCGTCGGCGGAATCCCGGTTGGCGGAGAGCAGGTCCAGGACGCCCTGGTTGCTGAGGTTGATGGTCGTGTTGGCGGCGGAGAGCGTCAGGCTGTCCGCATCAATGACGCCCTGCCCGGTTGTTCCGCCCGCGGTAAGGCTGCCGGAATCCAGTTTCAGCGTCACCGTCTTTCCCGTCATGTCCAGGCCGCCGGAGATGCCGGTGAGCCGGGAGTAGTCTTCCATGACGATGGAACCGACCATGGAGCCGGACAGACCGCCCAGATTGATGGTGTTCAGGGCGCCCTGCGTTCCGGCGGAAGCGGCCACTTCCACGTTTCCGGTGGTTTTAGCTCCCGCGTTTGCCAGGCTTCCCTTCGTGATCAGGATGGCGTTGGCCGCATTCTGGGAGGCCAGGTCAAGAATCCCGTTGTTGACGGTGACCCGCCCGGACCCCAGGGAGTCGGCCCCCGCGAGGGTGACGGTGCCCGTTCCGGAGAGCGTAGTGGAACCGGTGAACCCGGTGTTGCCGGCCGCCAGCGTTATATTCCCCGTGGTGTCGACGACCAGGGAACCGGCTCCGGAGAGGGCCCCGGCCCAGGCGCTCCCGTCACCCAGCCGCGCCGTAGCGCCGCCCGCAATGGAGAGGGTGCCCAGGAAGGTGTTCGCTCCGGTGAGCTCCAGCGTTCCGGCGTTTACGGATACCGTGCTGCCGGCCGTGCCGCTGATGACGCCGCCGTAGGAGAAGTCGCGGGCAAAGGCCAGCGTGGAGTTGTTCTGGATGTCAATGCTGTCCCCCAGCTTGGTCACATTGGCGGAGTTCACCGTAACTGTGCCGCGGTGCACCTTGAGCTGTCCGTCCAGATTGACGCCGCCCGTGAGGGTGATGTTGCCCCCGCCCTGGGTGAAGAACGCCGTTCCGCTCAGATCGCCGCTGAGGGTGAAGTCCTTGGTGGCGAATATCTGGTTGCCCGTAAAGATGATGTCATTGGCAAAGGCGCCCCCGGCCGTGCCGTTCCATTCCGCACGGACATTGGAGTCCGCCAGGTTCACGGTGCCGTCTGCTCCCATGGTCACGTTGTTCAATTGGAAGTAACCGGATGTCACGGACAGGGTTCCCTGGAATGCCGTGCTCATGTTCAGGACATTGGCTCCGTAGCTGGTTCCCAGGCCCACGGAAATGGTGCCGGTGCCGGAGGCATCCAGGTTCAGCGCCGTGTTGTCATTGGCGCCGCTGACCGTCAGCATGGAGCCGGCGGCCAGTTCCACGGTTTTTCCGTTGGCCAGGGCCTTGGCGGCGGTAGCCGTCACATTTTCACCCAGGATCAGGGAGCCGTCCGTCCACGTCATGTTGTCTGCGGTGAACGCCGTGGCAAAGGCGCCGGACGCCAGATTGAGGCTCCCGCCCTGAAGGTTGATCATGCCCATGCCCGGCTGGACGTCAGCCGTAGCCAGCGTGAGCGTGCCGCCCGTAATGGTGACAGCCCCGGAACCGAGGGAGTTGGCCACCTGGGCCACCAGCTCGCCCTGCTGGAGGGAGATGGCTCCCGCCCAGCCCGTATTGTCCAGGTTCAGGGTAAGCTTGCCTTCGCCGCGCTTGGTCAGCGTGCCCTGCGCAATTTTTCCGGTGCCGTCTGAGGCGAATACATAGTCGCTGCCCGCGGCGTTGTTCACCGTGATGGAGGCCGGATTCACCGCGCCGGACAGGGTGACGGTTCCCGCTCCGGAGCTGTTGAAGACCAGGTTCTGGCCGGCGGCCGTATCCGCAGAGCCGTCAATGCCCCACTGGGCTCCCGTGTTCGTGTCGCTCCAGGTCATGCCTTCCGTTCCCTGCCAGATCCAAACGTCCCCGGCGGAAGTCACCACCAACTTGAGGGTGGCGCCCGTCTGTTCGAGCGTGTAAATCAGCGTTTCGTCTCCGGTATAGCCGGCCCAGTTGAAGATGGCGCTGGCGGCATCAAGTCCGCTGGCAGCAGAAATCAGGGTGTATTCCCCGGCTTCCGTAATGCCTTCAAGGCCATTCAGGGTGAGGTTGAACGTACCGGCCCCGAAGGCCCCACCCACGCCGATGGAAGAGCTTATATCCAGGGTCAGCGTGGAACTGGCCGCCAGATTCAGGGCCCCGGCGGTCGTCATCCGCGTATTGGCCGCCATGGTGATGTTCCCCAGGGACGTGGCCCCTGCGGCAGTAAGGGCAACGGTTCCACCCTGGATGTTCGTCAGCCCCGTGTAGCTGACCGTTCCGCCCAGCGTCAGGGTTTCATCGCTGACCTTGGTCAGGGAGAGGACTCCGGTGGTGTCATAGGAGATGGTGGTGGCTCCGTAGGCGATGGCAACGCCGTGGTCCGTGATGGTGCCGTTATACGTGCCGGAACCCACCGTCAGCGTACGCGCTCCCCCCACGGCGCCCACCTGGGAGTTGGCCGTGCCGTCCAGGGAGGCGATTTCAATATCCCCCAGCACGCGCATGAAGGCGAATCCCGTGGTATCCGTGCCGGACGTGAGGGTGACCCCGCCCTGCGCCATGGAGGTGCGCATGTCAAGCCCCGTGCTGTACCCGTTGGCGGCGTTCATGGTGATCATGCCGGTAAATCCGGAGGCGTCACCGCCGATGATGAGCTTGCCGTTGGAGTTGTACCTGCCGTCGCCCCCTCCGCGGCTGTAGGTCAGGGAGCCTGCGCCTGTAAGCGTTCCGGTGAAGCCCATTTCCTTGGCCCAGTTGTCCCGGCCCACCAGGGTGGCCGCCCCGTTGACGGTAACGGTTCCCGTAAAGTTATGCTGGTAATTGGTGGCGTTTGCCTGGGAGGCGTCCACCCATTTCAGGGAGACCGCGTCAGATGCGGCCGTGCCCAGAATCAGATCGGAACCGATGGTGTGGTGGGCGCTGTTGCCCGCAATGATCAGGGACGTGCCGTTCTGCAGGGTGACGGAGGAACCGGCGCTGCCCCAATTGATGGCAGTGGAGCCGCCCCCTATCTGGACGTTGCCTTCCTGCACGATCAGGTGGCCGGAGTTGGCCCCCGTCAATTTCAGCAGCCCCGTACCGGTTTTCCGGACGGAGCCGGCTCCCGTGATGTTATTGCCGAAGGTAAGGTCTGAAGGCGTTACCAGATTAATGAATGAGTTGGTATCCGCGGCAAGGGAGAACGCCGGGTTGGTCACGGTTCCCAGATTCACCGTGACCGTCGCGCCGTTGGCCGCTCCCAGGGAGGAACCCGCGCCCCAGGTGATGCCCGTGGCCGGCAGGTCCGTATCATACCCGAACGCCAGAACGCCCTGGTTCACGGCTACGGTGGTTCCCGTACCGAGGATGGAAGCGGAGCCCAGCACCAGGGTTCCCGTGCCTTCCTTGGTAACGGCGGTATTGGCAATTACTCCGGTTCCCGCCAGCTCATAGCGGGTGGTGGTGTTGCGGACCAGCATGGAGCCGGGGGAAACCTCGGAATCAAGCTGCACCGCGGAGGTGGCGACTCCGGCCTGGTCTGCAAAGGAAACCGCCAGGCCGTCCGCATACGTGGCGGGCGTGCCGCCGTCCGTCCAGATGTTTTCCGCGCTCCAGACCCCGTTTTCACCGCCCGCCCACAGCAGGAGGGTTTCCGCCGTGTAAACCAGGTCCCTGCCATTGTTGGAAAGGGTGATGGTTCCCGCCACGCCGTCCGCAAAGACGGCCTTGATGGAAGAGATGTTGGTCAGTCCGGTGGTGGAGAGCACGGACATGCCGTCCGTCAAGGCGCCAAACCCGGTAAGGTCCAGATTCAATTCCCCTTCCGCGGAAAGGGCGAACGTGCCATTCACGTTGATTCCCGTTCCGGCGCCTCCCGCCAGGGCCAGCGTGCTGGAGCCGTCCACGTTCAGGTTCCCCGTAAAGAAGGAGTTCTGGAACATGGTCACAATGTCGAAGCCGGTAATGACCGTATTGGAGAAGGAGATGGCCTGGTCCGCCGTATTGCCGTAACCGCCCAGAAGCAGGGAGGAGGTGCCCCCTACCGTGCCTTCCGACACATTCAGCGTGCTGCCCGCTCGGAACACGGCTTTTTTAACGGTGAGGGTGGCGTTCCCGTTCACGGCGGACCTTGCTCCGCCGCCGCCCGCATAAAGGGCTCCCGTATAGGCGCCGCCATCCAGCGTCAGGTTGGAATTGCCTCTGACCGTGGAAGTTCCGGCAGTGCCGTAGCCGCCGCCGTAAATGGCCCCGGTAAAGACGGCGTCACTGGCGGCGGTGATGCTGACGTTGGAGTCCCCGTTGATCGTATATGTTCCGGAGCTGCCCGAGTAGGAACCGCCCACGATGCTCTTGACGAAGGTGCCGGAGGCAGTCCCCAGGTCAATCGTCACATTGGTGCTTCCGGTGATGGCGGCGCTGGAAGTGGAGTTGGCTTCATAGGCGCTGCCGCCGATGATGAAGCCCCTGGCTACGGAATTGAGCGAGACGGTTTCATCCGTCACGCTCTGCATGCTGCGCACCACGACAAAGGTGCTGCCGTCAATGTTGTTGGTGGAGTTGTGGGCCGCGGTGCCGCCGCCTATCACGCTCCCCTTGACCACGGCATTTCCGTCCACGGACACGTAAACGTTCCCCGTAATGCCGGCAGCCTGGCCGTCCTTGTAGTTGCCGCCCACCACCCAGTTGACGGAGGTATCCCCCTGAATCTGGGTATGGACGTCACCCGTGATGTTCCACTTGCCGGTGCCGCTCCAGTTGTTGGCGTAACTGCCGCCGATGATCAGGCCGTAATTGCCCCCCAGCACATCCGTCCAGATGCCGGTAGTGATCTCCGTGGCCGTTGCATTGGTTGCAGTGTTGTAATAGCCGCCTGCCAGGGTCACTCCCGTCAGGTCACCCGTTCCGGTCACGACGTTCACGGAGCCGAAGCCCTCCTGCATGGACGCGGCGCGAATGTTGTACAGGGCCAGCGTCTGCTGGTCCGCCAGTGTTCCGGCGCCGGAGGTGGGGGCGTTTTCCAGCCCCCAGGCGGAATCCCATGCGGTATCATACGCGCCGGATCCCGTGAAGGTAATAACCGTTTTCCCGTCAACGGTGGTGATGGTGTACAGGGACTCGTCAATATCCGCCAGCGTGAACCCCGTCCCCAGGTCAACGCCCAGGTTGTAGGAGGTATTCACCAGGGCTTCGGAACCGAACAGGTCCTGGAATTCCTGGAAACCGGAAAAATCAATCAGGCCAGAAGTCAGCGTCACGTTCTGAAGCACGCTGCCCACATTGTCCATGGAGGTGTAGTACAGGCGTCCGCCGTCCACCGTTACATTGCCCGTAATGGTTCCGGAACCGTTGGCGAGGATGCCCATCGTTTCCCCCACTGTGAAGGCGTCCTGGAAATTCATGGTGCCCGCGGAGGCGGAGATGGTTCCATTCCCCGTCAGTCCCGTCACATTCATGGTTCCATTGCCTGCATCCAGCCTGCCTCCCGCAAGCGCGGCGCTGATGGAGCCCGCCTTGGAGAGTACGGCGCCGGAATTGACGGTGTAGGTGCCTGTAAGCGCTACGTTCTCGGACAGATGCACCCAGCCTGACTGGGCTACAAAGTTGCCTGCCCCGGTGATGGAGTTGTCAATGACGTCCGCCGCTTCTCCCGCCGTACCGTAATAAGTGAGGTACTGGCTGCCGGAGGAAGTAGTTACGGCGGCGGTGCCGAGGGAACCGGAAGCGTTGATGCCCAGGGAAGTGGAGTTGCGGGTGATGGCGATGGTCCCGCCGATCTGGTTTTCCGTGCCGGTCAGGGTGTAATAAGTGTACTCGCTATCGGTCCCGCTGATGGAAAAGCCGGAGGCGGCCGTAAGCACGCCCGTGAATTTGATGTTCTTGCCGTACTGGGTAGTGAGGTTCACTCCGGTGCCGAACGTGGCTGCCCCGGAGAAGGTAAAGCCGTCCCCATTGATGGAAGTGGCGTCATAGTTATAATATCCGGAAACGGCGGGGCCGTCCTGCACGGTGAGCGTTGTGCCGTCCCCCATGACCAGCTTCTGGGACCAGTTGACATTGCCGGAAAACAGGGAAAGCGTTCCGCTGCTGATTTTAAGAGTGGCATCCGCGGAGGCGGCGGGGGTCAGCGCCGCGCTCTTGTCGGAATTGCCCAGGGTGAACGTGCCGCCCCCCGTGTAATCAACCGTCACGGTGCCGCCGAAGCTGCCGCCGTAGGAAGAAGAGTCCCCCGTGATGGTCAGTGTGGTTCCCTCCCCGGTAATCAGGGCCGCGGTGTTGTTGTGCACCAGTTTGCTGATGGAGGTATTCACGCCCGCTTTCAGGACGGAGGCCCCGGTCGCATAACCATAGCCGCCCAGCTTGATGGTGGCGTTCTGGGCCGCCAGCGCGTGATTGAGGTTCAGGATGTTGTTCTGCGTTCCCCCTGTCGTGTTGGAATAGAGGGAAATAATGCCGTTGAAGGTGCCCGCCCCGTTCAGGGTGAGGGTGGAGAGGGCCGTTCCTCCGTTGGCGACGCGATTCACTGTCAGCACGGCTTCCGGGGCGTCTCCGTTCAGGTTCGTGATCGTAGCGTTGCCCGCCCCGGCAAAATTCAAGGTGGTGGAAGCCGTAACGGTGCCCACGTCATAAGTGGAGCTGCCTCCCGCCGCTACGTTAACCTGTGTCCCGTTAAAAGCGACATCCGCAGCATAAGCCTGTGATACTGTTATTAAAAGACCAGAAACTCCTGCAAAGGTGGCAGTTCCAAGCGTTACCCCGGAGAAGGAGGTTATCAGGGCGGCCAGCAGATTCAAGGGAAGGTGCAATTTCATGTAACGTTTGACAATTAATGGGTTATTCAATCATAAAAGAACCTTTCCCACAACACGGCAAGGGAAATATGATTGTGAATATAAATAAGGAATTCGCAATCCGCTGTCAAAGGAAAAGAATCACCTGCAACGGTTTTCTAACAGAAAGGAATTATCCCCGTTAAACAGATTTTCCCGGTTTTCTATGAAGGGATTATCTTTGAAACAGATAATCCCTTGATTGTTAAATATTATTCAATGATGAAATTTTGAATGATATGTAAATAAAGAGACGGCGGATTGCGAATTCGCATTTGCTCTTTTCATGACAGGACAAAATAAAAATATGCCTCACAACAAGTTATGAAAATCGCACTTTGGAGATTGAGGAAGAATGACTAAATATGCCTCTGGTCCATTTTCCCAAAATTTTCCACTCCCGCAGCATGGTGAAGCGTTTGCACAGGACTCCGGGGCACGTCTCCGCATGGTCGGGCAATGGAACCGGCATCCATTTGAAACACAGGAAGAGTGAACGGATCCGGAAGAGAAACGGACTTCCAAGACCGGGACCCCTTGTTCCCGGGAGAACGGCCATCAGATAGCTTGGAGGACTCCATGGCTTGAACGCGTTTTCCCGGCTTTTATCAATCAATCTCCTCCAAGCACAACAGAGGAATTCCATCTGTTTATTCCTTCCGGGGTCCTTGATTATTTTCTCCTTTTCCGGCCATGTGACGGATTTCTAATCCGATGTCAATCCTACTACAATGATAGGGAATTATTTTAAGACAAATTCCTCTTCTGAAATAGAGCGCTGAGCGAAACCCCTTCATCTTTCAGAACCCCATGCTTCATTCTTTTCTTTTTTGCCGAGGTAAATTTCTTAATGCCCCAAAATACTTAATCACATAGAAATACATAGTTTTCCAACAATCAATCCTGTTACCCGATATTTCTCAAATGGTACCTGCTTGAGTTTCTTCCTGCGGCTGAAGAAAAATACGGATTAGAAATCCGCTATTTAGTTCTGCTCTTTGCCATAAGGCTATATTTATTCTTATTATTGATCATGAAACCCATCCTTCCTTTGTTGCTGCGCCGCAGCCTCCTGGCCTCTCTGCTGGTTCCCATTATTTCCCTGTCCTTCTCCGCCTCCGCGGCGGACTTCATGGTAGACGCATCTCAATATTCCGATCCAGACAATAACATATACTCCACCCTGGAGGAACTGGTCTCCTCCGTCGCCCTAGTTGCCGGGGATACGGTGATTCTGAACAACGATGACGCCTCCCTGACTACCGGTCTAACCGTTCCTGTCAACTTCCGCTCCGCTGATCCGGCTGCACTCTGTGCCGTAGACTTATCCGGCCTGGGTAAGAATCCCTTGTACGACCTGGGAGCGGGAGAGTACACGCTGGAGATGGACTCCGTCATCTGGAGCAATGGCGCCGCAGGAGTGATACGCACAGCAGATGATAACGTATCTCTGGAAATCACCGGAGAGGTTCAATTTCTCAATAACCATGTTGATAATTCAAACAATAGTGCTTACGGAGGAGCTATTGATATGGAAGGAGACCATGCAACGCTGACCCTGGGGAACAACGCTGCCTTCTCCGGGAATTATGCTTTCTCCTCCTCCAACTACTCCTCTTCCTCCTCCTCTGGCGGAGCGATTGCTATGAGTGGAGATGATACAACGGTGACTCTGGAGGACAACGCTACCTTCTCCGGGAATTATACTTTCTCCGACTCCACCTCCCACTTATCCAACTACCCCTCCACCTCCTTTGGCGGAGCAATTTACATGGAGGGAGACCATGCAACGCTGACCCTGGGGAGCAACGCGACCTTCTCCGGGAATTATACTTTCTCCAAGTCCGGCACCTACTCCACCGCCTCCACCGCCACCTCCTCTGGCGGAGCGATTTATATGCGTGGAGACCATGCAATGCTGACGCTGGGGGACAACGCTACCTTCTCCGGGAATTATGCTTACTCAGACTCCTCCTCCAACTACTCCTCCAACTACTCCAACTCCTCTGGCGGAGCGATTCATATGGAGGGAGACCATGCAACGCTGACCCTGGGAAACAATGTTACCTTCTCCGGGAATTATGCTTCCTCAGACTCCTACTCCATCTCCACCTCCTCTGGCGGAGCGATTTATATGCAGGGAGTTAACTTTTTCCTCACGATCCGTAACGGCGCCATCTTCACCAATAACTATTCCTCTACCTACGGTGGAGCCATTTACCTGCAAGGGATCACTACCGACAATTCCAGCCGCTTTCTGGCATTCACGCATGACGTGCTCTTCAGCGGCAACATAACCGGGGGAACGTTCACTCAACACAATGACGGCTCCTTCTCCGTGGTAAACGGCGTTGCCAACGCCATTCATGTAGACGGAACCAACCATCTCCAGCTGGCCGCCGCCCAAGGAAAGGAGGTTCGCTTTAATGATCCGATCACCAGTGCGGCTTATTTTAGTTCTACGGAAAACGTCACCCTCTCTCTCAACCAGTACACGGATGACGACGGCATCTCCCACGCTACGGACGGCACTGTCATCTTCAGCGGGGAACTCTACCAGGGGGATGACGCCCACCTCGTGGCCAGCCGCTACAGCGATTTCAAGGGCCAAACCACCCTCTACGGCGGTTTCCTCATCCTGGAACACAATGTCGTCTTCGGCAATGCCGGCCTGCGGGACGATACCTCCATGACTCTGGAACACGGCACTCTGGAAATCACCGGGGGCAGCGTCATCAATGCCGCCTCCTTCTCCATCACCAACAATGACGTCGTCCTGCGCCCCGGAACCAGCGCCTTCATCAATGCCAAAAACGTGGATCTTTCCCGCGGCTTCGTCTTTGACATGCAGAAGCAGGCGCAGGAAGCCGCCTCCCTGGCAAACGCCACCGGACTTTCCATCTCCGCCACCGGTTCCTTCATCCTGGGCGGATCCATAGGCATCATGGACACGGGCACTACCGCGGACTACTTCTATGCAGACAATTCCTGGGCGCAGCAGCGCGCCTTCATTGTCCTGACGGATGCCAACCAGACCCACACGGATGACTTCTCCGGCGCCCATTCTCTGGCTACCGGGTCCGACCGGGTGGACAGCCCCTATGCCTACACGGGCTCCTGGAGCCACCAGTGGGTGGATGCGGATGGTGACGGCTTCCCGGAACAACTCCAACTGGTCTGGACTCCCGCCGAGGACTCCGCCATCCGGGACATCCTTCCGGAACTGGCAGGTACCCTGGCCATGAACTCCATGTGGTCCAGCGCCGCCAACGCGCTTGGGATGTCCCGGGCCGCCTTGGGCAACCTGGATGCCCAGCGCTTCATCACCGGGCCGGAAAACAACTACTGGGTCAAGGGCATGGGGGATTTCCTCAACCACGCCTCCGAGGGAGTACGGGACGGATTTGACTACCACGGCGGCGGCTATTCCGTGGGAGCGGACAGGAGAATCACTTCCCACGCTATCCTGGGCCTGGGCTTCGGAGACCTGTACGGCAAGATGCGCGGGCGCAGCTTTGCGGGAGATATTGACCAGCAGACGCGCATCGGCATGCTCTACGGCGGCTGGCACAAGGTTCTCAACAGGAAGAATACGTTGCTGGTGACGGGAACGGCAGGCTATGGCTGGACGGACAACAAGATGAATTCCTTCCACACGGGCGGCCGGTCCCACGGCAAGTGGACCAATGAAACCCTGTTTGGAACATTCACCGGGAAGTGGAGCCGCCGGGTAAACGAGACCGTTGCAATGGAGGTCATGCTGGGGCTGGAGTATACGGACGTGACGCAGGAGGCGTTTACGGAAACGGGCTGGGACGCGAGGCGCTTTGAAAAGGGGCGCCTGAAGAACCTGAGCGTACCGGTGGGAGTGGGCTTGACGCACCGCAGTGAGCTGAAAGACCGGGAATGGATCAACAGCGCGATGGTGAGCTACGTGCCGGACGTGTACCGCAGGAACCCAAGTGCGCAGGCGGAGCGGCTGCTCAACGGGTACCGCTGGGAAGCGGAAGGAACGTCTCCTGACCGGAACGGGGTGAGAGTGAACGTGAACAGCGCCCTGCAGTTGAACGCGCGCTGGAGGATGTATGCAGGGTACGAGTTTGAGGGAAGGAGCAAGGCCACGGCGCACCGGTTTAACGCCGGCGTCAGTTATGCCTATTGACAGAGCCTGATTGCAGGCGCCGGAAAACCGTCAAAATTACTTTATCTTTGACGGGCGGCCAGCAGCAAAGAGGCTGTGCAGTTATTCTGCACAGCCTCTTTTTAACGTTAACAGAAATGTTATTTTATTTTCCGGTCCATTTGCCCAGGAATTCCGCCGCATCCTTCCCTTCCGCAATGTGCCTGAGCAGGGCGCTGCCGAGGACGGCGGCGTCCGGACGGGCGTCTTCCGGCAGGGCGTCAAGCTGGTCCGGCGTCTGGAGGCCGAAGCCCAGCGCCAGCGGCACGTCAAATACGGCCCGGGCGCGGCGCATGGTTTCCGTGACGCTCTGCGTCAGGTCCACCTTTCCACCCGTGGTCCCCAGCACGGAAACCACGTAAACGAAGCCGGAGGTATGGGGCTTGTATTCCCGCATTCGTTCCACGGAGGTGTTGGGAGCCACCAGCGTGACGAGCGTCAGTCCGTGGGGGTCAAAGGCATCCCTGAAGATGCCGGATTCTTCCAGCGGCATGTCCGGAACGATGAAGCCGCTGACTCCGGCTTCCGCCGCATCCAGGGCAAGCCGTTCCAGCCCGTACTGGTAAAAGGGGTTCACATACCCCATCAGCGCCAGTTTGGCGAAAAAGCGGCCCTTGCGGGCTTTCAGACCGTCCAGAATCCATTTCAGGCTTACGCCGCGGGCCAGCGCGTCCCGTGAGGCCTGTTCAATGAGAGGACCGTCCGCAACGGGGTCCGAGAAGGGAACGCCTATTTCAATGATGTCCGCCCCTGCTCCGTCAATCCGCTCCAGATGGGTCCAGAAGGATTCCTTGTCAGGAAATCCGGCGGTGATGAAGGGGATGACGGCGCGCCTGCCGAGGGCATGGGCGCGCTCCACGGCTTCCTGCAACGGTGATTTCTGCATGTTGTTCATGGAAAGATGCGGCTTAAAGGTTCAGATATTTTTTAACGATTCCCAGGTCCTTGTCTCCGCGGCCGGAGAGGTTCACCAGCACGTCACCCCCCGCGGGCAGCTCGTCCGCATGGTCCAGCACCCACGCCACGGCATGGGAGGATTCCAGGGCGGGGATGATGCCTTCCTCCTGCGTCAGGGTCTGGAAGGCGTTCAGCGCGGAGGCGTCACAGATGACGCCGTAATGCACCCGGCCGATTTCCGCCAGGTGGGAGTGCTCCGGCCCCACGCCGGGGTAGTCCAGCCCGGCGGAGATGGAGTGGGACGGCTGTATCTGCCCGTCTTTATCCTGTAAAAGCATGGTCACGTGGCCGTGCAGCACGCCGGGGCTGCCCAGGTTGATGGGGGCGGAGTTGTAGCATCCGGGCTCCCCGGTGCCTCCGGCCTCCACGCCCACCAGGCGCACGCCTTCATCTTCCACAAAGGGGTGGAGCATGCCGATGGCGTTGGAACCGCCGCCCACGCACGCCACTACCACGTCCGGAAGCCTTCCGGCGCGTTCCAGCATCTGGGCCCGGGCCTCCGTGCCGATGACGGACTGGAGCTGCCTGACCAGCGTGGGGAACGGGTGGGGCCCCGCCGCCGTGCCGAAGCAGTACAGGGTGTCCTCCTGATGGGAAATCCAGTAGCGCAGAGCCTCGTTAATGGCGTCCTTCAGGGTGCGGGAACCGCTTTCAATCGGAAACACGCGGGCGCCCAGCAGCTTCATGCGCATCACGTTCATGGACTGGCGCTCCACATCCTCCGCGCCCATGAAGATGGTGCAGTCCATCCTGAGCCGGGCCGCCGCCGTGGCCGTGGCCACGCCGTGCTGCCCCGCCCCGGTCTCCGCAATGAGGTGGGTTTTCCCCATCATCCTGGCCAGCAGGGCCTGCCCCAGCGCGTTATTGATCTTGTGCGCTCCGGTGTGCAGCAGGTCCTCCCGCTTCAGCCACAGGCGGAAGCCCAGTTTTTCCGAGAGGCGGGGACAGAACGTGAGAGGCGTTTCACGGCCCGCGTAGTTGACCAGCAGGTCCTGGAGCGCGTCCCGGTACTCGCGGGACGGCATGATGGTAGCCATGGCTTCCTCCAGCTCCATGAGCGGGGGGCGCAGCGCTTCCGGTACGAAGCGGCCGCCGAAGTTGCCGAAATATCCTTCTTTGTTCATGCGATGTGGTAAGGGGTGTAGGAGATGAGGGGTTTAAGGGCCGCCAGCAGTTTCTGCGGGCTTTTCTGGCCGGGGATGGCTTCCACGCCGGAGTTCAGGTCAATGCCGTTCGGGGTGCACTGCTCCAGCGCCTTGTTCAGGGAGGCGGAGGAAAGGCCGCCCGCCAGGAACCAAGGCCGGGGGGATTTGAGAGCCGCCAGGGCGTTCCAGTCCAGGGAGACGCCGTGGCCGCCGCCGTGGCTGCCCGCATCCAGCAGGAACCAGGCGCAGCTGTCCGCCCAGAGTTCCATTTCCTTCTGAAGGGCCGCCAGGGATTCATAACGGTCCGGCCACAGTACGCGGATCACCTTTTCCGGACCGATGCGGCGCGCGCAGTCCAGGGACTGGGCGCCGTGAAGCTGGGCGAATTCCAGCCGGGCCGTTTTCATGACGTCCATGATTTCCTCCGCGTTCTGGTTCACGAAGACTCCCACGCGGCGGATCAGCGCGGAGTCCAGGGCTGCGGCGCGTGACGGAGCAATATAACGCGGGCTTTTGGGATGAAAGATGAATCCGCAGAAATGGGCTCCCATCCCCATGGCGGTTGACAAATCGCTCTGGCGGGTAATCCCGCACACCTTGATTGCGAATGAATGCTTCTTCATGTTGTTTCTTCTAAAATTGCAGCCAGTTTTTCACCTGGCTTTCCGCCGTCCATCAGGGCAGTCCCCATCAGTACGGCCTGGAAGCCCGCTTCCGCGGCTTCCCTGAGATGCGCCCCGGCGCTCATGGCGCTGGCGGCGATCCACACCTCCCCCTCACGGCGGAGTTTCCCCATGTCCAGGCAGGCAGTCCTGTCCGTTTCAAGCGTATCCAGGTCACGGGCATTCACCTGGATGATGCGAGCGCCGGATTCCCTGGCAATTGCCAGGTCCGACTCGTCAAAAACCTCCACCACGGCATGCATGCCGTAGGCTTCCGCCTGTTCCCTCAGGATGCGGAGCGTCCGCGCGTCCGGCGTCAGGCGCACGATGAGCAGCAGGGCGGAAGCCGGGGTGGAGGCCGTCTCCATCACCTGGAGCTGGTGGAAGATGAAGTCCTTGCGGAGCAGCGGAAGCCCGGCGCGGCTCATGCGCTCCAGATACCCGATGCGGCCGCCAAAAAATTGTTCCTCCGTCAGCACGGAGATACAGGATGCGCCCGCCGCGGCATACTGCTCCGCCACTTCCTCCGGCTTCAGCCCGGTGGCAATGACGCCGCGGGACGGGGAAGACTGCTTGAACTCCGCAATGACGGCCACGGGCTGCCCGGCAGGCGGCTCCGCGATGGCTTTCAGGAAGTCCGGCCTGCGCCCCTTCCACGGGCGCGGCAGCTCCCGGCGGAAGGCCATGTCCGTGAGCAGGGCTATTTCCTCCGCCTTGGCTTCCCTGAACCGGTCAAGCAACATGAAGCGTTCTCCTTCCTACTCCGGCGCAGACGGCCTCACGGGCCTTCGCCATGCAGACGGCCAGGTCCATGTGGTCCTCCAGCAGGAACATGGCCACTCCCACATTGAGAATCACCATGTCCATCATGGCGCGCGGGCCTTTCCCCGCCAGAATGTCCTTCAGCACGGCCACGGCTTCCGATTTGGACCGAACGGCCAGGTCCTCCGGTTCGCAGGGCTGGATGCCGTAGTCCGCGGGGTCCAGGGTCATGGGCGCCAGCCTGCCGTTATGGACGATCATCATCTTGGTGGGTCCCAGCGGAGTCACCTCGTCATACCCTCCTGCGCCGTACACCACGGCGGCCCTGCGGATGTGGGACTGGCTGAGCGTCTCCGCCAGCAGTTCCACCAGCTCCGGACGGGCCACGCCCAGCAGGATGTGCGTGGGACGCGCCGGATTAATGAGGGGCCCCAGCAGGTTGAACAGGGTACGTATGCCCAGCTCCCTGCGGATGGGGCCCACATTGCGGAAGGCGGGATGGAAATTGGGCGCGAACAGGAAGGCGAAGTTCCGCTCGTCCAGCAGGCGCTGCACGTCCTCCGGAGCCACGTCCAGCGGGAAGCCCAGGCCTTCCAGGGCGTCCGCGGAGCCGCAGGAGGAGGACACGGCGCGGTTGCCGTGCTTCACCACCTTGTACCCCATTCCGGCCAGCGTCAGGGACGTGGCGGTGGAGCAGTTGAAAGAGCTGCGGCCGTCGCCGCCCGTGCCAACCACGTCTATGCAGTCCCCTTCCAGCCCTTCCACACGGTTGGCGCGCCCCAGGGCGATGCCGACGGCATGGGCCATCTCCAGCGGGGTCTCTCCCTTCATGCGCAGGCCCATCAGGAAGCAGCCCGCCTGGGCCGGGGTCATGCGGCCGTCCATGATGTCCGCAAAGCCCGCGGCGGCCATGTCCGCCGTCAGGTCCTGCCCGGCGGCCAGCGTGTCCAGAATGCGGTTGATGCGCTTTTCCTTCTGCCCTGCCGGAACGATGTTGTCCGGGAAGTTGCCCAGGAGCTGGAGACCGTCCGGCGTCAGGATGGATTCCGGATGGAACTGGATGCCCACCCAGGGGCGGTCATTATAGCGCAGGGCCATGACTTCCCCTTCCGGCCCGCGGGAGGTGACGGTGAAGCGGGAGTTCGGCTCGTCCTCCTTGGACTGGACCACCAGGGAATGATAGCGGCCCACGGTCAAGGGGTTGGGAAGGCCGGTGAACAGCCCCGAACCGTCATGGATGATGTCCGAGCTCTTCCCGTGCATCACGTACGGAGCGCGGGAAACCTCCGCTCCGGCGAAGTAGCCCAGGAGCTGGTGCCCCAGGCATACGCCCAGCACGGGAACGGCGGCGGGGAGGCGTTTCAGGAACTCCAGGCACAGCCCGGCGTTGCGCGGATGGCTGGGGCCGGGGGAAATGCACACGGCCTCCAGCTCCGGGCTGGCCGCCAGGTCCAGAATGCGCGGATCGTCATTCGCGTACACCACGGGCTTGCGGCCCAGGGCGTAAAACGCCTGCACCAGATTCCACGAGAAGGAATCGTAATTATCAATGAACAGAAACATGGTCTTCTCCTTTCAAAATAACGTCAATAATCTTGCCTTTGTTCATGCACTCCTGCCATTCGGCGGCCGGGTCTGAATCGTACACGATGCCGGCGCCCGCCTGCCAGTGGGTGCGGGCGGCCCTGGAAAAGCTC
>OBWL01001106.1_pt1 | contig 18644 bp, 12 predicted proteins | sample 1538061 | NCBI WGS metagenome assembly OBWL01 (sample SAMEA2580085, study PRJEB22360) | human gut metagenome | biome: human gut; feature: human-associated habitat; material: faeces | place: Denmark | collected 2008/2010
TTTCCTCCATTCAGATTTTTTTGGTAAATCTGAATGGGGCGGCGGAGAACGGCACTGGGGCCAGGGTTCGGGCCATGCTGGCCCGATGTTACGGCCCCACAGGTATGAAAAAACGCCCGGACAGCAGAAAGCTATTCGAGCGCAAAAACTCCAATATTCACTTACAGAATGACAATTTTCGCACCGGCTACCAGACGGAGCCTGTTCGTTGACTGGGCTTTTTTTGACGGTAGTGAAATATCGTCTGAATTTGTCGGCGGTCAATGTGCTTCATGGCGGTTCCCTCCTAAAGCCGCCGTGTCAGCGTGTAGTCGTCACTCCTTTGTCGAGGGCATAAGGAACGGCGGCCTTGATTTTACTCAAAACCGCCGCAGTACCCGGAAAATCCATTATGAGCGCACGAAGCTGCCTGCCCCGCAACGGTTTTTTTCTTTCCCCGTCTGGCGGGGCAGGATAGCTTGGCATATTTAGTTTAGTCTTGCTCCTGTGCAGCTGCCTCCTTCAGCCGAGAAAAGCTCTCATCGCTGATGATGTGTTCAATCCGGCAGGCGTCGGCCTCCGCAGTCTTGGGGTCAACGCCTGCGGCGATAAGCTGCTCAGTAAAGAAGCAGTGACGCTTATAGATTTTTTCAGCCACCTCGCGGCCCACATCGGTCAGATGGAGAAAGTGATCTTCGTCCATTGTGAGAAAGCCGCCGTCCCGCAAGGTAGCCACTGCATGGCACACGCTGGGCTTTGACACCTCCATGTGCCGGGCCACATCTACGGAGCGCACCATACCCGTTTTCTTATGGAGAACAAGGATGGCCTCCAGATAGTCCTCCCCGGACGCATGAAGTTTCATAAAAACCTCCCTTGCTTAAAGAGATTAGACAGCCCAACCAAGACTCTCCTGTTGGATATGGAACAGTTTATGGTACAGACCGTTCTTCTTCATCAGCTCATCGTGGGTTCCATGCTCTACCAACCGTCCATTGTCAAGGACGAGGATTTGGTCTGCATCCACGACAGTCCGAAGCCGGTGAGCGATCATAATGACCGTCTTGCCCTCCACCAGCTTTGCAATGGCCCGCTGGATCAAAACCTCGTTCTCCGGGTCAAGGGATGCGGTTGCCTCGTCCAGAAGAATAATCGGGGCATCTTTCAGCAGAGCGCGGGCAATGGAAATCCTCTGACGTTCACCACCGGAAAGAGTGCTGCCGTTCTCTCCAAGGACAGTCTGATAACCATCCGGCAATCGCTGGATAAATTCGTCACAGTATGCCGCCTTTGCCGCCGCCATGACCTGCTCCTCGGTAGCGTTCATGTTGCCTACACGGATATTGTTAAAAACAGTGTCGTTGAACAGGGTCACATCCTGAAATACAAAGGACATACAGCGCATCAGGTGTTCCGGTTCAATGGTGCGAACATCCATACCACCAATGGAAATCTGACCTTTTCTTACATCCCAAAAGCGGGCAATGAGTTTGGAAATTGTGCTTTTGCCGCTACCAGAAGGCCCTACCAGGGCTGTTACGCTGCCAGTTGGAATAGAAAAAGATACATCCTTGATAACATCGTCCTGGTTATATCCGAAAGTGACATTTTTCAGTTCAATGTCATACTTGGATACATCCTTATCCTCACCCTCCATAGCGGGCGTGGTCAGCAGGGTACGCATACGGTTGGTGACAGTCTCCAAATGAAACAGAGAAGTCAACTGTGAGAGAATGGCAAGGATCGGGCCGTAAATCTGCGTGGAGAACATGAACAGCACCAGCAAAGGAAGCAGTTCAATTTGACCGCCAGTTATCAGTACCGTCCCGATAAAAATGGTAATACCAAGACCTGCTTGCAGAACCAGGCTGGCTCCCTGAACCAGAATACCGGAGGCCAGTTCCACTTTAATGGCGATTTTTTTCATGGCCTGGAGTGCTTTATTAAGCGCATCAAAGCGGGAACCGCCAAGACCACAAGATTTGATGATCTTAATACCTTCCAGGTATTCCTGAATCTGGCTGGACGCCTCCAGTTTCACATCCACCTGTTTGTCAAACAGATGAAGCTGTAGCTTGCGCCCGCCCAAGATGATAAGGAATGTAACCGGCATCGTGCAGAAAATCGCAAGGGCCATGCGCCAATCAAAAAACGCCAGACAAATACAAGTCAGAGTAACAGAGATCATATTCGCAATCAGCGGCGGGATGGTACTGCTGAGCATGGATTCCATGCTGCTGCAATCCGCCATCATGTTTGTGGTAATGTCGGACAAATCCTTTGTGTTAAAGAAGCTCATGGGGAGCTTGCGAAGATGCTCCGCGATCCGAAGTCTGGTCGTGCCGGCCTCCTTATAGGAAGCAATATAGGTTTTCCTATAATCGTTTTTCGCGGCCAGAAACACCAGAATAGCCGCTACCAGCCCCAAGCCGAGCAATTTCCACAATGCGGCCCACGAAATTGTTTCTCCAGTAAATGGCTTTAACAACTCCCAAAAGAGCAGGCAGGCTACCATAGACGGAAGCAACAGCGCAATATTAGTTATTGTGCAGGCCGTAATTGCTTTTTTCAGGTCGGAATAGCCTTTCTCCGACAGCATTAACTTTTCTTTCAGCTTACTCATAGATCACACCGCCTTTCCCGTACTGATTTTCCAGTTGATCGACTCCGTATAGCTGCTCCACATTTGCGCGTATTTTCCGTCCTTCTTCAGCAGCTCGTCATGGGTGCCGGATTCAATCAGACAGCCCTTTTCCATGACAAGGATCTGGTCAGCATTACGAATCGTAGACAGGCGATGGGCGATCATTACAACCGTTTTATTCTGAATCAGCTTTTCAAAGGCTTTTTGAATCAGGTACTCGTTCTCCGGGTCGCTGAATGCGGTTGCCTCGTCCAGAACGATGATGGGCGCGTCTTTTACGATAGCCCTTGCAATGGCAATCCTCTGGCGTTCACCACCGGAGAGATGAACGCCAGTGCTTCCAATCACAGTCTGATACCCGTTTGGAAGCTGCTCGATAAATTCGTGGCATCTTGCCGCCTTTGCCGCCGCAATCACCTGTTCCTCTGTAGCATCTGGATTTCCCATGCGGATGTTATCCAGGATGCTCTGCTTGAACAGGAACGTATCCTGAAATACGAAGCTGACCTTATCCATCAGCGCATCCAGCGGAATGTCCCGAATGTCAACGCCGCCGATCTGAATACTTCCGTCCGTCACATCATAAAACCGGGAGATCAGGCTGGCGATGGTACTTTTACCGCCACCGGAGGGGCCGACAATGGCTGTCACCTTGCCCTGATCCGCAAAGAAAGAAACATGAGACAGGGCCTTGACCTGGGAATCGGCTTCGTAGGAAAAGCTGACATCCCGGAAAGCAATCCCATAGTTTTCGATTGTTGCCGCCGTACTCTTTTCGGGCAGGACCGGGATACGCAGGATTTCATCCATACGCTCCACGCTGCCGTCAATCTGCGTAAAGGACTCAGAGATATACATGATTTTATTCAGAACACCGGAAATCGCATGGACAATAATCAGGTAGAAAATAAATGTCAGCGAATACTCCCTGAAATCCGTAGTATGCATCCCGATCAGAATGCCCACCGGAATCAAAAGCAGATAAATATTGTTGATGATCGTTGTAAAAGCAGGCATACAGTTCTGCCAGCCCAATGCGTATTCCAGCACGAAAGAGGTATAGTCTGTAATGGATTTGCTCAACCGCTTAAAGGAATCGGCGGTCTGATTAAATGCTTTGATCTCCGACATACCGCGCACATATTCCACAGAGGCGCTGTTCATGTTCTCCTGGGCGGTCTGAAAGCGGTGCATTTTTTTCTTTGCTTCTCCGTTGAAGCCTGCAAACTGCACAATAAAGGCCAGAACAATACCGACCAGGCAAACCACGCCATACCGCCAGTCAATTCCGAGAAGAATGATGACCAGAACAAGCGGTGCGACCAGCGAGGCCACAAAGTCCGGGAGCTGGTGAGCAATAAATTTCTCAACGCTTTCAATGTTTTCGTCCATGATTTTTCTCAGCTTGCCGCTGCCCAAGGTCAAATGATACCCAAGGGGAATCTGCATGATGTGGTCGGCAAAGGCTACCTTCAATTCATAAAGTGTTCCAAACGCCGCAACGTGGGAACACAACAGGGCAAAAAAGTAAAATACGATGTTTCCCAAAATACCAGCCAAGGCAAGCCAGCCCCAGGTCGAAATCGTGGAAACATTCAAGAGCGACATATCCGGGTAAACAAACAGGATTTCCCGAATGATGTAGTAGATTGATAAGTACGGTACAAAAGAACAGATCGCGGCCAGCGCCGCCAAAACACCTGATAGAAACACAAGTCCTTTATGGCCGGAAGCCAGCTCCAGGCAGCGTGCCAGTCCGGTTTTAGCCTTCGGCTGATTCTTGTTTTGCTGTGACATTCCTAACCCTCCTTTTTGTCATATCCAATTTTGTCCAAAAGAAGCTCTGCGCCCCTGATTTGAAAATCATCGGTAATGCAGCCGTTTTCAAGGCGTATTGCCCGCTCACAGCAGGCAAGCGCACACTCCGCGTCATGGGTAATGACGATAATGGTGCGCCCCATCTTTGCCAGCTTGCGGATCATCCGGCTGACATTCCGCATATTCGTACCGTCCAGCCCGCTTGTCGGTTCGTCCAGTACGATGATCGGCGCTTCGTGCATCAGCGCCACGCCAAGGGCCAGCCGCTGCTTTTGCCCTCCTGACAGCGTGGAGGGATGCTGTTTGACAAACGGCATCAGCTCCAGGGCCTCCAGAATTTCTTCCGCCGCTTTTTTCCGCTCCGGGCTGACCTCTGCGCCGGTAGTCAGTTCATCCAGCAGGTCCTCACCGAATAGCTGGCTGTCTAAATCCTGGGGAATGTACCAGACCTTTCCCAAGCGTCCTTTGGGTCTGCAATGCTTTCCGAACAAAACGACTTCGCCGGATTTCTCTTTCAATAGCCCTGCCAGGATTCGCCCGATAGTGCTTTTGCCCGTTCCGTTGGGGCCAATCAGGGCTACCACTTCTCCCTTGCGGCATTGAAAGTCAACATCCTTTGCTACAATCGTTTCACCAAAAGAGTGGTTTAGTTTTTTCACTTCCAGAACAACCTCGCTGGTTGCCGCAGACAGGATTTCTGCCTGCTCGATCTGGTGCAGGTCAGGAGTGCGAAGCCCCAGCGCCCGGATTTCCTCATTGGACAGGGCTTTCATCTGCTGCGCGGTAAATTCCCGCACAATTTTCCCTTTCTGCACACACAGGAAGCGGTCTGTCAGATCCATCAGATAGTAAAGCCGGTGTTCCGCTATAATGATGGTTTTTTCCTGCTGCTTCAAAGCGCGGATAATGTCTGCAAAGCGGTAGGTAGATGCAATATCCAGATTGGCGGACGGTTCATCCATGACATAGATTTCCGGGTCAATCGCTTCCGCAGACGCAATCGCAACTTTCTGGCGCATCCCATATGACAGGCTGTGTAGACTATAATCCAGAATATCCTGAATCTTAATGTCTGCCGCTGCCCGGTGAACATGGTTCCGAATTTCCTCATGGGAATAACCGTAGTTTTCACAGCCGAAAGCAACCTCACCGGCTACCTCATTGGCGAAAAACTGGCTCCTGGGGTCTTGAAATACATTCCCTACGATTTTGCCGCGCTCCCAGGACGGAATTTCTTTCAGCGGTTTCCCGTCCACGAAAACATCCCCGCTCAATTCCCCCTCGTAAAAGTAGGGGATCAGTCCGTTAATTACTCTCGTCAAAGAGCTTTTCCCGCTCCCTGATGGGCCGGTCATAACAATGACCTCCCCGGCGGCAATGTCTAACGATATATGTTCCAGTTGATTTCCGTTCCCGCCATAGGAAAAGGTCAGGTCACGGATCATAATTTCTTTTCCCATTCCATTCCTCCTATAAAAGACAGCAGCACACGGCAGCTCCCACGCTAACAACAATCAAAAAGTAATCCAGCGCAGCGATCCGGCTGACATAGTAGCTTTCTTTCTTGTAGGGGCTTTCAATTCCCCTGACAATGGCAGAAGCGGCTAACTCGTCCGCGATCTTTAAGGAGCGGAACACCATCGGAACAATGGCGTATTCCAATGTGTCCATTGGATGCCTCAAAACATTGCCAACCGATTTTAAGAAGCCACGGATTTTCATGGCTTCCCTGACTTCTCCAAATTCATGCAGCACAGTCGGAGCAAAGCGGAGCATGACGATCAAAACAAGCATGATACGGGTGGGGATCGGCATTTTCCTCAAGCTGGCTGTCAGCTTCCCGGACGGGATTTTCGCCAGAAGATAGGCTGGCATAGCGGGCAGTAACAGCTTGTAAATCATGCTGAGTAACAGCGGAGAGGGGATGCTGATTTGATACTTTGTCTCGATCATCAGCCATACAATCGCCACCAGATAGACCACAAGGCATCCAAGCGCCTGTTTATACAGGCCGAACCAGCACAGGATCAGAAAAATCCAAAAGGTAAAAATCCCGTGTCCCCAAAAACTCGTTGTAATAAAAGTCACGAGGCAGGCGCACAGTGTCAGGAGAAGAACTGTGCGCCCGTCAATCTGGTCAATCCGCCTTTGCTTTTTTTCTCCGGCCATCATCCTACAATGCCAGCTTTTTGGAAATGCTTTCTGAGCAGGCGCTGGCCGAACAATGTACCGAGGATGGCAAGAACCGCAGTAATAGCAACGCCCAAAAGCATCAGCGCCGGAGAAGTTACCATAGAAAACTGCATATTCAGGGTGTTGGCATCAAAACCGCTGCTCGCGGCCATTTCCTGATAGCTGTCCCAGGACCACCACAGCGGTACGGCACAGCCTACGAAATTTCCGATTGAGTTGACCATCCAACCAATTCGGTTGCGAACTGCACTTCGGTATGTATTCTTGCCAACCATGCATAACTCGGCAATGAGGGCTACAATCAAGAAATAGGGAACCAAGAACATATAACCCATAACGCCTTGGATTAGTCCATAAACCGTAGCCCAAGCAAACAACAATCCGTGTTTGTTAATGCGATTTGCCGCAACCAAATAAAATGTTGCTCCAATAAAAGCATCAATACCGGCAGAACCGTACAGGTACACCACCGGAAAGGGCAGCGTAACAGACCCAATGATCATCGCGATGAGAAAGGTAATCACCATCATTGCGGCAATCGTCATAATATCGCGAATGCCAAACTTTTTCTTCACCGTTTGTTCCATCTTTGAAACCTCCTTAAAATAAAATGACAGTGTAGTCAGCAATAACTAACTACACTGTCATTTTACACCGGTTTGCAGTCTCTAACCACTCCAAAGGGAAAAGTAAATCAAGAAAACAGCCCAAAAGTTAAATCACTTTTTTGCTTTACGGTAATCCTTTGGAAGCATTCCAAACACTTCTTGAAAGGCTCGCGCAAATTTACTAATATTTGAATATCCAAGTTCACCGGCTATTTGCGTGATTGATTGATCTGTTTCCTGTAAATAAACAGCCGCAAGATTCATTTTATACTTTTTGATATGAGCGTAGGGGGTATCGCCATAAATCTGTTTGAAAATAGCTTGAAATGTGACCTTGCTCATTGGTTCTTTTCGCAGGAGTTCTTCTATGGATATTTTTTTGTCGAGGTTTTCTATGAGCTGTTGGCGGATGCGTTTGATGATTTCAATTTGTTCTTTGGCATAATACGTTGCCTCATACTGATCTTCAATCCGCAGCTGTTTGATATGGTAAAATAGTTCCAATAATTTGATACGGAAATAATCTCGCTCTTCAACACCTTTTGCAGCGTACAATTCATCGAAGATATGTAACAACCGCTGTGGTGTCCGACATAAAAACCACTTTTTTTCTAATTCCAATTCTCGTCCGAGATTTAGAACATCAATGTTGTAGTACGAAAAAATCTGTTGTGTTTTCACATCGACAGAATCCTTATCAATCACACAACTTAGTCCTACACTATATCCAAAGGGAAAGGAACAGGCCGCAGGAATATTAGCAAGGGCATTGATGCAAAATTCTCCCTCTTTCATGTGGAAAACTTTATTATTTCTTAGCTCAAACTCAACGCGTCCTTTTTGGTAATGACGGATTTCGATGATATTCTTATTAGGAATAGGCTCATGGAATGTATCTGAGCAGTTAAAATCCATAAAAATTAAGTCAATACCAGGGAAAAGAGTGTAGTCATAGAGACGACCTGTTCCATTACATTTATATTCGATTTGAACATAATCATTATGTTCATCAGTTAGCGTAGCATATTCACCGTACCATTCTGTTCCATGTAACTCTTTCACTCATATCTTCCTCCTTTTCGGTTAGCGTTAACTAATTATATGTTAAATTGTTTTTTTACTCTTGTCAACCTCTGACGACATATTCTTTATATTTCATTTTATACAAAAGTTCAAGGAAAAGATATGGCGGAATTGCAAAACAAACAGAGGCCGCAAGTAGCAGCCTCCGCTTGCAAAATTATTGATAAATCAGCTCTGTCAGCACAATTTCCTCCGCCTGCGCTTTCAGCGTGTTCATCAGCCCTACCCAGCGCATAGGGTCACGGGCTTTCACTTCCTCAATGACGCCCGCCGCCTCCATCATACGGGGCAGAATGGCGTCCATTCGTTCATGCGCCGCCCGGTCAATCTCCAACAGGTGCGGGTACAGCTTTTCGCTCAAAATCAAGCTGCTGTAAAGGCCGGGCCGGTGTTCCTTCAGGTAGCGTTGCCGCATACGGCCATACTTGCCGATGGGGGCCTCCGGCTGCTCGGACAACTCCAGGTCGGGGATGTAGTAATCCCCGCAGCGGGTGTAAGTCAATTCGTTCATGTTTGTCCTCCTTTGCACTGTGATGGTTAAACTGCGGCGCTGGCCGGTAAGGTGGCCTTGCGCGGCTCCTGTCTGGGTAACTGGCTGACGGTGGTAAAAATGCCCTTCTCCATATCCTCGGCCAGGATTGCGGCCTTTGCTGCCTCCATTTTCGCCTTGCGCTTGGCGTTGTAGCGTTCTTCCCATTCCTTCTGCTTGCCGTTTGCCTTACGGCGTAAGTAGTTCTGGTGAAGCCTGTCCTTGCGTTCCTCCTTCTTCCGCAGTTCTTCCTGTTCCTCCGGGGTCAGGGGAACCGGCTGCAAGGCAGGAGGGATATAGCGGCCCACAAAGTTGAAGTAGATTTCAACCTCCAGCCCCTCAATGGGATTCACGGTGTAGTCCATGCCATGGGCGGTGCTTTCCGGCTCCTGTCGGCCCAGCACCATTTCCGGGTGGTCGATAAAATACCGGTTGATGGCAAACCCATCCTGCGTCGTCGCGGACTGCGCCTGCTCGTTTCCGCCTTGCGGCGAAAAGCTCGCTTGCTCCGTCGCTCCTCCTTCTCCCACAAAATCTTGCGACTTTGTGGGAACCCTGATAATGCCGGTCTGGGTCCATTCCGGCACGATGTCCAACGGGCGGTCCCGCTTTTGGAGGAAGATGATGTCCGATACCACCTCGGCACCGGCATTCTTTTTGAACGCGTCATTAGGCAGACGGATAGCTCCCAGCAGCTCAGCACGCTGGGCAAGATAGCGGCGCACGGTGGAATCCTTGGCGTCCATAGTATAGCGGGAGGTTACAAAAGCCACCACGCCGCCGGGACGCACCTGGTCGAGTGCCTTGGCGAAAAAGTAGTAAAGTTCAGCTTGTTGTAGGCTTTGTCGTTGACCTGATACTGGCCGAAAGGCACATTGCCGATGGCAAGGTCATAGAAATCTCGCCTATCGGTGGTCTCAAACCCGGCCACGGTGATGTCGGCCTTGGGGTAGAGCTGCTTTGCAATCCGTCCACTGATGGAATCCAGCTCCACGCCATACAGACGGCTGTTTCGCATTTCTTCCGGCAGCATACCGAAGAAATTGCCCACACCCATAGACGGCTCCAGGATGTTGCCGGTCTCAAAACCCATGCGGCCCACGGTCTCATAGATGGCCTGAATGACCGTAGGGCTGGTGTAATGGGCATTGAGAGTGGAACCTCTGGCGGCAGTATATTCCTCCGGGGTCAGCAGCTCTTTTAGCTGGGCATACTCTAAAGCCCATACCGGTTTCTCCGGGTCAAACGCATCAGAGAGACCGCCCCAGCCCACATATCGAGAAAGAACCTCCTGCTGTTCGGGGCTTGCCTGCTGTCCGGCAGCTTCCAGCTCTTTCAGCAAACGAATCGCATTGACATTTGCCTGGAACTTGGCTTTCGGACCGCCTTCGCCCAAATGCTCATCGGTAATGCGGAAGTTTTTTGCATTGCGGCGCAGGTTAGCCTTGTATTCCTCATAGGAGGCTTCCTCGGCAGCTTTGGCATTGGGGAAGGTCTGCCACTGGCCATTGACCTGAATGGAAACCGGGTGTTCGTCCAGCACTTCCTCAAAGGTTTTCCCCGGCTCAGTCACAGGGGCTGGTGGCTCTGGCTCCTCGATATGCAGTCGTTCCACCACCACATCATAAGGCAGATTGTTCTTATCGCCCGGATAGACGGCCATGGTCTCGGAATGGAAGGTCGGGGATTCGGTAGCCGGTTGGGGCTGTTCCTGTCCAAAACCGTCCTGCTGACGGGCATACATCCCGCGCAGCAAAGGCGCAACCTCATCCCAGCGGAAATACAGCATAGCCAGACGCTTTTCCTCTGCATCCATGACTTCCAGCTCTATGCCCTGTGCCGTGGTACGGTAATCGGCAATATCGCCGGTCTCCAGATTCAGTGTCTCGATCTCACCGGAATAGGCTCTGCTCAGCCAGTAGGCGATCTCGCTGTTGCTCCTGCCGGATTGCAGCAGCGTGGAAATCTGCTTTTTATCCGCTTCATCCATCAGTCCATGAGCCAATACATCCCGCAAGTCCTGATCTGCCTTGTCCGGGTCAATAGGAAGAAACTCGGTATAGTAAGCATTGCGGCGGTCTGCCCGAAGCAGCTGCTCGAACTGTTCTTTGCGCTCTGCCCGGTAGATGGGATATACCATCCCGGTGGGCAGAAGCTGTACGGTGTCCTCCCGCAGCTCGGTGATCTGATAGGCGTCATCCTCGATATACACGGTATCGCCCACGGCATAGACCGGGGCGGCTGGGTCATAGGAGGTTCTTTGCAAAATTGGGCGACGAACTGCGTCATATTCCTCATCGGAAATGGAAACTTCGGAAGTCTGCTCTATCTCGGCATCTGCGATCTGCTCGGCATCTGACATCACCTGTTGGATAAACGGGGCATTGTCCAGTTTTTCCGGGTCTGCCACCTGTCCGTTGACGATCCCTCTTTCTTCCAGAGCTTCCCGGATGGCGATTGGGTCGATGTCGTCAAAACGGTCCTGTTCTTCTTCGGTATAGAACCGGTCCTCCTGAATGAGCTGGGCAAGCCTGCGCTGTACCTTCGGCCAGGGCAGCTGCGTTTCCTCCGGGCTGCCGGCACGGACAACAAACAGGCTGTTGCTGTTACTGCCGCCGTATTCCTGAGCCAGCCATGCGGCGGTATCTTTTTCTCTTGCATGGTCTTTCATATAGCGGACAACAGCGTGTTTACTCTCGATATTGCCGTTCCATGCACAAAGGGCAGTATCAATATCTTCCTGAGAAAGAGGGCGCAGAAGCTCATGGAGCTTTGGATAGGTCTCGTCGATCACTTCCCGGTGCAGACGCTGACGGAACTCCGGCACATCGGAATAGAGCCGAATCAGCTCCATATCCTTAGAGCCAAGAACCGCACGGCGCACAGCGGCATTGCCCTCGATGACAGCATTTTCACGGTCGGAATGACCGCAGGCATTTCGATATGCCACATCCTCAGATATGGCGGCAGTCACCACAGGCTTATACTGCTCAAACTGCTCCCGAAGGGTAGGCTTTGGCGTTTCTTCCTCCACCTCCGACTGCTGGGCTTGGATAGCATCTTCTTCTGCCTGTTCCTTTTCAGCCTGGATTTTGTCATACTGCGCCTGTTCCTGTTCGGTAAGATAGCGGTCTTTCTGGACAAGTGAGGTAATGCGCTTGGCAACCTTTTCCCAGTTCAAGTGAACATCCGGGCAGTCCTGCTTTTTATAGTGCAGTCCTTTCCCATCGTGATCTTCGCCGCTGTGTGTTGCGCCGGACAGGGCATGAGAGCGTCCGCCAATGCCATACTCGTCTTTAAGGAATCTCACTTTTTCCTTATCCGTATGGTTTTCCATGAAGAACGCATAGATACGGCCTTTTCCTCCGGCAAAACTGCTGCCGCCGGTCATGGCGGCGTCGATCTCATCCTCGGTAATGAAATGCTGGACGGTTGGCACTTGGGAAAGGTCCGAAGAAAAAGTTCTGCGTGGCAGGTCAAGATCCTTCAGGTTCTCCCAAATTTCCCTTGGCCTATGGTAATGAAAGCGCAACAGGTCACGGTCCTGCTGATAGGCAGTCCAGAAGGCGGCGTATTCTTCCTTGAGGGTCTGGCGGAAAGCCGGGTCACTCAGCTGCTCGGCAAGCCATGCAGTTTCTTCCGGGAACCCGGTTCTCTGAATACCGGACAGACAGGACAGATACCCGGAATCTCTGGCTTTATCGCTGAAATCGTGGTACAGATGCCAAAGTTTTTCTGCAAGGAGGGAGCGTTCATAGCCTGCCGCTTCTGCAAGCTCCACATTGGAGGCAAACTGGCCGCTCTCCAAAAGCTCCCCGATACGCTCTGCGGCGCTCTCCCAGGAAATGACCTGGGCAGACCTGTCATAACGGACAGACTTCCCATGAGAAAGATGGATACCATCCTCGGCATACCATGCGCTCACACTGCCAAGGCCGTTGCCGCCGTGGTACAGCGTTTTCAGTATCTCGGCAATCTCAGCGGTGGTTTTCTGCTTTTCAAAGGCTGCAACCACACGCTCCCTCTGGCGGTCTGTATTGCCGCCCAGCCGCAGCACAAGTTTGCCAGCCTCTATGAGGACGACTTCCTGAAAGCTGTTATCGGGCACTCCCAGCAGGCGGACGAAGCCGACCGCAAGCTGAAAGAGAAAGAGTTGAAAGCACTCCTTGCCCGTGATGAAGAACTGGACGGCCTCTTTGAGCGCATCTATGAGGACAACGTTTCCGGCAAGATCTCTGATGAACGCTTTTCCAGAATGTCCCGGAGATATGAGGACGAGCAAAAGGAGCTGACCGAGAAAATCAAACAGCTCCGCTCCGAAATCGAAAAGCAGAGCAGCCGCACCATGACAACGGATATGTTCATCCGTCTGGTTCGCAAGTACACCAGAGCAAAAAAGCTGACACCCCGGATGCTGAATGAACTGGTGGAAAAAATCGAAGTGTTCGATGCAGAAAAGGTCAACGGCGTGTGGGAGCAGCGGCTCCGCATTCACTACAACTGCGTGGGCACCATCGAGATTCCAAGCGCACTTCCTTTGCCGACACCTGATGTGTCGGTGAATACAAGAAAAGGCGTAGTTGTGAACTACGCCCTCTGTGATGTCGCTATTTAGCAAATAAAAAAATGACGAATGTTCTTTGACAGCTAAATGCTGTAAAAACATTCGTCATGGTGCAGTTAAGCAATCCAAATCCGAACCAATTTCCCTTGTCACAGCCTCTGTGGCTTGGGCAAAGGAAACAGTCTCCGTCCCTTCCTTGTAGTTGAAGGTAATGAGCATTTTGTCATCGTACAGGTAGATGGCGTTGATGAAAGTATCAATCAGCGCCTGGCGCTGCTCCTTTTGAGAAAGGTCCAGCTTGCGGAACCGAGTCAGCCAGAACCGTACAAAGTCCTCGCTGAGCTTGGGCTTTGCCAGCCGCTCTTCGGCGATCTTGGCTTCCAGCTCTTTCTTCTGCGTTTCCAGGGTTTCCAGCCGTTCTTTGGTGGAACTGGTCAGAATGCCAGCCTGGATGGCGTTGAGCATATTCTGAATGCCCGTTTCCGTCTCCCTGAGCTGTTTCTCATAGAGGGGCAAACGAATGTTTTCTTTGTTTTGCAGCTCCATTACGCTGGAAACAAGGGAATCAATCACGGTATCATCCATGATAAGAGCTTTGGTTTTTGCAATCACCAAGTCTTCCAGCCACTGCTTCCGGACAGTCTTCTTTTGACAGGACTTTCTCTTTTTAACTGTCGCGCATTTATAGTACCGGTGCACGTCCCCGGAACGGCTGGTACCGCTCTCCCCGAACATCAAGGAACCACAGTAACCGCAGAACAGTTTGGTAGTCAGAAGATAGTCATCCTCTGCCTTGCGCCGGGCAGGGGCCTTTTTATTTTTGGCCATCTTGATTTGTACATCCTCGAATAGTTCCGGTGACACAATCGGTGGAATGGCATCTGGAATCAAGATATCCCGGTATTTCAGTTCACCTATATAGCGGCGATTCTTCAGCATATGTTGGACTGTATTATAGCTCATGGGACCGCCGCGAGGATTTTTAACCTGGTGTTCATTCAGCCAGTCCCGTACTTCGGTCATGGTAGCGCCTTCGTTATACATCCTGAAAGCTTCGGCAATGAGCGGGGCTGTCAAAGGATCGGTTTGAAAACGCTGGTTCTCATCAATCCGATAACCAACCGGAACCGCTCCTCCGGTAAACTTGCCCTTTAGAGCATTTTCTGTCATACCGCGAATGACTTTCTCCGAGAGGTCTGCCGAATAGTATTCGGCATATCCTTCCAGGACGGATTCCAGAATGATGCCCTCTGGTCCGTCTGAGATGATCTCTGTAGCCGACATCAGTTTAACGCCATTCTTCTTGAGCTGAGTCTTGTATCGGGCGCTGTCGTATCGGTTCCTGGCAAATCGATCCAGCTTCCAAACCAAAACCATATCAAACAGCTTCCGCTCGCTGTCCCTGATCATTTGCTGGAACTGGGGGCGATTATCCGTTTTGGCAGAAATGGCACGGTCAATATAGTGCTTCACTACGGTGATATCGTTCTTCTCAGCATAGGCCGTACATTCGCGGATCTGGCCTTCGATGGATTCCTCCCGCTGGTTGTCGGAGGAATAGCGGGCATAGATGACAGCGGTCATAGCAGCCTCCTTTCAGACAGCTGTGTCAAAATCAGTTTCGTATAATACATACCATATCTCCCGCTCATTCGCAAGGCAATTTTTATTATAAACTATATTTTAAGTGCTTTTACAACTCCAAGCTATTGCAGACTCTTTGGTAAAGACAAAAATCCAACAGAATGAGCATGTATCTGATATAAAAGACGCTGATCATTTAGATAAAATAGAACTGCAAAATATACATAATTTTGCAACTATCAAGAGGTTTATTCGGGCAAAAAATAAAAAGGGAGGAATTGTGTCGTAATGAAAGCAAAAAGGCTAGTGGCTGTTTTAACAGCCGTCTCCCTGATGGCGGGGCTTTGCGGCATGGCTGAACCGAATGCAGACCAGAAAATAAAACTGGAACAAAATTCGACCAGCACACCTGCTCTGGGAGGTAAACTGTTATATGACGGATATACTCTGCAGTGGGCAGACGATTTCAATGGTTCAGAACTAAACCGGGGTGACTGGAATATCGAACTGCATGCCCCTGGCTGGGTAAACAATGAGCTGCAGGCTTATGTGGATTCCCCCGAAAATATTTATCTTGAGAATGGAAGCCTGGTCATCAAACCTATAGAACAAAAGAATCCCGATGGGACAGTGTCCTATACATCCGGCCGGGTAAATACCCAAAACAAGCATGATTTCAAGTACGGTATCTTTGAAGCACGGATTAAGGTGCCTGAAGGCCAAGGGTTCCTGCCCGCCTTCTGGATGATGCCAACCAACGAGAATCTGTACGGGCAGTGGCCCCGCTGTGGCGAGATTGACATTATGGAGGTACTGGGTAACGACACCGACAAATCCTATGGCACCATCCATTACGGGAATCCTCACAGCGAGAGTCAGGGCAGTTATCAGCTGACGGCAGGCAGTTTTTCGGAGGAATACCACAACTTCGCAGTGGAATGGGAACCGGGCCGAATCAGTTGGTATGTGGACGGGTGTCTGATCCATACCGAGAACGACTGGTATTCTGCCACCGAGGGCCAGGGTGAAATCACATACCCCGCTCCTTTCGACCAGCCTTTCTATCTCATTCTCAATCTGGCTGTGGGCGGAAACTGGCCGGGCAACCCCGACGAAACCACTGACATTGCCAGCGCTGCTCTCTATGTGGACTATGTGAAAGTCTATCAGAAGGACAGCTACAGCGAGGATGTGGTTAAACCTGAAAAAACGGTGGTTCTGCGTGACCCGGACGCAGAGGGCAACTACATTATCAACGGTAATTTTGCAGTACCCGAGAGCCTGTCGGACCAGCAGGACTGGACTTTTCTCACCGCACTGGGCGGTGAGGCTCAGGCGGAAATCTCCGGCCATGAACTGCATATCATCACGTCCAGCGAGGGCACGGTGGACTACAGCGTCCAGTTGGTCCAGCCCAATTTGCCTCTGAAAGAGGGCGGCGTTTATCAGGTAACGTTTGACGCATCCGCCAATGCGCCGCGAACCATGAAAGTGGACATCTCTGCCCCAGACCGCTCCTATCAGCGGTACATGGAAGACACCGTCGTCCAGCTGACGCCCGAGGTCCAGACCTACACCTATACCTTCACTATGACCGCAGACGATGACGCCAACGGACGTCTGGAATTCAATCTGGGCGCGGCCGGGTCCACGGCTGGCGTTTCCCTCCGCAATGTCTCGTTGAAGAAGATCGGTCAGAATGATCCAGGCAAGGAAAAAAAGGTCGTCCTTGCTGACGGCAACTATGTATACAACGGCGGATTCCAGGAGGGCGAAAACCGCCTCGGTTACTGGAACATCTGGAAATTGGGCGATTCCCGCATCCGTGTTACCAACGACAACAACGTCCGTCGCCTGGAGATTACTGCCGGCAAGTGGACTTCTGCCTTGAACCCGGTTGTGGTGTATCAGAAAGATCTGGCGCTGACAGCCGGCGACTTTGAGCTGAGTTTTGACGCAGAAGGCCCTGCCGACAAAAACCTTTCCGTTTGGGCCGTTGGGCGTCGTTTCCAGGCCGTGCTCAACGGTTCCGACACCACTTATAGCTATAAGCTCTCTCTGGAGAAAGAGCCTGTTTGCCGGGATATTGCCTTTGTCATTTGTGGGCCGGGTGTATATTACATCGACAACGTACGAATGGAAGAGGACAGCCTCATCAAAAACGGCAGTTTCAATGCAGGTTTTGCAGGATACGAACTGTACGCTTACACAACATCCGATGTGAGCTATGTGGTGGACAGCCTTAACGAGGATACCGCTGCCGATATCACCATTCAGAATACCGGCGACGAAGCCTGGAAAATCCAACTCAAACAGAACAACATCGAGTTGGAGGAAGGCCAGTGGTATCGTTTGTCTTTCCAGGCCAAATCCTCTCTGAACCGTCCGCTGATGTTTGCGATTCAACGGGACGGCACGGCAGACAATGACTGGACCCCCTATTCGGGCGAAACCATCGTACAGCTGGGTCAGGAATATCAGACCTATGAGGTCTGCTTCCAGATGACTTATCCCACTGATATGAAAGCTGTGCTCAGTATCTCGATGGGAGCCGTGGGCGGAGAACAAATCGGTCAGCAGCACCGTATCTGCATCGACGAGATCCATCTGGACAAGATCGAAGCTCCTGCTGTTTAAAATTTCATTGCAGGCGACCTCAGCTGTTGTCCAACGGCTGAGGTCTTTTTAATCCGGAATTCCCTGCATAAAAATCCCACAACCCGAAACAAAATCAAGGAGGCAGACTCAAATGGAAGCTAAAACCACAAATCCGACCACTATTCCTGCAAAATGCGAAACGCTATCCTACGATGGATACACACTGCAATGGGAGGACGACTTTAATGGCCCGGAGCTGAATCGGGAAGATTGGAATGTGGAGCTGCACGAGCCCGGCTGGGTAAACCATGAACTACAGGCCTACATAGATTCCCCCCAGACCATCTACATCCAAAACAGCAGCCTGGTGCTGAAACCGGTGGAAAAGAAAAATCCAGACGGGACGGTGTCGTATATCTCCGGGCGGGTCAACACCCAGCACAAGCACGATTTCCTGTACGGCATTTTTGAGGCACGGATCAAGGTGCCGGCAGGCCGGGGGTTTCTGCCTGCTTTCTGGATGATGCCCACCGAGGAAGAACGGTATGGTCAGTGGCCCCGCTGCGGCGAAATTGATATCATGGAGGTGCTGGGACACGACACCACAAAAACCTACGGCACCATCCACTATGGCAACCCTCACCAGCAGAGCCAGGGCCATTTCGCCCTTCCATCCGGCGGTTTTGCAGAGGAGTACCACAACTATGCCGTTCAGTGGGAACCGGGCAAAATCAAATGGTATCTGGACGGGGAACTGTTCTTTACCGAGACGGAGTGGTATTCCTTCACCGATGGAAAAGGGAAAGTTCCCTACCCCGCCCCCTTCGATCAGCCTTTTTACATCATTCTGAACCTGGCGGTGGGAGGAGACTGGCCCGGAAGCCCTGATGTGACAACCGACATGGACCGCGCAGCCCTTTGGGTGGACTGGGTCAGAGTGTACCAGAAAGACGAATAAACGCTCATCATCAAAACACCCCCGGCTTTTGTGATATGTACCCGGTTTTCTGGACACTGGCTCAAAAATGAATAATTAACCTTCCA
>OBWL01001146.1_pt1 | contig 17852 bp, 14 predicted proteins | sample 1538061 | NCBI WGS metagenome assembly OBWL01 (sample SAMEA2580085, study PRJEB22360) | human gut metagenome | biome: human gut; feature: human-associated habitat; material: faeces | place: Denmark | collected 2008/2010
TCGGGGACCGGGTCCGCCCACATAATCCCCCCGCTTGCCCAGCCTGTCACGGATGGCGATGATCTTCATAATAGCCATTCAGCAGTCCTTGACCTTATCCCAGATCTTCGCCAGCAAAGTCTCGATCATGGCAAGTTCCTCCTTGGTGGCATACTTGCGGGTGTTGACCGTGCGGGCGATCTGGTTGATGTTGTTGCCCACCGCCGAGATCTGCCGCAGCAGCTCCGGCAGTTCATTGGGCAGTCTGGCCTTGACCTCCACGCCCTCGATCAGATCCCGCAGAAACTGCGTGGTGGACAGCCCGGAAGCCGCCACCTGCTTTTGAAGATGGCGGTGCTGGGCTTCATCAAGACGGAGCAGAATAGATACCGTATGCTTTCGGATAAGCGACACTTCCTTTCAAGTGAGAATGGGGGTATTAGGGGGCTTGGCCCCTTAACAAGCGCATTTGGATAGCCAAATGCTATGCTTGCCAGGACAGCGCCGACGGCGCTCGTCCTGCTTTTACTTTGCCGAAAAAGAAATCAGCGATTTTCGCCATGCCGGTGTGTTCTCAGCTCCGCAGCTCTCTGCCGCTGCCGAAGAAGGTCGTTATAGTCCTTCGCACCGCGCGGAGGATTGTCTATGACGGTGTACCCCTCCAGCCGGTCTGAAATGGCCCGTGACGCCGCCCGCCCCACTTCATCGCTGTCCAGGCATAGCACCACCGTTTCGATATGCGGGTTGTCCTTCAGGTATTGGTCCAGCGCCAAAGGGAACTTGATCTGGCCATTCTCTCTCGGCTGGTAGATGCCTGCCAGAGACAGGCAGTTGGCCTGTCGCCAGTCCTGACCTTTGGCTTTGATGATGGTGAGGTAGGAGAGTGCGTCGATGGCGCACTCAAACACGCAGAGGGTTCCCCGGCTTCCGGCCTGCCGGGGAACGGCGAAAGAAAACCGCTTGTCACTGCCGGGAATATCACCTTTGAAAGCACTCTGGGAGAGGGTCCCCCGGAGCGCCCCGTATCGGGGCCGTTCCCCCTGAAAACCAATGAACACGCAGTTGTGATGCTCGGCATCCTCATAGAGCTGACCGTGCTTGATACAGTGGTTGATGATCTCCGGATCGATCTCTCGGCTTCTCAGATATGAAAAAACACGCCGGTTATCGGCGTGTCTGGGTGGGAACTGAAAGGAATGCGGCGAACTTTTCTCGGTGGATCTCGGCAGGGGATGGGATGTGCTTATGGGGCCGGTGATACGGGCCACGGCATCCGGCAAGGTGAGTCCCTGGACCTCCACCAGATAATCCAGCGCTGTGCTGCCGCCGATCCCGTGGGACCACCAGCACCACTTTCCGTTGGATATCTTCAGGCTATCATGGGTGCTGGTGGTATAGGTATTGCCGCTGAAATGCACCAGCTCCTCCGGTTCATGAAGCCGCAGATAGGTCAGCAGGTCCATCTCTCGGGCTTGGGCAAGCTGGTCCTTGGACACATAGGGCATGATTTATCACCTCCTCCGGGCATAAAGAAAGGCACGAACATTTCTGTCCGTGCCTCTTCTATCTTCCGATTTCAGGAAGATGAAACTGTATAGTATTTCTGATTGCGGCTTTTGGGTTTTTCTGGGATCGTCATAGCCAGTGTTCCGCACTCCAGCAATGGCTTTACATAGTGCTGCATCGCATAAAATGTTGTTTTGACACCCAAATACTCCGCAATCTCATTCCGGCTGCGAGGCGTTCGACAAAAATCTTCCAAGGTGTCAAGCGTTCTCTCCGCAACAGGTTGGCGGGTGGGTTCCTGGGGCACAGCTCCGTTATAGAAAATAACCACAAATTCGTTACGACGGTTTTCAAATTTCGGCTCCGGGAGACCGTGCTCCCGCAGAGTACGACGCATCGTAGGAATACCGGAATACCGATGCTCGGCGCTGGTCAATGTTTCTGCCATGACAGCCAATGCGGGATTGCGCAGATCTGGCTTTGCGATGCCGAGCTGCTCCACGCTCATGCGGCCATACAGGCTCCCAGGGCTGTGGATCTCCAATCTATCGGAGAAAAAGTCGATTTGAACAGGAGTGCCCTCCGTGTGGATACTATAATCACGGTGGATCAGAGCATTGAGGATGGCCTCTCTGATGGCATCCACCGGATACTCTGTTTTATCTCTTCGCGCGCCGGTATCAGGGTCAATAATTGTCCGGATTTTCATATTGCGCTTGCAGAAACTGAGCGCATCTTCAACCATAACTGGGATTGTGCCTTCGATTCTCTTGTTGTCGATAAAACGTGCTGCGTCAGAGTCTATATCACCGATTTCTGTACCCGGAACAACGACCGCCGTGATAGCAAGCTGAGGGAAATACCCCTGGGGATAAATGCAGAAATTCATGATAGATGCCAATGTCGGTATATTGTTTCTGGTCAGGTTCAGCATTTCTTGCGCCTGTGCCAATGTGAGTTGAGAAAAACCGGGACGCTCTATGCTCTTTTGGCGGACATAGTCCTGAAGCTTGTCTTGATCCAACATATCCAGAGAAGCGCGTTCTATAACACGCTCATCATCGTGGAGGTGCTTGCGAAATGACTCAAAGCTATATAGTTCATAATCTGTCATAGGGAGATCGGCATCCCCTACACGGATAAACGCACCTTTCGTTCTGCCAGCCCCCCGATAATAGCAAGGTCGCTCAGAAATATCCAGAGACGGAATCTCGGCAGCGCAAATACTTTTTCCATCTATCTCCGCAAGGCTAAACACTGCACGGACTGGCGGCTCCATTTGCAAGCACTGCTCGGTCACTTTCTTTTGAAGGTCCTGTGGGTCATAGATACCAACGATTTGAAAATCTGTTCTTTCATCAAGACCGAATAGGAGAATGCCACCATAATCCTGATTGGAAAAGCTGGATAGCGTATCATACAGTCTTTTGGGACAATCAATGTGGGCAGCTTTCACTTCGATTGTTTGCTCTTCTGATTTTTGTTTACAAACTTTCTTTGCTAATTCGATCAACTCTTCGGTCAACATACTAACACCTCCTTTAATTAAACTAATTTTAGCAAAGGCACTTTGAAAAATCAATCATTTTTTGCAAACATCAAACAAAACAATCTAACTTTTTCGGCTATTGCACTTGCTCCTTTGATTTGTGGATGACATTCTTTGAAATATCACAGTCAAAATCAGTACACCACGCATTTTCGGCTTTAGAAAGTGCTGTTTCAGCTATCGGATTTTTTCCGATTGGCGCACTTTGGACTGGGGTTTATGGCCTTTCTCCAGCTCTATTCGCAAAAACCCCTCCATCGCCAGATTGACGATTCCCGGATGGACCGAGTTCCTATATCGGTCAGCAAAGCCCTGATACCGCACCCGCTGGTCATGGAACCGGGCCGTCACCTTCCGCGCCGGGGGATAATATCGGCCATCGCTTGGGCATTGGGCTATGGTGCAGGAGAGAACGAACATACATCGTTCCAGACCATATGCCTTTACCCATTCCTGCAGGAACGCCGAAAAACGCCCTTCGGCATGAGCCAGTCCTACGCGATGCTCAAATGTACGATTACATTCTTCATTTCGCAGATGATTGGCTTTCCACTCATAAAGCTCGTCAGCTTCGTGTGCATCGTCGAAACTCTTATCAAACATTGGTGCAGCAGGATCTGAAAACCGTTCCTCCGCCTTGTGCCGCAGTATATCGGAGGCACAATATTCTATCCCTTCGCGCAGGACCTCCATCTCATTTGTGTCCCGATCACACCAGCTGCTATACAGTTCAGCCATCGTATCGGGCATTTCCAGCAGCGTTTGAAGCTGCCGGATCGTCAAAGTGGTGGAATCTTCGAGCAGACACAGCACATTTTCCCGGTATGCGATCTGATAGGCGTTCTCAATGATCTCACCCACCGGGCGGGTCTGGAGCTGCGCCAAATAGGCTGTATTTTCCGCTTTCATTTTGTCATACAGTTGTGTTTCAAGCTGTTCGCGTAATTCATCCGCCAAATCAAATACCTCCTACCTCGTCAGTCCTGCCCGCAAACGGTGGGCATAGTTGTCGGCGCTGTACCTCGTCATATACGCATTTTCGCTGCGTCTGGGGGCGTTCAGATCCACGCCGTCGATGCGACGGTCCGTGGGACCATCCAACACCTCCTCCACGGGAAACAGCCTGAATTTTCCACCGCAATGCAGTTTCCCGCCAAAAATGCCGCCCAATGTGTGAAAGCACCGATCTCCGCATACCCAGAGCAGCTTTGTTCCTGCTGGCAGTACGCCAAAAGGCTGTTTCAGGATAATGACAGAGCGCGGCTTCGCCCCGGCTACCTCGTAATAACCCTCCTGTTCTGCCTGTTCATAGGCGCGGATCAGCTTGTTGAAATGACGTTGCGGCTCCACATAGAGCCAGCTTTCCTGATAGCCCATTTATCGTTCCCACTCCTTTTCTCTTGATTTTTTTGGCGGTTCCGGTTCAACTTCCGGCTGTTCCTTGTTATCCATGTTCAGCAGGGCGTTCAGTTCCTCCAGCCGTGCCGTTTTGATCCGCAGCTCATTCTCCCGGACAAAGGGCTTGTCCACCTCGGCCTTGGCGGTTTCCAGTTGGGTTTGCAAATCGTCCAGCCGCTCCCGACAGGTCTGTTCCTTCACGGGAAGGGTCTCCAGCAGATTGTCCATGCGCTGGAGGTTGCCAAACACATCCGTGCCCAGCGTCACCATATGGCGGAGCTGACCTATCATAGTCAGGCGGTACTCCTGGGCGAAGCTGTCAAAGGACAGTTCCAGCGTCAGGCCCCGGTAACTGCCCACCAGTGTCGGCTCCGGAGAGAGCATATTCTGGCACAGGGCCAACAGCGCCCCGCCTGCTTCTTTCTTTTCGGCATAGTCCGTCCCCGCCAGGGTCATGGGGGAGAATCCGTCCGTATTGGGGCTGGTATGCTCCTTCACTGTGGCAATATCTGTCCCATATCCCGCCAGTCGTGCCTTCGTTTCCGCAATGTCCCTGGGGAAGGTCTTGGCGATGGCGTCCTCCAGCGCGTATCGCTGACTCAAATGGTTGGCCTTCAGCAGCTTCAGACGGGACACCTCAATGTCCAGGTCCATCTTTTCTTTGATCATGGGGTTGCCGCTGGCCAGTGCCTTGATCTCCGCATAGGAGAGCGCCTGTTCGTCTACATCCTCGGCGGACCGGACCGGACTTTTGCTCGTCATGATCTGGCTGATAAATTTCTGCTTGCTTTCGACCAACTGATAGAGATAGGCGTCAAAGGTGCCCTCGGTGACATAGCTATAAATATCCACCTCTGGATTTTCGTTGCCCTGGCGGATGATGCGCCCCTCCCGCTGCTGAAGGTCCGAAGGCCGCCAGGGGCAGTCCACATGATGGAGCGCGATCAATTTGTGCTGGCAGTTGGTGCCTGCGCCCATGCGGGCCGTACTGCCCAGCAGAACACGCACCTGACCGGCCCGGACCTTGGAAAACAGGTCCTTCTTCTGGGCCTCAGATTTGGCGTTGTGAATAAAAGCAATTTCCTCATCCGGGATACCCATGGACAACAGCTTGTCCCGGATGTCGTTATAGACGCTGAACTCGCCGTTGTCCTTTGGGGTGGACAGGTCGCAGAAGATCATCTGGGTGGAGCGCTGACCTGCGGTGCGCTGCCAGATCTCGAATACATTCTCGGCGCACTTGGCAGACTTGCTGTTCGGGTCATCCGGCAGCATGGGGTTGACCAGCCGCTGGTCCAAAGCCAGCTTGCGGCCATCATTGGTGATGAGCAGCATATTGTCCACGCTGCTGTCCACCTCCCGGTTCCGGACCCTTTCCGCCCGCTTTGCCAGGGAAGCCACCATGTCCTTTTGGTAGTCAGAGGGCTTCAGAGCCACATTATGGTAGTGGGCAGTTGGCACCGGCAGGTTCAGCATATCCGCCGTCTGGATGTCCGCCACATTTTTGAATACACTCATCAGTTCGGGCAAGTTGTAGAATTTTGCGAACCGGGTCTTGGCCTGGTAGCCGGTGCCTTCCGGGGACAGCTCAATGGCGGTGACAGTCTCGCCATAGTTGGCCGCCCAGGCGTCAAAATGCTGTAAGCCCTGTTCCTGCAAGGCGTTCATCTGGAGATACCGCTGGATGGTGTAAAGCTCCACCATGCTGTTGGAAATCGGAGTTCCGGTGGCAAAAACAATGCCGCGACCTCCTGTGATCTCGTCGAGGTAGCGGCACTTCATAAACAGGTCTGAACTTTTTTGGGCTTCTGTCTGGGCGATGCCCCCCACATTACGCATTTTGGTGTAGAGGAACAGGTTCTTGTAATAATGGCTCTCATCGATGAACAGCCGATCCACGCCCAGTTCCTCAAAAGTCACCACATCGTCCTTTCGGCTCTGGTCGTTCAACTTTTCGATTTTGGCCTCAATGCCTTTGCGGGTTTTCTCCATCTGTTTGATGGTAAAGTTCTCCGCTTTTTCCCGCTTGGCTTCACTGATGCCCATGAGAATTTCGTCCCGCTGCTGTTCCAGAATGGCTTTCTGCCGCTCTACACTCATGGGGATCTTCTCGAATTGGGAGTGGCCGATGATAACTGCATCATAGTCCCCGGTCGCGATACGGCCGCAGAACTTTTTGCGGTTCTTGGTTTCAAAATCTTTCTTGGTGGCAACCAGAATATTGGCCGCCGGGTAAAGCTGCAAGAATTCTGTGGCCCACTGTTCCGTCAAGTGGTTGGGCACCACAAAAAGGCTCTTTTGACAAAGCCCCAGACGTTTCGATTCCATGGACGCCGCCACCATTTCAAAGGTCTTGCCCGCCCCTACCACATGGGCCAGCAGAGTGTTGCCGCCGTAGAGAATATGGGCGATGGCGTTGACCTGATGGCGGCGCAGGGTGATCTCCGGGTTCATACCGTCAAAGGAGATGTGGCTGCCGTCATATTCCCGTGGCCGGTTGGAATTGAACAGAATATTATAGGCTTTGCAGACCCTCTCCCGGCGGTCCGGGTCTTTCCAGAGCCATTCGGAAAAGGCCTCCTTCAAAAGTTCCTGCTTGCTCTGGGCGATGGCCGTCTCCTTCTTGTTCAAAACCGCTTGCTTTTTCCCATCAGCATCATACACATAGTCGGAGATACGGACATCTTTCAGATTCAGGCTGTCCTCGATGATCTCATAGGCGTTGATGCGCTTGGTGCCATAGGTGTTGATGGCCTTGACATTGCCCCTGTCCTTGCTTTTGCCCTCAATACGCCACTCGCCGGTGATCTGGGAATAGTGGACCTGAATACCCCACTGGGCGCTGCGGGGTGTTCCCAGCGTCTCAAAGATAAATTGGCGGTAGTAGTCTGGCTTCAGCCATGTAGCGCCCAACCGGACGGAGATCTCACTTGCTGTCAGGTCCGTGGGCTGCACCTGGGTCAGAGCATCCACATTGGCCTGATACTTCGGATCGCTGGCTGCAAACGCCTGCACATACGCCAGTTTCTTCCGCACATTACCGGAGAGATATTCGTCTGCCGGAATGTACTTGTCGTTGACGCCCTGCTCATAGTCCGGGTTCAGGAATACCACGCCGGACAGGTCGGCAAAAAGCTGTTCCTCGCTCTTGCCGGTAAGCTGTTCCATGTACTCCATGTCTACCCGTGCCTTTTCGCCTATGGACAGAGCCAGACCCTCTACCGCAGTGTCCACGTGCTCAGCGGGCTTATGGCTGCGGATGGTGCGCTTGGTGAACAGATCAGCCTTGCGCGCCAGTTCGCCATTTTCGTTCAGAACCTCCAGCGAACACAGCAGGAAGTAAGAGCTGTCCTCTGAGAATGCGATGGCATTGCCGCGCGAGTTGATAAGCCCATATTCTCTGGTAAACCGATCATAGAGGGTGTTCAGCTTGGCTTGCTGTGCTTTGATCTCTTCATCGGGGTAGTCCTCGGTCTGATACTCCAGCAGGGTCCGCACACAGTCCCGCAAGGCAATCATCCCCCGGATGCGGCTCTCGGCGGTCTTGCTTACTTCTACCGGGTCCATCCGGCTGTTCTCCCTATAATAGAGCTTGCCATCCACTAAGGTATAGGAGAAATTTCGGACGGTGGGGTCAGCTTCAATGGAGCGATCCTCGCCGCCCAGTTCCTCTGTGCGCTCATAGTCGGTGATCTCTGCATGCATGTTCTGAATGGCATTGGAAAGCAGGGTGTTCAGATCCTGCTCCGGCAAGGGGGCGCAGGTCGGCTCCGGCCCATAGGGACCGGACACCATCTTCATCTCGCCCAACACCATGTCCGGGTGGTCGATGAAGTAGCTGTTCATCTGGATGCCGTTTTCATCGGTGGCCAGATGGACCCATTCCGGTTCAATATCCACCATTCTGTCCCGCTTCTGGAGAAACAGAATGTCCGACACCACCTCAGTACCGGCAGCGGCCTGAAAGGTGTTGTTGGGAAGCCGAATGGCCCCCAGCAGGTCGGCCCGCTGTGCGATGTATTTCCGGGTGCTGCCGGTGCGCTTATCCATGGTGAAGCTGGAGGTGACAAAAGCGATGACGCCGCCGGGACGCACTTTGTCCAGCGTTTTGGCGATAAAATACTCATGGATGGGCAAATTCAGCCGGTCATACCGCTTGTCCAATACCTTAAACTGGCCGAAGGGGACATTGCCGATGGCCACATCAAAGAAATTGTCTGGGAAGTCCATCTTCTCAAAGCCCCGGACACTGATGCTGGACTGCTGGTAGAGGTTCCGGGCTATGATGCCGGACACATCATCCAGTTCTACGCCGTACAGCTTGCTGCCCGCCATGCTGTCCGGGAGCATACCGAGGAAATTGCCGGTGCCGCAGGCTGGCTCCAGGATATTGCCCTGTGAAAAGTCCATGCGCTCCAATGCGGCATAAATAGAGCGGATCACAACGGGTGGTGTGTAGAAAGCTGTCAGGGTGGATTCTCTCGCGGAGATATATTCCGTGTCTGAGAGCAGGGCTTTCAACTCAGCGTACCGACTATGTTTTGGATCAAAGCAGTCTGCCAGACCGCCCCAGCCCACATACCGGGCCAAAACCTGCTGTTCCTCTGCTGTGGCAGGGCGGTTCTCTGCCGCCAGTTCATGCAGCAGGTGGATGGCGGCTACGTTGTTGGCATACCGTTCGCTGGGGGTGCCAACACCCAGCAGGTCATCTGTGATGCGGTAGTTGATGCCGCTTGCATAGAGCGGAGCGGCAGCATCCAGCCGCTCTTTCTTTCTCGGACCGGTCAGTGATGATGGCGGCTTTACCGTTTCTTCTCGCTCGGGTTCCGTAGGGCCATCCTCTTGCCGTTCCGGTACTGCCGTTGGACGATGGGATAGCAAAGCTGTTTCGGCTTCCTCAAAAAAGGTGAAACCTCCGGCGGTAGATGCGGCAAAGTCAGTCTGTGGGTCATAGCCATAGAGATCATAATACTGGCCGTTTGGATACTGTGTGATGGCGATGCGCTCATCATCCGTTTGGTAGGTGGCTATAATGTCTGCCGGTTTGGGAGTGTGCTCCTGTTCAGTTTTGACTGGTTGCTGAAATTGTCCATCATGCCGGTGGTTGAACAGGCTGAAACTGCCCGCGGCATATTGGGAAAGCTGCTCATGAGCCTTTTTTCTGGAGTCGTAGCGGCGGTCCCCCTCATCTGTGCCGTCCAGCAGAGCGGTCAGTGCCGTCAACATCTCCCGAATCCTTTCAGGATCAGTCAACTGCTCCCGGATCAAAGGAATGGCCTCGTAGAAGTCCGCAGCAGCAGGGTAAGGGCGCGGGATCTCCGCTGGCACGTCATAAAAGCCATGGTAAACGATGCGAGCCAGCCGCTCCGCTTCATACTCCGGGATCTTGTCGATGGCGTACTCTCCGGGGAATCGTTTTTGGGCAATCAAACGCTCATAGGTCTTGACCACATTGGGGATGGTGAGCCGGACAGTATCGTAGTCCTTTCTGCCATATTGCCTGCGGATCTCCAGCCCCTTGTGGGTTTTTGTATAGTCATATCCATCCCATGAACTGCCGCTGCACTCCCCAAAGCTGGCCTTGATAAACTTCTGGTGTTCCTCCGAGGAATGGGTATAGCAGAAGTGGGAATAGACACTCAGCCGATTCTCTACACTCCCACCGAGAAAATACTGGTCGATCTCGTCCTGGGTGATGAACATTTTACACTGGCGCAGAAAATCGGGCTGAGCTGTGAAGCTGCGCTGGGGCAGATCCAGTCCGTCCAGCACGATGCCGATCCGGTGCGTGTTGTACTGGGACGGTCGGAAATGCATGATGCTGTGATCCTGCTCGTATGCGTTCAAAAAAGCGTGGTACTCTGCCGCCAGAGCGGTCAGTCCACCCTCGCTTTTCGCAAAGGTGGCCATATCTTCATCCAGCTCCGGATACCCCTTGGGCTGGTCATGGATGGCGCGTGTCTGGGAGAACAGACCCAAGTCCCGCCCCTCCTCGCTCAGATCGCGGGCCGTCATCAGCAGCGCATCTGCCATTTCCATCAACACATTGTCCGATGCCTGTTCCAGCTCCGATGCAGACAGGAACGTCCCAGTCTCCAGCAGCTCCAAAATGCGCGCCGATACCTGTTCCCATATGATCGTGGTGCGGTCATAGCCCGTTCGGACACTGGTGCCGCAGGCCAGCTGGATACCATCCTCCTGGAACCAAACGGCATACTTGCGGCCATCGTGTTCGATGCCCCGGCCGTTATTTACACTAAATTCCCGGCGCAGAAAATCCACGTTTTCTTTTTCGGGATGCTCCCGCATATAGAAGGCCGCCACGCGGTAGGCACTGCCATAGCTGTTACCCGCTGTATAGAGGGCTTTGTCAATGACCATCTGGGGCACCTGCCGGGGCGGGAATAAGGTGGGCTGTGCATCCTCCGTTTCATAGAGCGTAACCTGCCCAGCCACACCGAAAAAGGAAAGCTGCTCAGTCATTACGGGGGCATTTTGCAGTCCCAGCTTGATTTTGTATTCGCCACGCTCGATGAGGCTTTCCGTCATTTCGGTAACGACACCCCAGGAAAAAACGGATTCCGAAGTGCGGGAGAGGTAACTGCCCTCCCACATTAAAAGTCCGTCCTCCTGCTTGTGATAGCCCACCCGCACATCATCCGCCAGAACCTCCGTCCAGACATCCTGATAGGCCTTTTTGATGAAGTCCGTGCGCTTGGAAAAATCCTTTTCCGTCTGGAAGTAATTGAAAATATCCTGCCGCTTGGCAGTTCGGCTTTTATCATCCAAAAGGATGGCTTCCATCAGATGGATATCCAAAAACGCCGGAAGCACATCACTTCCGGCGTTTTCTTCATCATCATTCAGCTGTAAATCAGGTCGTTCAAGATCAGTTCCTCCGCGCTGTGCCGGAGGTTGTTCATCAGCCCCGTCCACCGCACCGGGTCGGTGGCTTTCAGTTCCTCCGTCACGCCCTCGGTCTGGGCCATCTGCTGGACGGTCTGCTCCACCATCCTTCTGGCGCTCTCCTCGATCTCCGCCAGATGCTCCGCCAGCTTGCCGCTGGTCTTCAGATTGATGTAGAGCACCCTGCGGTGCTTTATCAAATACTGCCGCCGCAGCTCTGCGTACTTGCCCAGATGTACCTCCGTCTCCTGGGGCAGTAGCAGGTTCGGGATCTGAAAGCCCTCCTGCATCCTGTAAGTGATCTCCATGCTGGACACTCCTTTCCTCATCAGTATTTTTTGCTTCCTTGTCTGTATCATATTGGATTTGACTCTGATTTGCAAAAAACTGCTCCCGTTGCGCCTGCATCACCGTGCGGCTGATCTCCCGCAGGCCCATCTCCGCAATATCGCTGGTGGCGATGCCCAGTGCGTTGATGGTGGCAGGGGTGTTGAAATCATAGACAGTGCTGAAATCTTCCGGGAAAAGATAGCGGTCTGCCGGGATGGATAGCCGCGTCATCAGCATATAGGCGATACTGGCCTCCAGTGCCTTGCGGTAAGAGACCTCTACATTGAGATCATCCAGTTCCTCCAACAGACTGTCCTCACAGCAGTCCCGGAGATCCCGCAGATAGTCCGGCAAATTGTCTGCCACCGCATTGTGGCTGGCCGAGCGTACCGCCTCCGCCAGTGTTTCTTTCTCGGCAAGGTCACCGAAGGTGTTTTCCAACGTCTCAATGACTGCCGGTTCAAAGTCCACATTCATTTTCCAAATGGGCAGCGGGCGAGCGCGTCTGGTCTCATGCGTGTCCGACACATCGAAATAGAGTTTAAGCAAACTTTTCCCATCATCCCCAAACACAGCGATGCTTTTAGCTCCGCGGTTGACCCAGCGGCCAAACTGCCGGTTCCAGCGGTTCATTTCCAGAACCGCTGTCGCGTCCGGGCGCTGGGCGTAGATCAGGATCTGCTCATCAAAAGGACATTTGTAGTTGTAACAAGCTGCACGGAGAAAGCCGGTCCACCGTTCATAGCTGCCGGTGACACGCAGCAGCGTCTCCTGATACAGCTCGGTGATGAATTGATATTTGTTGGCCAAATGGATACCTCCTTATCAGCGTTTCGGCCGATGGCGCTTTTTTGTCGTGACGCGGGAATTCTTTTTCGGCACGGTGCGTGATCGTTCACGCTCCTCCTTGTCATAGCAGTAGATGTAAAAATTATAGTCTCCTCTCTGCGGAAAGCAGCGGAGCATATACTGGAACCGATTTGTTTCAATATGAAATCCGTGGGATGGTAGAATTGCGCCGGAAATTTCGGACTGGGAACCATACAATGCGCAGAAGCCTTTCAGGGCGGATAAATCCTTCAGTGGGGAGCAGCCCTGCCGCAGTCAATCCACTACTCGCTGAAGATCCTCCTTAAACGCAGCCCCGTTCAGCCGATCTCCCTGATGAGGCCACCACGTTGTATAAAACTGCCGCCCACTGCCAAAGTCCCCACGTAGATGGCCGATGCAGCCATTTTGATTGTCTGCCGCCTCATCCTGTGAGAAAAACAGTCCGGTATCCCGCCGCTCGAACACTTTCAGAGATGCAATATCCCGTTCGGCAGGAGGGTGGCTTCTGAAAAAATCCTCAATACCGATACGGTGCTTATCTGAAAAGAAAAAGTCCTCATATTCCAGACTCAACCTACCGTCGGGGTCCAACTGGAACGGTGTGCTTGTCAGGATACTGCCATAGAAGTTGACCATGATCCCAGAAGCCAGTTGACAGGGGATGCCCCAATCCTCATCTGTGTGGCGCAATTCATAGCAATGCAGTCCCTCTGGCACGGTATCTTTATGGATGCGCCAGTCCGTAAACAGGGCTGGCGTGTCCAGTATACTTACTTCTTCATAAACAAGGCTCGTCGCATCTTTTCTCTCCACGCTTCCGTCTCCTTTCCTCCTCCAATAGCTTTATCGCGTGTTCCCGTGCTTTGTATGCCTGTTCCACGGTTTCTGCCGCAATTTGGGGGTTATCCTGATTACGGATAGCGATGTTGGCAAGATCAATGATAAATTGCAGGTATTCAATACGCCCCTGGGGCGAGATGGAGAGATATTCAAAAAACAGTTCGTTCATCTGACTCCACCCCGTTTCTCCAACTCCAACCGTCGTGTGATATTTTTGACCTTATCCCTGATCCAGGGCGGGATATGCTCCGGGCGCACAACGCCTAGGATGTCGCTGCGCTCCCAGCGGCCACAGGTGCGCCCGGTGTAAATATTGATGCCGAACACGGCTCGTCCCTGTGCCTCGGCTCGTGCGCCGTTCCCGCTGGTGACATAGATGAGCTGCCGGTCACAGCGCCGGTATTCATGCCGGAGGGAGCCGGGCTTGACTGCTACAACTTTATCCAGGAAGTCCCCCTGCTCATCTAAGGGGTAACACTGTTCGGCTGTCAGCGGGGTCAATGGCACTTTGACCGTCTTGCGCTCGGCAATGACCGCTTGGACCTGATGTTGCAGCCGCTCAGCATAGACGGTCATAATATCCAGATAGTCCTCGCTGACAACGACATCTGTGCAGTTACCTAAAATTTCATTTTCCACATAGAAACCGCACATATACTGGTTGTCGCTATAAACGCCAACAACAAGCTCCCGTGCGCCGATATGGGTGGACTGGATCACCTCGTATTCACCGATCATGCGTTCTTCATCAAACATTTTCGTTACCTCTCAGGCTCATTTTTTCGTTTTTTCTTCTGGGTCCTCTGCTGCTTGTCCCCTTCCTGAATCCGCTCTTCCAAACTCTTGGGCGGCTCATCGCCAAAGGAGATCAGGATATTGCGGGGCGGTACACCACGGAGCATATCCTCTGCCTGCTCAATAGCTTTGGGGTCGTTTTTCTTCTGATTCATGCTGTCCTCCTTGCCGGAATGATCAAAAACAGAGACTTGGGCGTCCTCTGCCGCAAATCTCTGCTCCAATCCCCCCACTGTCCAGTTTGCCTTGAATTGTCCCAAAGGATTATGCCCAAATTGGGCCAGCGCCCGTTCATCCATTTCCCGCAGCTTTCGCCATAGCTCTGGATGGTGGTGCCGCAACTTCCGCAGTTCGTCGATTCGCTGGAGGGGACAGCACCAGCAGGAACAGCGGTGATAGATCTCATAGAGACCGCCCCAGTTATATCCCCGGTCGTAACAGATCTGGAGCGCCTCTTTTTCGGTGATGCCCCAGTCTACAAGCGGGTATCTGTCATGCTTGATACGCTTCGGCTCGTCTGCGGCGATGCCAACATAGTGGAGCGCGTGATATTTGCCCTTTAACCGATTGACCTCCTTGGTAATGAGATGGGTCTTGAGCTGTCCCGTACACCAGCGTACTTTGACACCGGGCCAGCCATTGCCATAAAGAGAAACACCCAGCCGTTTCCTGTTCTCAATGGAGGACTGCTTTTGTTTCGGCTCATCAAACATCAGCCATTCAAAGCCTTTGGGATGCCGAAGCGTAGTCAGGTGGATACCGCGTTCTTGGAACAGATAGCCGTCCATTTTGTCCAGATGCTCGTACATTTCCGGAAATTCCATGCCGGTGTCTGCGGTGAGTACAGCATCAATAGGCATATCCTTCTCGATCATCAAAAGGAGCATGGCTGTGCTGTCCTTGCCTCCGGACAGGGAAACCGCATGGTATTCTTGATTGTTGAATGCCTAACACCTCCATTCTGGGCATAAAAATACCGCCCGTGTGTACGGACGGTGCTAACGCGCTGCTTCCTGTCTGCGGCGCTCGGTGCGCTCCAGCAGGTCCAGAGCCTTATTGATACGGTCTTTGATCTGCTGGGGCGTCATGTGGTTGGGAAACCGCTTCTGTACCCATTTGCCATCCAGCGTGATCTTATGCTCCAGAGGCTTTTCCTCCCACATGATGAGGTCGATGATGTTGTCCTCCAGCTTGCCCTCGGCGCTCAACTCCTTCAAGCGCCTGGCTTGTCCAACAGAGGGCGAGACCTCATCACGCTCCATGACCAGCAGCAGGTAGGTTTGTTCTTTTTCGGTCAGGTGGGAGATGAAGTCGGCTGCCGGGACAAATTTTAGACTACCGTTGTCCACCTGTTCCAACAGCGCGGGGATGAGCTTTGTCAGCCGCACATATCGCTGAATAGCGGTAACATTTTCATTGACCTGTTCGGACAGTAGTTTTACAGATGTTGTTCCTTGCAACTTCTCTCCATTTTGGAGAGAAGTCAAATCTGTCCGTTGTCCCTGTCGCCTCATGGCATCCAGCTTCAGCTTATACGCTTTGGCCTTTTCGCTGGGCAGCAGGTCCTCGCGGTTGATGTTCAGGTCCACCACCAGGATGTCTGCTTCCTCATCCGTGTACGGACGAACAATGACAGGTCGGGTATCCATCCCCACCGCCCCAGCACAGTAATTGCGCCGGTGGCCTGCGACGATCTCATACCCACCCGCTTCCCGTGGGCGAACGATCAGTGGGTCCATAATGCCGAACTTCTCGATGCTGTCCATCAGCCGAACGAGGTCTGCCGTGGGCCGTTCTATGGCGTAGGGCTGTCTGGCATAGGGAAAGACCTGCTCTGCCGGGACAATCAACACCTGCTCCAACTGGTCAGCCTGCCGCTCCTCCTCGGACTTGAACAGGTCATCGAACTTGGTCAGTTCGATGTTTTTTAGGCTGCTTGCCAATCTTCATCACCTCCCGTGTCAGATTTTCATAGGCCAGCGCCGCCTTGCCGCTGCGGTCATGCTCATAAATGCTCTTATTTTCCACACTGACCTCTGCTGCCCGGATAGAACGGGGGATCTCACTGGAAAATACCCGTCCGTCATAGGTGCGGCGAAGCAGAGCACCAATGTCTCTGGAGAGTGTGGTGCGGCTGTCCACCATCGTCAACAGGATGCCGTCGATCTCAAGAGCTGGATTGAGCTGGCGCTTGACACGAGCCACGGTTTTCAGCAGTTGCTCCAGCCCTTTGGCCGGGAGATAGTGGGCTTGAACAGGAATGATCACGCTGTCTGCGGCGGTCAGGGCGTTAATGGTCAGCATCCCCAGAGAGGGCATACAGTCGATGATGGCGTAATCGTAGCGGTCAGCCACAGTGGAAAGATATTGCCGCAGCACCGTCTCCCTGCTCATGGTGTTGACCAGTGTCACCTCCATGGCGGACAGCTCGATGTTGGCAGGCAGCAGATGTACGCCCTCCCGATGCTCCAGAATGCCCTCGTCGGGAGCGATGGGTTGATCCATGATGATCTTCCCCATCAGGTCGCCCAGCGTGGGAGATAGCTCATCAGGCTGGGGCCAGCCCAGCATCTGTGTCAGATTGCCTTGGGCATCGGCGTCGATCAGCAGGACTTTTTTACCTTGCCGAGAAAGACCAATACCCAGGCTGGCGGCTGTGGTAGTTTTCCCCACGCCGCCCTTTTGATTTGCAAGTGCGATCGTTTTCAACAGGACACCTCCGTTCATCAAAAAAGGGGCCTCTCGGCCCCCTGTCTATGCGAGTCAGTTATTCTTTTTCGGTCAGTATTCTTTCTCACTCAATCAGTTTAACTCTATCAGTCTTATTAGATTTCGATTTTCGGATGTCTGGTCTTTCGATAAACGAAACTCTTGATTTTCGATTTCCGAAAGTCTGAACTGGGCAGACTTCTCCCGTCATCCTCTGATTTTCGATAATCGAAAGTCTGGAACTTCGATTTTTCAAGCCTGTTCTTTTCCGGCAAAGTTTTTGACATAGATGATAGACGGCTTACCCTGTCCCTGCCGGACGCGCTCGATCAGGCCAACACCCTTTTTGCTGTCCAGCTCAGCCAGCAGGCGGGTGGCTTTCTCGCTCTTGCAGTAGAGCAGTTCCATCACCTCATCCACAGTGAAGAAGATATAGACGCGGCCCTGAGCGTCCAGCCATCCATTCCGTAGAGACAGACTCATGCGGTCCAGCATCAGCCCATACAGTAGCTTGGCATCGGCGGATACGCCCCGGAAGCGTTCATCCGTCACCAGCAGCTTGGGAATGCGGTAAAAGGAAAACTGGTCGGCCTCATAGCCGTAGTAGTAAGGGAAAACGCAGGATAACATAGACAAACACTCCTTAACAGGTCACTATATGATAAAAAGGACAGTGATCTGCACTTTGCAATACAGATGCCTGTCCTTCATATTTCCATGTATTAAATTGTTTGGAACGCAGTAGTGGGCAAGAATTCATTTTCCTGCGCAGAAGATCTCTTGTTTCGGGCGGGATTAAACCTGTCCAAAAGCTCGTTGATCTGTTCAGCCGTCGCAATGACTATCTTCAAATCGTAGGTCGCATAATCAAACCTGAACTCTACCTGCATGTTCCATTGCTGATTACCCATCCAAAAAACTCCTTCATATCAAGGTGTCGGATAGGTGCGTAAGGCTCATACATGGGCCAGGACACCTATACAACACCGTTTTATTTTTCGTTCATTTT
>OBWL01001151.1_pt1 | contig 17759 bp, 19 predicted proteins | sample 1538061 | NCBI WGS metagenome assembly OBWL01 (sample SAMEA2580085, study PRJEB22360) | human gut metagenome | biome: human gut; feature: human-associated habitat; material: faeces | place: Denmark | collected 2008/2010
ATAATAACAATTTAACTAACTGAATCAGCTAGTGATTTCAACTACTGATTCGCATTAGTAAATAGGAACTACACCATAGGTGTGGTTATTGAATACATTATCCATAAATAGTTCAATATATGAATAGAATAAAAACAAAGGGATATGCAAATCTTACACGAGAAGCATATATTATGTATTATTTTTGCAATCGAACTTGTGTAGCCAGCGTTGATGATTTCTTGAACCTTTTGAATACTCAAATAAAACTTGACTTCAATAGTTTCAAAAAATCACAGATTATATTGTTAGAAGATGATTTTGATTATTTTATATTGGATTGCAATATAAAGGATAATATTGTCAATATATATATATATATGAAGAAGATTGGAGCTTAATATATGACCTAATAGAAACAAATAATCATTTCATTCTACGTGAATGGGAAACATCGGCATGAACATATGGATAACAAAGCGTGATAACGCTTACAGCGTTCCCCGCTTAAACATTATAAGCAATAGTACACCAAATTATGAACGAACAAGTACAAGAACATTTTAGCTGTGCTGATTGGATCTTAATACCTGCATCCGTTAGAAAAGATGTTGCAGACATATTGGGACTAACCCTTTTGTCTGAAAATGAGCAGTGGGATAACAACCCAATACTTTGTACTACTTATGAAAATGCAGACAATTATCTTAATGACCTTTTACCGAGAGTGGATAAGATATTGATTTCGTCAGTCATTAACGGATATTATATCGTTGAAGGGAAATGTTTGCGATATATTTACGAAACATTGGGTAAAAGGCTTTCGGCAAAATGCGGTGTCTATTACTTCTCGATAGATTTATGGGAATATCGTTGCGCTTATGGCTATTATGAGAGAAGCCAAGAAAAGCGTTTCTATTGTGCCGAATTAGATGCTACCGGAAATCTACAAGAAGAAGACAGAGGGTGTGTATTAAGTTGTGAAAATGACGCAGAAAGCCATATCCCAAAGGTAAAGATTGAGGACGAGCAAGTTCCTAACTCTTGGTTTCTTCCTTTAGGTATAATGTTCAACTTAGGGATGATGGATGCAGAGATACAGCAAGCTCTTAGTAAACTATGCAGCATTTATATGCTGAATAACACAGATTCTAAAATGATAAAGAATATAATAACAGAAAAATTTAGCTTATAACAAGGTCGAGATAACAGCTAAACGCTGTTCCTCACCAAACCATTAGATACAATTAGATATGAATATACCTACTGCAATAAAGGAAATACTTGTTCATAACCATTGGGATGAATTTAACTTTCAAATGATGTCGGATTGTTACGCTGATAAGTTGAAACAATCCTATTCAAAGTTTGATTATCCTTTGAATGACGGTATTATAAGCAAGATTGCTCTATTCTATAACATGAAATTAGAGCTGAACCAATCTAATATTCTTTATTTTGATGTCAAGAAAATAAAGAAATACAGCCCGGAAGCTATGCAGAAAGTGGCTGTGAAGTTAAAGGTCAATAAGGTTATCTATTTAGCAGACATTCATCCCGGTTATTTAACTGTATGGTTAGATGAACGAGAACAAGTGTGGGCTGATTATGATAATCTTGTTTATTATTATGGCAGTGATATATTCAGTGGTGTTCAAAATATTGTATCGGGCAATGTCCTTGAAACCATAAATTTAGTATCTAACAACGAAAGATAGCATCTGACGATGCTCCTTTCTAACCATTGGCATAAAGACAAAATGAAAGTCATAAACGAACCCCGCAGCCGTTTTGAGCAAATGAACTCAAAGCGCAGTACGAAGAAATACAGCTATTGTTTCTTCGACTATCTGTATTACAGGCTCTATGTCACCTACAAGAAGCACAACGACCCGCCACGTTTTAGTGCTTGCTGCGTGTTTGCCGCCACTTTCATGATTGCCCTGTTCTTTTTGAGCATAGCTGCAAACTGTATTTTTACGGATTTCTTCTTTTCCCGGAAGAATTTCACGGAACTGCAAGGCGGACTAATCTTTATCAGCGTGGCAATATTGTTTTGCATCATCCCCTTTTACCTGCGGTACACCCGGAAGCGGACTGCCGCCATACTGCTGAAATACAAAGGCAACAAGTGGAACAGGATTATCCCGTCTTGGGTAATATATACTTTCCCGATATGGGGGGTCTTGACAGGGATAGGAATATGTATGTTGATATTCAAATAAGTAACAGATTATAAATAAGATTCATAGAAATCAGTAAAGTATGAAAGCGACATTGAAATACCCCATATTCCAGTTCAGCCCGCACGAAAATATGGTTTATACCTTTTGGAAAGAGAACAAAACAACGCAGCTTGCCCTACTGAAAGAGTGCAAGGGGTGGAATGGCGATATAGTGATAGATTCCACCGGGACAAAGTACACCGTCCGGCGTTCCTACATGACCGGATGGAAAGGCATACACGGCTTTACGGGAATGAGTACGGGGATGATTAGTTACGAAACGGAATATGAAGATAACCCCGAACCTTTCTCCTTGCGCCAATTGCAAGAGAGGATAGCGGAGAGATACCCCAAGACACGGTGGTTCCGGGAAGAATGTTGGGACAGCGTGGACGACTTCCGCCAAACGATTTTCGCTTGCAAGTCCTTTGAGGAACTTGCCGAAACGATGATGCCTAAGCATGAATTTACCGTTTGGGAACGTATTCAGGATTATTTCTTCCGTGGATTCTTCTTGGTGCTCGGCGGCATGCTCCTTTATATAATATGGCTGTTCATTAAAAAGGCATGGTTATGGATTGTTGGATAATATGCTAAAAAAATACAGTTATTAAATATGGAAAAACGGATTACATCACTGTTGTTGGCAAACAATCCCGGTAATGAACTGGTACGGCGTGTCAAGGAACTGGATGATAAAATAAAGTGGTTGCAGCATAACAGCCGGAACATGGATAACTACTTGGAACTGGAACCGTTCAGCAAGGACAGTGAACTGTGCGGGTACGTCTGCGACACGTTGAAAGTATTGCCGGAAGTCCCGACCATCGCCACCTGTAAGGATTATAAGGCGATAGTCATATTGCTGGGAATTTCTACCACGCATTACCAAATACTGGATGAACTGGCGGAACAGCACCGCCACAGGGACGATATACCCGAACTGCTGGCGTACTGCGATGCGCTGCACTGGATGCGACCGGGGCGGCAATACCTGTGCAACGTATATAATACGGTGTGTTACGCTTTCCATCGCCTGCGCCTGCATCCGGTAAAAGACAGCATCCTGCTGATAACGGAAAAGGAACTGCGCCATGCCGAACGTATGCTGCCAGAACTGGGCAAGCAGACGTTCATCGAAATGGTGCGGATGAAAGGGTATAAAGTATATGATGCCAAAAGGCTGGCGGAAGCGTGCGGCATGGAATATGGGGCGTTCCGGCGGAAGTTAAAGAAAATGACCGGGTACACGACAAGCCAGTGGGTAAAGATAGAACGGGCAAAAGACGTGGCACACTACCTGAAAAACACGAACTATACACTGACCGAAGTAGCGTTCACTACCGGGTTTTCATCCACATCGAACCTGAACGACTTCTGCAAGGATTACCTGCTCGATACTCCCGGCGAAATAAGAAGAAAAGCGCAAAATACAAAATAATGCACGCTATGAAGAATAGAATGTGAAAAATGAAGAATAAAGCAGCGATTTAAAGCCTGTAACTTTGCGCCCGATTAATAAAGGAACGATTAATTATGGGACAACAGAATTTGAACGAATACTTTACCGACCTTTTGCAAAAGGTGGATTTACAGATACAGGACTTTGAAGATAACAATAACGACCCTTTCAGCCTGTGCAAACAGGTCATTGACTACCTGCAAGAAATCATAGGGGAACTGAAAGCCTTTATCATTTCCTACTCTTTCACCAGCAAGGAAGAAGAAATTTATTTCTTCAAAGAGCAAAAGCCAATAATAGCAAGTAAAATTATCTATTACAATACGGTTTACCAGTTTGAACTGCGTTTCCCGAACGGCAGCGAAGAAACGCAAAAGGAGTTCATTATGGCGGAAACCGACCGGATTTTGGCGCATTTCCAACGTAATATAAGTTTCTACCAGTATTACCGGACAAAAGCCACCTATTTAGACCATAAATATTTCCTGCGTGGGAAACCTGACATTCATATCCTTATAGATAATTTCTATTATGAAGCAGACCCACAGTTCAGCACCAGTTATGATTATAAGGTAGCCAAAATTTTAGCCATCGAACTGTTTGCCATCTACCTCACCAACCGATTGAATGAACTTGAACGGCGTTTCCAACGCCAGCAGGTCAAAAACGGGAATATAAAGAAGCTGCTCCGGTGGACGGGGACAAAACGGGCATTAGTGGAACTTATCTACGCACTCTACACCAATGGCGATTTCAATAAGGGAACGGTTGATATAAAGGACATTGTATCTTGCTTTGAAGATATGTTCGACATAGATTTAGGTGATTTCTACCATACCTACATGGAACTTAAATCCCGGACAAATGACCGGACACACTACCTGAACACCCTGCAAAAACGACTATTGCGCCGGATGGAAGAACAGGAGTAAACCTTATCCGATTAACAAACTTTATTTCGCCACAGGTGGGTTCGCCTGTGGCTTTTTATTTCCCCGAACCGTCCAACTTTGCAGCAAATCAATTAGTTAATAAAATGGACGTAATAACAGTAGAAACAAAAGCCTTTAAGGAATTGATGGCAAAAATCAATGTGATTGCCAATTATGTATTTTCCCGTCAGGACGACTGCAAAGAGAATGAGGATGATATTTGGGTGGATAGTTACGAAGTATGTACTTTCCTGAAAATCAGCGACCGCACCCTGCAACGGCTTCGTTCCAAAGGAGAAATCGCTTACTCTACCATCAGGGGACGCAATTTCTATAAAATCGGTGAAATAAAACGGTTGCTGGAAAGCCGTTTGATAAAGAGCAATGACGAATGTATGCGTAACCTGATAACCAACCACAAGCTATATGTTAAGGAAAGACGAAATATTAGAGAGGACAAATAACGGTCTGAACGTGTTTAAACATTATATTCCCGGCACGTGGCGGGTCGGTCGTAATTTCCTTAATCCATTGTATGAGGACAGCAAAGCGTCCTGTAACATCTATTTTGACCGCCGTAGCAACAGTTATAAGCTGAAAGACTTCGGAAATGACGATTATTCCGGCGACTGCTTCTTTTTTGTGGGTATGCTCAAAGGGCTGGACTGTAACAATTCAAGCAGTTTCATAGAAATTTTGCGGATTATAGACCGGGATTTGTCACTGGGGCTTTCAGAGGGTAATCCCATACCTGTACCTAAAACATTCAAAGAACCGGAAAAGCCTGTGCCTGCTCCGGTAGAACGTACTGGCAGACCGTACACATTCAAGGAGAGGAAACTTACCGCTTCCGAACTGGAATACTGGCAACAATACGGCATTACCCCTGAAATACTGGAACAGTATAAAGTCTGTTCAGTGGTTCAGTTCCAAAGTGAAAATGCGGATGGCAATCCGTTTTCTTATTCTTCCACTAAGGAAGAACCCATTTACGGGTATAAGAACAAACGTTTCATCAAACTGTACAGACCGTTTTCCAAGACCCGCTTTCTATATGGCGGAAACATTGGCGAAAGCTATTGTTTCGGGCTGGAACAGCTACCCAGTAAAGGCGATACCCTGTTTATTACGGGCGGGGAAAAAGATGTCATGTCACTGGCAGCGCATGGTTTCCATGCGATTTGCTTCAATAGCGAAACGGTAACTGTTCCGCCGAACATCATTTATAAACTTACATTCCGGTTTAAACATATCATATTGCTTTACGATATGGATGCTACCGGAGTGGAAAGCGCAAAAAAGCATGAGAAACAACTCTGTGAATACGGTGTGAAACGGTTGCTTCTCCCTTTGCAGGGGACAAAATCGGAAAAGGACATTTCCGATTATTTCCGGGCGGGCAACAGCCGGGAAAATTTCATCAAACTATTTATCGACTTCTTAGATACAATCTATAATGAAACAATGACTATGCTTAAATCGTGTGAGATTGATTTTAATAATCCTCCGGCAAAAGCGCAGGAAATTATTTCGGCGGGTGACGTTCCACTGGGAACACAGGGGAACTTGTGCTGCATCACTGGCGGAGAGGGAACAGGGAAAAGTAACTATGTGGCTGCACTGGTGGCGGGTTCAATCCGTCCGGCGGATATTCAGATTGATACGCTGGGTATCAATGTAAGTGAGAACACGAAACATAAAGCCGTCCTGCTTTATGATACGGAACAATCGGAAGTACAACTGTTCAAGAATGTAACCAACCTGATAAAGAGGGCGAAACAGACCGACAAACCGGATGAGTTTAAGGCTTTCTGCCTTACGGGTATGTCCCGCAAAGAGCGGCTGCACGCCATTGTTCAGAGCATGGACAGGTATTATTTCCAATATGGGGGTATTCAGTTGGTAGTGATAGATGGCATTGCCGACCTTGTAAGATGTGCCAACGATGAAGCGGAAAGCGTGGCAATCATAGATGAATTGTACCGACTGGCAGGGATATATAAGACCTGCATTATTTGTGTATTGCACTTTGTACCCAACGGGCTAAAGCTCCGGGGACATTTAGGCTCGGAATTGCAGCGCAAAGCGGCTGCCATCCTCTCGATAGAAAAAGACGAAGACCCGGCTTTGTCGGTAGTGAAAGCCCTGAAAGTAAGGGACGGTAGCCCGTTGGATGTTCCCTTGATGCTCTTTTCGTGGGACAAGGTAGCCGGGATGCACCTTTACAGGGGTGAAAAGACCCGTGAGGAAAAAGAGAAGCGCAAGGAAAAGGAACTGGTCGGGGTTGCCCGTGACGTGTTCGGCAGACAGGAGCATATAACCTACATAGACCTGTGCGAGCAGATACAGCAGATTTTGGACGTAAAAGAACGCACCGCAAAAAGCTATATCCGTTTCATGCGTGAACGGGATATTATCATTAAAGACCCGTCCAACCAAAGTTATTTTATGATTGGTATAATTTAATCAGGCAGCCTTATGTATATAGATAAAGATGATTTTACCGCATGGATGGAACGTATCATGGATAGGTTCGATATGCAGGACAAGAAGATAGACCGGGTGATAAACGGGCGTAACTGTTTAGACGGGGAAGAACTGCTGGATAATCAGGACTTGTGCCTGCTTCTGAAAGTAGCCCCCCGAACACTGACCCGTTACCGGAAAAAGGGAATACTCCCTTTCCTTATGTTGGATGGCAGGTGCTATTACCGAGCAACGGACGTACACAAGTTAATCCGTGAGAAAACCGATTAATTTTTTCTTTTCTAATGGCTTTCAATCCTGTTTTGTCGTGAGATAAGGCAGGATTTCTTTTATTGTATGCCGGACTTTTCAGGGATTTGGCTAACTTTGCAAAAGTTACATAAGAAAATAACGGCGATTGAACAGTAACCTGTGATTTCGCCTTTATATATAACATATTCGTTCGCAGAACGTCTCAAAGTAGAAAACTGGCACTTTTCAATAATGACGAGATTTTCAGCGCAATGTCTATGCTATGTTTTAACATAGCGTGGGCTTGCCTGTTTCGTCATTTAGGTATGCCAGTACCTCTACTTTGAAGCAGCGTAAGTTCACGCTTCTTTTTTGATGCACTGGCGGACAGTTTGAATAAGGATTATAAACTGTTTAATACCTGATAATATGAAGCAAATAAAAGCGAACATCGCTGTATCTCTTGACGGGTTTATCGCAACACCAGACAATGAACTGGACTGGATGCCCCAAAATGTAAGAACCTTACTGAATAAGGAATACGAAACTACAAATTACCTGCTACTGGGTGCAAATACCTATACCTGTATTTTTGAACATTGGGGCGGATGGCCGTACAAAAGTAAAAAGACTTTTGTAGTGTCCCACTACGACACCAATGTGACCGAAAAGGAGAATGTAACCTTTCTTACCGATATGCCCTTACGGGCAATCAATGAACTTAAATCAAGTTCGGAAACCGACATTCAGGTTATTGGTGGCGGTAAGTTTATAACCTCGCTGATTGAAGCGTCCCTGCTGGATGAAATAACATTGTATATCGTTCCGGTCATGCTTGGGGACGGTATCAAGTTCATAGGAAAGACTTTCGGGTCGAAGTGGGAACTGACCGGACACCGGGTGATAGACAATCAGGTCGTTTGCCTGACCTACCAGTATAAAGGGGAATGATTAAAAAAAAGCACCCGGTGTCCCTCCGGGTGCTTCAACCACAAAAATTTCAGTTATAAATCTATCTATAATGAAACTTTCTGTGGCAAATATAACGATTTCCGTCTTATTTCTTCGGTTTGCCTTTCTTTTCAGGGAACACGAAAGTAACATTAAACTGTTCGTCAAAGGCAAGTGAAGCGTCAAAGACTTTGCCGTTCTTGCTTTTAAAGCCTTTGATTAGTCCGGTTTTCCCGGTAGTCACCAGTTCGGTAATCTGTTTGTCCGTTAGCTGCTTGTCGCTCTTGTTGCGGAAGATGGTAACGGAACAATCCACATTGGAACATTTGGCGACTTTCGGATAGAAAAGGATGCGCCCGGTCTTGCATTTCGGGCAGATACTACCACTACCCGAAGCGAAAGAAAGCTGAACGTCCAAAAGTTCAGCCGTGATTTGCCGTGCATACACTTCGATACCTTTGCGGAACGTGTCGGGGTTCATTTCTCCGCTTTCGATTTTGGCAAGCGTATTTTCCCACATTCCCGTCATTTCAACGTCTGCTATCTTCTTGTCCCGGATGATGTTGTAAACGGCAAGACCCTTTTCGGTCGGGACAAGGTTCTTTTTCTCCCGGACGATATACAGGCGGGAAAAAAGCGTTTCGATGATGGCTGCCCGTGTTGCGGGCGTGCCGATACCTGTATCTTTCATGCTGGCTTTCAGGTCGGCGTTTTCCAGTTCCTTACCTGCTGTTTCCATTGAAGAAAGCAAACTGCTTTCCGTATGTAACGGCTTGGGCTTGGTCTGTTTCTCCAGTAATTCAATATTGGAAAGCGGTAAACTATCTCCGTCCTGCATGGCGGGCAAAGTGGCGTTATCTTCCCCGTCCTCTTTCTCGCCGAATACGGCACGCCATCCGGCGGACTTGATTACAGACCCTTTGACCGTGAAAAGCGACCCTGCACATTCCAGCGTTACACTGGTAACGTCTTTGACGCATTTTTCAGAAAAGGCTTCCAACATCCGCCCGGCTATCAATTCATAGATTGCCTGTTCGTCCGTTTCCAGTTTACCGGGCAGGTTTTCCGTTACTATCAGGGCGTGATGGTCTGTTACCTTGCCATCGTTCACGGAACGGGAATTTAAGGCTTTGCCTTTCATCCCGGCGGCATACCCGCCAAAACGGGCGTACTGTTCCAAATTAACAAGACGTTCCGGGATTTCCTCGAACACGTCCTGTGAGATATAACGGCTTCCGGTTCGGGGGTAGCTGATTAGTTTACCCTCGTATAACTTTTGTGCGATGGATAGGGTTTTGTCTGCGGAAAAGTTCAGTTTCGTATTCGCTTCTTTTTGGAGTGAAGTTAAATCATAAAGCAACGGCGGTTCTTGGTTCACTTCCTTACGCTCTACGGTTTTCACCTGTACCGTTTTCGCTTCCTTTATCCTTTGCAGCGTGTCGATGGCGGGCTGCTGTACATCGTATTTGTCTGCGGATAGTGCCGCAAAAGTTACATTTTCCTTTGCTGCCTGTAATTTCAGTTGCCAATACTTTTGCGGGACAAAGTTCTTGTTCTCTAAAAAGCGGGTACATATCATTGCCAACGTGGGCGACTGTACCCGTCCCAAAGAAAAAATGCCTTGTCCGGCTGCCACACTTAAAGCCTGTGTACCGTTTATTCCTATCAAATAATCCGCTTCGCTGCGTGCCTGTGCCGAAAGGAAAAGGTTATCATAAAGGCTACCGGCTTTCAGGTTTTGCAGTCCCTCACGGATTGACTTGTCGGTAAGGCTGCTTATCCATAAACGGACAAAAGGCTTGTTGCATCCGATGTATTTGTAAATATATCTAAAAATGAGTTCGCCCTCACGCCCTGCATCGGTGGCGACAATTATCTTATCCGACTGGTCGAATACTTCTTTGATTACCTTTAGTTGTTTCAATGCGCCGGGGTCTGTCTTGTACCCTTTTTCCGCTTTCACTTGTCGGGGTGTAAGTTGAAAACTATCCGGGATAATAGGCAGACTTTCCCGGCGGAAACTCTGTATGCCGTATGCTTCCGGCATTGCCAAACCTACAAGATGGCCGAACGCCCAGGTAACGAGATACCCGTTACCTGAAAGGTAGCCATCCTGTTTTTCACTCGCTCCTAAAATACGGGCAATGTCCCTTGCCACACTTGGTTTTTCTCCGATTACTGCAATCATTCTAATTTTGATTTTAATTGTTCCACTTCTTTTTGTCTTAGGATTTTCCGGTCATAGTAGATGTGATAGCCATCTATATAATATTGTCGGTTCTGCTCGTCTATGGCTTTCCAGTCTGTTTTGTAACAGGCGAAGAAAAACAGGGCGAAACCGACAACCGGGATAAGGATTAATACCGCTATCATCTTTTGCGTCCCCTGCTCTGTTTGGGTTTGTCCGTCTGCTCCTGCTTCTCCTTTTTATCCTGCTTGGTCTTTTGTTTTTCAGTGGGCTTGTCCTGACCATTTTTCAAGGGTTCTTTCACTTTCTTGGTGGCTTCGTTGGTCTTGCCCTCCGAATTGACCGCTACCTGTGTGCGGTTCTTGCTGGCGGGGGTAATTTCTTTCACGGCGGAACGGTCAAAGCTGGGATTGTCACTGTAAAAGCCTAACTTCTTCTTATCATGGTTCACCTGAATATAAGCATCGTATTCGACCCCCCGCTTGTCTTTCAGCCCGGCAACAAAGATGGTCTTGTCATTGACTAAATCCTGCTGTTGTTGGCGGGATAGCTCTATTCCTGAAATGCTTTTGGGAATGGTTACACCGTCACTGGTGACAAGGCTGTTCTGCTGCGTCTGTTTCTGCCCTTGCTCCTGTGACTGTTTGGTATTGGGATAGATAAATTCCAGACTTTTCTTGTCCGCATTGACCTGAACGGTTGCAGAAAAGGGATTTTTACGGTTGGAAATCATATTTTCAAGGAATACCCCTTTTCCTTCCCTTAAGGCTTGCTGTTGTTCCTTGTTCAGTTTGACACCCTTTATTTCATCCGGTATTTGGACGCTGCTTGCACGCATGGAAACCAGTTCGTTTGTTACCTTATCCACGCTGACGAAAGAGGGTATCATTTCTCCCGTGATATAGTTTTTCAGGTTTACTATGCGTCCCATGTTTCCCGTTTCAAGAAGATTGGCTTTATCTTCTTTGGAAAATTCATGTCCGAAGAACGGGCGTTCGAGTTCCGGCTTTTGTCGGATGCCATGTATCGCCAAAACTACATTTCCGTCTTTGTCGTGCCGGAAAGATAAACGTGCGTCCAGTTTCATAATGGCTGAATTGTAGTTACCTGCAATGGTGAACGCTCCGGGCGACTTGTAGCCCCTTAACATGGGTTCTAAAGCCTTTGCCTTTTCAAGCTGTTCTTTGGATAGACCAAAATTCTTCAAGGCTTCCCAGTCCACTTTATCCGGGTCAATCACATACTTGCTTTTGTCGGGTTGCTGCGGTGCTTGCGCCGTTGTTCCCGCTTCTTTGGATGGCTGCTGTGGTTGTTGGGTTTGGGTTTCCTGCTGTTCTTTCTTCGCTTCCTGCTTCACGGTTTCAGGTGTTACCCGGTAACGCTCTATGCCCGCTTCATTTTCGGGTGTCGGGTTGTTGAAGTTATCCCTGATTATCGGCTCGATTTTGGGAAGTTCAATCTTAGGGATTTTGAAGAAGTTAAAACGGGTCGGGTTCTTCAACTGGTTCATCATGTTGGAAAAGAAGTTGGAAAAGAAATCACCGTGACGGTCGAATTTTAAAAGTTCGCTGTTGTTCTCCGGCGGTACGGTTTGGAGTTCCCCGTTTTCATCCACGCCTTTTACTGCGCTGATTGTCTTTTTCTCCTTATCCAGTACAAGAAGAATATCCATCATCTGTTCGTCAGTGGTGGATTGGCTGGCTGTGTTTACATCCATAACTTTTTGAATTTTAGTGAGTAAATAAAAATTTCGGAAGTAAAAGTAAGGATGAAATAGAGTATATTTAAGGATTTGGGAATAGGTGGCTTCATTAGTCCTCGTATGTCCTTATTTGTCCTATGATACAAAGAATTAGAGCATAACGCATTAATTTTAAACAGGATATTGTATTTCTTTATATATTTGCATATATTATATTAAAATCTTATTCTAAAGTAAATATATGGCAAATCTAACTTATTCAGAAAAACAACTAATTGAAAGTGTGTTTGAAATGGAGGGCGGTTATGTCCTCGATTTCAAAAATCGAGAATTTGGTGAGTTTATGTATGATATTATACAGGATGACATTTATAAAAGATACCCTAATCTATCAAAAGCAAAAATCATTAGAGCATACTATAAAGACGAAACAGAACAATATGTAGGTAAACTTATTATTATGTTATTGAATTATATGAAAGAAAATAATTTGGTAACAAATGATAATGCCATTAAGGTGAAAAAACTATATGAGTTAGGAGAAAAAATGTTAGGAAAGAGCAACTATTCAAAACCGAAAACTTCTACTAATATACAACAAGAAAAACAAAGTGTCGATTATGACAAGTTAAATATATTATTATTGGAAATTGATAATATACAAGATAAACAGAAAAGAGGATATGCATTTGAGAAATATTTGAATACCCTTTTTAATACTTTTAATTTAGACCCACACGCTTCATATAAAACTGAATACGACCAAATAGATGGTAGCTTCATACTCAATGGAAACACAATACTTGTTGAAGCAAAATATAGAACTAATGCTATCCCCAAAGACGATTTAATATTGTTTTCCAATAAAGTTCAAAATAAGTCACATTTTGCTAAAGGTTTATTTATCACTTATTCAGAAGTAGAGAAAAAAGCCATTGAATATTTTGAAGATAAAGGAGCAAGAATCATTATTTTAACAGTACAAGAACTGTTTATGATGTGTCAAAGCAAATATTCACTGATTAAACTTTTACAGGAGAAATATAGGATATTAGATGAACGAGGATGTATCTATAAAAATATATCTATAATGTAAAAAGAAGCGGAGAATTTTCTCCGCTTTCATTTTATTCTTCCGTCTTAATTAAGTGCTGCAAATTGGGGTCGTTTTTTATCCGTTCCATTTCATCCGTGACAATCTGCTGAACTTCCTGCTTGACCCGGTTGTAATTTGTCTGTATTTCTTCCTGCATCCGGTCGTTCCCGTCCTCGTCCCTAAAATCTATGATTTTGGGTAGCTTCTTGTAATTGGCTGTTTCCCGCTTCACTTGCTCGTTATCCACCACAATTTCACAATGAAAAATCTTCTGCTCGATGCGTTCATCGAAGTTGTCACTGACCGCACCCACGAACATACCCTGCGTCAAGTTGGATATTTTACTGGGTGGTATCAAACTATCCATTTGCGTACTGATTGAGGTTGATTTATCATTCCTATTGATAGTCATACTTTGCCGTTTTTGTAGTACCTTTCCGAAACGGTCTGAAAGCGTTTTTGCTGTTTCAGAAACCACCTGACCGCTAAAAATATTACCAACCGTATTTTCGATTACTTTGCTTTCCTTGTCCCCATAATCCCGGCGTAACTGGCTGAAATCCTGAAAGCCCAAACAGACCGCTACCTTGTTGCTTCGTGCCGTTGCTATCAGGTTATCCAGTCCCCGAAAATAGATGGTCGGTAATTCATCAATGATTACAGAACATTTTAGCTGGTGCTTCTTGTTTATCAGCTTTACGATACGGGAATTATACAAACCCAAAGCACAGGAATAGATATTTTGGCGGTCGGGATTATTGCCTACCACCAAAATTTTAGGTTCTTCCGGATTGTTTATATCCAGTGAAAAATCATCCCCTGTCATTACCCAATACAGGGCAGGTGAAATCATTCTTGAAAGTGGGATTTTAGCACTTGCAAGCTGCCCTTGAAGCTGGTCTTGCGCATTGGATTCCCATGCGTCCATGAACGGTGAAAGGTAGTTTTCCAGTTCGGGATAACTGGTTAAAATTGTAAACGTGTCGGCATATTTCTTGTTCAGAAATTCAATGGCGTGCGGGAATGTACAATACTTCCCACCCTGATAGATTTTCAAAAACCAAATGATAGAAGCCAGTAAGATAATAGGACTTTCTACAAAGAAATCCCCCTGTTTGGTTATCCAACTGCGGTTCAAATTTAACATGATTGTATAACTGGCTTCGTATGCGTCTGATATGTCCGTCATAAATGCCGGATTTATCGGGTTACATCGGTGGCTCTTACGTGGGTCATCAAAATTGATTATGTAAAATTTGGGCTTCACCTTGTACCCGTCCGAATGGTTAAGCAAATGATTGTAGGCTATCTCCGAAAGGTCGGGAAATTTATAGTCATACAGATACATTGCGAAGCCCTTTTCTATTTGCTGTTTGATAAATTGGTTTACGACACAAAAAGACTTCCCACTGCCCGGATTTCCAACAACGATGCACGCACGAAAAATTGCTACAACGTTTATCCATCCATCGTTCCACTTCTTTTTATAGTAGAAACGAGAACGAAGATTTACGGAATATTCGTTTTCTATCAGGCGTGTTTCCTGTGCGAAACTTTCATTTTCCAAATTAAACACATCATCCATCAGGTTATTTTTCAACAGGCGGGAAATCCATACTCCGGCTGCCAATAACGAAAGATACCCGGCTGTCATGGTAAAGATATACAATGCCGTGTTTGCCGCCAGTGGCAACGGTAAAACCAATAACCACCAGTTCAGGAAGAACAGGATAAAACCGATTGTCAGGAAAACATAAATCTTGTTCCATGTGATTTTTTCCTCTTTCACTCCCTTTGTTCCCAAACAGGAAAGCGCAAGGAATACCACTGAAAAAAGTTTGGTATATAGGATATTGGAGAACAGCCCGGCGGTACGCTGGAAGTTCAGCAGGATTTTATCGACTACCCCGATATTGATACCCCATTCCCTAAACGACTGATAACAAAACCAATAGATGTTTATCACTACAAATAAAATACTGATTGCCCGCATAAAGTCCATGACTTTTGCAAGTCCTCTTAAATCATCTTCATTCTGCATAATTGAAATTTTTATAGTTATTAAATACGTCTTTGTTTCTTCTTCTTTTTCTTCTTGGGTGGTGGAACTTGGCTGTTGTCGGGTGGCGTATCGTCCCCACCGGATAACAGGCTGAACAGTCCCGCAATGGTTTTTCCTGTATTTTCAAGGTGTCCGGTCAGGTTATATTCCGGTTTTTGCTCCTGCGTTTCCTGTTTACTGTTTCCCGTCAAAGTACGGGAGCCGGAAAACAGGGCATTGAACACATTGGCGGAAAAGTCCTTGCCCAACCGTGAACCGTTTAGGACGGTACGGTTTTCGTGGTCGATGAATGTTACACCGTATATCCTGCCTGTATCGTTCTGCCGGAAAAGAACATCTATGCCTTTCGCTTTCAATCCCGTAATAAACTGTTCCCGGCTACGGGCGGATTTCATTACTGCCCCAACCGTCCGGCGGGTACGCTCTTTCAAGTTCTTGTCCTGAATGTCCTTTGTGGATTTCTTGATGTGTCGCTGGATGGCTTCATAACCTACCGACTTACCCAAAGAGGAAGATTTGAACGGGTTTCCCTGTTTCTCGCCATTATCATTGGTAGCCGAATAGACAATGCCGTTATAGGGCTTGCCGTTCACTTCCCCTTTCACTTCTTCCGCCTGTACATTATATATAGATAACAACGCTTTGTATTCCGTGAAACTCTGGAAACGGTAACTGCTGGCAAGGGCTTTCACCGTATTGGATAACTGGTGCTTTACGTCCCCTGCCCGGTAGTCCACCTTTTTAAGTTCGGGGCGGTCGGTTGCCTGTTTCTTCTCCGCCGGATGCAGCCCGTACTTCTGTTCCAGTTCACGGGTGATTTGTTTGCTGCGGATATGCTCGAACTTGTCGTTTATCTTTTTGCCCGTTTCATCTACCCGGATGGAAACGATATGTATATGATGCCTTGCAATATCTTCGTGCTTGTAAACCATATACGGCTGGTTGCCGTACCCTAACTTATCCATATACTCTTTGGCAATATCCGCAAGCTGGCTGTCTGAAAGCACATCGTCCGGGTGCGGGTTCAGGGAGATATGGATAATCGGCTTTTCCGTTTTCAGGTCTGCGGGCAGGTGCATATCGAAACATTCCATACATCGCCGGATGCTGAAATTTCCGTCCTCGCTTTCAAACATCCGGTTGCTTAAAAGTACCTTTCCCTGTTCTTCATCCACCTTGTTTTGGTTGTAGGAAAGCGCACCGAACAGGGAACTACCCACACTTATTTTTGCAACCATCTTTCCTCAAATTCACGGGTCAATTCAATAATTTGGCGGTTCAGGTCGGCAAGTTCTATCGTTGCCTTTTCCAGTTTATAGAGAAATGCGAGTGCTTTCTTCTCTGAAAAATTGGTATTGAGAGCCTTTACCACCTGATTATAATTCACGGCGATACCCCTGTACTGGGAATATAAGGCGGTCAGCCGGGTATAATATTCTACCGCCGCCTTGTCGATTTTAATCACTTTGAACGGTTCGCCGAAGATACGGGCGGTGATAAAATGCGCTTTGGTGTGCATACCGGACTGGTCGAACAATGCCAAAAAGCGGGCGTGGTCTATCGCATTGAAGCTGATAGAGTACCGGAACACTGCCGGGTCTGCTTTGGGCTTGCGTCCTGCGCCACCCGGACGGGGCGCATTTTCATTTTTCTGTTTCATGCTACATTTCTTTAAAGGATTACGACTTCGGAGTGATCCTATCCCGGCTTCGTCCGGGCAAGGCGTTCAAAGCTGCTGAAAGAATTTCAAGCAGCGCAGAACACACCTTGCTATTTGCCAGTGCAAATAAAAATCCGCCTACGGACGGATTGGAGTTAGCGGAGATTGGAACGCTCCCGACACCGGGGGCTTGGTTAGCTTGACCGATACCTTTCGGTTGCAAAGTAACAGGTATTAAAAATGCTGTGAAATAGCGGGTTATAGGACAAATGAGGACAAACGGGGACATTTGAGGACACATCTCGAAAGGGGTTGTTTTTCTACGTTTATTTGTCCCGGATTTCAAGAAAGATAGCAATATGGATAGATGGAAATATGTAACGGAAAGCGGACGGAAAGAAAGCGGTTTTGAAAACTTGAAAACAAGATTTCAAGATTGCAATCTTTCAAGAAAGCAGGAAAGCAAACCGGATGGAATGATTGAAAGGAAACGGTCATTCAATCGGGAAAGCAAACTGTCTGCAAAGAAAACAAGCTGTCTTTGTGGAATGAATGAAAACAAAAAAGCAAGAAAGAAAACAGGCTGTCTTTGTAGAAAGGAAGCAATCATTCCGGCTTTCGAGCTTTCAACATGGAACGAAAGAAAACTGTCCGTCAATCTGAACGGATGGAATGAAATAAAGATGTATCACAAAAAAGAATTATTACAATGAAGAAAGAAACCTTGTATGTAAGCATTCGATAAACTCCCCCTTTCATTCTAAAAATGTGATATTACTTTTGT
>OBWL01001163.1_pt1 | contig 17625 bp, 5 predicted proteins | sample 1538061 | NCBI WGS metagenome assembly OBWL01 (sample SAMEA2580085, study PRJEB22360) | human gut metagenome | biome: human gut; feature: human-associated habitat; material: faeces | place: Denmark | collected 2008/2010
TTTATATTAATATTACCTTGTAATTGCTTCTCCTTTTTTACAACCATAATAAGAACAAATATCTATTTTTTACAAAGGAGCTAACTATGTTATTATATTATTGTCTCCCGATTACTTCTCAATGTTGGGGAATAAAAGAAGATAATTTATTTTCTTTAATATCTTCTGAACGAAAAGATAAAATAAAAAATTATCACCATACTATTGACAAAAAATTGTCTTTATATGCCGAATTGTTAACTCGCATTGGTTTAAGCCATATGAGTGGATTACCAATTTCCTCGATTCAATTTTCATATTCTTCTAATGGTAAACCATTTTGGAAAGGCTACCCTTATTATTTCAATTTCTCTCATACAAAAAACTTTATATTATGTTGCATTTCTAATCTAGGAAACATTGGTGCAGATGTTGAAAAAATAGATATTGCACCCTTTGAAATTATGAAAATAGTCTTTCATCCTTCCGAAATCAGTTATATCCAAAATGCTCCTATTGCAAAAAAAAATTATTATTTCTATAAAATATGGACTCAAAAAGAATCATATACAAAATTTACAGGAACTGGAATCATTGAAGATTTAAGAAAAATCAATGTATTAGATCCAGTATATTCCCCCTATTTTTATACATGGTTACAAGATGATTACTTATGTTCAGTTTATTCTGAACGCCCCGAAAAACATCAATTGGTTCACATATCTGAAGACGATGTGATGTACCATTGCAAATTTTTATTAAATCCATCCTTTAATTAAAGTACTAAATTTTTCAAAAAATCTAGCCTAAACAAAAATAATTTGCTATAATGAAAAATGTTGATTGAACTCTTCTTTCAACTATCATTGTTTTAATTTTTAAAAATTATTTATGGAGTATGATTATATATGGGAATTAATATCTCTTTTAAACCGGATGAAATTTTTGAAACGGTTGGTCTTATTTATGTAAGTCACTATTTTAATAAAATAAAGTCCGAAATCATTAAAGAGCTTGATTTAATAGGTCTAGGAAATGAAAAAGAATACGTTCGTTATCTTAACTTTTGGGAAAAATATGTTAAATCCTTTTCTAAACATTGTTCCCTTTTAGACGACTTGAATTTCTTTCTAGAAATAAACGACGCAACAGCATTTATGATGTTTTCAATTCCTTTAGTGAAAAATAGCCAGTGGTTTAATGATCTTACTAAGATTACCAATACACAGATAAACAAAGAACTCTTTATTACTTACTACGAAATTTATTGTCAGCAATATCAATTTGAAGATGAGGAAATTAATATTTCATCACTCCAAGATATTTTTAATTTTGTGAACAATACAGAACTACCTCAAAATTTAAAATGGAAATTGATGCAGATAATGACTTCACCGCAACAATATTACCAAAAATTTATTAATGTTATAAAACAAAACATTCCCGCCTACAAGAAAGCACTTGACAATGTAAACGCCCAATATATGCGCTTTATTTCAGCGTTTGATCAATCTACCTCTGAAAGTTTGGACAACTATCAAGCAATATTTAACGATGAAATCAAGCAAATTGTACCGTCTGTTGTATTCATTTTCTTGCAAGTATACTTTAACAAGACATTATTTTGTGGCTTACTTTCAAATATCATTTTAAGAGACGAAAACAAACATACTAGTAAAAAGGAACGTTTACTTTCAGTATTAAAAGCTATTAGTGATAACAGTAAGCTAGATATTTTATTATCTCTCAAAAAGAGACCGAAATACAATTTAGAAATGGCTGAAGAATTAAAGGTCACTCCTGGAACTATGTCGCATCATATGAATGCACTGTCCGCCGCCAAATTAGTAGATGTAGAAAAAAAGAGAGGAAAAGTATACTATATCCTAAACGAAGAAAATATTAGAATTATTTTAAATGAATTAGAAAATTTATTATTGCACTGATTGTTTACAAGCAAAACAAAATTTGACGGCTTTGAACTGGATAGTCAAAGCCGTCATAAACAATATCTATTTTTTTAACTGATAAAAATCAAAAAATTTCGCACGTCTATTTACAAGTGTTTCAAATGTTCCATGTTCGATAATTTCTCCATCTGTAATAAAAACTATCTCATCATATTGATTAAGAAGATCTTTATTCATAGTATGTGTAATCGTAATCAACGTCAAATCAGGTATTTTCAATAATCTACTCTCAATATCATAAGCCGTTTGCATATCAATAGCAGATGTTCCTTCATCCAATATCAAAAGAGGCTTTTTCCGAATCAAAGCTCTTGCCACAGCAATTCGTTGCTTTTGTCCTCCTGAAAGATTCGAACCATTTTCTCCAACTATATAATCTTTCCCGTTTGGTATTTGTTCAATAAACTCTAATAGCCCACTAGCAAATAATGCATCTGATAATTCTTCTTCAGTAAAAGATTCATGTAAACAAATATTATCAAAAATACTTTCGTCAAACATAAAAACATTTTGATGTATAACTGAGGACAATGCAGTTATTTTATCCATATTTAAAGCAGAAATACTCTCTGAGTCATATCGTATATCTCCTTCAAAATTCGAATAGTATCCTGCTATCAATTTAATAAGTGTAGATTTACCACATCCACTTTTCCCTACAAAAGCATATTTTCGCCCTTTCTCAATCGAAATATCAACCCCATGAATAACCTCATTAACTTTATCATAAGAAAAATGCAGATTTTTGATACTAATCTTTTGGTCAAAAGTGGGAATAGTCTTAATCATTGCATCTTGTCTCTGGTAATCTGCAAATGCATTTAATTTTTTAATAATTGGATCTACACTCTTAATTTTAGGAATATTACTAAAAATAATCAAAAGAGGATTTGCCAGATTACTACTGACCTGTACCATTCCTAATAATGTCCCAGCCGTAATCCTACCAATAATAATAAAATAGGCAGAAAGAAATACGACAACAACCTGAACAAGAAGTGCAAGAACCATAGAAACTGCTTCATTTGCTGCAATTGTTTTATCCGCTAAATATTTTGCTTCTATAGTATTCTCGTTACTTGATTCAAAACGTTCGAGAACATATTTTTTCATTCGATAGGATTTAATGACCTCGAAACCAGTTAATAAATCTTTCACATGATTAGTAAATCGAGATAACATATCGGAATATGCATCTTGTCGTTTAGCAAGCATTTTGCCAAAAAGACTAGGTACAACAAACATGAGAGCAATTGCAACAACCACACATATTGTAACAATAATATCAAAATAAATCATAATAGCCATAGATGCTAAGAATATGATAGTATTTTGTATAACTTGTAATAGCGGAAGTAAATAGTTATCTTCTATCATCTTAACATCATTTGTAATAGCAGAAAGGTAATCCGCTGTATGATTTTCCAAATAATCCTCAAGAGTATGACTCTCAATTCCTGCAAATGTTTTTGAACGAATATTTTTCATAATTTTGCAAACAAGCTTCTTGCTAAATAACGATTGTAGATACATAAATACTCCCATCAATGCAAAATAATTCAAGGAAAAAATAAGAATTCTGACGAAACTATTCATGTTACCAGTATCCACAATATCCATCACTTTTTGTAATAGGATAGCAATAAAAACATAGGATAATGAACTAATTGCAGTAAATAGTGTTGCAAGAAACAATAGGAACTTATTCTGTTTCAAATATCTCCTCATAATGACTCCCTCCTACTTTCGATTAAATAATAGATCACAAACAAGACCCGTTACACCTAAACCAAATAACCAGGTAGCAACTGATTTATAGCCTTTTTCTGATAAATGTATTGCACCAATCATCATCCCCACCTCTATTAAGGCAGATACGGATTTTGATAAAATACGAAATGATCGTTTTTTCCATGCGTCATTAGCAGAATTTTCAATTTTGTTGACAACATTTTCAATTTTTCTCTCAAAATTATCCGTTGACATAATATTCTCCTTTCTAATCACCGTAATCATTACATTTTTACTTTTATTAGACTAAAGAAGGAGCTATCGCATTAAGCAACAGACAGGAATATTTTGATAATTTTAGCAAATTAAATATATAAATATTCTCGATACACCTTAAAGCGACAGCTTCTTCTTCTAATCCATTAGACTATGCTGTCTCATAAAATTACTCTTCTTCAACTTCTAAATCTAATGTATCCCCAATTACTTGGTCTTTATTTTGTTCAATGAATTTAGCTACTTCCTGAACACTTCCTCCTTTCATAATTTCTACAACTTGTATTTGCACGGAAAATATACTGGCTATCGCATTTACAACTTGCATTGCTTTTATAGAATGCCCACCTATATCAACAAAAGACTCATTTATACTTATGTTTCGAATTCCAAGAATTGATTCATACAACAACGCAACTTCTTTTTCTATATCTGTCACAGGTTGTACAATCTCCTTCTCCTCCAATACTCTATAAGGAAGTTTTCGTTTATCAATTTTACCATTAGGTAAAGTTGGCAACTGTTCGACTAATGCAATAAAATTAGGTACCATATAACTCGGAAGTTTTTTCTTTAACTTTTCACGAATTTCTACTTCCGTTAAGCTACTCGTTACAACATAGGCTCCTAATATTTTATCACTTGCCCTTTCACAAATAACTACCGCAGCATTTTTTACAGTAGGAATCATTCTTAAGGTATTTTCAATTTCACCCAATTCTACTCTAAATCCACGTATTTTTACTTGTTCATCCATTCGCCCAAGATATTCTATTTCTCCATTTGAAAGCCATCTTACTAAATCTCCTGAACGATATAACCTACTACTGTTTAAAGCATGTGAAATAAATTTTTCTCTGGTCAATTTGTCTTTCCCAAGATATCCCTGTGAAACACCTTCACCTCCTATGTACAATTCACCTAGCATTCCGATACCACATATGTTTCCTTGTTGCATAACTAAAGCTTGAGTATTTCCTATAGGCTTCCCTATAGTTACATTTTTTCCCTTCTTAATCCGGGAATATGTAGCACATACTGTAATTTCCGTTGGACCGTAAAGATTGCATAACTTTTCTTCACTTACTCTAGAACTTTCACAAAACCAATCAACTAATTTTTTATCAAGTGGTTCTCCACCAATATATATCCTCTCCATATATTGAAACATGAACCCCAAATTATATTCTCGGATATAATCTGTCATAACGCGTAGCATGGATGGTACGATTAACATATGACTTATCTTCTTATCATAAATAATCTCCAGCAAATTTTTTACATTTTTTTGATCTTCATCAGAGATTAATTGTAAGCATGCTCCACTTAACCCACTACAAAAAATTTCCCAGACTGAACCATCAAAAACATATGTAAAATTCTGTAAAATTTTACTATTTTCACTTATATTGCCTTCTTTCAGTTGCCATGTTACTAAATTCTGCAAATTTTTATTACTTATCACAACTCCTTTTGGTTCACCTGTCGTTCCTGATGTGTAGATAATATAAACTGCACTGTCAACGTCACGCTTACACTTCAGATTACTAGATACCATTTTCATTTCATCATGCACACATATTATTGGTATTTTATACCTTCCGATTAAATCTGAGTGTGACACTAATAGTATTTTAGACTTTGAATCACTCAAAAGATACTCTATTCTTTCTTTGGGATACTCTGGTAAAACTGGAGCATATGTACCTCCTGCCTTTAAGACTCCATATATAGAAATTATCATCTCAAATGAACGATGTGCCAAAATTCCTATAACATCTCCTGACTGCACTCCGCTTTTTATTAGTCTTTGAGCAATAGAATTTGCAAATCCATTCAATTCTGCATAGGTCATACTATCATCACCAAATTCAAGCGCAACTCTATCCGGGTATCTCTCAACTATTTCCTCAAATCGTTCAATAACGCTCTGTCCTTTTGGATATGGCATCTTTGTTTCGTTAAAGGTTTCTAATATTAGATGTTTTTCATCCTCTCCTATAACCTCTAGCTTATCAACCTCTTCCTCTGGATTCATTGACAACTGTCTTATTACTACTTCAAAATGTTTTAGTATCCTTTCTGCCTCTTCTCGGACATATTTTTGTGTATCATAATAAAGGTTCAACACAAGTCCTTCTTGTTCATAAACTGTCACAGATAGCGGATAGTTCGTCTGTTCTCTAGCGGATTCTATCTCCAATCCCAACTGATCATTCCAACTATCTTCCTCATAATAGTTCTCAAAGGCAAAGACACTCTGTATCAGTTCACTTCCCAAATCACTTCTCTTCTGTATCTCCGCCAGTGGACAATAGCTGTATTCCATACTCTTCAGTGCCTGTTCTTGTAATCTCTTGAGAAGTTCCACTACACTTTCTCCGGATTTTAATTCTACCCTTATTGGAATGGTATTTATAAACAGTCCAAGCATTCTCTCTACATTCTCTATTTTTTCTTCTCTACCTGATACTACTTTTCCATACACCACGTCTTTAACGTTATTATACTTCTGCAGTAGTATTCCCCAAGCAGCTTCTATAACCGTATTTATAGTAATTCCATGTACCCGTCTTATTTGTTCCAACGTTTCTGTGTCTTCTTTGGAAATGCGTCTAGTAACAATAGAGACCTCTTCTTCTGTAGGCTCTGCTATTCCTTCCGGTTTTATCATAGCTTGTTCCTCATATCCCTCTAGTACCTCATTCCAATATTTCAGTCCCTCCTTTAAATCCTTTTTCTTTTGATTTCTTACATATTTTTCATAGCCAGTCACACATTCCATGTTAGCCAGAATTACTTGATCTTCCTTTCCTTCTAGCATTTGACCATATAACTGTGCAATATCATTCATAAGAAGGGACATGCACCATCCGTCCATAATTATATGATGGAAACACATATAAATACGGTACTCACCTTCTTTGCAGCGGATGACCGATATTCTAAGAAGACTATCTTCCTCCAAATTGAACCCTCTTTTTATATCAGCTTTTGAGTAAGATGTAAGTTTCTCTTCCAGGTCATCTACGTTTCGCATATCTATATATTGATATTCAATATCCCTCTTCTTTAATAGTACCTGTCTTGGCTCTCTTACTCTTTTATACATGATACTGGTTCTCAACATTTCATGTTTAGTACCAAGAAGTTTAGAAATCCGTTCCATATATTCCGGTCTAAAATTCTTTCCAGTCCTATATACGCTCTGCACAATGTATGCGGTATCCTTATCGCCTGCTATTTCATGGAACAGCATACCTTCCTGCATTGCAGTCAATGGATATATCCTCTCCACTTCAAGACCACTTTTGCCCAGGCTTTCCTTCACTTCTTCAAACTCTTCCTCGCTCCATCCTACTTCTCCATAATCGCTTGCAGTATGTTCCGTCTCCTTTCGTTCTGCACAGTATATTGCAATCTCCTTCAATGCTTCACCATATCTCCGGCCCAGTTCTTCCATGTCCTCTCGTCTATGTATGCTCTTCTCATATGTAAGCTCAAATGAAAGGCGGCCTCTTTCTTCCAGTCCGTTGATGCTCACCGCCATGCTGTACAGGTTCTTCCCTGATACCTCTTCCCCTTTCGGGTCCTGGCTGATCCGGAATCCTCCTTCCAGCTCTCCCTCTTCAAATCTTCCGAGGTAATTGAACACGATATCCGGTTCTTCTTTTCCCAGGATCCCCTGATACCATCTCAGCATCCCATATCCGATTCCATGGTTTGGAACTCTTCTCAGTTCCTCTTTCACTCCCTTGATGGTCTCTCCTGTTTTTCCTTTAGCTGACAGCACCACCGGATATGTGCTTGTGAACCAGCCTACTGTCCTGTCTACAGCTACCCCTTCCAGGATGTCTTCTCTTCCATGGCCTTCCAGGCTTACTGCTATATCTTTTTTCCCTGTCATCCCACATACGGCTTCCGCCAGGGCGCTCAGGAGCAGATCATTGATTTCCGTATTGTATGCTCTTCCGGCCTTATACAGCAGTTTTTCAGTTACTTCCGGGTCCAGTTCTACCTTGACTGTCCCGATACCAGTCTCCCCTGTCTCCGCTTTTTCCAGTTTTCCACGACAGATCTTCTCTTCTATTTCTCTCCAATAAGATTCCTCTTCTTCTAAACGGGCACTTCGGGCATAGCTTTCCTGCTTACGGCTCCATTCCTGGAATGATGTCGTCTTTGCCGGCAGATGTATCTCCTCCCCGGCTTTTCCCTTCCGGTAGCCGTCCATGATATCCTCCAAAAGGATTCTCCATGATACACCATCCACTACCAGATGATGGATGCACAGCAACAGCCAGTCTTTTTTCTTTCCATGCACCACTGCCGCTCTCAGCAATGGCCCTTTCTCAAGATCAAAGCTTCTCTGCACTTCGCTGCAGATCTCTTGCAGGTCCCTTCCTGACTGTTCACACTCTACATATCCATAAAGTTCCCCGTCTGCGGTTCCCCTTATCATCTGTTTTCCATCCCGATATACACTTCTTAACATATCATGATGAACAACAACTTCATGCAGTGCCCGTTTTATCGCTTCACCATCGATCGCCTCCTCTGTCTCCAACAGGAATGACTGATTGAAATGCCAAGGTTCCGGCAGGTCTTTGCTGAAAAACTCTCGTTGGATCGGTGTCAGCAGTACTTCTCCCTGTACTTCTTTTTGGGTCTCCTCCTCTGCTTCCCCGGCTCCGCTCAGTTCTTCCGCTATCCGGCTCACTGTCTTTTTCTGCATGATATCCCTTACATTTGCCTCATAGCCTTTCTCCCTAAGGCGGGATACGATCCTTATCGCTTTGATGGAATCTCCTCCCAGTTCAAAGAAACTGTCGTCCGCTCCTACATTGGTCCCGCCAAGGATCTCCTCAAATGTCTCTGCTACTGCACACTCTGCTTTTGTCTCTGGTTTCCGGTATGCGGCACTTGACTCCGCTTCTGGTCTTGGCAGCCGTTTCTTATCCAGCTTTCCGTTCTTGGTTACCGGCATCTCATCTAAATAGGTTATATATGGCGGCACCATGTATTCCGGCATCTGCTCTGATAAGATCTGTTTCACTTCTGCTGTGTCCAGTGCTTTCCCTGTCACGAGATATGCACTCAGGTATTTCCCTGTCCCGTCATCCAGTGCCACTACGGCAGCCTCTTTCACACCATCTATCTCCCTCAAACGGCTTTCTATCTCGCCAAGCTCGATACGGAATCCGCGGATTTTTACCTGTTCATCGATTCGGCCCAGATACTCCAGGTTGCCATCCGGCAGCCAACGCACCAGGTCGCCTGTTCGGTATATCCGTTCTCCCGGCACATATGGGTTCTCTATGAATCGTTCCTTTGTCAGTTCTGGTTTGTTCAGGTATCCCTTTGCTACACCGTCCCCTCCGATACATAATTCTCCCGGCATGCCGATCCCGCACAGTTTCTCTCCCCTCATAACATATGCTGTTGTATTCGCTATCGGTTTTCCAATTGGAATTATAGAATTTTCTATATCCTGAATTGAAAAATATGTAGCACAAATTGTAATTTCTGTTGGTCCATATAAATTTATAAGTGTATCTACTGTTTTTTTAGTTACATCACAATATTTTTTTACCAACTCTGGCGTTAATTCTTCTGCTCCAAGATAAATATACTGCAATGACTCAAATGCATCAGATAATTCATTTTCCATATAATCTAGCATCACTCGAAACATGGAAGGAATTATCAAGGCATGTGTTATCTGAGCATTTTTTATTATAGATAGTTGCAATTTAATATCTGTACTAGCCTCTTCATTAAGCATAAACAATTCTCCTCCGGAGGCATGACATACAAATATTTCCCAAATAGATGCGTCAAAACTAAACACTGATTTTTGTAATACGATTGATTTTTCATTAAATCCCCCTTGTTTGCATTGCCATTTAACAAAATTAATTATACCTTTGTTGTTTATTATTACCCCTTTAGGCATACCTGATGTCCCTGATGTATATATAATGTAGATTGCATCATCATCATTTACATTTTCTGATTCCAAGCCAACATACTCTTTTTTTATATCTACAATAAGATAGTCTGCTTTTATGTCTACTGATAATCTATTATTTTCTGTACAAAGAACACATTTCGCCTTTGAATCATCAATCAAAAAATTTTTACGCTCTTCTGGTAAGTCTTGAGATATAGGCAGATATATTGCTCCTACCTTTAAAATCCCATATATGCTTATAATGGTTTCAAATGATTTATCAGCAATTACAGCAACAATATCTCCTTTTTTTATACCATAATCTCTTAACTGTTTTGCAACAAAATTAGCCTTCTCATTTAATTGTCTGTATGTAACACAAGATGTCCCATTATTCAAGGCGATTTTTTCTCCATTTATCTCAACTTGGTTTTCAAACATTTTTATATAGCTATCAGTATATTCAGGATAATCTTCTTTAGCATTTCGAGCAAACTCCATAATTCTACTATCTATATTTCCAAGTTCTAAATCAGAATAAAATTTATCCGGATATATCAATATTTCGCCCAATATATTTTTGAAATACATATTAAAATTTTTAATTGTATTTTCACTAAATATGGCGGCATTGTACTCCCAAACCAATTTATAACTATCTTGTTGCTCAATAGTACTTAAGATTAAGTCAAATTTAGGAATATTTGTGTTGATTTCTTGAATATCACACAAGTTGCCCTCTAAAATCAATTTAGGTATCTCCATATTTTGTTGTGCTAGCACTACATTTATAGAAATATTCCCACTTATTTCTTTCGATACACTCTCAACTATTTTATCAAACGATATGTTTTGGTGTTCATAAGATTCATAACACAGGTTTTTGATTCTATTAATAAGTGTATAAAATGTCTCCTTCTCTTTTACTGTAATTTTTAGAGGCAATGTATTTACAAACATACCTATTAAATCGTAAGTATCCGGATGAATTCTCCCCGCTATTGGGCTACCAATAATAAATTCTTTTTGATTTGTAAAATTCTTTATAAATATAGAGAATGCACTTAGCAATACAACATAATCTGTAGTATCTAATTCTTTAGCTATATGTTTTAATTTAACTAAAATTTCATTATCTAAATAACTTTCAAACAAATCTCCTCTTTTATCATTTTTAGCAGCAACATAATCCGTCTTTAGTGATAATACTGGCACACCACCTTTGAATTCATTTATCCAATAGTCTTCGTCTATATCTGATATAATCTCACTCTGCCATTTACTAAAATCTATATATTGTATTGATAATTCCTCCAGCTCGTCGCCTGCATACAATCTACTAATATCATTAAATAGTATACTAGCTGATACACCATCAAAAATAATATGGTGAATATCTAAAATTAAATAAGATGCTTCTTGGGTTTCTACTACTTTAGCCCTAATCAAAAGTTCATCACGCTCAAAATCAAAAGGCTTTATAAAATCATTAATAATAAATGATAATTTATCTTCTTGACTTTTAATATGATCAATAGAAAAATTATAGTTTTCTAAAACCTGTTGATAATATCCCTCTTCTGTATTATAAAATCTAGTCCTTAAAATTTCATGCCTTTCAATCAATTTGTTAAATGCATTTGAAAGCCTAATAAAATCAAACTTTCCGCAGATTTTTATTACATATGGAATGTTATATGTCAGTCCAGGTTGTGCTAATTCTGTAATATATATTCTTTTTTGAGCACTACTCATTTCACTTGTTTTTTCACAAGTTTTAGGAATAGAGTTCAATGTATATTTAGGATAATTTTCTATTTTCAACGCCAGTTCTTCTACTGTAATATCCACTAACTCTCCGAAAGGTATCTTTATTCCCATTTCTTTTTCTATGGAATATTTCAACATTGCAACTTTTAACGAATTTCCTCCATATGTATCAAAACTATCCGTTATGCCTATACAATCATTTTTTAAAACAGTTTTAAATATAGCAAGTAATTTTTCCTCTACAATTGTACGTGCACCAACAATTTCCATACTACTAAAATCTGGGGTCGGCAATGCATGTCTATCTAATTTCCCATTTTGATTTACAGGTAACTCTTCCAATTGCACAAAAAATTGAGGCACCATATAATATGGAAGGTTTTCTTGCATATGAGATTTAATACTTCCCATATCTATTCTTCTTTTATTACTTTTAATATATGAACAGAGAACTTTGTCCCCATTCACTTCTTTAATAGAGATTGCTGCATTTTGTACATCAGGATGCTCCATTAATACAGAGCGAATTTCTTCAAGCTCCACTCTATACCCGTGCAATTTTATCTGATCATCTTGTCTTCCTATATAGAAAAATTCTCCGTTTGCTTTTCTATAACCCATGTCTCCAGTGCGATATAGAATCTCGTTTTCATTATCGGGATTAGTAATGAATTTTTCTTCCGTTAATTTCTCTTGGTTCAAATATCCTTTAGAAACTCCGCATCCACCAATACAAATTTCACCAATCATTCCATAACCGCATAGCTTACTTTCATTTAATATAAGCATATATGTATTTTTCATGGGAGTTCCTATTGTAATCTCCTTACTATTTTGAGGAACATTATAAAATGACGTAAAAACAGTAGCTTCTGTTGGACCATATGAATTGGTTATTGTTGCCTCTCCCTGAAAAATATTATTAAATCTTGCTGCTATAGTAAACGGTAAAGCTTCTCCTGATGTAAAAATCATTTTTAAAGATTTAGGCTTATATTTTGCAAAGTATGGCAATGCTATTTCCAGTGCTGATGGAACAAATGATGTTAACGTAACTCCATTCTTTTGAATTACTTTCACTATTTCTTCAGGTTCTTTTTCGTATGCCGGTGGCAGTAAAACTAATTGAGCATCACAAATAAACCATAAAAACAATTCCCATATGGAAAAATCAAAAGTATAGGCCATTTTTTGTAATATAACCTCATTCAGTCCACAAAACTTCTCCTTCATATTACAAAGAAGATTTACTAAACTATCATTTTTTATAAGCGTACCTTTTGGCTTTCCGGTCGTACCAGATGTATAGATTCCATACACTATTGATGTACTGTCAAATTTTGATTTCAATTTCTCTGTTTCATTATATATATTTAATAAATCATCACTGATTCTTATACACTTTAATTTTTCATGAAGATATGTACTCTTAGTCTTAGAACCCACTAGCAAAATATCGATTTGCGAATCTTGTATGATATATTCGTTACGTTTTGCCGGATGATTTGGTGCTATTGGTATATATGCTGCCCCACATTTTAAAATTGCGAATATCCCGATTATCATTTCTAGATTTCTCTCGGTACATATTCCTACCAAATCTTTTTCCTTAACTCCATTTTTCTTTAAATACCAACATAGGGAATTGACTTTTTTATTAAGTTCTAAATATGTTATTTCGTTTTCTTCGTATATTACAGCAATTTTTTCTTTATTACGCCCAACACTTTCTTCAAACAACTGCATGATATGTTTTTGAGCATCTATATATTCTTCAGTTTCTATCATTTTTAGTTCTTGAATTTCTTTTTTGCCCAAAAAATGATTCTCACCAACATGATTTTTAGTATCATAGGATTGAAGGATATTCTCAACTCTTGCATGAATTATTTTTATGCCATGTTTATTAAAAATTTCCGTATTATAGTTATAATTCATGATTAACATACCTTCTACAACTTCCATACTAAATATCATATCTGCATATGGACAATTTACTGGTATGTTTTTATCCTCAGTATCTATAACCAATACATCAATTTTTTGATCAGGAAGAACCTTTTCCTCACTAACTTTCATAGTTTCCATACCATTTTCCTTATCGGACAAATAATATGCTTTTCTATAAATATCGTTCCCTTTCATAACATATGTACATACACGATTCGTTTGTAACACTTTTGCTTTATAATAGACCCACAATGATTCCGCAGTATCTTGTAGATTAGTTTGCTTTTTGTAGCAACTAACCATAGATAGAGTTTTTCTTTTATTATTAGTAGTAGTCCTTACATTTCCAAAATATTCAAAACAATTGTCTACCATATATTTTCCTCCATTCGCATACTTATGCGTGCCCATTTTATGCTCTTATTTAAATATATCAAAAGTCCGTATACCTTTTTCAATCAAACCTTTAATATTGCAAACCCTATCCTTGTAAACTGGATACCCAATTAGTAACTTTGTTTCAAATAAGTTTACATATATTTCTCTCGATTTTTTTGCATTTTCAATCCTCTTTATATGTTTTTCCACTTCCTCAAACTTCACGCCTAAAGCACCATGAAAATTTATGCTCATCAATTCAGAAATATATTTATATTTTGATTTATATTCCACATTAATGAATTCCCAAAAATTGATATGGTATTTTTTCTTTACAGACTGCAAAATTGATAATTCTTTTTCTGAGTTTTTACCATTCATTATAAGCACAGGTAAATAATCTAAAAATGGACCTAAGTTATAACTATAATCTTTCCCCATATATCGCCTGTCTTCTTGCATTAATAAAACAGGTATTCTCCCTTCAACATTATGCAAACCATTTGATATGCACACATACTTTGCAATACTAAAAATCACATTCCATATATTAGATTCAATCATTTTGCGTTCATCATTATTTAATTCAACTTGTACAAATTCATATCCCGCCAATTCTTTAAAACAATTTTGAGTTGCATATTCTTCAGCACACTTTATAAACTCTTCAATATCTACACTCTTATTTATCAGAATCTGGGGCCTTTTTTGAACCTCCTTAACATAATCCAAAAAATTTGTTCTAACATCTAGCATTTGCTTTTTTCCCTTAAGTGAATTATTAAGTCGCTCACTGAATAACAAAGTACTTGTTTTATCCCAAACTGCATGTTGTGCAATGATATACGCACTTGTAAGCCTTTCCGTCTTTCTTACAAAAATGATTTGACTCAATCTACCAGCCGCAAATAAAATTTTTTCTTTCCTATTATATAGTTCTTCTAAAAAAACGGTATATTTTCCAAAATCTACATAGCGCATATCAACAATTGGAAACTTCTCATTTCCACAAGAATCATATATACATATTCTATCGCTTTCTTTTTCTGAACTTAATCCACTTCGTAATACACATTCTGAAGAAACCAATTTTTGTACTGCGGATATTAGCTCTTGATCTGTATATATACCAATAATGCTGCATTCTTCAAACACTACACTATTTTTACTCTTTAAAAATAATTTCTGCATTTGTGTAGGTGGATAGGAGCAAATCACTTCTTTCAACTCATCAGCAAAAAATAATTCATTCGTTTCCAGTATCTTCTTATCATAATTTGAGATTGTATTGTGAAACTGTTCAATCCTCATATTATCTCTACATAATGGTTTTATTACACTATCAACAATATAATCTGGACAAAAATTTGAATGCTTCAACACCCCCCTTATTTTCTCCCTTATAATTTCATTTAAATTTTGCACAAAGAGTACGTTTATTTCTCTGTCGTCAACACAAATCTTTTTTACATAACTATCTCTTTTCAAATCTTCCCATATAAGTTGAGGAATAGATACGATTGTTTTTTTATCTATGGCTTTCCGAATCCCAGTTCTAATCTCCATACAATGTAATGTTAATTTCGTCAATGCTTCACCATATCTCCGGCCCAGCTCTTCCATGTCCTCTCGTCTATGTATGCTCTTCTCATATGTAAGCTCAAATGAAAGGCGGCCTCTTTCTTCCAGTCCGTTGATGCTCACCGCCATGCTGTACAGGTTCTTCCCTGATACCTCTTCCCCTTTCGGGTCCTGGCTGATCCGGAATCCTCCTTCCAGCTCTCCCTCTTCAAATCTTCCGAGGTAATTGAACACGATATCCGGTTCTTCTTTTCCCAGGATCCCCTGATACCATCTCAGCATCCCATATCCGATTCCATGGTTTGGAACTCTTCTCAGTTCCTCTTTCACTCCCTTGATGGTCTCTCCTGTTTTTCCTTTAGCTGACAGCACCACCGGATATGTGCTTGTGAACCAGCCTACTGTCCTGTCTACAGCTACCCCTTCCAGGATGTCTTCTCTTCCATGGCCTTCCAGGCTTACTGCTATATCTTTTTTCCCTGTCATCCCACATACGGCTTCCGCCAGGGCGCTCAGGAGCAGATCATTGATTTCCGTATTGTATGCTCTTCCGGCCTTATACAGCAGTTTTTCAGTTACTTCCGGGTCCAGTTCTACCTTGACTGTCCCGATACCAGTCTCCCCTGTCTCCGCTTTTTCCAGTTTTCCACGACAGATCTTCTCTTCTATTTCTCTCCAATAAGATTCCTCTTCTTCTAAACGGGCACTTCGGGCATAGCTTTCCTGCTTACGGCTCCATTCCTGGAATGATGTCGTCTTTGCCGGCAGATGTATCTCCTCCCCGGCTTTTCCCTTCCGGTAGCCGTCCATGATATCCTCCAAAAGGATTCTCCATGATACACCATCCACTACCAGATGATGGATGCACAGCAACAGCCAGTCTTTTTTCTTTCCATGCACCACTGCCGCTCTCAGCAATGGCCCTTTCTCAAGATCAAAGCTTCTCTGCACTTCGCTGCAGATCTCTTGCAGGTCCCTTCCTGACTGTTCACACTCTACATATCCATAAAGTTCCCCGTCTGCGGTTCCCCTTATCATCTGTTTTCCATCCCGATATACACTTCTTAACATATCATGATGAACAACAACTTCATGCAGTGCCCGTTTTATCGCTTCACCATCGATCGCCTCCTCTGTCTCCAACAGGAATGACTGATTGAAATGCCAAGGTTCCGGCAGGTCTTTGCTGAAAAACTCTCGTTGGATCGGTGTCAGCAGTACTTCTCCCTGTACTTCTTTTTGGGTCTCCTCCTCTGCTTCCCCGGCTCCGCTCAGTTCTTCCGCTATCCGGCTCACTGTCTTTTTCTGCATGATATCCCTTACATTTGCCTCATAGCCTTTCTCCCTAAGGCGGGATACGATCCTTATCGCTTTGATGGAATCTCCTCCCAGTTCAAAGAAACTGTCGTCCGCTCCTACATTGGTCCCGCCAAGGATCTCCTCAAATGTCTCTGCTACTGCACACTCTGCTTTTGTCTCTGGTTTCCGGTATGCGGCACTTGACTCCGCTTCTGGTCTTGGCAGCCGTTTCTTATCCAGCTTTCCGTTCTTGGTTACCGGCATCTCATCTAAATAGGTTATATATGGCGGCACCATGTATTCCGGCATCTGCTCTGATAAGATCTGTTTCACTTCTGCTGTGTCCAGTGCTTTCCCTGTCACGAGATATGCACTCAGGTATTTCCCTGTCCCGTCATCCAGTGCCACTACGGCAGCCTCTTTCACACCATCTATCTCCCTCAAACGGCTTTCTATCTCGCCAAGCTCGATACGGAATCCGCGGATTTTTACCTGTTCATCGATTCGGCCCAGATACTCCAGGTTGCCATCCGGCAGCCAACGCACCAGGTCGCCTGTTCGGTATATCCGTTCTCCCGGCACATATGGGTTCTCTATGAATCGTTCCTTTGTCAGTTCTGGTTTGTTCAGGTATCCCTTTGCTACACCGTCCCCTCCGATACATAATTCTCCCGGCATGCCGATCCCGCACAGTTTCTCTCCCCTCATAACATATGCTGTTGTATTCGCTATCGGTTTTCC
>OBWL01001178.1_pt1 | contig 17394 bp, 8 predicted proteins | sample 1538061 | NCBI WGS metagenome assembly OBWL01 (sample SAMEA2580085, study PRJEB22360) | human gut metagenome | biome: human gut; feature: human-associated habitat; material: faeces | place: Denmark | collected 2008/2010
TCTCGTCTCTTCCAGGCTGATATCTGGAATCTGATACTCTCCGTTCTGGCTGTAACTGATCTCTCTCATAGTCTGTTTCCTCCTTATTTTCTTCTCTATCTTCTGTGTTACTTGTTATACTTTCACGAATTAACGTGTTGAATTCATTATAAGCTACTTCTTTTTCTTTTGCAACCGTTTTTAGATCTTTTTCCAGATCATTCAGCACATATCGTCCAATCTGCATCAGGACTGGTCTACTGATCTCGTTGACTGCACTTCCCAGATGTCCTAATATTTTCAGCTGATTGAAGTCCGTAATATGCCGAAAATCCTCTGCATCCAGATATTCCTGTACATCCAGTCCACACCGGTTTAGTAATACATACCAGACACTATTTGTCATCAGTTCCCGAAATTCGACTTCCTGATTCTGTTCGTCCAGTTCTTCCAAAAATGTCCCTGTTACGTCCAGTCTCAGTTCTTCCAATGCATCTGGAAGCCATTCCTGCATACTCTCCTTCGCTGCCTGATGCAGACTTTCAGCAAGTCCTCCTTCTGTATCTTCCAGTGTTAATTGCTCCTGCAGATAATCTGCAACCAGCTGTTCTCCTTCCATTGGAAGATTCCATAACTGAGGATCCTTTCCAAGATTCCTCACTTTATAAGTGTCCTGCACATCAAATACATACCGAAGTTTTGTTTTCGGTCCGGAAGTATTGTCAATCAAGGCAATCCCCTTGGATCCCTTTTTGATCCAGCGGTACATCTTCTGATTCCATATTTCCATGGATGCTACGGCAGTTGCTTCCGGCCGCTGTGCATAAATTAAAAGCTGTTCTGGAAAAGTATACTTATACAGTTTGGATGCAGTGTCAAGAAACCGCATCCATTCCTGCGGACTGGCAGCTACATCTTTTGCCACCTCTTCCGTCAGCTGTTCCATTGCATATAATTTATTTGCCATGTGCTACTCCTTTTCTTCCTCCCATTTTTCTTCTACAACATCAGCAATCCGTTCCATTGCCCTTGTCATAGAAGGAAAATTACTGCTGTTATTTGCTTTTCCAATCTGATCAATAAGAAATTCCGGCATATCTGCTAGTGCTCCGGCAATCATAGCCTTTACCCGGATGTCCTCCAGCATAAGAAGCTCTTTTACACCAAACTCTTCGCCAAATACATCCTGATATCTCCGCAAGTCATCCAAAAGATATTCCGGTTTTAAATCTCTATCCATTTCCTTTCGTTTGTCATCACCATATAAACACCAATCCATATTCTTTTCTCCTCCTACTATATAAAAGTGAGGACTGCTCAACACAGTCCCCTTAAATTATCTTTATTTCTCGTTATAATACTGTGGCAAGGTCTTTCGCCTTATCCTTTGGGATTGTATCTGCCCCTTTTGCCTTGATCTCTGCCTTGGCTTTTTCCAGCTTTCCATGGATTCCACCTTTTGCTTCGGTTTTTGCAGTTACTTTTTCTGCTTCTTTCGCTTTCTCCAGACGTGTTTCCCTGCGTTCCGCATTTTCCATGACTGCTGTCTTTCCATCACAGAACTGAACCTTATCTGAAAGCTGTTCCTGTCTTTCTACCTGCGTCTCATTGACTTCTTTTACCATGGCATTTAATTCTGGTACTTCAAGCATCCCATTATCTGGAAGAATCAGCACCTCATGAATTGAAGATGGAAGAACAAAATAATCGCTGCCAAGACACTCGCCAATCTGCTTACGAATATCTTCCTGCAATAACAGTGAAGCACCATTCATTTTTTGTGTATTTGTCAGACAGAACATTGGATTTTCGATTGCTTCAATATCCAGTTTTTCATGCAGAAGATTTTCCGGCTCTCCACCGAAAATCATAGATTTTACCATTTCATTCATGTCCATCAGAACAACACCACGATTCTGGTCTGCCGCCATTGCGTCTGTCTGAATCTGTTCGGCAGATACTCCCCATTCATTCATCAGCGAAATAGTTACCGGAATACTGCCGATTCCATTTTCATTTTCTTTCAAATTTACTGCATAATAAGCATCGAAATCTCCGTGTTCTGTAACCACTTTATCTGCCAGGCGTTCTTCATTCCATTCTCGGTCACAGATTCTCACCTGCAATTTATCCTTCATTTTCTCATAATCGAAAATATCAGGTACTCCCATGTCAATAAATTCTGCTTTATCCTGTGCCTCAATACGCATATCGGCTACATCACCCACACAGGAATCGGCATCTTTTCCATTTACATATTTCTGATAAAGAGAATCCAGATATACCGTTGGCACTGTTCTCTGGTTCCCTTTTGGAATGGTAATTCCTGTCAGCTTTAACCCATTATTCTTAACTACTTCCTGCAGTTTAATTTCTGCGTCCTTGTACGACTCTGGCAGATACTCCTTTACATTGTCTTTGACATATTCATAAAATTCTTTTCTGTTCATCATACGCTTTTACCCCTTTCTGATCATGTGATGGTTCATTCTTTTTCTGCTGACCATCTGCTCAGCTTTCTTCTGATAAGCCATCATTCTCTTTAAAGTTTTCTCCTGGTTTTTTCGTGCTTCCTGTCTTTTTTCCATTGCTTTCATCATAGTTTTCTGTTCCTTTCTGTGATTTTTTGTATGAAAAAGGGAGCCTCACATAGAAGCTCCCAATCATAACCATTGATTTTGGTTTTCTTATTTGGTTTTCCTTTTTCTGCTGATATAAAGTCCTGCCATACCTCCTGTGGAGATTACCAGAAGCAGGAGCGGCAGCCAGATATTTGTGCTGTCACCTGTTTTCGGTGCATTTGATACCTTTGTCTCTTCATGGGACTGTGGTGTATCCAGTGTTTTCGGTGTTTCTGGAACTTCCGGTTTCTCATTTGTCAGATTAAAGGTAACTTCTACAACCGGTGTACTGTCATCTGCATAGGCAAATGTCACTTCATGCTTGGTCTGATCCAGTGTGTATCCGTCCAGTGTCTTTGTTTCCACCAGATAATACTTGATAGCGGTATCATATTTGCCGTTCTTAAATGTGGCAATCTCATACAGCTTACTTTCTGCATGACCGGCAGCATCTGTCTTTAAGGTTTCCAGAACTTTTCCTTTGCTGTCACGAAGTTCAAATTCTACCCCTTTCAGCGGTTCTCCTGATGATTTATCTGTCTTATTGAGAATCACTTTTCCCTTGGCAGTGTCATCTTTCATAGCTACTTTCTGGATCTCTCCAGTATCCTTTACTTCAAAACTAACATCCGATGTCAGAATATATCCTTTCGGTGCCTGCTCTTCACGTAAGGTATATTTACCGATTGGAAGTTTTTCGATATAGTGTGCTTCCTCTGTGGAAGTCCAGCTCTCTACTACCTGATCATCCTTATCGAGAATCGTCAGTTTCGCACCTGGAATCTCAGTTTCTCCTGTGATATCAGTCTTACTGATCTCTACTTTTGTCACATCATCTTTCATCTCATGCTTCTGAACCTCTGCTGTATTCTCTACTGTGAAAGTAATACTTTCTGCAGTGACATATCCATCTGCCGGTTTTGTCTCTGTCATGGTGTATTTCTTACCAACAACCAGTTCTTTGATCACATGGGATTCTTCCGTAGAAGTCCATTCATCTACTGTATTGCCATCTGAATCCGTTACTTTCAGGTGTGCACCTGGAAGTTCTTTACCTGTTGTCAGGTCTGTTTTGGACAGCTCCACTGTGGTTGGCTGATTTTCAAAAGTAAAGTCGTAGCTTACTTCTGCCTGGTCTTCTCCGGCATATTCAAAGGTAAATTCCTGTACTTCTTCTGTTGTAACAAATCCGTCCGGCGCAAAGATTTCTTTCACATAGTATTTTCCGTCTACCGGAAGATCTGCCGTAAAAATAATCTGTCCTTTTTCATCCGTTACCCGCTGCTCGATCAGACTGTCTTTCTCAAGAAGTACCTCGCCCTTTGCATTTTTGATATCTTCACTGGTATAAAGACCGAAGACACCACCTGCAAGAACACGGTCTGTATCTTTTTCTTTCTTCAGAACCGTAACCTTTACTTTCTGACGGGCATTCTGCCATTTCTCATCATAAGTGATGACTGGTGTGTCCTGATCACGGTAGGAAAGGTCAACATATCTCGGCTCTTTGTCCAGCACATAACCATGGGCTGTTTTCACTTCCTTCACATAGTATTTTCCAGCCGGGAGATCTCCCATCTGTGCAATACCATTGGAATCTGTGGTAATGGTTCCCACTTTTTCATCTGCTTTGAAATAATCTTCACTGACACCATCTGCCGCTTTGATATCTTCCGCAGCAAATACATCGAACGTCACATCTGAAAGGCTTCCGGTTACATACTCAAAGAGATGCTCCACGGTACCTTTTACATGATCCAGAAGTGTTATCTTATCCAGAAATTCTCCATTTTTGTTGATGATCAGAAGTCCTGTTGGAACTTCATCTTTCATCTCTACTTTCTGAATCTCGGCTCTATCTTCCAGCGTGAACTTCACATCCGTTGCTTTCAGATATCCATACGGTGCCATTTCCTCACGAAGAGTGTATTCCTCTCCAACTGTCAGTCGTTTGATCACATGTGGCTGATCTTTTACAGAAGTCCACTGATCCACAACATTTCCTTCTTTATCAAGAACAGTGAGTTTTGCTCCATCCAGTTCCACACCTGTTGTTACATCAGATTTTGTAATTTCTACTGTTGTCGGCTGGTTCTTTTTCACTGTTTTCAGTTTTACTGTCTTCACATCCTGTCCCTGGTAAGAAGCATCCAGATTCAGAACTTCATCAGAGGATACAAATCCCGCTGGTGCTTTTAACTCTTTCACATAATACTGTCCAAGTGGCAGATCCAGCGTACATGTTGCAAGACCATCGTTATCAGAAGTCATTTCCTGTAAGAGTGTGTCTGCTTTCACGATCACTTTTCCATCCGCCTTGATATCCGCTTTGTTATAGATACCAAAGACTGCTCCCGCCACGGTTGCACCATTTTCTGCATCCTGTTTTTCTACCTGGATTGCAACCTTCTGTCGGTCATCGCCAACAGTCACTTCCTGTTCGATCACAGGTGTATCCTGATCTGCATAGACAAATGCGACATCTGATCTGTCATGGTTCAGGACAAATCCTTCCGGTGCAGTCTTTTCTACTACATAGTAAGAACCAAGCGGCAGATTATCAGCAACTGCTTTTCCGTCTTCCCCGGTCGTTACCGTTGTTACCAGTGCATCTTTTGCATAGATCAGCTGTCTGTTTCCGTTTTCATCTTTCTGATAATCCGGTGTATAGATATTTTCAGCTGCATAGACATGAAATGATGCACCCTTCAGGTATCTTTCTTCATAAACAAAATCCTTTTTGAATCCGGTCAGCATTTCACCTTTTTTATAGATCGTCAGCTTTCCTTTTACCGGATGGTTCTCGTAATCTACCGTAATAATGGCATCTCCGCTCTCAGAATCCATCTGGTATGCTGTGTTTGCATCAACTGCAATCTCTACATAGTTCTTGTTGATTGTGTACCCTTCCGGTGCATTGACTTCCTCAATCCGGTAATGTCCGATCTTCAGATTCTTCGGCATGATCAAATATCCCTGACTGTCCGTAAAATAGGACTTATGAGTAGTTGTCACAGGATACGTTGTTACCTGTTCCACATACTTTTTGTTGTCCAGGTCATATACCTTAAATTCTGTTCCTGCAATCAAGACGGATTTCTTTGTTTCATCATCTTTTTTCACGATTTTCAGTTTTGCCTTAAACTCTTCATCCAGAAGTACTCGCCAGATCTGTGGCTCATTTGGATGATGCTCTGTGATATTCACTTCAAAATCATCGACTGGCTTGTAGTTGTGCGGTGTTGTAGTTTCACGCACGATATAGCTTCCAAATGGTAATGGAATACTGCAGGCATATCCTTTTTCATCTGTGAAAATCTCAGTTGCTCCATTTTCGCCACTCACTACAGGTTTGGCAGAATCAAAATCATAACTTCCGTCTGCTTTTTTTGTGAGGGAAGATTTCAGATAAACTGTAAATCCAGCTCCGGATAACAGATCTGCATCTGTCTTTCCATTGTTGGCTGCTTTAATGATCTGGAATGGCTGCTTGATGACCTGCTCACTGGAAGTGCACTCTCTTTTTACTTCTGCTGTCATATCTCCTTCATAACTGCACACAAGATCATGCTCTTCTGTATCTGCCAGGTATCCGGTCGGCGGTGTGATCTCTTTGATATAATATTTGCCAAGATATAAGCCATTTACAGAAGCCTGTCCTTTGTCATCGGTTGTAAGAGAAGCTACCTGTTCTCCTGCTTTATAAATAGTTCCAGTTGCTCCATCCGGATGCACGATATCTTCACGGGCATACAGACCATAAACTGCACCTTTCAGTGTGGCATCTCCCTGTGGTACTGCTTTTCCTGTCTCTTTATCAACTTTGAATAAATTGATCTTTGCTGTCACACGGTCATTGCTGAAGGTATGGGCAAATGATACGGTTGCTTCTTTATCATTGGTATAAGAAAACTTAAACGTATACACATCTTCTGTATTTCTTACATAGCCTTCCGGCGCCTGATCTTCTTTTACAGAATAGGAATATCCAATCGGAAGATCTGCTGTAAATTTTGCAGTTCCGTCTGCGCCAGTAGTTACTTTCTCAATCAGCGTTCCTTTTTTCACAACAACGCTTCCGTCTGCATTTCTGATATCATCGGATGCATACAGAGCAAAAATACCGCCTTTCAGTGGTTTCCTGGTGTCTTTATCCTGTTTTACTACGGAAACATCTGCTTTCTGTCTCTCGTTGTTAAAAGTCACATCTGCAAATACGACTTCTTTATTCTGACCAGCATAAGTTAGAGTCACTGATTTTTCCTCACTGCCGTTATAGAAATTGTCCGGTGCTTTTGTTTCTTTTACCACGTAGGTTCCAAGATGCAGGTTTTTCAGTGTGACAGAACCATTCTCACCTGTTGTCAGGTTTTCTTTTACAAGGTCACCTTTGCTGTACACTTTTGTGCCATAAGCTGTTACGATATCTGCCCCTGCATACACGTTATACACTGCATTTTTCTGTCTGCGGTTTTCATACTGAAATACCGTTCCATTTTCACTGACATCTGCTCCGGTCAGAACCTGTCCTTCTTTGTAAATGGTAAGCTCTGCCAGCTGTTCTTTATTTTCCACGGTTACAGCTGAGGTCTTACTTGCTACCAGTTTTACATTTGTTGCCGTTGCATTTACCACATATCCCTGTGGTGCTATGATCTCTTTCAGATAAACAGTATCCTGTGTCTTGATGATCGTAACAGAAGATTTTCCATTCTTATCTGTTGCCGGCATCTGAGTGATCAGTTTTGTGCAAGACTCATCGCTGTATATACCGAATACTGCACCCGCAAGATTAACATCCGCCGTGTAGTCTTTCTTTACGATTTCAATCGTAGCCTGTTCAATCCAGGACACCTTTAAGCTTACATATTTTTCATCAGCGACACCTTCTCCAAACACAAATGCCAGATCCTGAACACTTGCATTCGTAGTCAATTTATATGCTGAATAATCTTTTGTAATACTTCCCTTCATCTTTGTAGAAAAAGAAGCACTTACATCTTTTGTCTGTGTCAGAGGAGCTGAGAGATAAAACGTGGTTCCTCCTCCAATTGTTACGCTTGCACCTGCCGCACTTACATTTCCAGTAGATACATTATGGAGCTTTACTCCCTTTGGTAAGTCCATTGTAATTTTCTGCTGGGAAGATGCGTTGAACTTGATGTTCTCCGTTCTCTGAACATTTCCATCTACATAAGCTTTTACATTCGGTTTGGAAAATGACATCGCTACATCTGGTATTTCCGGCTTATTCACACAATAATTATAGAGTTCTTTTGCCAAAGCCTCGCCTGTAGCATTTGTTCCATAGAATGCATCACTGCTTCCATTGGCATAAGATGCAGCCATGTGAATAATGATGAATCTTTTTCCTTCTGAAAAATCCGTGTGTTTATTCGCAAAAAAGCTTTCATTTCCTGCGGCATCTGTACCGTAATAACACACTTTTGCTAACGCCTGATTGTCTCCAATCTTTGTGATTGTATAATTTCCAGATCCTGGTCCAGGTTTTGCTGGCTGTACACAATACGCAGTTGCTCTGACGCTTCCGTAGCTGATATAGTACGGCTCTGTCAGATAGGTTCCAAGATTATAATCTGCATATCTGTACAGTGGTCCTTTTTCAATTGTTACCTGCTGTGTACTTCTTGCTGAATAAGCCGAAACTGCTTCAAATGTTGCAATCTCTCCCTCTTCCATAGAATCAAGATCCACGCCTTCTTCTCCTGCCTGTTCCAAAACATCATGAAGTTCTAACCCTGATTCTTCATCATAGGTATCCTGATTCTGTGCCTGCTCTACTAAATCATCAAATTCATCAGCGTCAATATCGGTAATCTCCGATTCTGCTTCTGAATCCTCCGCTTCTTCTGTCTGCTGTTCACTGCCAGCTGTTTCGGATTCAGTCACTGCTTCACTCCCTGCCGCCTCTGTCTGTACTTCTGTTTCTTTCTCACGCACAATCAGTTTTCGGCTGATCTGGTACTTCGGATGCTCCTGATTTACCGGTTCCACATAATAGACCGCTTTGTAAGTGTCCACATGATCTGTCGTAAAATCTTCATTCTTGTCATTCTTTGCTTCCTCAAATGTGACTTTAACCTTGTTATCATCCTTGATTTCCAGTCCCGTGTAGTCTGATTTCACATCAAATACACTGCCTGTTTCAATTTCATAATCTTTGGCAGTCACCACCTCATCTTCATCCAAAAGGTCTTTCACTTCCTCATAAAGTGGAGGTTTTTCCTCTGGCTGAATCTCCGCTGCATATGCCGTCATCGGAGACAACACTGTACTAAGCATTGTCATGCCTGCCAGCAAGCCAGATACTACTTTTCTAAAATTACCTTTTTTCTTCATGCTAAGGTCCTCTCTTTCATATATTTGTATTAAAAACAGACAGTCCTTAGACTGCCTGCAATACACTACTTATCGTTGTGGGAAGATCAGATTGAACTGTACATTTCCCTCGCCGGGATCAACCATTTCCACAGTTGCTTCATACTGTCTCCCTGTTTTTCTGGATACCAGATCCTTATAATGGATTTTTCCTTTAGACAGGAACTTCTTTGCTGCCAGCTTATCCATCTTTTTTCCCTGGCTTGCAAGGAATTTATCATTCTTCCACAAGGTAAAAGCACAATTCCGGTCAGAACAGTAAAAGTTTACTTTTCCTTCTCGGACATCTGCTCCACAGCGGGGACATTTGCCAATGACTTCTCGTTTTGCCTTTCCCTGAAACTGATTTTTCTTCTCTTCTGAAATCCCCTGATACCTGGCAACCAGTTCCTGCATCAGCTCTGTAATCCCATTTAGGAATTCATCTGCTGTCTCTGTATTCTGGGCAATGTGATTCAATGCCATTTCCCACTCTGCGGTCATCTTCGGAGATTTAATCTCATCCGGCAGAACCGTAATCAGTACATTTCCATCATCTGTCGGCACCAGATTTTTCTTTTCCCTTTTCACAAAGCCAGACTGAATCAGTTTTTCAATGATTGCTGCCCTTGTTGCCGGAGTACCAAGTCCTTTCTTTTCCGTATCTTCGGTCAGTTCTTCGTTCCCAGCACGTTCCATCGCAGAAAGCAGGGTATCTTCCGTGTACTGTTTCGGTGGCTGTGTAAAATGCTCCGATACAAGAGAATCACAAGGACCGTAATGCTTGCCATCCCAGATATCCAGCTCCGGCTCTTCTTTTTCACTCTTTACGCCAAAGAACTGTTTCAATTTATTTTCGATCGACTTGAATCCTTCCTGCTTTGTTTTCTTTGCCGTGAGATAAAACGTATGATAATTACAGGTAATCTGGCATTTATGGCTTTCATAAATATAAGGATCTGCGGTTGCTGTCAGTACCCTGGCACTGATCAGATACAAAATCTTGCAGTTTCGTTCTTTCAGTTTACCTATATCTGCCTTTGCTACTTCCACGGTCGGAATAATTGCATGGTGATCAGATACTTTCTTTGAATTTAATACCTTACTCACGTCCGGCTGATATTCCAGCCCTTCGGCGTAGGGCATTTTCCCAAGCAACATCTGAATCAGAGTTTCTGTGCTTTCTCCCATCTCATCTGTCAGATACTGGCTGTCTGTTCTCGGATAAGTAACAAGCTTCTGCTCATACATCTCCTGCACGGCATCCAATGTCTGCTGAGCGGTATAGCCAAACATTCTGTTTGCTTCCCTCTGCAGAGTGGTCAGATCATAGAGTTTTGGAGGGCGAACCGTTTTCTCTTTCACATCATCCTTCTCCACTTCGCACATACGCTCCATACAGTCCGCAGCCACTCTATCTGCATCTTCTTTTTTCTGAAAATGCTCTGTGACCGCATCCATATCGTCAAACTTGATATGAGCCATATAATATTTTTCTTTGGTAAATTCCTTGATCTTCTGATTTCGATCCACGATCATGGCAAGTGTTGGTGTCTGTACTCTTCCAACTTTCAGATTCTGGTTATACAGAACGGAAAAAAGACGGCTCGCATTGATTCCCACCAGCCAGTCTGCCTTTGCCCTGCAAAGTGCTGACTGATAGAGACTGTCATAACACGAACCGTCTTTTAATGACGCAAATCCATCTTTAATTGCCTGTTCTTCCATAGAAGAGATCCAGAGCCGCTTCATCGGCTTTTTGCATCCTGCCTGCTCATACACCAAACGAAAGATTAACTCTCCTTCACGTCCTGCATCAGTAGCACAGATCACTTCATCTACTTTGGAATCTCTCATCAGTTTTTTCAAGATTCCGAACTGCTTCTTTGTGCCCTCCAAAATCTTGTGTCTCCAGCATTCCGGCACAATCGGCAGATCTTCATATCTCCATTTTTTATATTTTTCATCGTATTCTGATGCATCACATAATCCAACCAGATGTCCTACGCACCAGGAAACGAGATAACCGTTTCCTTCCACGTAGCCATCTTTTCTTGTTCTGGCTCCAATCACGGAAGCCAGTGCCATCGCAACCGATGGCTTTTCTGCAATCACTAACTTCATTTACTCCTGCTCCTCTTCTTCATCTTCCAGCACAGCATCATCAAAATCCTCGTCTCTCAGGATTTCTGGTTCTATACTTTCTTCCTGCTCATCTGCATCGTCTACTTCCCGCTTTTCAGATTCTGAATCTTCGGATTCATCTTCATCCTCTTCCATCTCATCCTCGTCATCATATTCATGCTTTGGTTTATAGACTTTGAAGTAATATCCTCCTGCCGCAGCTCCTACTGCAACCAGTGCAATCAGAAGATACGTTCCAAATGGACTTTTATCTTCTGGCATCTGGATTTCATCCTCTACCTTATCTTTCTCAGCTGTCTCAGTTGTTTCCGGCTTTTCTTCTTCAGCCTGTTTCTCTGGTTCTGCATAAACAGTATCTACTTCCGGAAGTGTCACGGAATCAGAAAGTGTGAAGTTCATCAGATCTTTCTCGCTGACTTCTGTAAGGAAATACACATTATCCTGAGATTTTGAATTGTCGATGATCAGATAAAAAATCTTACCACTCTTAGTTGAAATGGTATAAAACTCTTTTGTGCCTTCCGTAGCTGTTTTAGTAACAGAATCTGCTGTCTCGCCTTCTTTATTAAGCTGTTCCTCAATACCTGTCACTGTCCGATCATCCACAGTTCCTTTTGCATCTGTTGGCTCAGAAGCTTGTGCATCCTGCGGAAGCGGAGAAGTCGTTGTTTTTTCAGTTCCCGTTGCATCTGCACTGGTCGTAGTTGCCATTGCACCATTGCTGTCACTGGAGGTTTTCTGTTTCTCTGCCTGCTTCTTTGCCCATTCATAATAAGGATTCTGCAACACATACTTTTCAGAAGTATTTCCGGCACCGTCTGTTACCGTAATCTCAATCTGTTTTGTAGTAAAATCTTTCTGTGTCAGTTGCACTCTCAGCATTCCATCCTTCAGATCTGTATAAGTGGTGCCATTAACTGTTACTGCAGTAATCCCGGATACTGTATCATTCCCCTGAATCGTCAGCACACCATCTGTCAGAGAAGCAGAGAGTGTCGGCTTTTCCGTGTCATAACACTTAATAGAGCGATTCTGCTCATAGACCTTCCCCTCACCATCTGTCACACGCACATACACTGTCTGATTTCCAGTGATCGTGATACTTCCGCTTCCGGTTACATCCTGCCAGCTTCCATCTTTTCCTGCTTTTGCTTCAATCTTTGCTATTGAGAAACCTTCCGGCATATGGCTGGCATCTACCGTAACAGCAATGGTTGTTTCTCCCTGTTTCCAGCCATCCGGTTTCTCAATCGTGATTGCAGGCGTGGTATTCTCAGCTGCATAAGCAGTCTGTGTCTGGAGCAAAGGTGTTGTCAGGCAAAGAAATGTCGTTGCTGCAAGCAGACTCTTTTTTACCCTGCTTTTAGTATTTGTTCTCTTCTTCTGTTTCATTTTTTCCAGATTCATCATCGGCTTTTATTTCCTCCTTCTGTATTTCTACCCTGCCGGGCAACTCATTTTTCATTTTCTTTTTAAAAGCTTCCAATTCCGGAATACTCATATCCATTGCACGGATAATTCTTACAATTTCCAGATTTTCTGCTTCTGTTTTTGCAATCTCCGCAGCCTTGAACCGCTTTAAATCTGCTTCATATCTGGCTTTAGATGCTTCCATTTTTTCCTTGGCTTTCTCATAATCTGCCGTTGCTTTTTCAAGACTTTTCATCTCTTCTCCTTTCCGGGCGGCTGTTATACCGCCCTTTTCCTTACCATCGCCCGAATCCATAGAAATGGCTCTGCCAGTATGGAGAGTTGATGGACGTGTACTGAACCGGATGCCCACAATGGATCATCTGACCATTGCCCACATAGATTCCAATATGCGTTACTGGTTCTCCTGCATCGTAGGTTCCGGTAAAGAAGATCAGATCTCCTGGCTGTGCTTCTGACTGGGATACTGGCGTACAAATGTTGTACAGTCCCTGTGCAGTCAGCCTTCCCGTATTTCTTACCCCGGAATGAACCAGACAGTAGCTGACAAATCCGGAACAATCGAATCCACTTGGGGAATATCCGCCCCACACATACGGTGTTCCAAGATATTTTGCAGCCTCTTCCAGTAAACGTTGCGCTGCTTCACTGGTATATTCATTACCACCAAAGCCTGTCCCTTCTCCTGTTTCCAGATAAAAGATCGGGTTTAACCGCTCTCCATTTTTCAAAAGTTCAATGTGAAGATGGCTTCCTGTAGAATTTCCGGTATTTCCTACAAGACCGATCTCATCACCTTTCGTGACGGATGCACCTGCAGATACACTCCGGCTGCTTAAATGTGCATACCGCAGTTCATAGCCTTTACTGTCCTTGATTACAACATAATTGCCATAGCTGTCGTTATAAGCAGAAGTTGTAACCGTTCCGGTCAGCCCTGCCATTACTTTTGTCCCTTCCGGTGCTCCGATATCCATACCATTGTGTAACTGATTTGCTCCTGATATTGGATGAATCCGATATCCATAATAGCTGGTCACACTGGAATACCAGTTAAAATCAACCGGTGTTGCAAACATCTGCAGGTTGCCTTTGGTATCGTTGTAGGCACTGAACAGTTCTTTCTGGAAAAATCCCAACCTGTCCTGACAGATTGACATCAGGTTTCCACTGGTCAATGTTACATTCAGCGTGTCCACATCTCTGATTCTGGTCACTTCGACTTCATTGCTTCCGTTATCATCTGCAAGATAACATTCCCAGGTCTGATGTCCATGTGCAGATGCTGCCGCATGACTGTCATAATAGACATCAAATTGTACACCGTATCTTGCGAAAGCTCCGGTATCTTCTACGGTATATTCGACACCATTCATAACTACCTTTGTTCCCATTGGAACAAACGGATTGGAAGCATCTACCGCTAAGGTATGATTGGCAGTTGGATATGCTCCACTGGCAGTCGGTCCTCCGCTCCAAATACCACAACAGATTGGACAGTTACAATATCCACTGGTCACAACCTGTCCCAAAGATTCTCCAACTCTTACTGTTGCTGTCTCCGTTACAGTCTCATTGACTGCTTCAGTAGTTAAATGATATTGCTCTGCAAACAAGGCGTCCAGCTCCGGCTTGACCTGTTCAAAAGTAAATTCTTCATACTTTGCAGACAGATAACTAATCAGGATAAACGGATCATGCTCAATAGGTCCGATGTTATATCGGTATTCCTCATGTCCCGGTTCTTCAGATTCCATGTTGTTGATCCGCTCCTGCAGATTAGCTTCCAGCTGTGTATAATACAGTTCCGCTTCCCGGATTGCCTGATCCGATGACAGATAACTGGTTCCTGTGTAAGTGATCACATTTTGTAAAAACACTGCAGAGCATGACGTGACATTCGTTATGATCAGAAACATCAATCCGATCAGAACTGCTACACTGATATACACCTTCCGGTTTTCTTTAAAAAAGTTGGTGACTTTGCCGCCAATCTTCTTGATATAATCAATCGTACCTTTTGTAGCTGTTCCTACTGTCTGTTCACTTCGCTTCGCTTTGGCATAATCCCGTTTGATCTGTTGCTTCTGAATCTGTTTTTTCAGTTTCTTCTGTTCCTGACGGGCTGCCGCCTGTGTCTGTTTCTCTTCCTGTCTTTCAAGTCTGCTTCTTTTTCTGAATGCCCTCTGTTTCCTGCGTCTGGCACTTCTCTGTTCCAGCCGGTAAACACCTTCGCCGCTTTCTTCTAACTTATGGGCACCTTCTACCGCCGCATTATCGTCTTCATTTTTGCTGATCTCACGGTGCAATGCTGCGGAAGCTGCACTTCCTGCTTTCTTGACAACAGAAGTTTTTTCTGTTTTCACAGATTCCCCTTCGCCAAACTTCAAGCGGGATTTCTTCTTTCCAGGAGCTTCTCCATCATTTGCCTGATAGACCTGTGCCTTCTTGGAATGCTGCTTTGCTTCCTTCTTCTTTTTTGCTTCCTCATAAGAAAACTTTTTGGCTTTTTCCTTCTGTTTCTGATGTCGGAAATTGACTCCATCTGTATCCATCTGGTTCAATTTCTCCATATCTTTATCATTTTTCACAGAAGCACCAGTTTCCTCATAAGCAAACTTCAAACGCTGTTTTTGTTTTGGCTTTTTGCTACCACCGGTCTGATTTCTCCGGCTGTCTCCTCTGTTTTCTGATAGATCCGCACGTTTTTCTTTCAGTCTCCCTGACTGTCCGGCTTCGGATTTTTCTGCAAGTCTGGATTCTTTTCCGACTTCAGCACGGATTCTTTTTCTATTTTGCTGTTTACTACTCTGTCCAAAATCCTCACTTTGCTTCTCTGTCCGTATCAGTTCCGGTGCATCTCTGGATTTTTGCACAGAGGGACGAATATTTTTCCCACTCCGTTCAGACTGGCGGGAAGACTTATCCACAAGGCTTACTTCTTTTTCCCCCTGTTTTCCTCCCATCTGCACATCACTGGCACGGTTACTGACACGAACAGAAGATTTATCCGTCAGGTTTTCTTCCACCAGACCATCCTTGGTCATTTTCTGGACTTTCTTATCCCTGACTTTCATTCTCTGTTCTGCCACTGATTACTCCTCCTTCTTCGGATACCCTTTCCCTGCCTGTAATAAACAGAGAATAGCGATGCCAAATACAGCACCGCCACAAAATGTCAATCCATATGAAATTACCTGTAACATTGTTTTACTCCTCCTGTATTACCCTGCTTCGGCTGTTTCCTCCGGGCGGGTTGTCATAATCTTATAAAGGGAATTCTTCGGGAATCTGTCTACAAACGGAATAATCACATTTCCATAGAACAGAAGTCCTTCACCCTCATTACTGTTGGTTACATAAGACAGCTGGGTTGGTGAAATGTTCAACTGTTTAGCCAGAATCTGCCTGTCACCGGATGCCTGGTTGAGCATATAGATAAAATCAGAGTTTTCAAAAATATTCTCGATTTCCCTGGAAGCTAAAAGATCCTTAATGTTCTGGGTAATTCCTGTCGGAATACCGCCCCATTTACGGAATCGCTTCCAGATTTCCACGCTGTAGGCTGCTGTCTGTTCTTCTTTTAAGAGAAGATGGAATTCATCCACATAGTAACGGGTGGATTTATGAGCGGAACGGTTGATCGTCACTCGGTTCCATACCTGGTCCTGCACAATCAGCATCCCGATCTTCTTCAGCTGTTTTCCAAGCTCCTTGATATCAAAACATACGATACGGTTGTTGATGTCCACATTTGTGCGATGATTAAATACATTTAGGGAACCTGTAACGTAAATCTCCAATGAAGTTGCCAGACGCTGTGCTTCCGGCTCTTCCTGTTTCCGCAACAGATTATATAAATCCTCCAGTATCGGCATCTTCTCTGGCACCGGATCAGCGAGATATTCCTGATAGACCAGCCGCACACAACGGTCAATGATCGTCTTTTCTACCGGTTCCAGTCCATTCTTTCCACCGACAATCAGTTCACACAGGGACAGAATAAAATCTGCCTTTAAGGACAGCGGATTATCTTCCTCTGAATAATTCAGGTTCAGATCCATCGGATTGATATACTGGTCTGATACCGGTGAAATCCGGATGACCTGTCCGTGCAGTGCCTGCACCAGTGGATAATACTCGGCTTCTGGATCACAAATAATAATATCGTCCTCCGTAATCAGGAAACAGTTCGTAATTTCTCTTTTTGCTGAGAAGGATTTACCGGAACCAGGTGTACCAAGAATCAGTCCATTCGGGTTCTTCAGACGCTTCCGGTCAACCATAATCATGTTGTTGGATAATGCATTCAATCCATAATAAAGAGCTTCCCCTTCCTGGAACAGTTCCTGTGTCGTAAATGGCACAAAGATCGCTGTTGCCGATGTGGTAAGCCCTCTCTGAATCTCAATTCGATTGACTCCCAGTGGAATACAGGACATCAATGCTGCTTCCTGCTGATAGTCCAGCTGTTTTAAGGAACAGTTGTATTTTTGTGCGATACCCTGTACCTGGAAGATATTGTTATCCAGCTTCTGACGCTTCTTTGCGGTATTCATCACCAACACTGTCACAAGAAACATACGCTCATTTCTGGACTGTAAATCTTCCAGCAGATTCTTTGCTTCTTCCCCGTAGGTCACAAGATCCGATGGAAGCACATCCATGTCATACCCGGAACGTACCGCCCGCTTCTGCTCTTCAATCTTCATCTTATCCAAATCTGAAATCTTGCTCTTGATCATCTTGATCGCAGAACTCTGGTCAATGGACTGGATATGAATATTGACATTGATGCTGTCATCCACATCCAGGAAATCTGCAAGCATCCGGTCTGTAA
>OBWL01001195.1_pt1 | contig 17169 bp, 12 predicted proteins | sample 1538061 | NCBI WGS metagenome assembly OBWL01 (sample SAMEA2580085, study PRJEB22360) | human gut metagenome | biome: human gut; feature: human-associated habitat; material: faeces | place: Denmark | collected 2008/2010
TTCAACATCTCAACGAAGAACAAAACCGAAAGTGCGCAGGAATTCGGACGTTATCGCAATGGTATCGACTAGTATGGAAGCACCGATCGGGGCACTGCAAACATGGCCAAGATCGGTGGGGTGGTCTCATTCCCATCCCCTGGCAAAGCGTCGGGCCGGTGTCTTCGGACACCGGCCTCTTGCATTCCGTGGTCGTACAGACAATAAAAAGTTTGACTCACGGTAAAACATGCGCTTAAGCGTTGCGTGGAGATGGCCACGTGACGCTTACTTTTATAGACATCCCGAAAACGTCCGTTTATGAAACGGATTCTTTTAACCTGAGAAATTTCGATTCACTGACGAAAAAACATGTTCCATAACCCATTTCATAATCAATGTTCCGTAAGACTAGCCAACCCACTGAGTAATTGGCACCATTGATGACAGAAAAGTTAAAACTAGTTGTCAGATTCAACTGTTCTGCGAGGCAATTGCAAAATGGGCGTCTCATCTACATGAGACATTTTTAGAACCAAATGCATCATCAATTTGGCACCAAATGCCATACCTGCGCACACCCATGCCCATAGTGGCCCATCATTGGCTCCTAAGCCAGTAAAGAAAGTGCCCGCTGGAATTGCGGCCGGTTCAATCACTTTTAATGCAAGGATAAATCTGCTGCTGTGGTATTCCACCGAAGCATTTCGCCGAATTCTCTCCATCAATTCCACTGCTTCGTCAAGCTCGTTCTTATATGTTTCCTCGACTTTTTTGTCATTCGGAGGAAAAAGTTCATGGATTCTTTGGAGTTGAAGGAATAAGCGATCCGCGCTATTAACTTGACCCTCAAAAGAGGGAGCAGTGGCCCAATCTTTTAGCTGCTCTAATGCCAAGACCGCCGCTGCTTGGGCAACTTCTTCTTCCCAATTGTTTCCATCAATTTTCTGTTTCTTGACCTCTCTTCCAGGAAGAGAAGTGTTACCAAGCCACTTCGTACCGCAATTGGCAATGACCTCATCCGTTGATACATCTGGTCCTGTTGCCACAGCAAATCCAAGGAAATGGACATAGAGGTGCGTCGACTGTTTCTCAAAACAGCATGATGAGTTCCTATCCTCGGTCAATTTCCATTTGCATTTTAATAGATGCTTCTTTGCTTCTTCGAGTGGATTGTTGTAGCTGCGAGGCCAAGCGCCAAGATTGAAGAAAAACGTTTGATTCCGATTAACATCAGCGTTATCAATCGTTGAGTCCATCCCATCGCCTTTCTTTTGAACTTTTGCTAGAAACAATAATAATGGGAGGGGGGTTACTATTTCGCGTAATTTCGGGAATAACTCTCAGATTTTTTGAGAATAACTGTTTTATCGGGAAGTTGTATGGAAAAAGGCGAAGAAGTTAGAGGGGAATAAGCTGGCAAAATTGACGAGGTTCCCGGAACGAAGCCATTGCTTACCGGAGATATGACTCTGTCTTTGGGGGAAGCTATCTCGGGTCATCCTTTGTTCAAACCAAGCCATTCTATACAGCACATCAACTAAGTTTCAAGCATTTGGCCGTGAATAGAACAATATGAGTAGATATATCAGACTATTACCATACGGAGACCGCATCCCAGGCAATACGTGATGCTATGGCGTGTGCTCCGCGATATTTTTACAACAGGCACACGCCATACTGATATTTATTTGAAAAATTCAAGCGTTTTGCCGTTTTGGCAGGATAACTATGTCGGTGACGATGACGATGTAGTAGTTCTGTCCAGACATGTCATGCCATTCGCAGGGACGTCCGATGAATTCGACCGTTTCGCCGCCCTTCAACGAGTCCAATTCCTTGCGGATCCGACCGGTCGACGGCATGAGGGAGACGAAACGCGCCTCGTCGCCCTCGAACCAGCAGGCGCGGACGGTTTTGATGCGTCTGCCCCCGGTGAGGTTGAGCGTGGAACGTGGGCAGACGGGCGGGATCTTCACCCTGCCGATCTGCGGGCACACTCCGATGCCGCCGTTCCGTGGCAGTAGCGCTTTCCAAGAGCGGTTGTTCGTGGTGGCCATGTTCTTCTACTCCTTATCTTCCTTGAGGGTTCCCTGCGGTCGGCCGAACACTTTCTCCCGGTTCGTCGGACCGAGGTTGGTCGCGCAGCCGCTCATCGCCGTGGTCAGATTCTGCTGGGCTTTGGTCAAAGCGTCGTAATCATCCGACTTGGAGTCCACGAGTCGTTTCGCGGTCTCGTACGCGGCTTTGAGATCGCCGCAGCCTTGCGTGCCGGAAAGATCGTCCCGTTCGATGGTGGCGACCTCGCGCGCGGTGTTGTCCAATCCGGACGAGAGGTCGTCTCGTCTCGCCTCGATGCCGGCCTGCATGGCTTGCGGATACCATTCGCGTGCGAGGCTGCGGATCGTGTCGATGTCCTTCTGCTGGCCGATCGCGTCGTACAGGTCCGTCGCTTCGGCGAGGTCCTGCCGGTTGTGCCGGTACAGCAGGTTGCCGAGCGTGTCGACGTTCGAGTTCTCCGGCGCGTTCAACAGGTCGCGCACGTCGTCGGCGATCTGTTCCGCGTCGCCGGTGAACATGGATTGTGCCTGCTGTTGCAGGGTGCCGGACGGTTTCGTCGTCTTCTTTTTCTTGTTCTGTTTGTGGGATCGTGTCTGCGCGGATTGGCTGGATTGCGGCGTGGACGTCGTGGACGTCTGCTGTTTCCATGGGTTGGCGGCCAGGACCATGACGGTGATGGCGATGATGGCGATCGCGCACCAGACGGCCGCCTGCTTCTTCGATTCGGGCGTGGACGCCTGACGATGTTTGTTCTTTCCCATTGTTGTGCTCCTTTCCCGTTTGTCAGAGGCTTGAGTCGTTGTTCGGCAGACTGTTGTCGTTGGTTTCCGGTGGCACGTACCATCCGCCGGAGTTGCCGTTGGATGTTCCGCCATTGTTGTTGTTCGTGGTTCCTCCGCCGTTGCCTTGCGGCACGCTGGTGGAGCCTGAGCCGGAAGAGCGGCGGTACTGCGGCGTCGGCGCGTGCGTCGTCTGCTGTTGCTGTTGCGGGGCTTGCTGTTGGGCTTGCGCCTGCGCTTCGGCCTGCCGTTTGGCTTCCTCGTCGGCTTTGGCTTTCGCGTCCAACGCCTGGGAGAGGTTCCCGCGCGCCTTGTCGAGCTTGGATGCCATGTCGTTCCACGTGTCGACGGTGGTTTTCGCGTCGAGCTTGCGGGCCTGGCCGATCAGCTTGTCCAATGTGGTCTTCGCGGCGCGGGTCGCATCATCCGATGGTTTCGCGTCCGTCGACGCTTTCACGGCCTTGTCCAACGCGTCCCGGCATTTCCTCCTCGCGTCCGTCAACGGCTTGGCTTTGACGAGCCGGTCGACCTTGCCGGCCAGTGTGCGGGTTCGTTTCGTGGCCTTGTCGGCCTTGGTGAAGAGCCGTTCGGACTCGCTGATGGACAGGCCGGCGCGTTTGGATCGGATGAGTTTGCCGTTCGATGCGACGAGGTCACGCAGCGAGTCCACGTCCTTATCGTCCACGCCGGCCTTGTCTGCATTGCCGACCGTGGTTTTCGCTTTGCCGTTGCATGCGGCCAGTTGGCTCATGGACGCTTGCACGCGCTCATAGGCGTTTTTCTCCTTGACGGCCGTCGAGTGGGAGCCCGCCAGGGCGAGGATGATGAGCAGCATGATGGCGGCGCCCGCGATGATCAGACCGCGTTTGACCCAGGTCATGGCCTTCGAGTCGCCGGAGGGCGAGTCGGGGTCGGCCACGTCCTCCAACGCCTCTTCCGGAAGGATGGTCGTTTCGGATTCGGGTTCCGGTCCGATCACGGTGGTTTCGGCCGGACTCCCATCCGGCGTTTCCGGGTCGGGCGGGTCGATCACGGTGGTCGGAGCCTCCGGCCCGGCCGGTGGGATGGACTCATCCGTTTGGGTCATGTCGGGCACGATGAGCATGGGCTGTTCGGGCTCGTGTCCGGGTTTGGCCGGCGGTGGCGGGGGAGTGGGCTGTTCGAGCTGATCGTGTCCTGTTGGAATGTTCTTCCGGCCGCGGCGTTTGCGTGGCTTGCGTTCCTGCCTGGCGGGCTTGTCGTCCTCCTGCGTGTCTTCCTGCAGGGAGTCGATCCATTCGAGATCGTCACGCAGCGAGTCCGACGGCGTCAACTGGTCGAACAGGCTGGGCTGTTCGCTGCTCATCGTCCGTCCTTTCCACGTTCGAACACGTCGTCGAGCTGGTCGAGCATACGGTCGCAATGGTCGAACACGTTGGCTGGATCACCGTCCACGAGCCGGTTCAACCGTTCGGTCAGATCGTCCTGCATGTCGATGGAGCATGGCTGGTAGGCGTCGTCGAACTGGCTGCTTCCGTATGCGCGGAGGATGCTCCGTCCCTGGTCGATCAGATCGGCGAGGGCGCGGCGGTCTTCGTCCGTCATGGGCATGGAGCGTTCCTGGTCGCGCGTGAGTCTGACGGCGGCCGTGACAGCACGGTCGAGCCGGGCCCGGCGCGAGGGATTGCCGGTCACGGCTCGACCGTTCACGGGTCGTGTAGTCCAGGAGGGCGCGACGGATCCGTTCCTCGTCATTCCTCGCGGCGGCCAGATGCTCCGGCTTGTGGTCCATGGCATAGTTGCCGCGCAGGCCTTCCAATCCGGCGCGCCACTTGTCGACCTGGTCGGACAATGCCTTGTCGTCCCGATCATCCTCGTCATCGACGCGGGTGGGTGTCATCAGATCGCATACCGCGTCCAATCCCTCGGACGCGTTCGTGAACCGCCAGGATGGTCCGAAGCCGGGCTCTCCGGCCCAACCACCGTCGCGTTCGAACCAATGCCTGTACTCGTCGCATCGCGCCTGTTCGCGTTTGCGGTCGTCCGCCGTGGACAGGTGGTGCTTGTGGTCCGCGTTGGACGTGTCGGCCGAGGACAGGTATCCCTTGACGCGTTCCAACGACGAGTGGATCAATGATTGCAATGTCGGCGCGTACAGGCCGCCGTTCGGGCTCGCGACGATCATGTCCATGTAGCATTTGAGCGAGTAGACCTCCTGGACCACGTCGTCGTGGCGGATCCAACAGGATGGCAGGGTGCGCGCCCAATCCGTGTAATGTGTGGTGAGGAACCGGCCCATGCGTATGGTGTGCAGCATCATCAGATCGATGTCCATGCGCGTGGGGGAGCCGGTCAGGTCCAACGGGCGTGCCTCGACCATGGTGGCGAGGGAGTTCTGCGGGAGTTTGGCCCACAGGCCGGGACCATGCTCCGGCTCGTTGAGCGGGGCCATGGTGATCTGCGTGAGCAGCTGGTCCAGGTTGCGCGCCATGGAGGACGGCAGGTCCTTGCCGGTCAGCTCCTTGTATTTGCCGTTCACGGCGGCGGTCAACTGTTCGTACGCGTGCTCGCATTGCTCCCTGACGGACAGTTCTCCACGCTGCCTGTTCACCATGTCGTCGAACATGGTCCTGACTTCCTCCTGGAAGTCGCGTTCCATGTCGTCGGTCCAGAACGACGGCCGTTCCAAACCGTCCGTCACGCCACCCGGGGTGGACGGCCCATACTCCGGCTCGTCCCGTCCCGTGGAGTCGTCCATGATCGCATCCGGTTCCCCGGGCTTGTCGGCCTCGTCCGGCGTGGTGGATTCCGTCGGCGTGGACGCGGGGGAGACCATCTCGTCGAAGAACTTGTCCACAGCGTCGTCGCTCATGCGGTCGCTCCTTCCGTCTCATGCCATGCCTGGCCCGCGGAGGGACGCAGGTCCTCCAATCCCTCGCGCCACCAGTCGCGGTCGTGGAACATGATCATGTGCACCAGGGCGGGCGCCTGGCCCAATGGTTCCACGAGCGCGTATCCGACGGGCAGGAGGCTCAGTTCCTGCTGGGTGACGGATTCCTCACGTTCGTGGCGAGTGGTCAATCCGCCCAACGGCCCCTGGCCCGGATTCCAGCTTGATTCGCGGCGTGTGCGGTGGTGCGTACCGATCTGGCTGATCCACCATTTCAACGTCTCGTCGTCGGACACGCCCTTGAGCATGATCCGATGGCAGTTCTCCCACACGGTCTGCTCCACGGCCTTGCCGTACCCGTCCTTCTCGTCGGCCATCTGCTGACGGGACTGTTCCACGATGATCAGCTGGTAGCCGTTGCCGCCGCCCTGGGTGATGGCGTTGCGCAGGCCGGGCCATTTCTCGATGTTCGACAGTTCGTCCAACACGAATCGGGCGGGAGGTTCGATCTTGCCGCGCGAGCCGGACGCCTTGTCGAACGCGAGGTCCTGGCATGCCTCCTGGAACGTGTCGAGCAGGAGGCTCACGAAGATGCCCGCGTTGCCGGCGACGCCGCCGTCACGGCGTGGCTTGGACAGCACGTACACGGTGTCGCCGCGCAGCACCATGCGTTTCGGGTCGATCAGTCGCGGGTCGGAGGGACTCAGGTTCATGCGGGCTCGCACGTTCGGGTCGGCGAGGATGCTGAACGCGTTCTTCACGCCGAACCATTCGCTGCCTTTCTGACGGGGATCGACGTGGGGCAGGGCGTTCAACGTCGCGGCCCAACGGTCCATCTCGCGTTCCGGCGTGTACTTGCGGATCAGGTCGGCGGCCTCCTGCGCGGCCTCCGGCGACAGGCTCCAACGGTAGCAGTCGTTGATGGTACGGTCCGCGATGGCCGCCGCGTACAGCATGGCCTGCACGTACATGGTGGCGCTCACGCCCCACTCCTGGTTGTTGGAGCCGCTTCCCATGCCGCCGATCGCGACCATGGTCTGCGCGCGGCGCATCGCGACGGCCGGATCGTCGCAACCCTGCAATGGCGTCCAACGCATGTTGTGCCGCGTGTCCGGATCGTTCTCCGCGACGCCTTCGGGATCGAAGATGTGCGTGGTTCCCGGCCCGCGATTGCCGAACGATGCGCCGCGGACGCGGTCCTTCACGCCGCATTCGCGCAGGTAGCGGGTCGCTTTGATGATGTCGCCTCGCGTGGAGGTCGCGAGCACGAAGCCCGGAGCCTCGACCACGGCGGGGATGACGACGCTCACGGTCTTTCCGGAACGGGTCGGGCCCAGAACGTAGATGTGTCGTTCCGAGCCGAGCCACACCTCCATGTTCCATGATTTGCCCACATACCAGGCGGCATGCCATGCGCGCGGGTGGACGGCGCCCGGCTTCCGGTCGCGGAAATCCGCCAGCATGCGCGGCAGTACGGACGGGACCACGTCACGGTTGATGGCCCGCGGCCCGTAGCCGGCGGCGATCTGACGCCAGGATGCGATGCCCGGTCGGGTGGAGATCCAGTCGGCGGCGCGTTCCTCGGAATCACGGTACGCGTCCCAGAAGATCCACAGGACCATGACGAGCAGGAACGCGATGGCGAATACGGGCAGGGTGAGCAGCGTCCAGGCGAGCATGCTGCCCCTGGCGGCGAGGAACATGACCATCGACATGATTAACGAGAGCACGCATACGAGCGCGCCCGCACGGACCACGAGATGGCTTTCCTCGTCGCTCAACCGTTCCAGCAGGTTCGTGTGGCGGGCGAGCCATTCGCCCGTCTTGGACGATTCGAATTTCCGCCACACGCCCATGACCTGGCTGCGGTTGTCCGCGTTGAGTTCCTCACGGTCGTAGCCGCGGCGTGCCGTGATCCGGTGTTCCGACATTCGTTTCTCCTTTCGATTGGATTGTTCAGGAGGCCTTGCGCAGGCTCGACGTGTCGAACACGTCCGCCCACATGGGTCCGGCGATGGGAAGGATCATGCGTGGATGCTCGTGTCCGATGCGCCAGATGCCGTAGCCTTGGGCCAGGCGTGGGATCTGGTCGAGTTCGTCCTCGCTCAGATCGGGGATGAGACGGTTCAGCAGGGGGATGTTCTCGCCACCCTGGCGGTAGATGATCTTCGTCTCCATCAGATTCATCAGCTGTTCGACCTTGCCGCGCAGGCCGGAACCGGCGGTGAACACCTGGGTCATGTCGGCAACGCCATGCACGATCAGCCAGGTCGCGCAACCCCAATGGCCCGCGGACCGTTGGCGCGTCTGCAACGAGTCGACCAATTGCGGGTTCGACAGCAGATCCCACGCCTCCTCGCACACGATGATGCGACGCAGTCCGTCACGCGCCTGCAACAGCCGGTCGATCCACGAGCTGACCGCCGCCGTGTACACGCGTTTCAACGTGGGATCCTGGAACACGGGGCCGGACGTGTCGAACACGATGATCGGCGCGGTCGGATCCAACGTGATGGTCGACTCCTTGTCGAACATGCCGCTCATCGTGCCGCCCTCGACCATGGGGGAGAACACGCGTGCGGCCTCGCTGGCCTTCTCACGCGCGAGATCACGGTAATGTTCGAAACCGTGGATGTTCCTGTACACGCCATCGACCCAATCCCAGTCGGACAGGCGGGCCACGGCCTTCTCCAACGTCATCGGGCCGGTGTCGTACGAGGCGATGAGCTGGTCGATCAGGGACAGCATGTCCTTGTCCAACGGGAATGGACGGTCCGGTTCCCTCACCGCCTCCGCCAACGCCATCATGGCGCTTTTCCTGCCGGCCAGGACCTCCTGGCGCAACGCCCTACGATCCTCGTCCGACGTGACGTGGGACATGTCGGGCATGGCGAACGGGTTCAGATAGTTGCCTTTGCCGGGGGAGACGACCTGCCCGCCGGGAATGGCCCGCGCGATGGCCTTCCATTCGCCCTGCCGGTCGGATTGGACGATGATGTTGCGTCCGAACCCGATCTCGCGCACGGCGATCGTCTTCGCGCAATAGCTTTTGCCCTGGCCGCGCAGGCCGCTGAAGAACAGGTCGGGACTGGTGGTCATGTGCGCGTCGTACGTACCCCAGCAGTCGAATTGGAACAGTTCGCGGGAAAGCGCGTCGATGCCGATCGGCGGACCCGGGATCAGCTGCGCGCCGGAACCGGCCACGAAAGTGGTGAGCACTCCCGCCCGTCCCGTGCTGGTCTGATGCCATGGGATCAGGGGACGTTCGTTGAAATCGCGGGTGATCATGTCCAACGGGCTCGCGGAACCCAACGGGAGCATGCCTTCCTCGTCACGCTGCCGCGCCTTGTACAGGCTCTTCGTCTGGCTGACCTGCTTCGACACCATCGAATACGACCCCCCCCCCGCCGCGGGGGGGGGGGGGGGGGGGGGAGCCGATTCGACCGCGCCGCGGTCGGAACGCGAATACCGGTGTTCCGGCACACGCACCGACCGGCCGGCGCCGTCACGCACGCGCATGAGCCAGTCGAGTTCGGGAATGGACAGTCTGGTCGGCGCGGGAACGAAACCCACCACGCCGACGCCACGCCGCGCGGGACGGCCGAGCCTGTGCCCATCGTCCTCCAACATCGGCACGAACGGATCGGCCCCATCGCCGTCCGGTTCCATGCCATCTGCTTCCGAACCGTCGTATTCGTCTTCATCGTCGACGGACATTCCCACCTCTTTTGAAAAGACGGAAGATGGGCGGGAGGAATCCCGTGGATACGGAACCATCCCACCCATCATGGATGTGAGCCGGTCCGACGTCACACGTTGTATCCGGCATGGGCCATCAGCATGCCCGCCACGACCATCAGCACGAAGCAGACGACGGCGAGCACGATGAACAGGACGGCCTTGCCTTGACGGGTCTTACGGCTCATGGCAAGAACCTTTTCCTTGGTCTTGCGGCCAACGAAGGTGCTTTTCTGTTTGACGGCCATGTACACGAACGCCTCATACAGGCATGAGGCGGCGACGACCATCAGGACCAGGATGCAAAGGGTTGCAGCCATATGGATTCCTCCCTAGTTAGGACATGTCCCGGAATCGGCCGGCCATGCGACCGTACGGTTCCGCACAATCCACATGACGTGCGTTCGATATCAGACAGGGGGATTGAAGTGATTATGGCGCCGCCGGTGGGCGAGCACGGACAAGGCCATCGCCGCTACCATGGCGAGACCTCCGATGGCCAATGGCAGGTGGCTGGCGTGGCCTCCCGTGTCGGGCATGGTGGTCGGGTTCGACACGTATTCGAGGACGACAAGACGGTTCCTCAACCCCGTCGAGGTCTCGGTGCCGGAAAGAGCGTCGCTGCCTGCCGCAAGCCCCGCGTACCGGTATCCTCCGATCTCCGGTGGCCGGATGCTCCACTTGTCGCCGATGCGCAGAACCGTCCCGGACCATGTCCTCAGCACGGTCCCGGTCTCTTTGTCCACGGCCTTCGCGTTGAGCGTCCAACGCAGATCGCCCGCGTCGACCGACGGGCCGAAGGTGCCCCACGGGTCGATATATGGTTCCGCCTTCGGCGGTATGGCGCTGTAGTGGAATGCGAAGGAGCTCCCGCTCCAGGTGGCGGTGAGCCGGTGGAGGATCTGGGGGCTTTCGTTCATCTTGGACTCGTCGCCCGCGTCCCGTTTGATGCCGGAGAAGCCGTTCGTGCCGTATTCCGCGAGTTCGGCGTCCTTCAGACGGTACGCGCCGTCGAAGCCGGACAGCAGTTCGACGCCCTCCACCAGCAGGTCGGGCTGGTCGTCGCGTCCGTCGAGGTCGTTGAATCCGACGACGCCTTTGAACGTGTCGGGCACGGATTCCCCCGTGTCGTGGTAGGTGAAGGATGCGGTCATGGTCGCGCCGTATCGTCCGTCGGCGGGCGTGAATGTCCCCCAGATGCTCCTCACTTCATCCGGATACGGGATGGAGCCGGTCTCTTTCCCTGTATGCACGGTCCGCCACCACAGGCGGCCTTTGCGGGGCAGGAAAGCGATGACGTCGCCCTCCTTCACGGAAAGTCGCATGTCGATCTGGCGCGTGGTCCCGTCCTCGTCCGTCCATTTGCCCACGTTGGGGATGGTGAGGCCGGTATCCGGTTTCACCGGATACCGGTATGTGGCGCTTTGGAAACGGTATGTCATCCATGCCCCGTCGTCCCATTCGATCGAGTCGAAGTCGAGACCATCGGAGCCCAGGGCGAACTGACGGTACCCTGCGGGCACCGAGGCCGTCTCAAGATCATGCACGCCGATGTCCGCCGCGTGGGCCGGCGGCGCGACGAGCGCGGCCAGCAGGCCCAACAGCGCGGCCAGTACGGGAATGCTCCCGCGGGCGATGCGCTTCAGCATGTCACACCGCCCTTCCGGTTGATGCTACCGGTTTCGGCGCACGCGCCGTCGCGCCAGCAGGGCCGGGATGAGGGCCAGAAGACAAGCCCCCCCCCCACGGGTTTTTCGCACCTGCCGCCGCCCATGGCCGACCCCGTCTCCGGCATCGCCGTCATGGCGTCCTCCCATTGCGCGTACAGGACGACGACGTCGTCTTGGCTGGACGCCAGATTCGTGACCTCGGCCTTGTTCCTATACATCGCGCCGCTCCCGTCGGCCTTGGTGTTCCAGCCCGCGAACGCCTTGCCTGGCCTGGCGTACCGGTTGGCGGGCAAGGTCTTTTTCTCGTCGTATGTGGCGGTCAGGTCGGCCATCATGCCGGACGTGGCCCCGTTGCCGTCGAAACGGACCTTGTAGGTTATGGGCCTCCATTGCGCGTACAGGACGACGACGCTCTTGGTCAGGACCAATGCGTCGCCTGGCTGGTGGGCGGTGCCGGTGCCATCCTTGGCGGTGTTCCAGCCGGCGAACGTGTATCCCGTGCGCGTGAACGCGTTGTCGGCGGCGGTGACGCCGGTGCCGGATTTCCCAATGGTCGGGGTCATGGCGCCGTCACCGCCGTTCGGATCGTAGGAGACGCCGCCGGTCGTGACGGCCTGTCCCGTGCTGCCGGCGATGTTGGCCGCGGTCAGCGTGCCTGTGTAGTTTTTGCCGGCGCGGTACAGGTGAGTCTCCACCATGGCGGTGTCCGCCTGGTTCGGGTCGGCCCACACGATGACGTACCGGTAGCTGGTCCAGGCGCTCGTGCACTGGTGCTCGTGGAGCCACGCGATGATGTCGTTCGTGTTCCCGTCCCAGGTCCTGGTGGTTTCGGCGAGGGCGTCCGGTCCGGTGAACGAGCCGAGGTTGGCGGCCACGTCGTACGAGCCGTCCGTGTTCCTCACGATGGACGACTGACCCGGCTTGAGACGTTTCGCCTCGTCCAGCGAATGCACGTCGTTCGGATGCCCGTAGTCGGCGGAGGCGACGGCGAAGTCGCTCGAATCCGACAGGTGGGTCCTGTCGTAGGCGAGGGGCCAACGGTTCAGCATCGACCCGAACCGGACCGCGGAGATCGTGCCGCCCATGGGCGTGATGTGGTCGTAGACGATCGTGTCGGAAGTGTCGGGCGTGATGGCCCCGCCGTTCAGCATGTCGTTGATCACTCCCGGCCAGCGGAGGTGCGACTGCAACATGACCTGGTTGGCGAGACGCTGGATGACGGTGGAGGCGGCGAAATCCTTCCCGCCGGTGGCGGCCCGCATGCCGAACGGCGTGTTCGGGAACGTGTACGAGTCGCCTCCGATGGTCCAGGTGCTCGACGTGGCGTACAGTTTCTCCCCGCTGCCGGAATCACGGTAGCTGGTGCAAAGGTTCGACGTGAACGTGAGGTCCATGCCGCCCGTCAGGCTCCCCGGCAGCCGGGTGAGGGTGATGCGCGCGTGGGTCCAGCCGATCGAGAACACGGGCGTGCCGGCCTGGTCGTTGACGACCGAGCCGCCGGAGTACGCGGCCACCTCGAAATGGCCGGCGCTTGACTGGCCGATGGTGATCCTGTCGCCCTCGGCGAGTCTCGACATGTCGTCGATATGGATGCCGTACCTCACCCGGGTTGAAATCATATAGGCGTTCGGCGTGAAGCCTCCGGCGATCTCCCGACCGTCATGCGTGCCGTTCAGTTGACGGCCGTTGCCGTCGGTGATGCCTTGGATCGTGACCTTGCCGACCTGGGTGACGTCGTACGAGGCGGCCGCGTGCGCCGGCGGCGCCAGTCCCAATAGAAGGCCGACGGCGAGTAGCCCATGAAGCAGGCGGGCGACGTGTCTCAGCATGTCACATCACCCGCCTTGCATGGCTCAGCCCAGCCTGCGCCGGCGCATGAGGACGAATGGGATGGCGAGGATAAGAAGCCCCCCCCCAGGATTGTTGTCAGATTATGGGTCATGGTTCCTCCACTCCGGGGCAGCGCGGTCTCGGGTAGACGCTCCCATTGCGCATACAGGACGCCCACCGCGCCGTCGTGCGTGAGCAGGTTCGTCACGGTCTGTTTGTCCGTGAACGCCTTGCCCTTGCCGTCCCCGCGTGTGTTCCAGCCGGTGAAGCGGTAGCCCTCGCGGGCGAACGTATTTGCCGTCAACGCCTGCTTCCGGTCGTACGTGTGGCTTTGTTCGGCCATGGCGCCGGTGCCGCCGTTCGCGTCGAACCGGATTTTGTAGACGGCTGGCCTGTATTGGGCCGTGTACACGGTGTCGCCCTCGACCGGCTTCGATGGGTCCTTGTCCCAGCCGGTGAACACGTAGCCGTCGCGGGCGATGCCGTTGTGCGTGGTCGGGTCCACCTGGGTCAATTGCATGTGGTGGACGGTGGCGGTGCCGTAGCCGTTGAATCGGTCATTGTCTATCTGTACCCAGGGCTCGATCGTCTGGGAAGAGGCGAGTCCGGCCGTGAGAACGGCGTCCACTTCGCATTGCCGCCCATTCGGACAGGCGTGCCATCCCTGATAGGAATTGTTTCTGTTGTTGATGTTGAAGCCGATTCCCGAGCTCTTGGCGGCATTCGTGGCATTCGCCTCCGAATAGTCGGCATCCGCCTCGACATGGATGGCCGCATTCGCACCGACGGTCTTGCCGTTCGCCCTGGTGTCGCGGCTATTGACCGTCAGGCCGTCCTTGGTGAATGTGGGCGAACCATGCCACCAATCGTCGCGCCATCCGTCCACGTTGTCGAAGTTCATGTCCGGATCGGCCAGCCACGTCGTGTCGGACAACGCGGGCACGGTCGGCGTGGTCCCGTACCTGGCCGTGCCCGACGTGATGGTCCGGCCCTGCCAGTCCCTGAACTCCGTCTTGTACGAATTCGTCTCCCACCGCGCGTACAGGGTCAGGGTGTCGCCCTCGGCCGGGTATGCGACATCGGCGCCCGCCTGGTAGGCCACGCCCGTGCCGTCCGCCTTCGTGTTCCAGCCGGCGAACGCGTACCCCTTGCGCAGGAAGGTCGCCGCCTCCGGTGTAGTGGCCTGCGTGCCCGGATCGCCGGCCTTCCTGAACGCGTCGCCGTCACCGCCGTTCGGATCGTATCGGATGGGGGACTGGCCAGCACCGACGGCGGGGTCAAGGGGCTTCGTGGTCAAGGTCGTCGTCCGGTAGGCGGATTCGGTGGATTGCATCTCGACCTTGACGCGGTTCGGGATGGACTCGTCGGCGAAATGGACCTTCACTCCGAACTGTGCGTTCTGCCAGATATGACCGGTCTTCGCCAGCAGTTTCAGTGTGGTGCCATTGCCTTTATTCTGGACCTGCAGGCTGTTCTTCCGTCCGGGCAAGCGGGAGCCGTAATTGCATGCGACCGCAAGGGACCCGTCGGAAAGCGTCCGGATGGCGTAATGTCCAGGCTTCAGATCCGTCCTTGTCTTGGCGAACGTGGACACATCCGCATTCGTGTCTTGGGCAAGATAATTCGCATTGTCGCGGGTGTCATAGGTGGCACCTGGCGTGTTCTCGTCGTACGCGGTCTGAACCCAGTAGCCGTTTGCCCAAAGATCGTTTCCCGCCATCCGGCCCGTTTCGGCCGAGACATGGAACCATGTGATCTGATCATCCGTTCCGATGCTGGATGTGTCTCCGTTCTTGGCAAGAGTGGTCATCGTCTGGCAATTCCGCATATACAGATACAAGCCGATCAACGAGTTGGATACTTCCGGGTTGGGCGTGCCGCTGTTCCGCGTGCATGGATTCGAGACGCTTTTCCGGTTGGAGAACGTGATCGAATGACTGTTGCCAACCATCCACGTTGAGGAAGTCGCCGATGGATTCCACTGCCACAGTTGCGTGGCGACGGTGACGCTTCCATCGAACGAGCCGACGGCTGTGGCGGACGTGCGGGTCATCGTCAGCGTGTGGCCGTTCGGGGCGGTCAGGATGAACATGTCCGCGCCGTCCCGGTTCCGCAGGACGCGGGGAAGGTTCGATGAGGTGAACAGGCCCCACGGGCCGTAATGGCTTCCGTCCGCCGTGTTGAAGGGCACGGTGATGGTGTCCCCCTCGGCCAGTCTGGACATGTCTTCGATATGGACGTCGAACGTCACCCTCACGTTCGCGCCATTCGACGCCAAAGGCGTCTTGGTCGCGTCGTTCCCGTTCGAATCCGTGATGCCGACCCAGTCCGCGTCCCCGACCTGGGTGATGTCGTACGTCGCGGCCGCCGACGCGGATGGCGCCAATGCCAGCAAAAGGCCGGTGGCGAGCAGGCCGGTGATAAGGCGGGCGATGCGTCTCAGCATGTCACACCGCCTTCCGGGATTGTCCTACCGGCGCCTGCGCCGTCTTGCCGACAGGATTGGTATGAGGGCCAGAAGGCAAGCCCCCCCCAGGATCGTCGTCAGGTTCCGATTGGTCAATGTTCCTCCCGTCTCCGGCATCGCCGTCCGCGTGATGTCGGTCCATTGCGCGTACAAAGTCGTCGGCCTGTCGATGGCGATCGTGTCGCCGGGTTTGTAGGAGTCGCCGGTGCCGTCGGACCTCGTGTTCCACGAGGCGAGGCCATGACCCGCGAACGTGTAGCCATCCGTGGCCGTATAGGCGTTCACGCCGACGCCGACCGTCTGGTCCGCCATCATGCCGGTTCCGCCGTTCGGGTCGTAGCGCAATGTCGTGGATTGGCTGAAGCCGATGTCGTCCACCAGATTGCCTCGATTCGGGGCGAGCGAATCGACGCTTTTGAAGGTGAACCGGGCGACGGTCACGCCCTCGGGGCAGGTCCAGTTCCCTTCGTAGGTCTCCCAGTTGCGCGAATCCTTGTCGGTGATGTTGGCGGTGGCGATGTCGGTTCCCACGTCGCCGGTCCCGTCGGCCCCGCCGTTCGTCTTGGTGCGCGTCGCCTGTTGGGGCGTTTCCCTTCCGGGCTCGCCGATGAGCACCTGCATCCGATCGACATGGTTAGCGAAGGAACTCTGATGCTTCAGGCTCCAGTGGTAGGTGTTGCCGGGGGTGACATGGATGTCCTGGTAGATGCTCGTGTCGGGCTGGGCGGCGACGATCTCGGCCAAGGCGTTGCCGCGGGTGAGTCCCTGCAATTCGACGGCGCCGACCCTCTGCTCGCCGGGTTCGCCGTTCGTGCCGTCGGCCTGCGTGCTATGCCAGCCGAATCTCGCTTCATTCCAATCATCCGGACCGGGCTGGTAGCTCTTCGTGCGGTCGTTCCAATTCAGACCGGTGGAGGGGATCACCGCCGTCCAACCATATGCGGCATGCTCCCTGAACCAATCATGCTGGTATTCGAAGTCCCCGTTGACGATGTGGTCGGGCAGTTGCGCGGCATCGGCCGCCGTATCGTCCGCCGACGCGAACGGCGCGGCGAACGCGGCCAGCAGACATGCCAGGACGGCCAGCAGGCTTATGAGACGTTTCATTTCAGCTCCTATGCTCCTTCGGGCGGAAAACATCATCGGTGTGCCGGCAGAGGCGTTCCGTGTCGCGTCGCGCCACGGCCAGACCGGCCAGGAATGTGATGCCGCAGCATGCCAGGGCTCCGTCCCGTATGGTTTTCGAGTCCGTTTCCCGGGTTTCGCTTGGGGTTGGCGTGTATCGTTCGCCGGTGACGAGCAGTCGGCGGCTGTTGCCGGTGTCCGTGCAGGTCACGAGTGTGGCGAGGTCCCTGCCCGGTTGGATGCGCAGGGCGTCCGTGTCTTTCGGACTGGTGATCCGGATGCCGGTGATGCGGTAGTGCAGCACCCGGCCGTATACGCCGATCGTGAACGTCTGGCCTTTCCTGAGCTCGTCGAGCCGGGTGAACAGGGTCCTGCCCTCCATGTTCGTGTGCCCGCTGATCACGGTGCGCGTATTTTTCCCGCCCACGGGCAGTGACGTGCCGTGCACGTGGCCGAGCCCATCGTCCAGGACGTCCGCGCCGGTGCCGTGCCGGATGGGCAGCTCCACGCCGATCGCGGGGATGGACAGCACGCCCATGGTGCCTGTGGCGTCCAACCGCAGCAGGCTCTGGTATTCCGTGTCGTCCTTGAAGTCCGCGTCGCGTGTGCCGTCCGCACGGATGATCTCGCCGATCTGCACCTGTTGGGCGG
>OBWL01001206.1_pt1 | contig 16989 bp, 15 predicted proteins | sample 1538061 | NCBI WGS metagenome assembly OBWL01 (sample SAMEA2580085, study PRJEB22360) | human gut metagenome | biome: human gut; feature: human-associated habitat; material: faeces | place: Denmark | collected 2008/2010
TCATTGGCAACCGTTTGCACACCGCCGGGGGGATAGTAGCGGCGCCCGCCGTTGCGCTTCATCGGCTTAATCTGGGGAAACTTGGTCTCCCAAAAACGCAGGACATGCGTTGCCACGCCAAGTTCTTCGGCTACTTCGGCAATGGTTCTGAACGCGGCTTTGGATTTGTTGACGACCATTTGTTTTCCCCGTTCGAAACCGCACCTAGGCGTTAATAATTTTTCTCATCGTTTGAGAAGGTTTAAACGAGATAACCCGGCGCGGTGAAATTTCGGCTTCGACGCCGGTTTTCGGATTGCGACCGGCACGTGCCTTTTTGTTGCGCAGGGCAAAAGTGCCGAAAGAAGAAAGTTTGACATCGTTTCCGGCAGAAAGTTCCTGAACAATCTCATCAAGAATCATATCCAGAATGTCGTTCGAATCCTTACGGGACAATCCGATTTCTTCGTAAATGGTTTCTGCTACATCCGCACGGGTAATCGTTTTCATTTTTCTTTCCTTGTTTTTCCTATTTACACATATCAAATTTCGTTACAAAGAACTATATCATCTTAATCGCAATGACAAGAGCCTCGTCACAGTTATTAAACAGATATTTTTTTTGATTTGCCTTAGATTCTTACCAAAGCGCCGCCCCAGGTAAAACCGGCTCCCATGGAGTTGAAAATAACCAAATCGCCTTTTTTGATTTTGCCGCTTTCCAGACATTCGGAAAGGGCCAGCGGAATGGAAGCCGCGGAAGTGTTGGCCTGATGGTCAATGGTTACAATTACTTTGCTTTCCGGCAGCTCGAGTTTTTTGCCGACTCCTTCAATAATGCGGATGTTGGCCTGATGCGGAAGCAACCAGTCAATATCGGTTACGTTAATACCGGCCAGTTCGGCAACTTCTTCGGCAGCCTGTGTCAGGCAGCCGATGGCGCTTTTGAAAACTTCCTTGCCGTTCATAAAGGTAAAACCGGCAGTTTGCGTGCTGGACACACCGCCCTTGCAATACAGGTTGTCGTACTGGGCGCCGTCCGAAAAGATTTTTGTACTCAGGACGCCGCGGTCAGAAGTGTCTCCTTTACCCTCATAGGCGCGGATAACAACGGCTCCGGCGCCATCTCCGAACAGAACGCAGGTATTGCGATCCGTCCAGTCGGTAACGCGGGACAAGGTTTCGGCACCAATAACCAGAGCCGTTTTAGCCTGTCCCAGACGCAGCATATTGTCTGCCATGGTCAGCGAATAGACAAATCCCGAGCAAGCTGCGGAAAGGTCAAAAGCGGGCACACCATGACGGCAGCCGAGCTTGGCGGCAATTTTGGTGGCAACGGCAGGAAACGTATTGTCCGGCGTTACGGTGCCGACGACAACCAAGTCAAGCTCTTCGGCACCGATGCCGGCGTTTTTCAGCGCCATTTCGGCAGCGTGAAGCGCCAAATCGGAAGTCAGTTCTCCGTCAGCGGCAATATGACGGGATTTAATACCGGTACGTTCGGTAATCCACTCATCGCTGGTTTCTACGATTTTCGCCATATCGTCATTGGTCAATACCTTGGCCGGCTGATAATGGCCGTGGCCGATAATTTCAGATCTAATACACGTCATAAATTGCTTCCTGTGATAATTCATCCAAATCTAATTTTTCAATTTCGCAGCGAATGGTCGAAACAAAGTTCTGTCTGACCAGATTGGCCGCGTTGGAAACGGCAACCGAAAAACCCAGCGCGTCGGTGCCGCCGTGGCTTTTTACGGAAAGTCCGTTAAGGCCGACAAACATGGCGCCATTATAAAGTCTCGGATCCATCGTCTTTTTGACTCTGAGAACGACTCCCATCATGAAAGGCAGGCCGATTTTGGCCAGAAAAGACCCCTTGACCGCATTTTTAATCATGCGGATAACCAGCCGCGCCGTGCCTTCGATGGATTTGAGAGCAATATTGCCGGTAAAGCCGTCGGCAACGATAACGTCGGCTTTGTCATTGGGAATTTCATGCGGTTCGATATAGCCGATGAAGTCAATATTCATATGCGAATTGCGAATCATCTGAGCGGCTTTGTGAATTTCTTCCTTGCCCTTCATTTCTTCGGCTCCGATATTCAGCAGAGCCACGCGCGGGCGGCTTATGCCCAGGGCGCAACGCGCCAGAATATCGCCCATCATGGCAAATTCGGCCAGATTGATGGCGCTGCATTCGGTATTGGCACCAAGGTCGAGCATGACATATTTGCCGTTTATGTGCGGCATGACGCTGACAATGGCCGGACGATGGATTTTCTGAATGGTTTTGAGCACCAGTTTGGAAATAGCCATCAACGCACCGGTATTGCCGGCGGAAACGACAGCCTGAGCCTCGCCTTTGCGCACAGCATCAATCGCCATGTACATGCTGGTGTTTTTGTTGCGGATGACGGAAGACGGTTTGTCTTCGTTGCGGACAACTTCGTCGGAATGGCGGATTTCGCAAACCTTCTGAAGCTGCGGATAATTGCCGAGGGAAGCCCTGATTTTGGCTTCGTCGCCGAACAGCAGAAATCTGACGTCCGGATTTTTCCTGGCGGCAATCGCCAAGCCCTCTATTACGACTCGGGGGGAATTATCTCCCCCCATTGCGTCGATTGAAATGACCAGATTATTTTCAGACAAAACCGGCTCCAATCATATTAGTAAGTTTTAATTATTCGTTGGTTGCCTTCTGTGCAACAACTTCACGACTGTCATACTGTCCGCATTTCGGGCAAACATTATGAGGTCTCTTCAACTCACCGCAGTTCGGGCATTCCATATAGGAATTTGCGCCCAAAGCATCGTGAGAACGACGCATATCGCGGCGGGATTTAGATGTTTTCTTCTTTGGTGTAGCCATTTTCTTATACTCTAGTTTACGGTTATTTTTATTTTCCAGACGTCTTAATAAACCAATTGACTTTTAAAATCAACCGGTATTTTGACATAAGGAAAGCTTTAGTGCCCTTTTATCCAATATTTTATAAATTTGCAAGCATAATTTTTATTTTTTGAGTTTTGCCAAAACACTGAACGGATTCTGGGCTTTGGTCGTCTCCTCGTCAAACTCGGAAACAAATTCGAAAACCTCGCCCTCTTTGCGCGGATAGTCTTCCATAACCAAAGCGACCTGCTCAATGGCAATCTGCGCCAAATCTATTTTTCCGTCTTCGACAATGTCGGGGACTTCGGCGTCCATATCCTCATCCAGCAGCGCCTTTTGCTCGCGGTAAGTCATCAGGGTATCGAAAACCATTGCAAACTCCGGTTCATAGACCCGGAAAAAATTTTCAAGGCTTACAACGCTCTGCAGTTCTAATTCGGCCCGAACCCGTCCCCAGACGTCAAGACGGTGCTCCTTATGTTTCAGCTTAAGCATAATCTCGGCATCGAAGCTTCTGACCGACGGCACTTTCAATACTTCGGCCAGATAAAGCAATTCTTTGGCCGAAGCTTTAAGCGTATATTTTTTTTCAAACTGGGAAAGCTCGTCTACAACAATGGGATAAGAAAAAAAATTTTGCATAAATACTTTCCTTATGCTATATAAATGACAATATTTAATGTATATAGCGATAAGGAAGATTAAATGTCAATAAACAAAGTGCTTTTATCAGGACTGTTGGCCTGCTCGCTTTCAGCATGCAGCCGCGACTTGTTTATTTCACATAACGGCAACATGCCGACCAACGAAAGAATCGAACAGGTTAAGGTCGGACAATCAAAAAATCAGGTCAAATCCATTCTCGGCAGCCCGTCTTCCGTTGTTTCCCTTGACAAAAACACTTGGATTTACATGTCTTCCGACATTGAGCGGATTGCTTTTCTGGAGCCTAAAGAAGTCAGCCGCGACGTTCTGACCATTAAATTCGACGAAGAGAACAACGTTATTGATATTGACCGCATGAGCCAGAAAGACGGCAAACAGGTTGCCATCAACGAAGACAAGACAGAAACCATGGGGCAGCAGCAGGGCTTCTTCCGCCGCTTTTTCGGCGGGGTCGGCAGCTATATGCCTTTCCCCGGCGGCAGCCGCGGCCAAAATCTTTAAACCATTCATCAAGCCCCGCAGATGCGGGGCTTTTTTTTAACTTCAGGCTATCTTGACGGATTTTGAAGCCATATCAAATTCATGCTGCCCAAAATCGACTATTAAGAGTTTTCCCTTTAGAATATCTAGAATTTTTAGACATATTTTTTTGTTGTGTCATTTAATGTTGACTTTTCCCTCGTCATGGTATATATTCATTATTGTGGTGTATTAAAGTGATGAGGTCTCTTTTTTGAGAAATTTCCGTCTTTCTTGGTACACCCGTATATTAACGCAGGTTCCGGTTTTTATTGTTTGGGGTGTACCATGTCTTATTCTCGTTGCTTATCTTTATCGGCCTTATTAGCTTCAACTTTTATCACGCCGGTAGCGGCCATGGATTTGACTCTGCTCTCCCCAGACAATAACGCTATACTTGAATACACACATACAAACACACCTGTCCCGGAACCTGCATCTTCTTCCTTTTCCTATAAAACCGCCGCCGTCTGTTTCCTCGGGTTCGGCGAATGCGGTGATGGCTCTTTTAGCAAGAGTGATGAAGATTTTACTGTAGATACTGTTAAACAATGCCAAAATGAAGGATATACAATAACTTCCTGTGCCGCTCCGCAATATCCATCCGGCCAATGTCCTTATAATTCCAACTACTATGCTTCCTGCAAGGACGATACGGCGCGCGCATGCAAAGAAGCAGGTTATGACACAAGCTGCAATGACGGATATATTAAAGACAGTTCTCAGATCTGCCCTTATAACAGCTCTTATTACAAATGCAAATGCAATCCCTGTGACGGCTATACCTACACGCAGGCTCAGGCAACCGCCGACGGATATGTTGCCGACGGCAGCTGCAACAGCTGCGGCACAACCAAATACAAACGCAAAAACAATCCCTGCACCGGCTTCCTGACTTGCGAATGCGGCGGTCAAATCGGTACGTCAACCTGCAAAAGCGGCTCGGTAACGAAATATGCTGTTTGCAAAACCTGCTGCGAAAACAAATGCTCGGAAACAACCTGCCCTGCCGGATATGTCTGTGAACTGGAATCCTGCTCAAACAAATATTGCATAACCGGATGTGCGGTAAATTATACTAACTGGTGTACTCTGCCAATAACCGACTGCGGCACGCTGGGGTATACAAAAACCGCCGATCAATGCCCGGACGGATATCTTAAATGTCCTTATGGCGATACAGTCTTTTGTCCAAACGTTCCCAAAGCCGGATATATCTTATATTCGGACATGACAACCTCTGCCGAAATAATTTCGGGAAAAACGCCCATCGGCGTTGTCTTTGATCAGGAAAACCGTCTGGCAACGGCTTTGACCCAATCCGGCTATCTGGTTTCCGGCGGCTACAATACGCATGTAACAGGGCTGACGACATGCGGTTCATCGGCAGGCGGCTGGGGAGAATATGACTCTTCGGGAGTTCTGTCCTGTGACACGGATGGCAAAGCAAATACGGCTGCCATTATTAATTTTGCCCAAAGTTCCGGAAAATCATTCCCTGCGGCTGAATATTGTTATAATTATGCGACAGCCGGAACCAAGACCGGCGACTGGTGGCTTCCCAGCATGTATGAACTGAGCAGACTGATTGCTAACAAAACAACTGTTAACGATACTTTGACAAAGCTTGGAAAAACAACTTTATACAATACGACATCATCTTATTCCGGCGCCTGCGGATATTGGTCTTCAACCGAAGCCGATGCCTATGCTCAGTGGTATTATACGTCGGCTGTCAGCTGGGCTAAAAAATATGATGAAAATATCGGAGGCAACAGCTCGTCCTCCTGTGGATACGGATATTTTATCGCCCGTCCGATAATCGGATTTTAGAAAGGAGAAAATGATGAAGCAAGAAAATAAAATCTCCTATAATTGGATGTCCGGAACAAGTCCGAACATGACAGTTTTTTATTTGCCATTCCCGTGCTTTTTCCCTCTTCTGTCATTCCCCGGCTCGACCGGGGAATCTGTAAGGGAGATATCCGGGTCAAGCCAGAACATGACTATAAGGAAAAACAAACCTGAACATGACAGTAATAAAAACAGAGCCGAATATAACCGAATGACAAGAAAAACTTTCCCTGCGGCATTGTTGATAACGACGGCTTTGTTCTCCTTTGACGCTCGGGCGGCGACGGAAGAATGTGTTGAAGCACCAAGCTGTACGGATTTGGGCTATACCCGTACGGCAGACGAATGTCCGGATGGTTCGGTTAAATGTCCGTGGAACACCGGTTTGGTCTTTTGTGAATGCGGCAAAGCCTATAAATACGCCTGTGAGGGCGATAATGAAACGGCAGGAACCGACAAATGCGGCAACTACTATGCCGCTTGTGATTGTGATGACGGCTATATATGGAAAAACGGCGCTTGTGTCTCATCCCGCCCAAGCTGTAATATTGGCGATATTTTCTATACCGATAACACATGTGCTGCAGCGGCTAATCATGACAGTTCCAAAACCGTTCTCGGAATTGTGGTTCACGTCAATGACAACGGTGTCGGCGGACAGATTATGGCACCGTGGTGGATTGATGCGAGCGGCAATAAAACCGGCAGCAACTCAACGACCATGGCCTGGGGCGATTATGGCACGGATATTTTAAGTTTGCCGAACTATACATCTCGAGAGACAGCTTCAACAGATTACGACAGCTGCGGCAATACGGACAAGATAGTTGCGCAGGGTAATGCCGGCACTTATCCGGCCGCCTGGGCGGCACGGAAATATGCGCCGACGACGGATACCGCCGGCAAATGGTGCCTGCCGGCGGCCGGTATCATGACCAACATCTATAATAACCAGGATGCTATACAAACAGCGATCTCAAAAGTAGGAGGTGTTTCCTATCCGAGCTGCTGTAACTGGTCTTCGTCGGAGTACTCCAATACCGGCGCGTGGGGCTCTTACCTAGGCACCAGTTACGGTTTGGACTACTACTCTAAGAGCAGCAGCAGCAATCCCTACGTTCGCCCGGTGCTGGAGTTTTAAGAAGGAGAAAGATAATGAGAAAACACAATAAAAACTCTTGTGATTGGATTGCCGGGTCAAGCCCGGCAATGACAACAGCATTGTTGATAACGACAGTTTTGTTCTCCTTTGACGCCCGGGCAACGACCTGCACGGCAACGCCGGAATGTGCTGCACTCGGATATAAATATACGGAAGCAGAATGCGAAAAAGGCGCGGTCAAATGCCCTAACGGCAATAGTTACTATTGTCCCAATCCCCGACTCAAATGCAATATCGGTGATATCTTTTATGTAGACAATACATGTGGTAATGCGGCAAATTATGATGGTTCCAAGATGCCTTTAGGTGTCGTTGTTTATGTTAATGCGAATGGGGTCGGCGGACAAGTCATGGCCCCACGAATTATCAGCGAGGATGGTATTATGCAGACAGCCGCAGCAGTATACTTTGGTCTAGAGAATTTGTAGATATTGCCGGTTTACATAATTATCCAGACCCTAATAATGTAAATGATTACGATAGTTGTAAAAATACGGATAAAATTGTAGCCCAAGGAAATGATTATACGTATCCTGCGGCTTGGGCTACACGAAAATACGCACCGACACCATTGACCGCAGGCAAATGGTGTCTGCCTGCCGCTGGTGTATTAAACAGTTTTTACAATAACCGGAGTTCTATAGAAAAAACATTTAAACAAGTATTTAATAAACTGTATGGAACTGACAGTTTACCGGATAGCTTGTGGTCTTCATCCATAATGAGCAGTGCTCATGCGTATTTTCTACTTAATGGTAGGCTCGGGGCTAAAGTTAAAAACGGAACAAATGGTAATGTTATTCCTGTGCTGGAGTTTTAAAAAGGAGAAAGATACAGTAAAAACTCCTGTGATTGGATTGCCGGGTCACACGCTCAGCGTGACGCCTATGGTCAGATGTCCGGGCCAAGCCCGAACATGACTATAAGGAAAAAGAAGCCCAAATATGACAGAAAAGAAACAGTTTAAAAGCATCTGCCTTGCGGCAGATGCTTCGGCTTAACAGAAAGTGCTTCTGTTCACACACATACACACACACCACACCTATCTGTTTCATACACCAATATAAGTATAAGCTCAAAACGGCATAAAAGCAACTTTTTTATAAAAAACCCGGCGCAAACCTCCGCAAAACAAAGCCCGGAAAATTATAAGCTTTTGCTAATTCAATCAGAAACCGACGTCAGGTTCCAAACCGTATTCACGCAGAGTTTGCAACAATTCGGCCAGGTAAAGCCTTTCGTTATACAAGACTGCGCCATCGGCCGCGCTGACCTTAAAAGCGTCAACAGCCAATGCAGCTGCCTCTTCCGGGGTTTTGGCCTTCAGATTGTTCAACGAACGGTAAAAATCCTCTTCATCGGGATTCAGGCTTTTGAGATACGAGTTGACATACTGCTCGCTCAAAGCCTGAGACTGAGGACGGACACGGGTAACATATTCGCGAATGGCTCGGGTTTTTATGTCGGTAAAATTCGCGTTGCATTTGGCCAGAAAGATCAGAATTATCAGGTCATCGCGAACCGCTTCAAGCTGTTTGACGTCAATAACGACCGGCGACGGCTTTTTTATCTCCTCGGCCTGTTCGGCGGCAAGACGTCGCGACTGCAGAAAATCCTGATAGAAATTTTGTGCGGAGTAATAATATTTTTCGGTATTGAGATCATACAAATCGCGCACCAGCGCAGCGTCTAACAGTTTGCCCTTTTTCGCGCGGTAAAAATACAGGTCGAAAAACAGCGTACCGTTTTTTTCCCAGGCGTTTTTGACGGCGACATTTTCTTCGGAAACCCGGTTTTTGAAAACAATATGGACCAGCATATTATAAAAATCGAGACTGCAGCTGTTTTCGCTCATCTAATCTCCTTTGACCATCTCGACCAGTTTGCCGACATAGGTTTTAATCGTTTCGACCCTGACGGCATAACTTTGCAAATCGCGTTCGACAAACAGCTTCTGGTCCGGGCGGATTTTGATGACGCCAAACTGTCTGGAAACCCAGTTAATCAGTCTATCCGGCGCTTTGAAAACGTTGTTATGGAAAGTTATCAGAATACCCTTGGCGCCGGCGTCGATTTTTTCGACATTTGCTTCACGGCAAAGCTGTTTGATCTCAACGGTTTTGAGCAGGTTGTCCACTTCTTCGGGAAGTTTGCCGAAACGGTCGGTCAGCTCTTCGCGCATGTCCAAAATGCCGGCTTTGTCCCTGATTTCGCCGATACGTTTATACAATCCCAGCCGCACGCCCAAATCGCGGACATAGGTTTCGGGAATCATAATCGGAATACCGGTGGTAATCTGCGGCGCCCAGTCGGCCGCCTCGTCTTCCCGGCGCTGCCGTTCGCCGCTCTTCTGCCGCATAATCTCCTCTTCCAGCATATGCTGATACAACGCGATGCCGACATCTTTGATATGTCCGGACTGTTCTTCGCCGAGAATATTGCCGGAACCCCGGATATCCATATCGTGGCTGGCCAGCGAAAAACCGGCGCCCAGCGTATCCAGCGCCTGCAAGATATTCAGCCGACGCTCGGCTACCGGCTTAAGTTCCTTTTGCTTCGGCACCGTAAAATAGCAATAACCGCGGACTTTCGAGCGCCCTACCCGTCCCTTGAGCTGATACAGCTGTGCCAGTCCGAACATGTCGGAACGGTGGACTATCATGGTATTGACCGTCGGCATATCAATACCGGATTCAATAATCGTGGTTGAAAGCAGCATATCGGCTTTGCCGTCGGCAAAGTCGTTCATCACGTCTTCCAGCTGCTTGACCGGCATTTGCCCGTGTGCGACCAGAATCCTGATGTCCGGCACCAGCGCGCGCAGCTCCTTTTCCATGCCGAAAATATCGGAAACGCGCGGACAGACGAAAAAGACCTGACCGTTGCGGAATTTTTCGCGGTAAATGGCCTCTTTTATCATTACCTTGTCAAACGGCATGACAAAGGTTCGGGCCGCCAGACGGTCAACCGGCGGCGTAGCGATAATACTCAGCTGCTTGACCCCGGTCAGCGACATTTGCAGCGTGCGCGGTATCGGCGTGGCGGTCAGCGTCAGGACATGAACATTCGACTTCAATGCCTTGAGCTTTTCCTTATGCGCAACGCCGAAATGCTGTTCTTCGTCGATAATCAGCAAACCGAGATTGCAGAACTTAATGTCTTTGGACAGCAGCGCATGGGTGCCGATGACTATTTCCACGGAACCGTCTTCCAATCCCTTTTTGGTTTCTGCGGCCTCTTTGGGCGTAACCAGACGGGAAAGCATTCTGACCCGTACCGGAAAACCTTCCATGCGTTTTTTGAAATTGTAATAATGCTGACGCGCGAGCAATGTGGTCGGCACAATCAGCGCCACCTGAGCGCCGGACATTGCCACGGCAAAAGCTGCGCGCAAAGCAACCTCGGTCTTGCCGAAGCCGACGTCGCCACAAACCAGCCGGTCCATCGGCGATCCCTGATTCAGGTCTTTCAAAACATCGGTAATCGCATTTAACTGATCGTCGGTTTCATTGAAAGGAAAACGGGCGCAGAACTCGTCATACAAACCTTGCGGCAGCACAAAGCTGTCGGCTACTTTCAAGTGGCGTTCGGCGGCGATTTTAATCAGCTTTTCGGCAATGTCGCGGATTTTCTCCTTAACCCTGGCCTTTTTGGCCTGCCATGCCAGCCCGCCCAGCGTATCAAGCTGAATGTTGTCGTCTTCCATGCCGTAGCGCGAAATGACGTCGATATTCTCAACCGGCACGAACAGTTTGGCATCGCCGGCATACAGAATTTTCAGGCAATCATGCGGCGCACCGCCCGCGGTAATGTTTTCCAGTCCCAGAAACCTGCCGATACCGTGTTCAATGTGTACGACCAGTTCGCCGACCGACAGGGACGAAACATCGGCAATAAAGTCTTTGGAAGTAACTTTTTTGGCACTCTTGCGGTTCTGCCGCTCGCCGAGAATATCCTGTTCCGAAACCAGGCACAGGCCGTCACCGCGGAAGCCGTGCGGCAGGTTCATAACCAGCAGGACGATTTTCTTATGCGCGGCTTTTTTCAGGGCATCGTCCCAATCATCGGCAAAGCTCATATCCTTAATGCCGTATTCGCTCATCAGCGTAAACAGGCGTTCGCGCGAACCGGCGGAATAGCAGCAGACGATGCGCGCCAATTTGGCATTTTCGGACAAATAATCCTTAAGTTCGGCATAAACCTGCGCGGCATTGACGTTTCTGGCATGCGAAAAACTGCGGCCGGGAATAACGCCGGCGTTTATAACCCCTTCGCCTCCGGGAAAACTCATGGACGTAAACCGGAGTGCCCGGCGGGCCTTAACCTTAGCCGAAAATTCGCGCGCGGTCAGAAACATCAGCTCCGGATTGACCGGGCGATAGGTGTCGACTTCGCTGGCCGACTTTATGCCCAGCGCCTCCTGCCTGGCCAGATAATAGTCCATTATGCCGTCTTCCTTGGCCAGCAGAGCATCGTCGACGCTGCGGTCAAGCACGACATGGGCGGCCGGCAGATAATCGAACAGGCTCGGCAGCGGCTCTTCATAGAAAAACGGCAGCCAGTTTTCCATGCCCATATATTTGCGCGAGGCGGAAATCGCCTCATAAAGCTCGTCGCTTTGCGCGGCGGCACCGAAAGCCTCGCGATAAGCGGCACGGAAATTCTTGACGGTATTGTTATCGAGCACCACTTCGCCGACCACCTGAAAGCCATAACTTTTCAGTTCGCCGGTGGTGCGCTGGCTGAACGCGTCAAAAGTGCGGATCTTTTCCACTTCGTCGTCAAAAAGGTCTATACGCAGAGGCTCGGGCGTGCCGACCGGAAAGATGTCGAGGATGTCGCCGCGGACGGCATATTCGCCGGGTTCCATAACCTGTTCGACCCGGTTGTAGCCGTTGACGACAGCATAGTGTACAAAATCGTTGAAGTCGAGCTTGCCGCCAACCCTGATCTCGCGCATGGAATTACGAAAAATTTTGGACGGCGGGAGTTTCTGAATAACGGCGCCGATACTGGCAACCACAATCCGTTTTTTCTTCGGGTTCGGATTTAAGGTCAGAGCGCCGAGAGCCGCCACCCGTTCGGCAACGATGCCGGCATTTGGCGAAACGCGGTCGTAGGGAACCGTGTCCCAGGCCGGAAACTTAAGAACCTCAACATCAGGCGCCACGTTTTTCAAAAGCTCGGCCGTGCGCTCCAGACTGAGGCCGTCGCTGACAATGTAGAGAATATCCTGTTTGGACGAGTGCAGCAAATCGCGGAGCAGAAAGGCGTCATACCCCTCGGCTACCGCAGAAAACGTATAATCCGCAAGTTGTTCAATGTCTGCGTGCATTTGGCAATCTTATCATTTACTATTTGAAATAAAATATATACAATATGCGCATTATAGCAACCTTTTTCTTGAGGAATAATTAAGAAACCATGCGGCCGCCGCTTTTATATCCGCTGTTTGCGGGAATCGAAAATCTGAACGGCATCGGCGAAAAAACCGCCAAACTGGTGCGCAATCTGGCCGGGGACAAAATCGTCGACCTGTTGTGGCATCTGCCCTCCTCGATTATCGACCGGCGCTATTCGCCCAGACTTGCGAACGCCCGCATCGGTTCCATCGTTACGGTAAAAATCAGAGTTCTGGAGCATATTGAACCCAAGCTCAAAAAACTTCCCTACAAAATCGTCTGCACCGACGGCAGCGAAGAGATTACCCTAAGCTTTTTTCACGCTTATCCGGAAACGCTGAAACGCAATCTTCCCGAAGGCAGCGAGCGGGTCATCAGCGGCAAGCTGGAAAGCTTTAACGGCAGTTTGCAGATGAGCCACCCGGACTATGTCGGGCGTCCGGAAGAGATGGACCGGATTAAGACCGTCGAAGCCGTTTATCCGCTGACCGGCGGCATTACCAACAAAATGATAAACAAATATATCCGCCAGGCGCTGGCCCGGGTTCCGAAAATGCCGGAATGGCTGGACGAACATTACCGGCAGGCCGAAGACCTGCCCGCTTTCAACGAAGCGCTGGCCGCCGTACACAATCCCCAATCGGATGCGGACATTCTGCCTTCGGCGCCGGCGCGCCGGCGGCTGGCCTATGACGAAATGCTGGCAAACCAGCTGGCTCTGGCACTGGTTCGCGAAAAAGTCAAAAAACAGCAGGGACGCGAAATCAGGGGCAACGGGCTTCTGCGTAAAAAAATTCTCGAAAGGCTGCCGTTTGAACTGACAGAATCTCAGGAAAAGGTCTTAAAGGAAATCTTTGCCGACCAGGCTTCGCCCTACCGCATGCTCAGGCTTTTGCAAGGCGACGTCGGCAGCGGCAAAACCATCGTGGCGCTGATGTCCATGCTGAATGCGGTTGAATGCGGCACACAGGCCGCGATTATGGCGCCGACCGAAATTCTGGCCAAACAGCATCTGGAAACCATGCAGCCGCTTTGTGAAGAAATCGGCATCCGCGCCGAGCTGCTGACCGGGCGGATTAAAGGCAAAGCGCGCGCCAGAATTCTGGAAGACCTTGAAGCCGGAAAAATTGACATTCTTATCGGTACGCACGCGCTGTTCGTGGAGGCTGTTACTTTTAAAGACCTGGCCTGCGTCGTCGTCGACGAACAGCACCGTTTCGGCGTCCATCAGCGCCTGGCGCTTTCGGACAAGGGCAACAAACCCGACATTCTGGTCATGACGGCAACGCCAATTCCGCGGACGCTGGTGCTGACCGCTTACGGCGATATGGAATATTCCAAAATCGACCAGCCGCCCAAAGGCCGCAAACCGGTCGATACCCGGGTACTGCCGATTTCCAAACTGCAGGACGTCGCCGCGGCGCTCAAGCGCAAAATCGAACAGGGCTGCCGTGCCTATTGGGTCTGTCCGCTGGTGGAAGAATCGGAAAAAGTTGATCTGGCCGCCGCCGTCGAGCGGTTTGACACGCTGCGAAAAATTTTCGGCAGCGAAGTCGGACTGGTGCACGGCAAAATGAAAGAAAAGGAAAAAGACGCGGTTATGGAGCGTTTTAAGGCCGGCGAACTCAAGGTTCTGGTTGCAACGACAGTTATTGAAGTCGGCGTCAATGTCCCTGAAGCCACGGTTATGGTCATTGAACACGCCGAGCGTTTCGGACTGGCGCAGCTGCACCAGCTGCGGGGCCGCATCAAACGCGGCTTTCAGGCCTCGACCTGCATTTTGCTTTACTCCTACCCGCTGAGCGACACTTCCCGGGAAAGGCTGAACATCATGCGCGAAACCGAAGACGGTTTTCTGATTGCCGAAAAAGATCTGGAACTGCGCGGCGGCGGCGAAATTCTCGGCACCAGGCAGTCGGGTTTCTGCGAATTTCGCATCGCCGACATGAACGAACACAAACATCTGCTTTATACCGCCAACAAAGACGCGCAGATGATTGTGGCGCAGGATGAAAAGCTGTCGACGCCGCGCGGCGAAGCCCTGCGGATTTTGCTTTATCTGTTTGAGCGCGACGAAGCCATCAAAACTTACCAGCAATAATACTTGAGACAAAAATAAATTACGTGTCAAGAATTGTTGACTTTTGTTCTTAAAGAGATTATCATAAATACTGATAGGTGTGATGTGAACTGCGATTTGGCAGCCTGACAAGGCTGTGTCATCGCCGACGTTTTTGCACACCTCTGCCCTTGCAGGCGCTGTCTTTCGTTAACTTGTTTGAGGTGTGTCATGTCTTATTGTCGTCTCTGTTTATTTGCCGCTTTGATTGGCGGAATGTTTGTCCGAACCGATGCGGCAGTTCGGGCGGCGGAAAAGGGCATGACGCTCTCTCAACCCGTTAATGCACATTTCAACACACTATCCACACCCATGACAACGCCTGCGCCTCTTTTTGCAGACATAAACAATTCTTATCAGACCGCAAGCATTTGTTTTATCGGTTTCGGGGAATGCGGCGACAATACCGACTTCAGCAAAAGCGACGACGGATTTTCCCTGCCGGACTGCGCTTCCATCGGCTATCCGCTGACATCATGCACGCCGCCCGGATATCCCGACAAGTTCTGCCCGTACGACAGCAGCTATTTTGCCGCCTGCCGCGAAAACCGCCCCAAAGCATGTGCCGACGCGGGTTATGTTACAAATTGCAGCAAAGGCGAAATTCTCGACCCCGATGCGCTTTGCCCCCATGACGGATCCTACGGCAACTGCATATGCAACCCCTGCAGCGGTTATGACTATACCTATGAAGAAGCCACCGAAAAAGGCTACGAAGTCGACGGCGAGCCCTGCGACAGCTGCGGAACCCTGAAATATAAACGGGAACCTGCCGAATGCCGCGGATATCTGGTTTGCAACTGCGGACCCGAAATCGGTTCGCCCAGCTGTCAGAGCGGTACGCTTGAACTGTTTGAGACCTGTCAGGAATGCTGCGACAACAAATGTACGCTGGACAAATGTCCGGAAGGCGCCATCTGCACGTTGGAAGACTGTTCCGGCAAATATTGCGCAATCGGCTGCGCCACAGGTCTGGCCGACGCGGAAAACTACTGGTGCGACGGCGCGCTGTGGTACTGGCTGCCGCAGCCGGCAACCTGTCAACAAACAGAAAATTAATCAGAGAACTGAGGAGAAAAACCATGTTTAATCCAGAAAAGAAAATCGGCGCGAGCCTGCTGGTTTTGGGGATGATGATTTCCGGCCGGGCCATGGCTCAGGCCGAAACAACGCCGACCTGCGTCAAGGCGCCGACCTGTGAAGAACTCGGCTATGACAAAGTTGCTTCCGACTGCGGCGAACTGGCCAAACTTCGCTGCCCCTTTGACCCGGACAAGTATTTTTGTACCGCCTATACCGACCAAAACGGTAAAAAACTGGCGGAAATCGGCGATTTCGTATATGTTGACGCAATTTCGGCAGAACCGATTTCGGGCCGTATTCCGGTCGGTATCGTTTATGACCTCAGCGGCAAGATGATGTCCATTGCGCAGTTTACCGGTTCGACATCAAGCCAATGCGCCAGTTATACGACGGACGGCACCAGCGGCTGGAGTCTGGCCAGCATGGAAGATATGGGCTTAATTAAGTCCAATGTTGACAAAATAAACGCCCAATTGGCGAAAATTCCGAATACAAAAAAAATTGAAACGACTGGTGGCAGTAATCCCGGAGATCGTTTTTGGTGGACCAGCAACGGCATGTCTGCCTGTATGATAAAAGACGTTGCTGTAAATGGAGGAACCTCGCTTTTTGGAGGATGTTATGACAGTTATAAAAACAGCCAAGGTTACGCATCCTATGCGCTCTGTGTGCGGTCATTCGGCAGCGGCGGTGCCGGTAATGATCCGACTCCGACGACTTATGCGATTGGCGACGTCTATACCAATGACAAAGGCGTGGCGATTGGTACGGTATTTGAGGTTGAAGCCAATGGTCAGCACGGTACGATTTTATCCCGTACTTCCCGCACCGGCACACAGGCTGAAGCCATCGAATACTGCGACAGCCTTAATTCTACGACCGGCCTTACCTGGGGGTTACCAACCTATCAGCAGATGGTTACGGTTTGCAATAACAAAACTTCCGGTTATGCAAGTAATGTTACTTATTGGACAGGAACCGGTAATCAGACCTATAATCAGGGTTCCTACTCTTCTTGTACTATAAATGGCGCGGGAACCGGACAAACAACATCCAACTTATCCTATTTCTGTGCTGCGGCGTTCTAAGTCGGTTGAAGCAAAGCCCTCTCAAATGAGAGGGCTTTTTTGTATGACAAAAAAATTTTATGTAGTTCCATCATTGGTAGACAGAAAAATTTGTACTTTCATTAATAGTTGACTCTTTCCCCAAATTAGCTTATCCTCATACTTGATAGGTGTGGATTGTCTGATGCTGCGGCGCTTTTATGCCGCAGGTTCTTTTGTCGGCGCATCCGACATTCTTTCCA
>OBWL01001208.1_pt1 | contig 16965 bp, 12 predicted proteins | sample 1538061 | NCBI WGS metagenome assembly OBWL01 (sample SAMEA2580085, study PRJEB22360) | human gut metagenome | biome: human gut; feature: human-associated habitat; material: faeces | place: Denmark | collected 2008/2010
TGTCCGAGCCGTCGCGCTTTTGCCTCCTCCAAGCTCTTCGGTAAAAAATCAATAAGGGGGGCTATCCAGCTTTTCCCGCCATTGCATTACTCCTTGAAAGACACCGCGGATTTTGCATGTATAGTTGGTGCTATGCTTTCACATGCTTTTGCAGTCGGTTCGGTTCTGGGAACGGTCATGTCCCCGCTTGTTTGCGTCTCTGCCGCGGAAATGTCTCCCGTAGCGGCTGCTGAAGGCGTGGTGGCTCGTGTGACTCCATCTGCAAAAGGCGCCGTCTCGTTCCGCTTGAATCCGGCCATGGGCAACAAGATTACTATTTCTGGCGCTCCCGGAGGCATCCGGGTGGAAGCATCTGACGTGCGCCGCCTGGTAGCGGGGTACGGATGGTATCTGAAAAATATTGCCAAGGTACATTTTTCATGGAACGGAGACCGTCTAACGCTTCCCTCTCCGTTGCCTGCTCCGTCCACCCCTGTCACGATTGAGTCCCCGTGGAATACCGTTTTTGCGTATAATTACTGCACGCTGTCCTATACGGCGGCTTTCTGGGACTGGAACCGCTGGCAGCGCGAGATTGATTTTCTGGCTCTGAGCGGGTTTACGCACGCGCTGGTGACGGCAGGCCTGGAGAAGACCTGGGAGGATTTCCTCATTGGCTTGGGATATCCCCGTGAAAAGGCTCTCCGCTTCATCCCCAATCCCGCTTTTGCCGCCTGGTGGAATATGGGCAACCTGGAAGGACACGGAGGACCGTTGACCCAGCAGCAGATTGACAGGATGGCGCAGATGGGTAGGCGCATCGTGTCCCGCATGGAGCAGTTGGGCATGACTCCCGTCCTTCAGGGTTATGTGGGGTTTGTTCCTGCGGATTTTGCGGAGAACGTGCAGATGAAGGGGCTGAAGCTTATTCCGCAGGGGGAATGGGTCAATTTCAAAAGGCCGTGGGTTGTGGACCCCACTTGCGAGGCTTTTCCGAAGCTGGCCGCGGACTGGTACAAGGCTCTCCGCAAGGTATACGGCATTTCCGGAAAGATGTTCGGCGGGGATTTGTTCCATGAAGGCGGCAGCAAGGGCGACATTAACGTGACGCGCGCGGCGCAGGCGGTGCAGGGCGCCATGCAGAAGGCTTCACCGGGTTCTTCCTGGGTGATCCAGGCCTGGGGGGGCAATCCTTCCCGCGAGCTGCTGGCCGGTACGGACCCGAGGCATGCTCTTGTGCTGCAGCTCACCAAGGACATGGCTGGCGGCGGGAAGAATTTGAGGACTTTTGACGGCATTCCCTGGGTCTGGTGCGAGCTGGCCAACTTCGGCGGCAATACGGGACTGTACGGCGGGGTTCCCCTTCTGTCCCGGCTGGGGAATGATTTGGCCAGCTACAGGGACAAGGGCCTGGTGGGAATGGGCACCTTGTCCGAAGGGCTGGAAACGAATCCCCTGCATTACGCCCTCTTCTGCGACCGTTTATGGACGGTGGAGGATATTCCCGTCCGGGACTGGCTCAGGAAGTATGCGCGCCAGCGTTACGGCGCCGCTCCGGCAGCGGTCGTGCGGGCTTTGGAAATCCTGTCTTCCTCCATTTACAATCCCGCCCGTTCGCAGGAGGGGTGTACGGAGTCCATCATCTGCGCCCGTCCGTCCTGGGACGTCCGCAAGGCCTCCACGTGGTCCAGCGGAGAGAGGTATTACCATTTGGGCGACATCGTTAAAGCGGCCCGCGGTTATTTGAAGGCGGCCAATGACCAGCCGTCCCTGGTGAAGGAGGAGACCTTCCGCTATGATTTGGTGGATGTCGTCCGCCAGGCGCTCGCGGACGCCGCTTTTTACCAGCTCCAGCGGGTCAGGAGCGCTTTTGACGCCAGAGACGTACCTGCCTACAAGAAGCAGGTGAAGCTTTTCCTGTCCCTGGTTTCGGATATGGACGCCCTCCTGGCGACGGACAGCCAGTTCCTGCTGGGAACCTGGCAGAAGAAGGCGCTGGATTGGGGGAGCACCCGGCAGGAGAAGGCCTTGATGGACAAGTCCGCCAAGATGCTTGTTACCACGTGGATTGACCAGGCTCCCCGCGCGTTGAATGATTATTCCAACCGCCAGTGGGCCGGGCTTGTGGCCGATTTTTATCTGCCCCGCTGGAAGAATTTTTTTGAATCCCAGCTGGATGTGCTGACCGGAAAGAAGGACCGTGCCGCCGCCCAGGCCGCCTTCATGGATAAGACGGTCCGGGAGGAACTGGCCTTTGCCGGAAATGGAAAGGTGTATTCCACGAAGCCGTCCGGAGATGCTCTGGCCGTCGCCAACCGCGTGATGGGTGCCCACCGGGAAATGCTGGATGCCCTGAGCGCGGAAGAGAAGCATTCCGCGGGGACGCCGTGGGACCTCCAACAGGGATCCCCGCTGCAATTTAACGTGACGGACCAGGTAACCGGGCCAGGCACGTACACCGCCACCTTCCAGTGGAAGAACGGCCCCAGCGCCCTGAAGATTCATTCCGTCAAGTTATACGAGGGGAACAGGGAGGTGGCCGCAGATAATCATGAAGGCTGGACCGGCGTGGAGAATAAGGATAATTCCTACAGGCTTGACCTGAAGAAGTACCGGACCAACCTGGATTCCTATACCTTGAAGGCGGAGGTGAGCGGCGTTTCCGAAGGGGATTCCAAGGGTGAAATGACGTTGAAGAAGGAAGCCCGCTGACGCGATGCCGACCCTGGGCCGGATCTCTGGAATATGCTTTTTTCCGGAGATCCGGAGCCCGTCAAGGTATTTAGCGTGCCGCCTGGTAAATGCTGAACATCAGGATGGCCATGCCCGTCAGGGCCGCGCCGGCAATGATGCCGGAAGCGGTGGGGATTTTATATTCCTTGGATTTGGCACGGAAGAAGCGGTCCGCAGCCCAGCCGAGTACGGCCCCAGCAAAGAAGAGGAAGGAGTCGTTCCACTGGATGGCCCACGCCAGCCCGAAGCCGATGGGGGTGGGGAGCCATTTTCCCGCGGCGGGAAGGTAGCGGGGGACAAGCACCAGAATGAGGCCGAGGATGCCGCCCGCGATGATGGAGAGAACCTTGATGCTGTGCAGGTGGCTGAAGCCCATGCCCAGCGCTTCCGCCGTGGCCGCCCATGTTCTGGCCCCCGGCGCATTGAAGGCCTGGAGGGCGTCCACGTCCGGTACCATGGAGCGGAAGGCGAGCACGGAGACGAGGGTTCCCAGGAAGATTCCGGAGAACTGGGCGATGAATTGCTTGCGGGGATTGGCCCCCAGCAGGTAGCCCACCTTGAGGTCCACGAGCAGGTCTGCCGAAGAACTGGATGCTCCGGAGGTGATGTTGGCCGCCATCAGGTTGGCCGTCACGTGTCCCGGCGCGATTCCGCCGAAGATGAGCTGCGTGACTTTACCCATGGCTCCGGTGGGCGTGATGTTGGCCTCCCCGGTGATCCGGCAGACGACCAGCGCCAGGAAGAAGGAGATGACTACTGCAATGCAGCTCATCCAGTACGGAACGTCAAAGGTGACATGGGCCAGGTAGCCGAGGGCCGCCAGGGAGACGAGCTGCCCTGCCAGGAACCAGCTCATGGGCGTTTCTATTTTTTCCACGTCCGTCAGCTCACGCCTTTTAGTCAGGGAAAACATGGCGCCCAGGGAGGAGAAGGAGCGGGCGATGCTTTTCCATTGGAACAGGAAGGCCACGATGCTGGCGACGACCATGCAGGCGGTTCCTCCCCACAGGGTCCAGCCCACGCTGTCCCGGTAGCCCGCTCCCGCGGGAAGCAGTCCCTGGCTTTCCAGCCACGGTACGTAGAGAGCCCAGCAGACTGTACCGCCGATGAAGAGGCTGAGGGAAGTTTTCATGCCTACCAGCGCGCCCGCGCCCACGAACATGAGGTCCCATTTGAAGAAGATGGTGCGCTGGTACCAGTTGCCCAGGATTTGCTGCTGGGCGGCGCCCAGCCATTGTTCCCCTCCCGCCGCCATGGCGATGGCGTTGGCGGAGGCGAAGAGGGCGGAGTAAAGGAGTGCTTTGGCTTGCCCAGCCGCCTTTTTGCCTTCTGAATAGAGCACCTTGAGGGTTTCCGCCGTGGCGATGCTGTCCGGGAACCTGATTTGCTCAATGTTGATCATCTGGCGCTTCATCGGAATGGCCATGGTGACGCCCAGCACGGCAATGAAGAATATCCAGGCGAAGGTGACGCCCAGCGGCATGTGCTGCCCCGTCAGCAGGAGCAGGGCGGCTACCGCGGAGGTGAGCGTGCCTCCCGTGGAGTAGCCCGCGGAGCTGGCGGCGGACTGCATGCACGTGTTTTCCAGAATGGTCATGGGGGATTTGGAGATGCCCAGGCGCACGAAGGCGTTCCACAGGGCAAAGGAGATGATGCCCGCCGTCAGGGCCACCCCGAAGGACCATCCCATCTTAAGGTTGGCGTACAGGTTGGTGAGGGAGAGGATGGAGCCGAGGAGCATTCCTACGATGACGGCTCTCCAGGTAAGCTGCTTCATTCTGTCTCCGGAGCCCAGGTAGACACGGTCATACCATTGCTGTTCGATTTCATCCGGCGTGCCCCGGAAGCCGTCCAGGGGCAGCGGTTTTTCCAGGCAGGAGAGAGGAGCGGGGGAAGACTGGGATTCCGTTGGTGCCATACGGGCCGGAACATAGCATGTGCGGGCGCGGTGGAAAAGCCGTATCTGCCTTTTCCTTTCCTCCGGAACGCCCCCCGCTTGGGGCTTGCCTGCCCGTGGAGCCCGTGGTTTAATGAACGGCATGAGCCAATCTTTTACGGATAAACTTGCCGCCCGCATCAGAAAGACCGGTTCCGCCCTGTGCGTGGGGCTGGACCCGCGCCCCGTCATGGATGATTTGCAGTCGGTTCCCTCCCTGTTGAGGAAGGTCGTGGAAGAAACCGCTCCGTATGCGGCGGCGTTCAAGCCGAATATCGCCTATTTTGAGGCCATGGGCCTGCGCGGCTTGGAAATGCTGGAGGAGTTGCTCCCGGATATGCCGAAAGACGTGCCCGTGGTGCTGGACGCCAAGCGCGGCGACATCGGGGAGACGCAGAAGTATTATGCGCAGGCGTATTTTGAACGCCTGGGCGTGGATGCCGTCACATTGAGCCCCTTCATGGGGTATGATACGCTGGAGCCTTTTTTGAATTATGAAGGGAAGGGCATTTATCTGCTGGCGGTCACTTCCAATCCCGGTTCCGCGGACGTGGAGAGGCAGGAGCTGGCCGACGGCCGCAGGGTTTATGAACTGGTGGGGGACATGGTGCGCCGTTCCATGCAGGAAGGGCGCAAGACTTCCGTAGGCATGGTGGTGGGACTGACCAATGCGGATTCCTCCATTCTGGAGCGCATTCCGGACGCTCCCCTGCTGATTCCCGGCCTGGGAGCCCAGGGCGGCGATCTTTCCAGCCTGAGCGGTTCCGGACATGCGGCCCCCCCCCTGATTAACGTGTCCCGCGGCATCATGTACCAGAATCCGGAGCTTGGCTTTGCGGAAAAGGCCGGCAGATTCGCCCAGAGCATCCGGGAGGCATTGGGTTATTGATGTCCATGCGTTTTTCCGGCAGATAACAAAATGATAACGGGCTGCTTATGGCGGTGCAGGCGCTTGTCAAAGGGAAGGGCGCTGGTATATTAAACGGGCACTGCCCTTCTCCCTGCCCGTTTTTTATGGATGAAAAGCCCGGAATTGTAAGATTCACGCCCCGTTCCACTTCCAAGTCCGCCATGCTGATTGCGGTGGCGGTGGCCGTGGGCGTTCAGGTGGCTTTGTGCGCCGTGCTGGTAGCCATTCATTTTCAGGAGCTGTGGCTGCCCGCCGTGCAGAACGGGGAGGTGGAAATGGAGTTTGTGCTTCCTTCCGAGGAGGTTCTTCAGGAGCTGGCGGAAGTTCAGCCCGTGCCCGTAGAGCCGGTCGCGGCCCCTTCCACGGTCAGCCCCGTTCCGGAAATTTCCGCAGATGAAGACCTGCTTGCGATGAAGCTGCCGGAGAATGAGGATTGTTCCGACATGAAGGATTTTCTTCCAGAGGAGACTCCCACGGAGTATTTGCCGGAGGAGCTTTCCAGCATGCGGATTTCCATGAGGGAGGTAAAGCCCAGGCGTCCCGTGAAGACTCCGGCGGTTTCCCTGCCGGGGCAGCTTAGCCCGGATGAGAACGTGACTCCTGATAAAAAGGTGCGTTATAAACATGCTCCGTCCTTGCCCAATTCCGTCAATTCTTCTAGAGTCGGGAAGGTGAATGCCGTGGTGAAAGTAGTGGTGGGGGTGAATCCCCGTGGCGAACCTTCATCCGTCAATCTCCTTCAATCAACGGGAAATGCGGAACTGGACCGTCTTTTCATGCGCTGGGTGAAAGAGAATTGGACTTTCTATCCGGCAGAAAAAGACGGCGCGCCCATTGCTTCCAAGGTGGTGGTGCCCGTCAGGTTGAATATAGATTAACCTGCGCAGGAGATAAGAGAGATGCTTCCGGAGAAAATAGAGAAAAGGCCCATTTACGTGATCGGCCACCAGAATCCGGATACGGATGCCATTTGTTCCGCCATAGGGAATGCGGAGTTTTTAAGAACCCATGGCGAACCTGACGCGGTTGCCGCCAGATGCGGGGAGATGACGCTGAGGACATCCTGGGTGCTGGAAAAAGCCGGGGTGCCGGAACCGGTGCTGATTCATGACGTGACGCCTACCGCGGGAACCATCTGCCGCCGTGACGTGATCAGCGTGAGTCCGGACGACACGTTCCTGACGGCGTACCGCCGGATGACGGAGAACTCCCTTCAAACCATTCCGGTGATTGACGCGGACCACAATCTTTACGGCCTGTTGCGTTATTTTGATTTGCTGAGCCTGCTGATGCCCCTGAACATGACGGAGATGAATGTGCGCTCCGTTTTTTCCAGCCTGAGCAACATTGCCACCACCATTGACGGCAAATGCCTGACCGGGGAGACCCTGAGCGAGGAGGAAACGCAGAATATTCTTCTGGTGGGCGCTTCCAGCGAGCCGAGCGTCCGGACGAGGCTTGCCAATTACAAGAGAAAGGGCATCGTCCACGATCTGATCGTTATCTGCGGGGACCGCCCGAATGTGCAGCTGTATGCCGTGGAGCACGGCGTGCGCGCTCTGGTGACCACGTCCGGGGCTTTCCCTTCCCTGGATATTATTGAGACGGCCCAGACGACGGGTACATGCATTTTAAGCACCCCGTGGGATACGGCCAGCGTGGGGCAGCTTATCCGCTGCTCCCGGAAGGTGAGGGAACAGGTCCACAAGGATTACACGGTTTTCCCGGAGAACATGCCGCTGCCCGAGTTGAGGCAGGCCGCCGTGAAGCGCAAGCAGGCGCTGTTCCCCGTGATGAGCATCAAGACGAACAAGATGATCGGCGTGCTGAGCAAGACGGATCTGGTGGATCCACCCCGTACGCGCGTGGCCCTGGTGGACCACAATGAGTTTTCACAAGCCGTGAAGGGAGTGGAGGAAGCGGAAATTGTGGAGGTGATGGACCACCACCGCCTGGGCACCCAGCTTTCCACACGGGACCCGATCCGCTTCCTGAATGAACCCGTGGGCTCCACTTCCACCCTGGTGGCGCGCAGGTTTTACCACCGTGATGCGGAGCCTTCCCAGGCGGTGGCGATTTGCCTGTGCGCCGGGATTCTTTCAGATACGCTGAACCTGACGTCTCCCACGACGGCGCGGGCGGACCGGGAAATGCTGGAATGGCTGACCGGCATTGCCAGGATAGACGCCAAGAAGTTCACGGAGGAATTTTTTGCCACCGGTTCCCTGCTGCGTTCCAAAACGGCGCCCTCCGCGATTGTCCAGGCGGACAGGAAAACCTTTACCGAGTACGGGCACAAGATCAGCATTTCACAGATTGAGGAAATAGGCATGTTCGGCCTGAAGGAAGTTCAGGATGATCTTGTGAAGGAGCTTCAGAAGCTGGTGGAAGAGGAAGGATTGAAGCTGGCGTGCCTGTTGGTCACGGACATTGTCACGCATGATTCCATGCTGCTGGCCGTCGGGGATGAAGAGGTGCTGGAGCACATTGAGTACGAGCGGCTGGGCCCCAACTTGTTTTCCGCCGCCGATGTGGTCAGCCGCAAGAAGCAGCTTTTCCCGGCTATTTCCCGTGCGCTGAAAACCTTGTAGGTTTCCGGAGAAAATTCTTTCCCCGTAAAGTAAAAGCGCCTCCGTTTGGGGAGGCGGATCGAGAAATTCCTTCTGCCGGAGCGGAATGGCGCGGCCGTGTGGAAAGGGGAATCAGGGCATGGCAATGTCTGCCAGGATGGAGCGGCGGACGGTGTCCGGTATTAGCACGGTGGCGGCTCGCTCGGGTTTGAGCGGCGGCGTGCAGAAAACACGGTCCAGGCGCAGCAGCGGGAAGTTGACGGGTTGAGTGGCTCCGTATCCGGCTCCCTTCAGTTTGAAGCAATCCTGAAAATCGGCGCTGAGCTTGGCGAAAATAGGGGATTGGGGCGCGGCGCTGAAGTTTCCGGCCAGGATGATGGGCAGTTCACCGTGCTGGCTTCCTACCTCCCGCAGGGTGTCAAACAGGTATTGAAGCTGTTTGCGGTGAATGAACCGGAGCGTGTGGAAGTATTTCCAGCAGGCGGGGGAGTACAAGTCAAAGCGGTGTTCAAAAGGCTCCAGGCTGATGTTGATGAGCCGTATCGCCAGGGAAGAATTTTCCGGTATCCAGTCCACGATGAGTCCGGCTGTGTCCGTGATGCTTTGGGCCGGACCAATCTGCCCGTGCCGCACGATGATGGCGCAGCTGCCTATCTGCTTGATGTAGGAAGTGCGTCCGAAAATACTGTAGGCGAATTTGAGTGTCCGGTTGTGGTTGCTGCATCCCTGGATGAAGATGACGTCTGCTCGGAGTTTGGAGATTTGTTCAATGGGCGGATTTTCCACACAACCCCCGTACAGGGTGAGAACCCTGATTTGCCGGGCATCCGGAGCCGGCGGCATTTTGTAATACTCCATTCCCGTTCTGGAAATGGGAGGAAGAAAGTCCGTAATGACGATGCCGTACGCAAACCAGATAATGACGCCAAGCAGCCCTATCCGGGAACCGAAGACCAGCCATGCAATAAGCGCCGGGAAGGAGAAGATGAGGCAGCATGCCCAAGTGGGCAGTGACGTCATGAAGGCCATTGTGTCCGAACCGGTCCAGAAGATGGTGACGACGATGACCCACAGGCACAGAGAGACGCCGCCCAGCGCTATTCCCAGGTGGTTGACCCCGGATAACGCTGGCAGTGGTTCCGCCAGATGTTTGCGTCTTCTGAGCCGATGCACGGTGGTGGTAGGTTAAAGGCCCATGCCGGGAGGGAGGCCCATGCCGCCCGTCAGTTTTTTCATTTCCGCCGCCGCGGTTTCCTTGCCCTTGGCTATGGCGGCATTGATGGTTTGCAGGAGCAGGTCCTGGAGGAATTCTGAATCGGACGGGTCGATGATGGAGGGATCAATCACCAGCTCCGTGAGGTTTCCGTCACAGGTGGCGGTAACTTTCAGCTTGCCGCCCGCGCCTTCCGTGGTAACGGTCTGGGAGGCCAGCTTTTCCTGGGCGGCGGCAAGTCCGGCCTGCATTTGCTGGACCTGCTTCATCATTTTCATCATGTTCATGGCTGTCGTATTTGGAAGTATGGGTTGATGTTGTTTATTGGGAAATGATGCGGGCGCGGAATATCTCCATGGCGGCGTCAATCAGGGGGTCCGTATAGTAGGAATTATCTTCATCTTTCTCCCGGGCGGGTTCCTGAACGGCTGCGGCGGGTTTTTCCCGCGGCGCCTGGGGTTTGGGAGAAGGTGCGGAGGCCGCGGGGGGGGGAGGCGCCGGCAGCGGGGCCAGTTCTTCCTGAACCGGCTCCGGCACGGAGGAATCCTGGCGGATGGAAATGGTGACGGGGACTCCGCCGCGTTGGGAAAGGTCCGCTTCCAGGGCCGCCCGCAGGGGGCCGGATCCGAGGCTGTCCATTCCCTGATGGTCGGAGGGATGAAAGGAGATGGCGACGAATGCGCCGTCATGGCCGGAGAAAACGCTGTTGGCCAGAAAGTCCGCCTGGAGGGGGAAGTTGGCGGCGGCACGTTCCAGCGCCGCTTTCCAGTCCTCCTCCGTGATGGTTCTTCCGGATTGCGGGGCAGGGGCTTCCGGTTCCTCTTTTACCATGGGAGCAGGGGTGCGGGAAGGAGCGCTTGCCGTGTCGAACAGGTTGTCAAAGAAGCTGCTGGTGCGCCTTTCCGGCGGGAGGTTTTCTTCAGGGTCCATGAAAGTGGGTTCCGGAGAATCCGGAGGAGCCACCGGGGCATCGGAGATGGCAGAGGCGGGACGTTGAGGCTCTTCCGGGGTGTCGGAAGTGGGCTCCGGCCGCGGTTCAGGTGCGGAACAGGAAGGCTCTTCCTGCGGAATGGCGGGGGAGGGGGCTTTTGCAGCAGTTACGGGAGGTTCCGGCGCGGGATCAGTGGGCTGCGGTTTGGGTTCTTCTGCGGGAGCCGGGGCTGGTTGCGCACTGGCAGGTTCGCTCGCCTGTACCGCGGGAGCCGGGAATGGGTTGGCCGGGGAAAAGTCCGGAACCGGGTCCATCAGGTGTTCTTCCGGAGCGGGCTCCGGATTTTCCGCAGGAACGGGCGGCTGGGCGTTTGCCGGAGGCTCCGGCGCAGGGGCCGGGGCGGCGGGCGCGGGCATCTCTTGTTCCTGGCGCGGAGCGGGTGCCGGAGAGGAGGATGGGACGGAGGATGCCAGGGGGGCGCCTTCCAGCGCCATGATAATATCGCTGATGCTGGCTTCCGCGAGAGCGTGAACGGCCTTGATCAGGCCCATTTCCAGATGCAGCCTTTTGTTGGTGGACCAGCGCATCTTGTCTTCCGTTTCCGCCAGCACTTCCACCAAGCGCAGGATTTTGTCCGTCTGGGTGCGTTTGACGAGTTCGGAAAGTTCCTCCTTGGAGGATTCCGGCAGGGAATCGAAGCTGGCCTCCGGGTCAACCTTGGAGACCAGGATTTCACGCACGGCGGAGATGATTTCAGAGAGGAACTGGCCCATGTCTCTTCCAGCTTCCGCCTGTTCATGCAGGAGGTGCAGGAGGGAGGGGAGCTCCTTGTTCAGAATCAGCGCCAGCGCATGGGCTACGGTTTCCCGGGACGTGATGCCGAAGATGTGAAGCACCTGCTGTTCTTCAATGTGGTCTCCGCAGAAGGAAACAAGCTGGTCCAGCATGGATTGCGCGTCCCGCATGCCTCCGTCCGCCACCTTGGCGACGGCAAAGGCCGCTTCCCGGCTCAGGCTCACTCCTTCCGCAGAGGCGATGTGAAGCAGGTGTTCCGCAATGATTTCAGAGGGAATGGGGCGCAGGTCGAAGCGCTGGCAGCGCGACAGGATGGTCGGCAGAATCTTGTGGGGTTCCGTAGTCGCAAAAATGAATTTGACGTGGGGGGGCGGCTCCTCCAGCGTTTTCAGCAGGGCGTTGAAGGACTCCTTGGTGAGCATGTGCACTTCATCTATATAGACGATGCGGAAATTGCCCCTGCTGGGAGCGAATCGCACGTTGTCCCTCAGGTCACGGATGTGGTCGATGCCGCGGTTGGATGCGCCGTCTATTTCCAGGACGTCCAGGCTGCGCCCTTCCGCTATTTCCTCGCAGATGTCTTCGTGCGGGTCAAAGTCCACCCTGGGACCGCCGCTGCAATTCAAGGCTTTTGCAAAAATTCTGGCGGTAGATGTTTTTCCCGTTCCGCGGGGGCCTACAAAAAGGTAGGCGTGGGCGAGGCGGTTGTGCTCAATGGCGTTTTTCAACGTCTGGACGACATGATCCTGTCCAAGGACGTCATCGAATGTCAGAGGACGGTATTTTCTGGCAAAGACCTGGTAACTCACGGTTCAGAAAGACTAGAAGATGAGTCCGTGTTTGAAAAGAAAATAGAGCGTAATTGTTTTAAAATGTTGATAAGAGAACTCTTGCGGTATCCTGTTACGGAGCTTCCCTGAAAAAAATATCAAGAAAACAGTGAGGATGACATTTTGATGTTGAAATCTGAAAATGTTCATGCCAATCTCACAAAAGTAACAGGAACCTTCTCATCTCTATTATTTCCTATGTGGGTCAAAGTATCAATAGCAGCCTTGGTCATTGCTCTTCTCGGCGGAGCCATGTATTATCTTGATAACGAGGAAGCTCTAACCAAGGAGCGTAAGGAATGCGTCTCCCGTTATAAGAACCTGAACGGTCTTCGCGGCGAGTTTACGGAAGAAAAGACAAAATATGTCGACTTCCTGGTGAAGAATGAGGCTTTGACGAACGATATCAACGCCCTGACCAAGCAGAAGGACGAGCTGGAAGCCAAGAACCAGGAGCTGGCCGCCGCCAATGAGGCCAAGAAGACGGACCTCCAGGCGCAACAAACAGCCCTGGCGGAACTTCAGTCCAAGAGCAAGGACATGGAAAGTATCCAGGCCATTGCGGACAAGATCAAGGGACTGGAAGAAGAATCCAAGCAGCTGGAAGTAGTCAAGCAGGCGGAGCAGGGCAAGCATGACGCCATCGTTGCTGAAACGGAACAGCTTGTCGTGAACAATGCGGCCCTTCGCCAGCTCAAGGCGGACCAGGATGCGCACCTTTCCCCGCCCAATCTGAAAACGCGGGTTTCCCAGGTGATTAATGATTTCAATGTAGTTGTGATTGACGGCGGTGCTGCCGACCTGGGCGTAGTGCCCGGCTCCAAGCTGGCCGTGATGAGGGACGGCAACAAAATTGCCGAACTTGACGTAAGCGCTGTTGAATCCCGTGTTTCCACGGCCACCATTCTCCCCAGCACGGTAACCGCCGGCGAACGTGTTGAAGCCGGAGACGTCGTTGTATCCGTTCGTCCCTAGTCCTTTCCCGGTTCAATACACACCATACACTCTCACATACATACACAATGAAAACTGTCTTAGTAGTTTTATTGATTCTTGCAGCAGGTGCGGGCGCCTGGTTCTCCGGTCTCAGCGGCCTCTTCGGCGTCAACGGCCAGTATCAGGACTTCAAGGAGATGATCACCTACCGCAAGGTTCTGGACAAGGAAATCCGGAATTGGACGGGATTGCGCAATGACATGATCAAGAACCGCGGTCTGGCTGCGGAGGAAAACCTCAGCCTGACCTCCAACAAGGCCTCCGTGACCCAGCAGCGTGACGAACAGCTCTCCAAGGAAACGGAGCTGAAGGAAGAAGAAGTCCAGCTGAATGCGGACCTGTCCAAGATCAACAAGCAGATGGATGAACTGAAGGCCAAGCTGAACGACTTCGGCGTTTCCAGCGTGCAGGAAATCCAGGCGAAAATGGAATCCATGGAAGCCTCCAACAAGAAGCTTCAGGAAGACATTGACCAGATCAAGAGCGCTACGGAAGTGGCCGCCAAGAAGCGTGCCGAGCAGGCTACCGAGCTGGCCGGACGCCAGAAGGAACAGGCCGAATACCGCGCCGCCCTCGCCAAGAATGGAGATGAATATCCCGTTCTGTCCGTGGACCCGCAGTGGGGCTTTGTGGTGATTGGCGCCGGGCAGGGCAGCAACATTGATCCGAATACGGTTCTGCTCGTTACCCGTGACGGCCGCAGCATCGGCAAACTGAAGGTGACCTCCCTGGAAAAGAACCAGACGGTGGCTGACATCGTCAAGGACAGCGTGCCCGCCGGCATGAGCATCCAGCCCGGCGACATGGTGCAGCTTCTGCGTCCGTTGCAGTCCGCCAAATAAGGTTTCTGCCGCGTATTTTCCTTGAACCCCGCTGTGCCCTCCGGCATAGTGGGGTTCAACTTTTTAAAAGGAAATGATGAAACGATTCACAGCCTCCCTTTTGCTTACGTCTTTCTCCCTTCTTCTGGTCTCTTCCTGCTCCTGGCTGATGGAGCCGAAGGAACGGGAGCGTGTTCCGCAGCCGCCCCCCGGCCCGGAAAAGAGCGCTCTTCCCCATAACAAGACCCAGAGATTTGAAGCGGAAGCTACGCTGGGACCGCTGGCTTCGCCAAGACGTTAAAGGCGTTCAAATAACGGTTGGCGGTGATTCTGTTCTTTACAGCATCCCGCAAACCGGATACAAACGCTCCCGATTTCCAAGCGGAGAGATGGCTGAGCTGGTCTAAGGCACTCGACTCGAAATCGAACGTGGGCTTTAAAACCCACCGTGGGTTCGAATCCCACTCTCTCCGCCAGTTTTTTTTAAGAGAAAGCCCGTCGCAAGACGGGTTTTTTGTTTTTATCAGGCGTCATTCCGGAAGAAAATTCGCAGGAACGGTTGTTTAATGATAGAGAGGGAGGCCCTTGTCGGCTTCCCGGAGCCGGTCTCCGTTGGGGTGGTTATAGCTGTAATAGTTTCTGCGAACGGTTTCGGTAGGTTTTCCGATGATCACGTGGTCCAGGAACCGGACGCCCAATAGCTTGGCGCATTCCCGCACGCGTTCGGTCAGGAGGTCGTCCGGGCGGCTGGGAGTCGGGTTCCCGCTGGGATGGTTGTGCGCCAGGACGAAGCCGTAGGCATTGTGGATGACGGCGGGACGCAGAATGTCGCGCGGATGGGCGATGGATTCGTTCAGGGTGCCGCTGGAAATTTCCACGGGTTTGATGAGACGGCTTTTGGTATCCAGCAGCAGGACGAGTACCGTCTCCTTGTCTTTCCAGCGCATGGCTGTTACCAGGTAGTCATAGACGTCTTCCGGCGTTTGGATGGGTTGCCGGGCCAGCGTTTCCCGGAGGGCCCGCGCTCCCAGTTCAAAGGCGGCGCTCAGCGTGGCCGCTTTCGCCATGCCTATTCCCTTGCAGATGTCCGCTATTTCTGCGGCCTCCATGTGGGCCAGGGCGTCCAGAGAGCCTGCCGACTGGATCAGGTCCGAGGACATGTCCAGCACGTTTTTTCCCTTGATGCCCATCCGCAGGAAGATGGCGAGCAGTTCCGCATTGCTGAGGCTGTGCCTTCCCTGGCGGAGCAGCTTTTCCCGCGGCAGGGATTGGAAGGGAAGATCCTGGAGTTTTCGGTAGGCCATTTTAGTAACAGAGACGTGCGGTGGAAAGAATGGCGGCGGGCAGATGGCGCAGCGTGTCTCCCGCCGTCAGTGTCTGCTGGGTGGAATCTCCGGCGGAGATGGCTATTTCAGAAGCTCGCCCGCAGAGATAGGTTCCCAGAACGGCGGAGACCAGCAGGGATTCCCCCTGGGCCATGAATCCGCCGCAGACGCCTGCCAGCACGTCTCCCTGGCCGGCGGTAGCCATGCCGGGGCCTCCGGTGATGTTGTAGAAGAGAGGTTTTCCCCGCTGGGTGACGATGGTGCGGGCCCCTTTGTAAATCAGGGCCGCTTCATGCTCCGCCAGGAAGCAGTCTGCGATGTCCGCCCGGATGGCGCAGTTGTCCGCGTCCGGCAGCAGACGGCGGATTTCCCCATGGTGGGGTGTCGCCAGAATATGTTCTCCCAGGCTCCATTGCATGGCGGCGGCCAGATTAAGGCCGTCCGCATCCAGGACGGTGGGAGTGCCGGTTTCCAGAATGAGGCGGATGGCTTCCGCGTCTTCCTCCGATACGGAGCCGATGCCGGGGCCAATGAGAAAGGCGCTGAACGTCCGGATGGAGACGTCCGCATAACTGTCCACGGGTTTGACCATGACTTCCGGCGGCATGGACGGCGCTATGAGGGGATAGACGTTCCGGTGGACGTGGAGCGTCACCAGTCCGGCTCCGGCCCGGAGGGCGGCTTCACAGCAGAGCCTGGCAGCGCCCAGCATTCCTTCCGATCCGGCAATGACGCCGATGTGCCCGCGTTTGTTCTTATAGTCCGTATAGGGTCTTGCAGAGAGGAATTTAGTGAGCCGGGAGGAGGTGATGAGTTCCGTGGCGGGAAGCGCCTGCACATGGAGGCCGGGAAGGTCGATGCAGGCCAGGCGCCCCGCATGCAGGGTGGCGTCGTCATCCAGCAGCCCCTGCTTGACCGCTCCTATGCACATCGTGAAATCCGCCTCTACGGCATTTTCCTGGGGCATCCCCGTATCCGGGTCAACTCCGGTGGGAAGGTCGATCGCCACCGTGCGCACGGCTCCGCAGCGGTCCCGCAGGTAGTTCATTTCCGCGCAGAGGGCGGAGATTTCCTTGCGGAGCAGCCCTTTTGCTCCAATGCCCAGCAGGCCGTCCAGCAGAATCATGGGCTTGCCCGTACGGGGCAGTGGCGCTTCCTGGTATTCCTGGGGCGGAGGAGATATTTCCGCGAGCTGCCGCGCGGGCAGTTCCCCCCATTCCGCGCGCGGGTAGGCGGCGCGGAAACCTGTTTCCCAGCCATGCTGTTTCAGGATATTGAGGACGGTGAGGGCGTCTCCGCCGTTGTTGCCTTTCCCCACGTAGGCTATGCATAACCCGGGGACGGGAAAGAACTGCATGACGGCTTCCGCAATGCCGGCGGAAGCCAGCTTCATGAGGGTTCTGGCCGGAGTTCCGTTGATGATGAGCTCGCGTTCCGCGATCTGCATATTTTCCGTGGAGCAAACTTTCATGGCGCGCTGATGGGATCAGTGTGCACTGTACGTTAAAAAACCTTCTCCTGCAAGCCGGAGAAGGTTTTTCGCAAAAGGAGTGAATCCGGGGGCGGTTAACCGATGCGGAACGTGATGCGCGCCTTGGTCATGTCGTAGGGGGACATTTCCATGCGCACCTTGTCGCCCACAACGATTTTGATGAAGCGCTTGCGCATCTTGCCGGAAATGTGGGCCAGCACCTCGTGCCCGTTGGGCAGGCGCACCTTGAACATGGTGCCCGCCAGCACGGCGCAGATGGTGCCTTCCACTTCAATTTCGCTTTCGGAGTTTTCTTCCTTGGGGGCCGATTTGCTGAAATGCCTCCTGCCCTTGGTGTGGCGGCCCCCGCCTCCCTGAGGGCGCGGCCGGTTGGGTCCGCCTCCGGGGCGTGGTCCTCCGCCTGTTCTGGCGCCTCCCGGGCCAGCGGACTGTCC
>OBWL01001222.1_pt1 | contig 16767 bp, 9 predicted proteins | sample 1538061 | NCBI WGS metagenome assembly OBWL01 (sample SAMEA2580085, study PRJEB22360) | human gut metagenome | biome: human gut; feature: human-associated habitat; material: faeces | place: Denmark | collected 2008/2010
TCGACGAGCCGTTATGGATGATAGGGGTGTTGCTGCCCCCGCCAAAGTCGGCAGGCACACCGTCGATCTCCGTCACGCGGATGCGTCCGCCGCCCACAGAGGCCGCCTTCAGGACGAGGGTCCGGCCCGCCTTACTCTTTAAGGTAAGCACCGTCGTATTCGGGTGGGCGGCACGGAGCTCCACCGGATGGATGGTGAACTTCATGCCGGCCTCCTCGGCCAGCGCGAAGCTGTCGGGCAGGCGGGGGTCGTCCGGGCGGAGGCCCAGCAGGCCCGCCACCAGCGCACGGTCGGTGCCGTGGCCCCGGCCTGTGGTGGCAAAGCTGCCGTAGAGCCCAATGTCCGCCTCGGCGGGGACATCGCCCAGCAGCTTCTGGGCCGTATATCCAATGCGGGCGGCACCCGCCGTATGGCTGGGGGAGGGGCCGATCATCACCGGCCCGAGAACGTCGAACAGACGCATGAGATGTACACTTCCTTCCCTTTTGCAGCGCCCGGGACCCCATTCGCTGACAAAAGAACAGATTTTCTTTCTTTTTATTATACCGCTTTTGAGCTTATTGTGCTATAATAACTTTATAATGCTTTGAATCTTGCCCTTTCAGGGGGCAGCACGGAGGGTAGAACCTATGAAACTGGTAAGCGTGGAAACTCCCGAAAAGAGTGTCTGCAAAATGACTTTCAGCGCTTCGGCTGAGGAGCTGGAAGCTGCGTCCAACGCCGTGTACGAGCGCACCCGCGCAACGTACACCATCAAGGGCTTTGCCAAGGGCGAGGCTGACCGCGCCCAGATCGAGGCCGACCGCGGCGAGCACACCTTCTGGTACGACGCCATCAACGATTTGATGGACAAGGATGTCCCGGCCCTGTACGATGCAGCGATGGCAGAACACGGCTTCCACGCTGTGGACGAGCCGGTCTACGACCTGGTCAGCGTGAAGAAGGACGAGGGCTTTGTGGCCACTGCCACCACCGCCCTGCAGCCTGAGCTGAGCCTGCCCCAGACCACCGGCTTCAAGACCGAGTGCGTCACCCCGGAAGTCACCGACAAGGAGATCGACGCTGTGCTGGAGCGCCGCCGCGCCATGGCCGCTGAGCTGGTGCCTCACAAGGGTCCGGCCGTCAAGGGCAACATCGTCCACATCGACTACGAGGGCCTGCTGGAGGGCAAGCCCTTCAACGGCGGCGCCGCCCAGAACCAGACCCTGCAGCTGGGCAGCGGCCGGATGATCCCCGGCTTCGAGGAAGGCATCCTCGGCCACAAGGGCGGCGAGGCGTTCGACATCTTCGTCACCTTCCCGGCCCGCTACCACGTCAAGGACCTGGCCGGCAAGCCCGTGGTCTTCAAAATCAAGCTGCACGACGTCTGTATCCGCCAGCTGCCCGCTCTGAACAGCGATTTTGCCAGGAAGGCTGCCAATGTGGACACCATGGATGAGTTCCGCGCCCAGATCCGTCAGCAGCTCCACGACAACAAACACGCCGCCGCGCTCAACCGCGCCAAGGACGCCATCCTCACCCAGCTGGCCGCAGCCGCTGAGGGCGAGCTGCCCAGCGTTCTCGTCGAGAGCGCCTATCAGCAGGAGATGGAGCGGGTCCAGCAGCAGCTGCAGATGCAGCGCCTGAGCCTCGACCGCTACCTGAGCCAGATCCATCAGACCCGCGAGAGCTTCACTGCCGCCGTCCGCACTGCTGCGGAGAAGAACACCCGCGCCCGGATGGCCCTGCTGCAGATCGCTCAGAACGAGGGCCTCGTTCCCACTGAGGAGGACATCGACAAGACCCTGTCCGAGCGCGCTGAGCGCACCAAGAAGACCCTCGAGGAAGTCAAGGCTGCGTCCAACGTGGAGGCCATCCGCCGCAACGAGGGCATCCGCCGCGCTGCCGACTATGTCATCGAGCACTCCACCATCGAAGAGAAATAATTTATCCTGCTTTTGCGCCTGCGCCACTGTGCAGGCGTTTTTTATTGTTCATTTTTTCTCTCTTGACTTTTTTTCTCTGCTGCGGTATTTTTAGGGTGAGAGATTCTATCCGGGCCGCAGCTGCGGCCCGGACAGATAAAGTAAAATCTTCTGCGGGACATTCCGCTCATCTATTTTATTGCGACAGGAGGTTTTCCTTATGAAAAAGTTTCTTCTCGCTCTTCTGACAGCTGTCACGGCGGCTGCGCTCTTCTGCGGCGCGGCGGCATCTGTGGCCACTTACAGCGCCAGCTATGACGCACCAGCCGGCATCAACACCATCGTGGTGCAGGACAGCAGCGCTGCGGTCATTCTGCAGGCCGCCGACATCGACCACATCCGCGCCGATTACACCTACACCTCGAGCTACGCCTTTGAAAGCTCCAAGCTCTACGACTTCACGGTGGCGGGCAGCACCCTCACCGTGACCAAGACCCAGGAGCCCAACGCTTCCCTCATCATCCAGAGCCAGGACACCCGCAGCTGCACCCTGACGCTGCAGATACCCCGCCAGACGCTGGCAACCATCACCGTCAGCACCACCAACGACAGCATCACGCTGAACGGTGTTTCGGCACAGACCGCCAGCCTCACCACCGACAATGGCCGCATCGAGGTGTCGAACTTCAACGGCTCCACCCTGAGCGGCACCACCCGCAACGGCAAGATCACCATGAGCGGCGTCACCTCCCAGAATGTGGCCGCCACCATCCAGAACAGCGGCACCCTCAAGCTGGAAAACATCTCTGCCAACGTCTGCAGCGCCAAGGTGCAGAACGGCAGCATCACCGGCTCCGTGATCGGCAGCGGCAGCTCTTACGGCCTTGATCTTGCCGCAGGCGGCGGCAAGATCCGCGTCTCCGACGCCAGCGACAAGAACTTCCTCTTCTTCGGCAAGGACACCCTGCAGCAGAATGCAGATGCCCCCAACAAGCTGAACCTCGCCACCAAGAACGGCGACGTTGATGTCGAGTTCGTCCGTTAAAAGAACATTCAAAATGCCTGTGCGGCATCTGCCGCACAGGCATTTCTTTTTGTCCGGATACGGTCAGCTGAGCCAGTTGAAGCCCATGACCACCACGCCGAGGATAAAACGTTCATGCTTCTCCTTCCAGAATGGCGTCCAGATTCTCATTTATAATGTCCATCGTCTCGAAGAACGCCTTTCGCTGTGCTTCATTGGTGTGTTCCAGCAGACGCGCGCCAAATTCCTCCTGCAAGGCCCGGCCCTGCTCGATGATGGGGCAGGCTTTTTCGGTGCAGCGCAGCAGGGTGCGGCGGCGGTCGCCGGGGTCAGCCTCGCGGACGAGGCAGCCCTCCTGCACCAGACGGTCTATGTTCACCGAGACGAGGTTTGCTTTCAGTTTGCGCACCTCCACCACGTCGCTGGCGGTCTGGTAGCCGGGGTTGTTGGCGAGGAACATCAGGATGTCAAAAGCCGTCTGGGGCAGATGGAGCTTCTGGCACAGGGGCTTGCAGAGGGCGGCGTAAGCCGCCGAGATCTTCCGCCCGAATTCGATGCCCGGGGTATTCATGGGGCGCCTCCTTGTGGTTCAAAATTATATCATTCAAATTTGAAGTAATAATAGCATAAAAACGCAGCGATCGTCAAGAGAAAAGGAGCGGCCCGCATCTTGCAGGCCGCTCCCTGTTTCCGTTTTCTTTACAGCATCATGATGAGCCGCGTGCCGAAGGCCGCTAGCCATGCTACGATGCACTGATTTGCCACCATGATAAACGCCCACTTGCCGCCCAGCTCCCGCTTGACCGAGGCCACCGCCGCGATGCAGGGCGTATAGAGCAGGCAGAACACCAGCAGGGGCGCAGCCGCCGCCGGGGACAGCGCGGCGGCAAAGGCCGCAGAGGAGCCATAGAGGATGGTGAGGGTCGAAACGACGCTCTCCTTGGCCATAAAGCCGGTGATCAGGGCCGTAGACACCCGCCAGTCGGCAAAGCCCAGTGGCGCAAACAGCGGCGCGATACCGCTGGCCAGCCATGCAAGGATGCTCTGCTGCGGGTCAGCGGTGAGGCTGAGCCGCAGGTCGAAGCTCTGCAGGAACCAGATGATGATGGTCGCCACAAAGATGACCGTAAAGGCGCGCTGGAGGAAATCGCGGGCCTTTTCCCAGAGCAGCTGGACCACATTCTTGAGGCCGGGCAGGCGGTAGTTGGGCAGCTCCATCACAAAGGGGACGGCCTCACCCTTAAAGACACTGCTCTTCAGCAGGATGGCCATCAGAATGCCCACCGCAATGCCGAGGAAATAGAGGCTGACCATCACCAGAGCCGCGTGCTCCGGGAAGAAGGCCGCCGCAAACAGGCTGTAGATGGGCAGCTTGGCCGAGCAGCTCATAAAGGGGGTGAGCAGGATGGTCATTTTGCGGTCGCGCTCCGAGGGCAGGGTGCGGCTGGCCATGACGCCGGGGACGGTGCAGCCGAAGCCGATGAGCATTGGCACGATGCTGCGCCCCGAGAGGCCGATGCGGCGGAGAAGCTTATCCATCACGAATGCCACGCGGGCCATGTATCCGGTATCCTCCAGCAGAGAGAGGAAGAAGAACAGGGTCACGATGATGGGCAGGAAGCTCAACACACTGCCCACACCGGTGAAGATGCCGTCGATGACCAGCGAGTGGACGGCCGCGTTGACGTTCCACGCCGTGAGGGTGGAGTCCACCGCGGCGGTCAGGGCATCAATGCCCACTTCCAGCAGGTTCTGGAGCGCCAGACCGATGACGCCGAAGGTGAGGTAGAACACCAGCGCCATGATGCCCACAAAGGCCGGGATGGCGGTATAGCGGCCCGTGAGGAACCGGTCGATCCGGGCCGAGCGGAGCTGCTCCTTGCTCTGGCGGGGCTTCACGACGGTCTGCTCCACCAGCTGGTGGATGAAGTGGAACCGCATATCCGCGATGGCGGCGGCGCGGTCCAGACCCCGCTCCTGCTCCATCTGGACGATGATGTGCTCGATCATCTCTTTTTCGTTCTGGTCGAGCTTCAGAGCCGCCTCGATGCGCTGGTCGCCCTCCACGAGCTTTGTGGCCGCAAAGCGCACCGGGATGCCTGCGGCCTTGGCATGATCCTCGATCAGGTGGAGGATGCCGTGGATGCAGCGGTGGACTGCGCCGCCGTGATCCTCCTCGCCGCAGAAATCCATCCGGCCCGGCCGCTCCTGATACTTTGCGACATGGAGCGCATGATCCACCAGCTCGTCCACGCCCTCGTTCTTTGCCGCAGAGATCGGCACGACCGGGATGCCCAGCATGGCCTCCATCTTATTGATGCGGACAGTGCCGCCGTTGCCGCGCATCTCGTCCATCATGTTCAGCGCCAGCACCATCGGCGTATCCAGCTCCATGAGCTGCATGGTGAGGTACAGATTCCTCTCGATGTTGGTGGCGTCCACGATATTGATGATGCCTGTGGGCTTCTCGCCGATGATGAACTGCCGGGTCACGATCTCCTCGCTGGTATAGGGCGACATGGAGTAGATGCCGGGCAGGTCTGTGACCTCCGTATTCGGGTTATTCCGGATCGCACCGCTCTTGCGGTCCACCGTCACACCCGGGAAATTGCCGACGTGCTGGTTGGAGCCGGTGAGCTGGTTGAAGAGGGTCGTCTTGCCGCAGTTCTGGTTGCCCGCCAGCGCAAAGGTAAGGGTCGTGCCGTCGGGCAGAGGGTTCTCGCCCTTTTTGGTGTGGTAGCGTCCGCCTTCGCCGAGGCCCGGGTGCTCCACCGGCTTGTCACTTTCTGCCGCTGCCTTTTTCACCGCCAGGGCTTTGGCCTGAGTGACCCCGATGCGGGCAGCATCGTCCAGCCGGAGGGTCAGCTCGTAGCCGTGGATGCTCAGCTCCATCGGGTCGCCCATCGGGGCAAATTTGACCAGCGTGACCTCCTCGCCGGGGATCAGCCCCATATCCAGAAAATGCTGCCGCAGAGCGCCTTCGCCGCCCACGGTCCCGACCACGGCAGTCTCGCCGATGTTCAAATCTTTCAACGTCATATGGAATGCTCCTCTCGAGCGCGTTTGTTAGTTTGCATTAACAACGGTAATATAGGCTAACTTTCCGGCGTTGTCAAGAGAAACGGGGCTGTTCTGAACTGTTCTCTGAAAAAAATCATGCCGCCTTCCTCGAATATCCGAAAAAGTGCAAAAAATAAGAGCCTGTACCCGGGAATTACCCGCCGTACAGGCTCTTATCGTCTTTTATTCAGTTCGCGGTGTGGTAGCCGTCAGGGTTTTTCTTCTGCCAGTTCCAGCTGTCGGCACACATTTCCTCGATGCCGTACTCAGCCACCCAGCCAAGCTCATTCCTGGCCTTGGTGGGGTCGGCGTAGCACTCGGCGATGTCGCCGGGGCGGCGGGCCTCGATGACGTAGGGGATGGGCTTGCCGCAGGCCTTCTCGAAGGCATGGATGACATCCAGCACGCTGTAGCCCTTGCCGGTGCCGAGGTTGCAGATGAAGAGGCCGCAGTTCGTTTCCAGCTTCTTGATGGCGCAGACATGGCCGCGGGCCAGGTCCACGACATGGATGTAGTCGCGGACGCCGGTGCCGTCGGGAGTGGGGTAGTCATTGCCGAAGACATGGACCTTTTCCAGCTTGCCCACAGCCACCTTGGCGATGTAGGGCATGAGGTTGTTGGGGATGCCGTTGGGGTCCTCGCCGATGAGGCCGGACTTGTGGGCGCCGATGGGGTTGAAGTAGCGCAGCAGAGCTACGTTCAGGGTGGGGTCAGCCTTGCAGACATCGGTGAGGATGCGCTCAGTCATGGCCTTGGTGGTGCCGTAGGGGTTGGTGGTGGCACCCACGGGGAAATCCTCGGTGATCGGCACACTGGCGGGGTCGCCGTAGACGGTGGCGGAGGAGCTGAACACGAAGTTGTGGCAGTTGTGCCTGCGCATCACATCCAGGATGACCAGCGTGCAGTTGAGGTTATTGTAGTAGTATTCGATGGGCTTGGACACGCTCTCGCCGACGGCCTTATAGGCTGCGAACTGGATGACCGCCGTGATGTCGGGACACTCGGCGAAGATCTTCTCCACATCCTCGTGTTTGGTCATATCGGCCTGATAGAAGCGGAAGTCCTTGCCGGTGATCTGCTTGACGCGGTCGAGGACCACAGGGGATGCATTGTAGTAATTGTCCGCCACGACAACGTCGTAGCCGGCATTCAGGAGCTCGATGCAGGTGTGGCTGCCGATGTAGCCTGCGCCGCCGGAAACCAAAATAGCCATGTCCAGTACCTCTCTTGTTCCAGATGTTGCTTCGCACAGAGCCCTTGTGCTCTGTCTGACTAAAGGATACCGCTTTTTGCACAGAGAATCAAGTACCGGCTTTTTTATTAAAATGTATTTTTGTTGCATCTTTTCAACCAGTCTGATGAACTGCAAAGATTTTTAGTCCGCAAGGCATGGAGAGGACACGCAAAAAACAGCAAAGGACAGCTCCCGCAAGAGAGCTGCCCTTTGCTGCGGCTGATATTTGCTTACAAACGGCCGCACTGACGGCCGGTGAAGAAGCGGAGCGTAGTGTTGGCCCGGAAGACTTTGCCCGCCCGCAGCACCGTCGTCGGGAACTCCGGGTGAGAGGGGCTGCAGGGGAAGTGCTGGGTCTCAAGGGCAAAGCCGCCGTACTTTTCCAGCGGGACGCCGCCCTTGCCGGGGGAGGGGCAGTTCTGCAGGAAGTTGCCGGTGTAGAGCTGGATGCCCGGCTGGGTGGTGTACATCTTCATGCTGATGCCGGTCTTGTCGCTGGACGCCCAGGCGCAGAGGCTCTGGCTGGCACCCCGGGGCCGGTCGAGGACATAGCAGTGGTCGAAGCCGCCGCCCGCCATGGTGGTCTGGTAGAAGCCGGTGTCGAGGTCGCGTCCCAGAGGCTTTCCGGTGCGGAAGTCCATCGGCGTACCGTCCACGGGCAGGATCTTGCCCGTGGGGCAGGTCTCGTTGTTGCCCTCGAGGTAGTTGGAAGCGTAAATGCGGAGCTTCTGGCCCAGCACATTGCCGCCGCCGTCGAGGTTGAAATAGGTGTGGTTGGTCAGGTTGATGATGGTGTCCTCGTCAGTGGACACACGGTAGTCCATCCGCAGGGTGTTGTCCGGCGTGAGGATATACCGCACACTGACCTTCAGATTTCCGGGGAAACCGTCTTCGCCCGCCGGGCTTTCGGTCTCCATCAAAAGGGTGTCGCCGAACATCTTCACATCGTAAATTTTGCGGGGGAAGGTGCCGTGCAGGTGATTTTTGCCATTGTTGGCTTCCAGCTTGTAGGTCTTGCCACTGAGAGAAAATTCCGCATTTTCAATGCGGTTGGCGTACCGGCCCACGAACGCACCGCAGCAGGTGCTGCCGGATGAGTTGAAATCCGCCTCATAGTCGGCGAGGGTGTCGTGCCCGACGACCACATCCACCATACCCGTTTTTGTAGGGACGAAGAGATTTTTGATCACACAGCCATAGTTCAGCACGCTGATCTCAAGTCCACCGGGATTGGAGATGATGTATTCATCCACCTTATCACCGTTTTGGGTCACACCAAAGGGCTTGGAGCGGAACTGTGCCATAAGGCTCGCCTCCTTCTTCATTATTTTCGGTCAGGGCAGCGCAGCCCCGGCCTCATCCATAACTATGATTATAGCACAGTTTTCCGGCCTTGTGTGAGAATGATTTTAGATTTATCTTCCAAAATTTCGAGAGATTTTTTGGACATATTGCCTCCCTCTCAGGCGCTGACGCGCCAGCTCTCCCAAAAGGAGAGCCATTGGCATGACGGTCAGGTCTGCGCTGCCCGCTTGGGGGCCACTGTGGCGCAAAAGAGCGGGCCCTGCTATCCCCGATAGGCGGTGCTTGCCCGGCGCGCCCCGGACGCTGCTGCTATCAGGGAACAAAAGAAACCGCCGCACATCAGACTGTGCAGCGGTTTCGGGGCAGATACTTATTCTATGTGAGCTCAGAAAGCCCGGACCACGGTGGGCGGCTTATTTTTCGTAGATGACGATCATGTAGCAGTAGGTATCACCGCCGTCCTGCACACGGTGGACGGCCACCTTTACGCTCGTCCAGTCCGAAGAAGAGTTGGTATAAACTCTCACGCCGCCTCGGGAGCAATGGAGCACATAGGAAGCCTGGGTGATGGCACTGCCCGCCGACTCGGGCATTTTTGCCGCATAAAACTGCACGCTGACGCTGGTGCTGTAATCCTTCAGCGCCTCTTTCAGCATGGCAACACCGGCAGCGCTGGAGTTGTAGAAATACTCGCCCGCAGCGTTGCTGGCCAGATAACCGGTAGATTCGTTGAACCATTTTGCCTTGTTTGCCCGTAAGTCCTCATCGATCTTCTCAAGGGCAGCCGGGGAGACATCGTAGGTCACCTTCAGGTCAGGTTTTCCTATCTGGCCCCGGAGATAATCTCCGTAGGCCTTTTCCATGGCACGCTCGGTCACCTTGCCGCCGCCGCAGCCGGTAAGCAGGGTCAGTGCCATCATGGCCGCAAGGGCCAGAGACAGGATACGGTTGAGTCGTTTCATAGTATGCGTCCTCCTTATAGTATGGCGGTGTTCCAGCGAAGCATCGACACCTTTTTCTTATTATACCCCCCCCCTACATAATTGTCAATAGGCTGTCCATGAATGCTCCCGCCACCGACATGATCCTACCCGGAGCGAGACGGAGAGGGCCTTCCGGGCGCCCCCTGGCAGGCTCAGCCCAAAAAAAGAAACCGCCGCACATCAGACTGTGCGGCGGTTTCAGGGCAGATACTTATTCTATATAGATAGGAGACAGCCTCAGGCCTCCGGCTGGGCGGGCTGAGCCTCGGCGGCGTTCGACTGCGCGATATACTCGGCGGCGTCATCGGGGATGTCGTCCATCCCGTCGTCACCCACATCGACCACCAGCGGCGGCTTCTTGAAGAGGATGTCGTAGAGGATGGGGACGATGTACAGGGTCATCAGGGTGGCATAGCTCAGGCCGCAGATGATGACGATGGCCATGCCGCTCATGAGCTGGCTCGCCATATCGTTGCTGAACACCATCTGCAGCATGGCCAGAACGGTGGTCAGGGTGGTCATGAGGATGGGGCGCATACGGGTCTTGCCGGTGGCGACAAGGGCCGCACGGCGCTCCAGACCGCCCAGACGCAGCTGGTTGGCGTAGTCCACGAAGACGATGCCGTTGTTGACGACGGTACCCATCAGGACGATGAAGCCCATCAGGGAGATCATGGTCAGCTGCTGGCCGGTGACCAGCATGCCCAGCAGGCCGCCGGTGAAGGCCAGCGGCACCGTGAACAGGACGATGAAGGGGGACAGCAGGCTCTGGAACTGAGCCACCATGACCAGATAGACGAAGGGCAGGGCCAGAGCCATCCACTGCACCATCTCATCGACCATCATGTTGACGGTGGAGGACTCGCCGTCCAGCGAGAAGGAGCAGCCCTCGGGCATCTCATCGGTGAGGGCGAAGGCGTCCAGCTTCTTCTGCAGCACGCGGGACTGGACCGTGGTGTTGTAGCCGTCCAGCGTGTCTGCCGTCACCGTGATGTAGCGGGTCTGGTTCTCGCTGGTGATGGAGTCGGGGGCAGTACCCGTCGTCCAGGAAGCAATGTCGCCCAGCGTGCAGGTGCCGGTGGTGATGGTGCCGGTGGCGTCCATGACGCTGGTGGTGAAGGTCATGTCCATCATGTTTTCCTTGGTCACAGGGTCAAGATTATCGCTGATCTGGACTTTCATGGTGGAGCCGTCTACCGTGACGGGGGTCTCCGCCGTCGTGGTGGTGGTGAGCTTGGCGGCGATCTGCTGGTAGACCTGCGCAACCGTCAGGCCATAGGCGCGGACCTTGTCGCGGTCGATGTCCAGATTGATGGTCGCATCGCCCTGACCGAGGCCGGTGGCGGCATTGGTGAAGCCCTCGGTGTCGTTGATCATCTGGACGACCTTATCGCCCAGTGCGGTAATGGTATCGGCGTCAGGGCCGTAGATCTTGACAGAGAGGCCGCTGCTCAGCTGGCTGGTCAGGTCCTGCATGCCGCTGATCTCGACGGTGCCGGTGCAGTTCTCGACGCCGGAAACGGCATCTTTCAGGGCCTGCTCCACGGCGGCGATCCGGGTAGAGGACAGTGACTGGTCCAGCATGACGTTGAACCGGTAGCTGCCGTAGCTGTTGGCGGCGCTCAGCAGGTCGGTGATGGCGCTGGGCAGGCCCAGCTGACCGATGTCGATGCCGGCCACAGTGGTATCGGTGGTGACGCCCACCTCTTCCACGCCGTCCACGGCCATGACGGCCTCGACGACCTGTCCGGCCACACCGTAGGATTCCTCTTTGGTCAGGCCGTCGTCGGTGGAGAGGGCGATGGTGGCCTCATTGCTGGAAATTTCGGGCAGAAGGACGACGCCCATGGAGAAGACCTTCCAGCCGCAGAAGGCCAGCAGCACGACAGCGGCCAGCAGCGGCAGAGCGCGGTGCTGCAGGCACCACTCGAGGCTGTGGGCATACTTATCCTGGATCTTTTCGAACCAGACCAGACGCTTCGGCTCAGCCTTTTTCAGGACGGTGGAAGCAGCGGCAGGCACGACGGTGATGGCTACGATGAGAGAGGCCATCAGGCAGTAGCCGATGCACATGGACATGGGCTGCAGCAGGCTGCGCACCGTGCCGGAGGCGAACACCACCGGCAGGAAGACGCAGACCGAAGTAAGGGTGGAGGCCACGACCGACATGCCCACCTGACGAGCGCCCTGCACGGCGGCGCGGGCCGCCGGTACGCCCCGGCCCCGCAGACGGTAGATGTTCTCGATGACGACGACCGAGTTATCCACCAGCATACCGACGCCCAGCGACAGGCCCGCCAGCGTCATGATGTTCATGTCGAGGCCGGTGAAGTACATCAGAACGACGGCGAACAGGACGGACAGCGGGATGCTGACGCCGACCACGAGGGTAGGCTTGATGTCCTTCAGGAAGATGGCCAGCACGATGATGGCCAGCGCAGCGCCCACCAGCATACTGCTGATGATGCTGTTGACGATGATGGTGATGTAGTTGCCCTGATTGGACAGGACGACGACGTGAAGGTCCGAATACTGGGCCTGCAGCTCCTTGAAGGCCTTCAGGCAGCCGTCCGAGACGCTGCTGGCGCTGGAATTGGCGTTGCGGAAAATTTTCAGCACCACGGCCCGCTCCCCGTTCAGGCGGGTGTAGCTGGCCTCGGCGTTGTCGATGACGGCCACGTCGGCCACATCGGAGAGGCGGACATCGCCGAAGCCATCGACGTGGAGCAGAAGTGCGCCCTCGATGTCCGAAACGCTGTCGTACTCTTCGCCGACCTTCAGCAGCCAGGACTCGCCGCTCTTATCGGCGACGTAGCCGGCAGGCATCGAGAAGTTCTGGGCGTAGATGAGCTGGGCGAGGGTCTTGATGTCCAGCTGCTTGGCCACATCGGCGCTGGCAAGAGCCTTTTCCTTGGTCTCCTCGTAGAGCTGCTTGGCGTCTTCCAGCTGGTTTTCGTAGTCCTTCAGCTTCTCCCGGGCCTCGGTGAACTGCATATAGGCGCTGAGCTGCTGGCTGGAATAGCTGCCCAGAGCGACGGAGAACTGGTTCATCAGGCCGGGGACATTGTCCATGGCTTTGATGACCTCGTCCAGAGTCTTATAAATGGTGCTCAGGCTGTTGGAGACTTCCAGCTCGTTGGCAAGGTCGGAGACGGTGCCGTCGCTGGTACCCAGACGGCCCTGCAGCTCCTGTAGAGCGGCGGTGAGCTTATCGGTGATGTCGCGCAGCTCGCCGACGATCTCGATGAGGGAGTCGATGTCCCGCATACCGGTCTGGTTGAACTGGTCCACGACACGCTGCAGGCCGTCGCGGACGTCGATGAGTGCCTGCTGGATCTCCGGCTCATTGACCACGCCGATGAGCTGGTTGACGCTGTTCAGCAAAGCCTGCGCCTGGTCGCGCACGACGGTGACGGCGTCGGCCACCTCCGTACCCATCTGGGCCATGACCGTATCGGAGACGGTGTTGCCGAAGTTTTTCAGCTGTTTTTCATACTCGGCGCGGCCCGCGGCGATCTGCGCCTCAGCGGCGTCGAGCCGGACGCGGGCGTCGGCCAGCTGGGTGTCGATGAGCTCCAGCAGGCGGGCGTTCACTTCGTCTATCTTATCCTGATTCAGCTGCACCTGCACCATCTTTTCGATGAGGCCGTTGGCCGACACGCTGGAAACGCCGCTGGTGCGGCCCACATAAGGCACGAGGGTGTTACCCACGAAGTCCGACAGATCGTAGACATCGCTGCCCTCCCGGCTGACAGCCACCGTCATAAAGGCGTTCATGTTCAGGCTGTACTCGATGATGGAGGGGGTCAGACAGGTGCTGGGCAGGCCGGTCGCGGTCTGGTCCACCTTGTTGGAGGTCTTGACCATCGCGCTGTTCATGTCGGTGCCTTCGGCGAATTTCATGAGCAGAAGGCTGTAGTTTTCTGCCGAGGTCGCCGTGATGCTCTCGACGCCGGACACTGTACCCAGCGCGTTCTCCATCACATCGGAGACTTCTGACTCCACACGCTCCGGGCTGGCACCGGGGTAGACGGTGACCACCATGAGGTATGGCGTGCTGATGTCGGGCAGAAGGTTCGTCTGCATGTTCGTGATGGACACGAAGCCCAGCAGCAGGACCATGATGACCGCAACAAGGATGGTGAACGGCTTTTTGACACTGAATTTTTCCATGATTTCCTATCCATTTCTTTTTTATACCGCCGCGCGGCAAGAGGTACGCCGCAACCACGGCAGCACACTCCGAACGCTTCTTATCGTTCCTATTATACACGAGGGAATCTTCCTTGCAATAGTCCTGAGGTTAATATTTAACAAAACTTTCCTTAAGCCACCTTAGTTTAGGAAGTCAATGGGAATATCCCGGCTACTTTCTTGCCATATTTCGTGGAAATACGGGCCGGATTATGCTATACTAGAATGCAGAATGGAATTTTATCGCAATTTCAGGCACAGCGCCTATCCAGACTGCTCAAGGCCCATGTTCCGGGCTTATATACGTTCGATACGACCCCAAAGAGGAATGCTATGAAGAAAGTTATATCCGTCCGTTTCAAGGACAACGGCAAGACCTATTATTTTGACCCCGCAGACACCCCCATCAAGACCGGCGACTATGTTATCGTCGAGACGGCCCGGGGCGTGGAGTGCGGCGAAGTGGTGCAGGGCGTGAAGGAGATCGCCGACTCCGCTGTCCCCAAGGCCCTCAAGCCCATCACCCGGATGGCCGACAGCGTGGATGTGCGCCGGATGCGCCAGAACCGTGAGGACGAAAAGCGCGCCTACCACACCTGTCAGGAGTGCATCGCCCGCCACGGGCTGGAAATGAAGCTGGTGGAGGCTGAATACACCCTCGACCGCTCCAAGATCATGTTCTATTTCACCGCCGATGGCCGCGTGGACTTCCGTGAGCTGGTCAAGGACCTGGCCGGCATCTTCCACACCCGCATTGAGCTGCGCCAGATCGGCGTGCGCGACGAGAGCAAGATGATAGGCGGTCTGGGCATCTGCGGCCAGCCCTTCTGCTGCAGCCGCTTCCTGAAAGACTTTCAGCCCGTCTCCATCAAGATGGCAAAAGAGCAGGGTCTTTCCCTCAACCCGGCCAAGATCAGTGGTGCCTGCGGCCGCCTGATGTGCTGCCTGGCCTACGAGGAGAGCGCCTACGAGTACCTGAACAGCATCATGCCCATGGTGGGCAGCACCGTCCGCACGCCGGACGGCCTCGGCACTGTGCTCGAGGTCAACCCCATCTCCGGCTATCTGCGGGTGCGCTGTGGCACCGAGGCCTTCGCGCCCCGGTATTATAAGGTGGGCGTCTGCGAGTATATCTCCGGCGGCAGGCGCGCCCCCCGCCGCCCCGACCCGGACGATGATTATTCCGGCGTGCGCGACCCTGCCCCGGTGGTGGCTTCGGCCAACGCCGACGGCACCTCGTCCTGCCCCGGCTGCGGCAGAAAAGATAAAAAATAAGAGGCTGGAAATGGCGGGGTCTTCGAACGGTTAGTCTGTTAAAACTAACTTTGCTTCGTGATTTTCGCCAAAAAACCTCTTCAAATTTCTCCAAAAGTTAGCCTGTGCTTTTGTGCAACCCACCAAAAAACGAAAAATTGCTTTTGGGCGGGTACGGTTAGTCTTGCCTTTTTGAAACGGCTTTGTTAAAATGCAGTCAAGGATATGATTTCCGAGGGGTCTGCCAGAGCCGTGCAGGGGCAGATTTCTTCATAAATACTGAGCACGGGGAGATAAAGGAGAGTTCTATTATGGCACACAAGGTTTCTGACGCATGTGTTGGCTGCGGCGCTTGCGAGGGCGCTTGCCCCGTTGGTGCAGTCGCTGTTGAGAATGGCGTTGCAGTCGTGAACGCAGACGCCTGCATCGATTGCGGCGCTTGCGAGGGTGCTTGCCCCACCGGTGCTATCACCGCTGAATAATTTTTAGCAGATAGCGCGCGAATAACGCATCAAAAGCAGCAGACCTGCCAGGCGGGTCTGCTGCTTTTCTTTCCTGCATATTTTTTTCATCTTTCGGGACACAATATTTTGTCGGAGGATTTCGGCTGGGCGTATGGAACATTCTACCGAGATTTTGTATAATAAAACAGAAGTATCCTGCTCCGCCGTCCACCGGTTCGGCTCGGACGCGCTTTTGCTGGCCCGCTTCTGCGAGCCGCGGCGCAGCCAGAAGGCGGCAGACCTGTGCTCCGGCTGCGGCATCGTGAGCCTTGAGTGGCACGACCGGGGCCATCGCGGCCCCTGCGCCGCCGTGGAATTGCAGCCCGAGGCCAGTGCGCTCTTACAGGAGGCTGTGGCCGCGCAGGGCATCGGGCACATCACGCCCTATCTCGCCGACCTGCGCACCTTCCGGGAAGGGGAGGGCCAGTTCGATGTCTGCGCCTGCAACCCGCCCTATTTTACCGCCGGGCCACAGAGCACCGACGCGGGCCGCGCCGTGGCTTTTTCTTGTGGAAGCCCAGAAAAACCGCCGCACCGGCCTGCGCATCGAACCGGATGTGCTCATCACCGCCGGGGCGGCGATGTACGGAGAAGTAAAATAACAACATCAGGGAGGTCAATCATGGCCGGTATTCTTTATATCGTGGCAACCCCCATCGGCAATCTGGACGACATGCCGCCCCGCGTGGCCGCCACCTTCGGCGCGGCGGACTTCGTGGCCGCCGAGGACACCCGCGTGACCATGCGGCTGCTGAACTATCTGGGCCTGAAAAAGCCGATGGTCAGCTACTACGAGCACGCATTGCAGAAGGGCGAGGGCATCCTGCGCCGGATTGAGGCGGGCGAGAACTGCGCCCTCTGCTCGGACGCTGGAATGCCCTGCGTCTCTGACCCGGGCGAGGTCATCGTGCGGGACGCGCTGGCCCGGGGCATCAAAGTCGTGCCTGTCCCGGCGGCGTCCGCCTGCGTGACGGCGCTGGCCGTCTCGGGCCAGGACACCTCCCGCTGGGTGTTCGAGGGCTTCCTGCCCGTGAACCGGAAGCAGAAAAAAGAGCGTCTTACTGAGCTTCTAGGTGAAAAGCGGACCGTCATCTTCTACGAAGCGCCCCACAAGCTGCGCACGACGCTGGACGACCTCGTGAACGCCTTCGGCCCGGAGCGGAGCATCACCCTCTGCCGTGAGCTGACCAAGCTCCACGAAGAGATTTGGAAGACCACCCTCGGGGAGGCACAGGCCCACTACGCCGCCAGCGAGCCGAGAGGCGAGTATGTTCTGGTCATGGCCGGTGCGCCGGCTTCCACAGAG
>OBWL01001231.1_pt1 | contig 16619 bp, 9 predicted proteins | sample 1538061 | NCBI WGS metagenome assembly OBWL01 (sample SAMEA2580085, study PRJEB22360) | human gut metagenome | biome: human gut; feature: human-associated habitat; material: faeces | place: Denmark | collected 2008/2010
GGCTGGCCGCCGGGGACGGACTGGCCGCGGCGGTGGAGCGCGGCCTGGAATTCATTGCCGCCGCCATCCGGGACCACCTGCGCTGGGAGCATCCGGTCCGGGTGGATGCGCTGAAATTGTGGTAGGGAGCCCTTTCGTTCCGCCCCGCCTGCCGCCGTTCCCTTTTTCCGGCCCGGTTGGAAAAAGCGGGGACTGCCGCCGTCTTTCTGTGCCTTAATAATGCTTTGTGCTTGCGTATGGGAGGCGGGGTTGGTAGTTGTATCCACGCCCATGTGCCACATGGAGCTTTTAAGAATTAGTAAATATCATAGCAATTATCACTATGGGACAGCAAATCCGCAAAGTCACCAAGCGCCGCAGACGTGTTGAATACATCAAGCGTAAGAAGGAACAGTCCAAGTTGAATTCCAATACGCCTATCCGTCTGGCCGTTCCCGTTGCCAAGGACGCCAAGCCTGCCGCCAAGGAAGCTCCCGCCAAAAAGACCGCGGCCAAGGCCCCAGCCAAGAAGACTGAAACCAAGGCTGCCGCCGCCAAGAAGGCTCCCGCCAAAAAGCCGGCTGCCAAGAAGGCCGCCGAACCCGCCGCTGAATAATTGCCCGGGCGGAGGTTACTGCCTCCGCGCGTCAATCAAACAGTTTTTACAAGCCGTCGTGCAATTGCATGGCGGCTTTTTGCATGGCATGGCCTTCTTGTGTACAAAGGAACCGTGGGCGGCCTGATTTTTCCTGGGGCGCCCCTGCGGATTTCTTCGCTGTGGGCCATGGCCCGTTCCTGCCCATGCTTCCGCGGCATGGGGGCTTCTCCCGGACTTTTCCGGAATGATATTGACTCTATTCTCCGGAGGCGTACAAAAGGAAATAACACCATTTTGTTTTTCCAGCCATGCGCCACCGTACCACCGACACCGCCAAAGGACACCGCAATTACATCATCATTGCGTGTGACGTGCTTCTTTTCCTGGCCATGCTCAAGTGGCTTCCCGTGGAGCCGGAGGTAGCCAGGGGGCTGGCCGTTCTCACCTTCATCGGTATTCTGTGGCTGACGGAAGCACTGCATGTAACCGTGACCGCCCTGCTGGTGCCGGTGCTCGCCATGTTCATGGGGATTCTTCCGGGGGCGAAGGCATTGGCCGGCTTTGCGGATCCCACCATTTTCCTGTTCTTCGGCGGCTTTGCGCTGGCCGGGGCTCTCCACGAACAGAAAATTGATACCTGGCTGGCTGGAAAAATCCTCCGGATGGCCCGCGGAAGCCTGGGGATGGCCCTGATCCTGATTTTCCTGGCTACGGCGTTCCTCTCCATGTGGATGTCCAATACGGCCACGGCGGCCATGATGCTCCCGCTGGTCATCGGCCTGCTGGACCGCATTCCGGCGGAAAAGCTCAAGACGACGGCTCCCTTTGCCGTGCTGGGGGTGGCGTACAGCGCCTCCATCGGCGGCATGGGAACGCTGGTGGGTTCTCCTCCCAACGCCATTGCGGCGCATGAGCTCGGCATGGGATTTGCGGAATGGTTCCGGATTGCCATGCCCATTGTCCTGGTATTCGGAGTGATTGTCTTCTGCCTGATGTACCTGTTCTTCCGCCCGCGGCTGGGGCTGCATGTGGACATGGCCCCGGCGGAAGGGGAGGATGCGGAGGCCCGGCTGAATGCCAGGCAGGTGCGCGTGCTGCTTCTCTTCGTGCTGGTGGCCGGGAGCTGGATGTGCAGCAGCTTCCTTTCCTCCGCTCTGGGCGGCATTCCGTCCATGGACACGCTCATTGCGCTGTGTGCCGCGGTTCTGCTGCCCCTGTGCGGGGTCATCAACTGGGGCGGCATCGCCAAAAATACGGACTGGGGCGTCCTGCTGCTGTTCGGCGGCGGCATCACGCTCAGCAGCATCCTCGTCCAGACGGGGGCGGCGGGATTTCTGGCGGACCAGGTATCTTCCCTGGCCATGGGGTAGAGTCCCATTATCATCCTGCTCATCATCAGCCTCTTCATCACGTCGCTGACGGAATTCTGCTCCAATACGGCCAGCACCGCCCTGGTGGCCCCGTTGATGGTGACAGTGGCCTCCGCCATGGGCATGTCCGCCACGCCGCTGGTGCTTCTGGTGGGCATCGGGGCCTCTTGCGCCTTCATGCTTCCCGTCTCCACGCCTCCCAACGCCCTGGCCTTCGCCACAGGGAAATTCCCTCAGATGACCATGGTGAAGGTAGGGTTGCTGATCAATGTGGTGCTCGTCTTCGTGAAGGCTTTCTGGGCCTGGATATTCTGGATGTAGCGGAAAGGGCTCCCGTGCAGGCGCGGGCTTTGCCGTTCCGGGCGTGCGGCGTGGCCTACTTGGCCGGGGCGGCTGCTCCCTGGGCCTTTTCCTGGAGTTCCCGCGCCGCTTTCTTGTCCAGTTTGGCCAGCTTGGCAATCAGGTAGAAGAAGGAGGGGATGAAGAACACCCCGATGAAGACGGCCGTAATCATGCCGCCGATGACTCCCACGCCCACCACCTGCCGCGCCGCCGCTCCCGCTCCCGTGGCTACGGCCAGGGGAAGGCAGCCCATGATGAAGGCAAAGCAGGTCATCAGGATGGGGCGCAGGCGGATTCTGGCCGCGTCCAGCGTGGCCGTAAGCAGGTCCGTGCCCTGCCTCAGTTCCAGCACGGCGAATTCCACGATGAGGATGGCATTCTTGGCCGCCAGCGCAATCAGCACGATGAGGCCGATTTCCGAATAAATGTTCAGGTTCAGCCCGAACATCCACAGGGCCAGGAATGCGCCCAGGATGGCGATGGGGGCGGTCATGAAGACGGCCACGGGCAGGGACCAGCTCTCATACAGGGAGGCCAGGATCAGGAAAACGAACACGGCGGACGCCGCAAAGATCATGCCGATGGTGATGCCTTTCTGCGCCTGTTTTTCCTGGTAGCTCATGCCGGAGTAGTCATACCCCATGCCGGACGGCATGGTCTGGGCGAAGACTTCCTCCAGGGCATTCATGACCTGCCCGGAGGAATAGCCCGGAGCCGGGGTGACGTTGAGCTGGGAGCTGTTGAACATGTTCTGGCGGATCAGGAATTCCGGCGCCCAGCCGTGAGTGACGTTAATGACGGAATCCAGCGGGACCGGGTCGCCGTCATTGTTGCGCACGTAAAACATGGAAAGCTTGTCGATGCTGTTCCGGTACGGGGCGTCCGCCTGCATGTACACCTGCCATTCCTGACCGTAAATGTTGAAATTGTTCAGAAAGGTGCTGCCCATATACGCCTGGATGGTGGCGTAAATCTCATCCACGTTCATGTTCTGGAGGGTGGCTTGCTCCGTATTCACGTTCAGATTGTACTGAAGGTTGGAGGGAGACATGAAATTGCTGATGCCCGCGATTTCCGGCCTCTTTTCCGCAGCCTCGATGAATTTGGACGTATTGGCGGCCAGGAATTTCTCCCCGATGCCCTGGCGGTCCTCCAGCAGGAAGGTGACGTCTCCGGATGTGCCCACGCCCGGCAGGGGCGGCGGCGGGACCACGTACGCCATGCCGGAGGAAATCTCCGCGTTCAGCTTGCTTTTTAGCCGGGCGGCGATGCCGTCCGCCGTCATGCCCGGGGCGGTGCGTTCGGACCATGGTTTCAGGGAAATGAAGAAGAAGGAATTGGAGGAGCTCTGGACGGAGCTGATGAGGTTGAACCCGTTTACGGTGGTGACCACTTCCACGCCGGGATCTTCCCGGATGATCTGTTCAATCCGCGCGGCGGTGGCCGCCGTGACGTTCAGGGAGGTATTGTCCGGCAGTTCCACGCCGCCGAACAGGTAGCCCTGGTCCTCATTGGGAAGGAAGCCGGTGGGAATGAGTTTGGCGAGAGGGAAGAGGAGGGCGGTCATGGCGGCCAGCAGCAGGATGGAAAGCCACATGTGCCGGATGAGCTTGGCACAAATTTCCACGTACCAGTCGCGCGCCTTGTTGAAGCCCTTGTTGAATAACTTGAAGAAGGGCCCCAGCAGGGGGATGGAATCCGCTTTCCCTCCTTTCAGCAGCCCTGCGGACAGGGTGGGGCTGAGGGACAGGGCGCAGAAGGCGGAAATGATGATGGACATGCCGATAGTCACGGCGAACTGCTCGAACAGCTTGCCCGTGACGCCGGGCAGCAGCAGGGTGGGCACGAACACGCAGGAAATCACCAGGGCCGTGCTCACGATGGGGCCGGATACCTCCTTCATGGCCGCGATGGTGGCCTGGAGCGGCTTTTCTCCGTTGGAAATATGGTTCTTCACCGCCTCCACCACCACGATGGCGTCGTCCACCACCAGGCCGATGGCCAGCACAAGGCCCATCAGGCAGATGGTATTGATGGAAAAGCCGAAAAACGGAAAGGCGATGAAGGCGCCCACGATGGACACCGGCACGGCAAAAGCCGGAATCAGCGTGCCGCGCCAGCCCTGGAGGAAGATGAAGACCACCAGCACAACCAGGCCCAGGGCGATCACCAGCGTGCTGACGATGTCTTCAATCCCGGCGCGGACGGCCAGCGTGGAGTCCAGGGAAACGAGGTAATCCATGCCGGGGGGCATGTCCGTATCGTTCAGCAGGGCCTTGATATTGTCCACCAGCTGGATGGCGTTCCCTCCGGGCGCTTCGTAAATGCCGATGGAGGCGGCGGGCATGCCGTTCACGGAAGAGCTGAGGCTGTAAGTCTCCGAACCCAGCTCCACGCGGGCGACGTCACCCACCCGCACGATGGAACTGCCCTGTCCGCGCACCACGATGTTTTCAAACTCCTTCACGCTGGTCAGGCGTCCGGGCGCCTTCACGGTGAAGGAAAGCTGCTGGTCCGGCGGAGCGGGCTGCGCGCCTATCTTGCCCGCCGGGTTCACGGCGTTCTGGGCCTGCACCGCCAGCATCACGTCACGGGCCGTGATGTTCAGGGCGGCCATCTTTTCCGGATTCAGCCAGATGCGCATGGCATAGCGGCCGGAGCCGAACACCTGCACGTCGCCCACGCCGGGCACGCGCTTGATGGCGTCCACCATGTTGATATACGCGTAATTGGCCAGCCAGAGGCCGTCGTAGGTTCCCTGGGGGGAATAAAGGCTGACGACCAGGGCGGGCAGCCCGCTGGTCTTGCGCAGGGAGACGCCCAGTTCGCTGACTTCCGGCGGAAGCTGGGAGGTGGCCTGCCCGTAGCGCAGGTAGGAAAGCACCTGGTCCATGTTCGCCTCCGTGCCGATCTCAAAGAGGATCATCATGCTCATCTGCCCGTTGTTGGTATTGACGGAAGTCATGTAGGACATGCCGTCCACGCCGGACATCTGCTGCTCAATGGGGGATGCGATGGATTTGACCACCGTCTCGCAATCCGCTCCGGGATAGGTGGCCGTCACCTGGATGGAAGGGGGGATGATGTCCGGATACTCGGAAATGGGCAGGCGCAGAATGGAGAAGGTCCCCAGCAGGACGATGATGATGGAGAGGCAGATGGAGAGGATGGGGCGCTTGATGAAGAAATCGGCCATGGCGGGAGGGGCTTATTGGTTGCTGGCGGGTACCGCTTTCAGGCGTGCGTCCGGGTTTCTGGAGGCCATTTCCGCCTGGAGAAGGCCGTCCACGACCACTTTGCTCTGCGGGGTGAGGGAACCCGGTTTCAGCGGAATGACCTGCTGCCGGTCGCCGAGCTGCGTTCCGGCCTGCACGGGGATGATGGAAGGGTGGTTGTTCTCATCCAGCGCAATGACGAAAAAGCGCCCCTGCGTGGAAAGAAGAGCCTTTGCCGGAACGGTCAGCGCGTTTTTGACGGTAGCCAGCCGGGCCGTAGCCATGATGAACATGCCGGGACGCAGCAGGTAATCGGCATTGGGGAGGTTGGCCTGCACGCGGATGGTGCCCGTCTGGGGGTTGAACGCCCGGTCAATGGCTACCACCGTAGCCTGTTCCGGGTATTTGGTACCGTCTTTCAGCGTGATATCCAGCTTGCTGCCCGTCTGGACGCCTTCATTCCCGTTCTTGCCGGCCTGCTGGATCCATTCCTGCTGGGTGACGGCAAAGTTGACGCGGATGGGATTGACGGAGGATACGACGGCGAGGGGGCCGCTTTCCGGGCTGACCAGGTCGCCTATATTCGTCTTGGAAATGCCGGCGATTCCGTCAAAGGGGGCATACAGCACCGTATAGGAAAGATTCTTTTCAGCCAGGGCCAGGGCCGCCGTGGCCTGCTGCACCTGCGCTTCCGCGGCAATGGCGGAGAGGCGCGTATCCTCGTACTTCTGCTTGGAAATGGCGTTCTCCGCGGCCAGGGGCTTGTAAATCTCCGCGTCATAATTCAACTGCTGGAGCTGGGCCTGCGCCTGTTCCAGCGTGGCTTTGGCCCTGGAGACCTGGTCCTTGAAGGTGGAATCGTCAATGCGGAAAAGCACCTCCCCCTTCTTCACAATGGCGCCGTTGGCGTAATTCTGCGTTTGCAGGTAGCCCGTGATTTGGGGAACGATGGAGGCGTTGTCCACGCCGTCCAGATGGCCCACCCAGCTTCCCATCACCGGGATGTCCATGGCAACAGGCTGTTCGTAAATAAGCGTGGGCGTTTCATGCGGCACCTGTTCCGTCTTTTTACACCCGGAAAAAAGGAGGGAGAACAAGAAGAGGAGAACGGCGGAACCGGAGATAGAGCCCGTCAGGCGTGTCAAGTCCATGCTGTGAATGACACGCCGGCGGCCTCCTTTGTTGAAAGAAGGCTTTCCGGGCGGCAGCGCCGTCCGTGTCATGCAGGTGGATTTTCACCCGGATGACGCGGCGGGACGTCTTACGGGCGGGCGGAGGATTTGTCCGGCGTGAAGGCGCGCACCAGCTCTCCGATCCACAGGACGAGGGAGGTGCCGGCAAAGATGATGCCCCAGTCCGTCCAGCTCAGGGGCACCACGTTGAACATCTTGCCGCCGAAGGTGACGATGAGGTATTGCCCGGCCAGGATGAGCAGAGCCACCACTCCGAAGCCCCCGATGCTGGCGCCCATGCGGGCAAAGGCGCTCTGGTGCGTGTTGAAAGCCTTGGCGTTGAACATGTTCCAGAACTGGAGAAGGACGAAGATGGTGAAAAACAGGGACAGTTCATAGCCGGTCAGTTCATGCTCCGGTGAGGAGAAGTCCAGGTAGCTGCCGAAGTAGCCGCTGAGGCTGAACTGCGTGAGGCTGGTGACGTCCGCATGCTTGAAGTATTGCAGCAGGCCGAACAGGAAGGCCACGAACAGGATGCCCACGCCCAGAATGTTCCTGCCCATGGGGCGGGTGATGATGTGGTCCGTCGTCTTGCGCGGCGGATCCTGCATCACGCGTTCGTCCGGCGGCAGGGAGGCCAGGGCCAGCGCGGCGAAGGTATCCATGATGAGGTTGACCCAGAGCATCTGCGTGACCGTGAGGGGGGATTCCGTGCCCAGGAACGCGCCGATGAGCACAATGAGGCAGGCCGCCACGTTGATGGTCATCTGGAAGACGATGAAGCGCTGGATATTCCGGTACAGGGAGCGTCCCCACATGACGGCGCGGGAAATGCTCATGAAGGAATTGTCCAGGATGGTGATGGCGCTGGCCTCCTTGGCTACGGTAGTGCCGTCCCCCATGGAGAGGCCCACCTGCGCGGCGTTCAGGGCGGGGGCGTCGTTGGTGCCGTCCCCGGTGACGGCCACCACCTGGTCCTTCTTCTGGAGCAGCTTCACCAGGCGTTCCTTGTCCATGGGCCTGGCGCGGCACATGATTTTCAGGTCCATCACGCGGTCCAGCAGTTCCGCATCCGGCGTCTGTTCAAACTCCACGCCCGTCATCAGGCGGTCCGGCGTGTCCGCCTCCGTCCACAGGCCGATCTGGCGGCCGATTTCCCGTGCGGTGCCGGGGGTGTCCCCCGTGACGATCTTGATATTGATGCCCGCGTCCATGCAGTCCTTCACAGCCTGGGGCACGTCGTCCCGGACGGGGTCGGAAATGGCGGCGATGCCCAGGTAAACCAGGTCTTTGCGGATGACGCGGCCGTCCTCAAACACCGGGGCGTCATCATCCAGGATTCGGTACGCGAAGCCCAGCGTGCGCATGGCCTGGTTCTGGTAGGCCAGGAGCTGTTCCTCAATGGCGGGGCGCATGTCCGCGGCAGGAACCTGGCCTTCCGGAGTCAGGACGGTGGAGCAGAGGCCCAGCACGATTTCCGGCGCGCCCTTCACGTAAAGGACTTTTTTGCCCAGCAGGGGGGATTCCACCACGGTAGCCATGTACTTACGTTCCGTGGAAAAAGTGAGCTGTTCCTGCACGCGGGCGTTTTCCCGCAGGTCCAGGTAATTCACGCCCAGCCCGTGCAGCCACAGGAGGAGCGCCCCTTCCGTGGGATTGCCCAGGGCCTTGATGTGTTCCGGGTCCGCATAGTCCAGGAAGGCGGTGGAGTTGACGGCGATGCCTTCCCGGATCAGGTTGCCCAGCTCGCCGTCCGCCGGGGCGGCGTCCCCCAGGCCGTAGAAGTCCGCCTTGTATACGTTCATCTGGTTGCGCGTCAGGGTGCCCGTCTTGTCCGTGCAGATGACGGTGGCGGCCCCCATGGTTTCGCAGGCGTGCATCTTGCGCACCAGGTTGTTGTTGGCGAGCATGCTCTTCATGCTCAGGGCCAGGCTCAGGGTGACGCTCATGGGCAGCCCTTCCGGCACCGTAACCACGATGACGGTCACGGCGATCATGACGGTGTTCAGAATGTAGGTTCCCGCGCTCAGCCATTCCACGGGGCCGGGCAGGTGGGAGAAATACAGGGTAAGCCGCCCGATGATGATGAGGGCGGCAATGGCGTAGCTGGCCCAGGTGATGAGGTCGCCCAGCCTGGAAAGCTGGCGGTTGAGGGGAGTCTGCACCTTGTTGTCGATCTGGGAGCCTTCATAGACCTTGCCGTATTCCGTCCTGTCCCCTACGGACGTCACTTCCATGATGCCGTGGCCGTCCGCCACGGTGGTTCCTTTCAGAACGTGGTTGGAGGGGTAGGTGGCGTCCTTCTTGAATTCCGCCTCATTCGTGGTTTTGCCGATGAGGGGTTCCCCCGTCAGCGTGGATTCGTTGACCTGGAGGGAAACGGCTTCCAGCAGGACGCCGTCCGCCGGAACCTCCTCCCCAGTGTTCAGGATGACGATGTCTCCCACCACCACGTCCCGGCGGGGAAGTTCGCAGATATTGCCGCCGCGGATCACCTGGACCATGGTCTCGTCGTTGACCTGGTTCAGGATTTCAAACTTCTTGTTGGCGCTTACCTCGAAGGCGAAGCCCACGCAGGTAGCCAGCAGGATGGCTACCAGGATGCCCACGGGCTCCAGGAAGACGCTGGCCGGTTCCGCTCCGGTGAAGAACTGGTAGCAGGCCACGCCTACGGACAGGAGCAGGGCCACCAGCAGAATCTTGATGATGGGGTCTGAGAATTTTTCCAGGAACTGCTTCCACAGGGGTTCCTTTACCGGGGGCGTCAGGATATTGACCCCGTATTTGGTCCGGTTTTCCAGAACCTGCTGTTCCGAAAGTCCCTGGTGATGTGCTGCACTCTTCATGGTTGAGATGTTTCTTTACCTGATTGGAGTCCGTGAGAAAAGTGCGGAGGAGGATTTTCAGGGATGATGACGGGAGTTTTTGGGAAAGGAGCGGCGCGGCTTGCCTCCCGTGCCGTAAAAGGCGGCATTGTTGCCTTGACTTTGACGGAGTTCCGGCGATTCTGAAGCACCTATGTGGAATGATCTTTCTCATGGCCTTTCCGTACTGGCGGACGCCCTTGCCTTCCTCTCCCGCTCCTGGGGGTTCTGGGTCTGCGTGGGCAGCGTGGCGGGACTGGCCGCCGTGTATGCGTGGTGGAGAAAGCGGCTGGCCCTGTGGGCGTTTGCCCTGGCGTTCCTTTCCCTGCTGGCCGTGGTGGGCCTGGCGTGCCGCCAGGTGATGCATCAAAAGACTTTCCTGTGGATCCAGGAGCCGGAGCTCCAGGCCCTGTCCGGAAAGTACGAGGTGGAATCCTCCCCCAGGGAGCGGTGGTTTTTCCGGCCTCCGGAGCTGAAGCGCTTTTTCCAGGTCAGCTCCTCCACGCTTCTCCTGAATGAAGACGGAACGTGCGAGATTTCCTCCTTCCCGCGCCCGGAGGCGTGGGGCAGGTGGATTTCCCGCCCGGAAGACAGGGATGACCTTTCCGTGCTGGAGGAGGACCTCGTTTCCTCCTGCCGCGGAACCTGGTCCCTGGTGAAGAAAGGGGGATATTACGGCGTCTCCATCGTTTATTCCCCCGGCAGCAGTTTGACGCTGTACCTGGGCGGGGAGAATGCGGAATGCCTGGTGATGCCGGTCAACCCCTCCGACCCGCTGGAAGCGGTGACGTTTGAGAAAACGTTCTGACCCGGGCGCAGGGACGGGTGGAAAAAATGGAGGGAGGCTGCTTTTCCAGCCTCCCCCCCAATGTAGCTTTTCAAGTGCCGCTTCTGCTTGAGCGGGAGCGTGGCTCCGGGACTCCGGAAGCTTTTATTTGACCTTTCCTCCTTCGTACACCAGCACTTCAAAGGGCTTTAGCGTGAAGGTGAGCTCCTTGTCAATGTTTACGGTCTTGCCGGAGAAGCCGTCCAGCTCCCGCTGGTCGTCATAGGAATCCTTGAAGGTGATGGCCCCCTTGACGTCCGCGGGAATGTCCAGGATGCCGCGCAGGGTGCCGGTCAGGCTCTTTTCCTGGTCGGAGGAATTGCGGAGGGCCAGGGTGGCCTTGTTTTTATTCCATGCGGCCCAGCCGTACACGGCCCCTTCATTGGCCTCCTTGTTCCACGGGTTGCCGCCCACCCAGTGCACGTCGTCCAGAACGTCCGCGTTGCGGCGTATCCATTTAATGCCCTTGGCCAGCTCGTCCCACAGCATGCCGTCCTTGGCGTTCATCAGGTCCCTGTCCACGTAAAGCTCCTGCAGGGAGGTGCCGCAGGCCGTGGCGCAGCGGAGTTCCTTCTTCACGTTTTCAGGGTCGCGGGGCATGCACGCGGGCGGCCCGAACTTGGTGACCATCAGGCCGTGGGTCATCATGGAATTGATGGGCATCAGCGGGGAACCCTGCACAAAGACCTCATGCACCAGGCGGTCGCGGTAGGTGATCCACTTGTCGCGGTTGTCGCCCACGCCGATCGTTCCGAAGTCGTTTTCCTGCCTCCATACGGAATCCGCATAACGGAACCAGAACGGGGAGGCCCAAGTGCCCACGGTGCAATTGATGTAAAGGTCCCCCTTCTTCTTGCGCAGGGCGTTCAGCACGCGGATGATGCCTTCCGCATCCTCCTCGTTGCCGGGGCCCTTGGCGTGGAAATGGGTGCTGATGCCGTCGAATTTGAAGTACTTCATATTGTAATCCTTCACCATCTGGGAGCAGCGGCCCACAAAGGCGTCAAAGTATTCCTTGTTGGAAAGCTGGAAGTTGCCGATCTTGTTGTCCGGGTGCTTCACGTTCCAGTGGGCCAGGCGCTTGCCCTTGGAGGCTCCGTAGCCGCCCACCGGGCCCAGCCAGGTGCCGATGCCGGCCTTTTGTTTACCCGCGGCGGCGTCAATGCGCCTGAAGCCCTGCGGGAACATCTTGTGGAAATCCCACAGGCTGTTGAACTCGTCCCAGCCGTCGTCCCAGACGAAAGCGTCAATGGACATGCCGCGCTTCTGGAAAAACTGTTCCTGCCAATCCTTCAGGACGGCCAGGCACTGTTCTTCCGTCATGCGCTTGGCGGGGTCTGAATCATTGTTCCGGTTGATGTTCAGTTCATACCAGGAATTGTAATGGATGAAGGGACGGTAGGGCATCACGCGCTCCCGCTCCATATAGGCCAGGAAGGAACGGCGTTGCTGGCCGGGGGCGAAGATGCCGAGGACGGAGGACACCTCCCACACCTCCCTGGGCTGCATGGTGGTTTTGCGGCTCCAGACGCCCTGGGCGAGCTGGGAATCGTCCGCCTGGGCGTCTTCTTTTTCCTCCAGCGTGCGCACGGGCAGGGAGAAAGTGATTTCCCCCTTGCTGGCAATCGGTTCGCTCTTGGTCTGGACCCAGTAGCGCAGCAGGTAATTCCCCTTGGCGGGAACTTTTACGGTGTAGGAATTGTTGGCATTGGCGTCTCCGGTACTCCCGGCGTGAAAGTCGGAGTCAAGGACGGCCCCCTTGGCGGAAAGGAGCTGCACGCCGGCGGTGTTCAGCTTGTTGTTTCCCTTGTCGCCTCCCTTGTACTGGAAAGTAATGATGCAGGAGCCCTTGCCGTCAATGGTGACGGGGCCTTCCGCGCAGGCCACCTGTTCCCCGTACTGCTTTTTCAGCTCCTGCGGAATGTTGAAATTGCCCGTCCATGAAGCCGTGGACCATTTGTCCGCGTTCCAGGCTGTGGACTCCCCGCCTGCCGCGTTTCCGGAGCCTCCCACGGTGTTGATGCCCATGGGCGTTTCCAGGGCGGTGAACGCCAGGTCGTTCACGATGAGCGCGCCCCTGGCATTGCCGGAAACGGAGGGGGAACCCGCCTTCCCTTCCACCAGGTCATACTGCATGGCCACGATGCTCTTCATCTGGATGGGCTTTGTGCTCACCAGGCGGAGTTCCTGCCGCAGGTAGTGGGAATTGTCCCTGAGTACGGCGCGCCAGGAAATGTGCAGGGAGCCGTTCAGCGCCTGGAAGGAGGCCGTGACGGCTTTTCCAGGGAAGCGGTCCGCCAGTTTGAACGCCTTGGGGTTGGGCTGGAGGGTGACGAGTTTGACGTCCCCCGCCTTCAGGCCGGAGGACTTGATGCTCTGGCCGTCCTGAAGGTTGATGATGAACAATTCATCCCCGGCCTTGGCTACAGGGCCCAGTTTGGACGTCATTCCTCCGAAGGAAAGCTTCCCGCCCCGGTTGATGAATTTGGCCGTCAGGATGTTGTTGGAAAGGGTATAGCCGGAGGGCGCCTGCTCCGCATTGGCCGCGCCGGGGGTGGGGCCCGGGAAGACGACTGCTGCGGGAACGGTGGCAACGCTTCCCAGAACGGCGGCCATCAGGAGAGCTTTAGTGAGGAATTTCATGGTTTGGTATCAAGGAAAATGGAACTACCTTGCCAAGATAGACCCCAACGCGGTTTCTTCAAGGAAAAAGCCTCCCGGCAGGAGAGGCGGCTGTTTGAAAATCCGTCATGGTTTTCCGTGCGGAAAGAACTCCCGGTATCTATGACACACAAGCATTGATTTTTTTCAACCGGTCTTGGTCTAATCTGCATGTATACGGTAGCTGATCAGCTTGTTGAAATCTTGGAAAAAGCGGGAATAAAGCGCATTTACGGCATTGTGGGAGACAGTTTGAACCCCATTACGGACGCCCTCCGCAGAAAAAAAACCATCGAATGGATCCACATGAGGCATGAGGAGGTGGGCGCCTTTGCCGCCAGTGCGGAAGCCCAGCTGACCGGTAACCTGGCCGTGTGCTGCGGCAGCAGCGGCCCCGGCAATCTTCACTTGATCAATGGCCTTTATGATGCCCACCGGAGCAGGGCCCGCGTGCTGGCGATCGCCTCCCACATCCCCCAGAGCCAGGTGGGGGTGGACTATTTCCAGGTGACCCATCCGGAACAACTGTTCAAGGAATGCAGCTCTTATGCGGAACTGGCTTCCACGGCGGAGCAGGCTCCCCGCGTGCTGATGTCCGCCATCCAGCATGCCTATTCCCTGCATGACGTGGGCGTCATCGTGCTGCCGGGCGACGTGGCGGACGCGCCGGCGGAGGCCAAAGACCTGGTGCATCCACCCGCCTTCGCCCGGGAAACAGTGGTTCCGGACCATGAATCCGTGGCGCGGCTGGCCCAGATGCTCGCTTCACACGACCGCATTACTTTCTTCTGCGGGGGCGGCTGCGCCGGAGCGGAACGCAAGGTGGTGCAGCTCGCCGCCCGCGTGAAGGCCCCGATCGCCTACACCTGGCGCGGCAAGGACTATTTTGAGCATGACAACCCCGTGGGCGTAGGCATGACCGGACTGCTGGGCTGGGGTGACGCGTACAAGGCCATGCATGAGAGCGACCTGATCGTGATGTGGGGGACGGATTTCCCCTATTTCAACTTCCTTCCCACCAAGCCCTCCATCGTCCAGATCGACCGTCGCGGGGAAGTGCTGGGCCGCCGCTGCCGCCTGGACCTGGGAATCTGCGGGGACGTGGGCGCCACGGTGGACGCCCTGCTGGGAATGGTGGAAGAGAAAAAGGATTCCGACCACCTGGACGCCTCCCTGAAGCGTCACGCCAAGGATGTGAAGGACATGAATGCCTACATGGACGGGAACGACAAGGAATCGCCCATCCGCCCCGAACAGGTGACCACCGCCGTGAACAAGTACGCGGCTCCGGACGCCGTGTTTACCGTGGACACGGGCACCCCCTGCATCTGGAGCGCGCGTTTCCTGTGCTCCACGCTGGGCAGAAAAACGCTGGCTTCCTTCAATCACGGCTCCATGGCGAATGCCATGCCGATGGCGATCGGGGCCCAGAAGGCGTACCCGAACCGCCAGGTAGTCGCCCTGTGCGGGGACGGCGGCCTGTCCATGCTGCTGGGGGACCTCATTACCATAGCGCAGTACAAGCTGCCGGTGAAGCTGGTGGTGTACAATAACGACTGCCTGGACTTCATCCAGTTGGAAATGCAGGCCGCAGGCCTGATTCCGTGGGGCATCAACCTGGACAACCCCTCCTTTGCCGCCGTGGCGGACGCCGTGGGCATCAAGGGCTTTGTGCTGGATAAGTCAAGCCAGGTGGACCAGATGGTGAAAACGTTCCTGGACTACCCGGGCGCGGCTCTGCTGGATGCCCGTGTGGACCGGGATGCCATCGCGCTGCCCCCCTACATCAGCCTGGGACAGGCCGCGGACTTTTCCCTGGCCATGGTCAAGCAGACGCTGACCGGGGAAGTGAAGCAGGTGTGGAACACGCTGGCCGGGAACCGGAAGCTGTTCAAGCCCTGAGGGCTTGAACAAAAATACTAAATAGGAAAGACCAAATACTAAAGCTAGTGCCGGAAAATATTTGGTCTTTCATCTTTAGTTTTTGGTCACTGTTCTGAAAGAGCCTTTTTCAGCGCTTCCGTCACGATCTTCGGGTTGGCTTTGCCTTTGGCGGCTTTCATCACCTGGCCGGTGAGCCAGTTCAGGAGCTTGTCGTTGCCGCCCCGGATTTCCGCCACCTTGTCCGGATTGGCGGAAATGACCTCCTGCACGATGCCGTCCAGGAAGGAGGAATCCGCCTTTTCAAAGCCGAGCAGCTTGGCTGCCTGCGCGGCATTGAGGGACGGGTCTTCCCACATTTTGGTGAATACGTCCTTGGCCTGGTTGTTGGAAACGGTGCCGTCGTCAATAATGGCGATCAGGTCCCGGATGGCGCCGGGCTTCACCGGGCATTCGGACGGGCGCATGCCTTTTTCATTCAGCACGGCGGAAATGTTGTTGATGACCCAGTTGGCGATCTTCTTGCCGCTGGCGGTTCCCTGCGCCGCCTCTTCAAAGAAGCGGGCCAGTTCCAGGTCGCCCACCAGCACGTTGGCGTCATATTCGCTCAGGCCGTACTCCTCCATGAACCTTTTCTGGCGTTCCTGGGGCAGTTCCGGAATCTGGCTGCGCACCCTCTCCACCAGCGGGGCGGTGTGTATGGGCACCAGGTCCGGGCAGGGGAAATAGCGGTAATCGTGCGCGTCTTCCTTGGTGCGCATGATGGAGCTTTCCCCGCGTTCGTCGTCCCAGCGGCGGGTGGACTGGATCTGTGCGATGCCCATGTCCAGTTCTTCCGCCTGTCGCCGGATTTCATAATGAAGGGCGCGGCGCACGGCGGACATGGAATTGAGATTCTTCATCTCCACCTTTGCCCCCAGTTCCTTCTGGCCGTGGGGACGCAGGGAAATGTTCACGTCGCAGCGCATCTGGCCCTTCTCCATGTCCGCGTCGGAAATGTCCCCGTAATTCAGAATCTGCTGGAGGGACTTGAGGTAGGCGTAGGCTTCCTCCGGGGTATCGATGTCCGGGTCGGAGACGATCTCCATCAGGGCGGACCCCGCGCGGTTGTAGTCAATCAGGGAATAATTGGCGTGGTGGGTGATCTTCGCCGCGTCTTCCTCCAAATGGATGCGGGTCAGCTTCACGGTGCGGAAGGGGGGCACGCCGGCCTTGATCACGTCGTTCGGGTAGGACCAGGGATACAGGGGCACCTCCCCGCCCAGGCACAGCGGCAGGTCCAGCTGGGAAGTCTGGTAATTCTTCGCCATGTCCGGGTAGAAGTAATTCTTGCGGTCCCACTGGGAAACCTCCGGGCTGGAGCATCCCAGCATCAGCCCGGTCAGCAGGGTGCGTTCAATGGCGAACTCATTCAGGACGGGCAGTGCGCCCGGCAGCCCCAGGCAGGTGGGGCACACGCGCGTATTGGGTTCAAAGCCAAAGCCGGTCTCGCAGGAGCAGAACATTTTGCTCTTCGTCTTGATCTGGCAGTGGACTTCCAGGCCAATGGTCACGATGTAATCTGAAATTGCCATAAATTCGGAACGCTTGAATATCGCGCAAACTGTACGGAACCCTCTTCTCCCTGTCCAGTAAAAAGGCCTGAGGCGGGAGAGTGGAGAGTGGAGAGTGGAGAGTGGAGAGTGGAGAGTGGAGAGTGGAGAGTGGAGAG
>OBWL01001236.1_pt1 | contig 16584 bp, 9 predicted proteins | sample 1538061 | NCBI WGS metagenome assembly OBWL01 (sample SAMEA2580085, study PRJEB22360) | human gut metagenome | biome: human gut; feature: human-associated habitat; material: faeces | place: Denmark | collected 2008/2010
GCGGCCGCGAAGTCGGCCAACCGCTGCGTGTCGGCGGCGCTCAGGATCAGCACGGTCGGCAGCACGACGGTCTTGTACGAGCTCCAGTCGTAGGCGAGCGGCACGATGTCGGCGCGCGAGCCCGCGTCCAGGAACGCGCGGTACCAGTCACGCACGTCATGCCAGTGGTTGAGTTTCATGCTCGGCAGGGTCTGGGAGCGGGTGGCCCATTCCGATTCGGCGCTGAAGAGGATCGCCGTGTCGGAGTGCGCCAATTCGGTGCCCTGCACGCCGGCGTCGGCGAGCGTGTGCAACGACGCGCCCAGCTCGCACACCTGGCGGAACAGCTTCGTGTCCTCGCCGGCGTGCGGAACCATGGCCGAATGGAACGCTTCGGCACCGAACGCGGACGCGCGCCACTGGAAGAAGTTGATGGCGTCGGCGCCCATGGCCACATGGGCCAGGGAGTCACGCACGGTCTCGCCCTTGCGCTTGCGGGTGTTAAGCGGCTTCCACTGCACCGCCGAGGTGGAGTGTTCCATGACGTACCACGGCTTGCCGAGCGCGAGCGAATCCATGAGAGCGTCGGAGCAGGCCAGCTCGTCGAGGTGGGATTCGCCCTCGTGGAAGTAGTGGTCGTTGGATACGAAGTTCACTTCCTTGGCCCAGGCGGCGTAGTCCATGCAGCACTGGTCGGTGGAGACCATGAAGTTCGTGGTGAACGGCTTGTCGGGGCAGATTTCGGCGATCGCGTCGCGTTCGGCTTTGTAGAAGTCGAGGAGCATGTCGTTGCCGAACCGTTCGAAGTCGAGCTTCTGGCCGGGGTTGACCATCGAGTCGGCGCCCATGAACCGTGGGATGAGCACTTCGTCGAAGCCGTTCATCTCCTGGCCCCAGAAGGTGGTGCCCCACGCCTGATTGAGCGCGTCGATGGTGCCGTACTTGCGGCGGCACCATGCGCGGAAGGCCTCGAGCGCGTTGTCGGAGTAGTCCTCGCGGTTGTTCCACCCGTATTCGTTGCCCATGTGCCATGCGGTCACATACGGGTTGGTGCCGTACCGTTCGGCGAGCTTGCGGCACAGGGTCAGCGCGTATTCCTTGAACACCGGGCTGGTCGGGCTCCAGGATTGGCGCGAGCCGGCGTTGACCGGATGGCCGTACTTGTCACGCGGAAGGACCTCCGGGTGGCTTTCGTACAGCCACAGCGGCGCGGTCGCCGTCGCGGAGGCCAGGTCGACCACGATGCCGGCATTGCCGAGTTTGTCGATGATGCGGTCGAGCCAGCCGAAATCCCAACGATCCTCGGTGGGTTGGATGCGATCCCAGCTGAAGATGGCGAGGGCCACGGTGTTGACGCCGGCCTGCTTCATCAGGCGGATGTCGTCGTCCCAGATGTCCTCGGACCATTGGTCGGGATTGTAGTCGCCACCGAAGGCGATGCCGCGGCCATCCGCGGTCAGCAGTTCCGGCCATTCGAAGTTGCGTCGCGCACTCACGATTATCTCCTTTGGTAATTGGCATAAAGCCATGGTTTTTTGTATATTACATTCGTTATTCGCCCACCGGCATGTGGTACACCGGTGTAGCATACACGTCGGTGACGTCAGCGACGCACGCATCGGACTGCTCCAGGCGGGCCGCCATCGACGATGTTACCTTCACGCGGACCCCGCGCCTCAGCGGCGTGACGACCAGCGTCAGCTTTCCACCAGCGGCATCGATGGCATCCGCGTAATCGCGCAATCCGACCTGCCATGTCTCGCCGTTGCAGAAATTATCGGCGATCAGCACATCGCCGCAGAACAGCCAGCCGATATCGCCCTGGTATGCGATGTTCAGCATGACATCGGCGACCTGCCGTTGATCGCGGAAAAGCCGTCCCATGCCAGCCGGCAAAGCGATTTCGTACCGATCGGCGTGCAGTCTTCTCAGACGCGCATACACCGATACGGGCTCCACCGGCCGCGGAGAGCCGAGCAAGCCTTCCGGATATGCGGCGATCCCGTTTTCGGCGCGGGGCGATTCCAGCGTCCACCCATCGCCATCCTCGTACAGCAACGCGTTGTCGTCGTCGACGAAGGCGAGGCCTCCGTCCAACACCGTCATCCGCCCGGCGAGCGCTCGTGTGACGCATACGATCTCCGCCGCGTCCCGGACCATGAAGCGTTCGAAATCCGCCTTGCCGACGGTGACGTCCTGGATGTCGCCTTCGAAATGGAACGTCAGCTCATCCATGCCATCGGGCTTGAGGAACACGAACGTGCGGAACGGTCGGCCCGGCACCCGCAGCACGGTGACCGGCTGCAGGTTGGCGCGGACGAGCCGCACGCCGTCCAGATCCATGTTGAACGGCAATATGCAGTTCTCCCCCTCGGCGAGGCCGATGCCGGTGAACCGTATGCGCTCACCGGTACCCGTCGTCACGTCGATTTGCTCACCGTGACGGCTCGGCACGCGCGCATGGTCCTGGAAGTTGTCGATGGACACGAAACCCCGTTCGCCATCGCTGCGCACGGCATACCGGAGGGTCTCGGAGTCGGACGGATCGATGCGGTCCTGCCCGTCCTGCAACGAGACCGGCATTCCGGCGAGTTCCGGCCCGAAGGCTTTGACGAACTCGTGCAGGGTGCGCAGCCGCCGGTAGGATTCCCGCACCTGTCCGAATTCGCCAAGGGGCGCTTGGAAATCATAGGAGCGTTTCGGGGTCTGCCCCTCATTGAGGAATCCGGCCGCGCCCTTCGGGTTGGTTCCGCCATGGAACATGTAGTAGCCGAGGAAATCGCACCCCGAGCCGAGCTTGATGTTGGCCATCGCGTCGACGGAGCGCTTCGGCAGCACGAAACGGTAATCGTACGAATTGAACATCCCGCCGCCCATCTCGCAGCAGGCGTACGGGCGGCTGTCCGGATCGTACGGGGGATCGAAGCCGTCGCTTGTGCTGGAGCCATGCAGCCTCCGGTATCGGTACTCGTCGGTGGCGGGATGCTCCGTCATCCCCTCGGCACCGACGCCGTCGTAGAACAGCCACGGCCGGTACGCGTATCCACCCCACAGCGGCAGCATGTCGTCCGGAACCGGTGACTGCCAGCCGGTGCAGGTGAACATCGGCGGGTCGATGCCTTCCTCGATCGCGATGTCGCGCAGCCGTTCCAGGTAGCCGGCCCCATCGTGGCCGGACGGCACCCATTCACGGCTGATGCCGGTGGTCATCTCCCAAGGAGCCGACGACGCCATGTACTCGTTGTCGACCTGGGCCGCGATGATCGGCCCGCCATCCTTGAAATACAGGCCGCGCAGCTGCTGCGCGATATGCGCGTAGAGACCGCGCACCGCATCGAGGAAGCCGGCGTCGAGGGAACGGACCTCATACGACTTGCCGTACAGCCAGTCGGGAAGTCCGCCGTTGCGCACCTCGCCATGGCAGAACGGTCCCAGCCGCACGATGACGTGCAGTCCGTGCCGGGCGCACAATTCCACGAATCGGTGCACGTTCCTGTTGCCGGAGAAATCCCACTCCCCCTCGCGCTCCTCATGGTGGTTCCAGAACACGTAGGTGGATACGACGTCGATGCCCGCCGCGGCCATCTTCGCGAGTTCCGTGTCCCACCGTTCGGCGGCGATCCGCGAATAGTGCATCTCGCCGGCGATGGGGATCCATGGCGATCCGTCACGGGTCAGGAAGCGGTTTGTGGCGCCCAGGGTCCCGCCATCCGGCCCGCATGCGGCTGCGGCGCGGATGACGGGGATCCCGTATGCGGGCGTCCGCGCGAACTTGCTGGCTTCCGAAAGATCAACCTCATAGCGCATAACGCTGCTCCTTGTCGAATTCCCGCAAGCAGGAGGACCGGTCAGCCCTTGACCGAACCGGCGACCAGGCCGGCCACGATCCAACGCTGGCAGAAGATGAAGAACACGAACACCGGGATGAGCGCGATGGTGGTGACCGTCATGAACAACGGCCAGTTCGTCGTGAAGGTGCTGATCGCGTTGAACACCTGCAGCACGATGGTCTGTTTGTTGGTCGACGAGATGTACACGCTCGGCGTCATGAAGTCGTTCCACGTGCCCATGGTCTGGAACACGATGACGGTGGTCAGGATCGGGCGGATCAGCGGCAGCACGATCGTCCAGAAGATGCGGAACGGACCGGCGCCGTCGATACGGGCGGCCTCGATGATCTCATACGGCAGGCCGCGCATGTACTGCACGATCAAGAAGTAGCAGAAGGTCGCGCCGCCCGTGTAAAGCACGATCAGGCCGAGCAGCGAATCGACAAGACCCACCTGCGCCTCCATGCGGTACTGCGGAATCAGCAGCGTCTGGCCGGGGATGATGAAGGACAGCATGAGCAGCACGCCGATCACGGCGGTGAACTTGCTCTTCTTCAGGATCATGCCGTATGCGGCGAGCGCGCCGAACAGCACCTGCAGGCCGACGCCGACCACCGTCACGATGATGGTGTTCTTGAAGGCGTTGACAATGGGCAGATGCCCGAATGCATACGTGTAGTTCTCGAAATTCCATGTCTTTGGTAACCCAATCGGGTCCATGGACATCTCGGCGCTGCTTTTGAACGTGTTGATGACGATGACGTACAGCGGCACCGCGCAGATCAGCGCGATAGCGATGACGACGACGGAACGGATGATCGAGCCGATACGCTCGCGTTGCTGCAGAGTCATGACAGCCTCTTTTCTACCAGATTGGTGATTACCTGCTGCAGGGCGACCAACAGCGCGCAGCAGATGAAGAAGATGACGCCCAGTGCGGAGCCCAGTCCGTACCGGCTCGAACCGATGCCCGTGAGGATGATGGACTGGGTCACGGTGTAGGTGGAGTAGCCCGGACCGCCGCTGGTGAGGCCATACGGCAGATCATAGACCTTCAAACCACCGGTAAGCAGCATGAAGATGCTCACACCCATGGCCGGAACCATCTGGGGCAGTGTGATGTTGAAGAACTGCTGGCGACGGTTTGCGCCATCGACGGCGGCCTGTTCGTAGATATCGGCGGGGATAGCCTGCAGATACGCCAGATACAGCGTGGCGTGCCAGCCGATCTGAGCCCATACCGCTACGAAAATCACACAGAATTTGGCAAGTTCGGAATTCGACAACCACGGAATCGCATCGATGCCGATCTTGGCGAGCAGCGTGTTGACGACGCCGGACTTCAGCGGGGAGAAGATGTACTGCCAGACCAAGCCGAGCACGGCCATGGACGGCACCGAGAAGAAGAAGAACAGGGAACGGGCGAAGTTACGGCCGAAGAACTTGCGGTTGAGCACCACAGCCAGCGGCAGGGCGATCACGGTGATGAGCACGGTGGTGGCCACCGTGTACAGCAGCGTGAAGCCGAGGCCCGCGAGCAGCGTCGGATCCTTGAAGCACTGCACGTAGTTCGCGAACCCCACGAACTTCGCGTCCGCGAAATTGTAACCGGAGTAATCGGTGAAGCTGAACACCAGGCTTTGCAGGAATGGGATGAGGATCACCACGATGAACACCACCATGATCGGCAGCAGGAAGCGTGCCGAGGCGAAGTTCTCCATGAAGTTGCGGTGACGACGCTGCTTGAGATGCAACGCCTCTACCTGATCAGCGGAATGTGGACGCGCCGCTGACGCTGTTGATACTGACATGTTGGTTGCTTTCTACAAAACGTGAGATTGGCAGGTCCAGGCGTGGCGCGGACGGAAGGGTGCCGCGCCAGCCTGCCGCGATGGATGTCTGTTCGCGATGGATCAGGAGAGGGTCTTGAGCTTGGAATCGAGGTTCTCCGCGGCCTGCGTAGGGCTGATGGAGCCGAGGGCTACCTGCTGCAGCTGGGTGAAGGTCTCGGCGCGCAGCGCGGTGGTGCCCTTGCTCCAGTGGGCGGAATTCAGGTACACGTTGCCGGTCTTGATGTACAGGTCGTAGGCGTCCTTGAAGTGGTCGTCCACCGTGGCGTTGAAGCCCTTGACGGACGGGATCAGGCCCAGCTGCTTCTGGTACAGCTTGAGGCCCTCGTCGGAGGTCAGGAAGGCGAAGAACTTCTCCGCGGCCTTGAGCTTGTCTCCGGAGATCTTGTTGTTGATGCCGAAGGCCGGATCGATGGAGCCCGGCGCGTACGGGGTGTCACCCTTCTTCAGCATAGGGATCTGGCCGAAACCGTAGTTGAGGCCGGTCTCATTGAAGCTGTCGATGTCCCACGAGCCGGAAGGATAGACCGCAAGACGTCCGGCGGTGAATTCCGACTTGACCTGGTCGCCGCTCAGGCCGGACACGTCGGAGCTCATCAGGTTCTGCTTGATCAGCTTGTCCCATTCGCCGTAGTACTTGCCATACACGTTCTTGAACGTGTCCTTACCGGCGTCGATCTTGGCGTCGAGCGCCTCGCCCTGCTTGGCGGATTCAGCGCCGATCCAGCCCTCGACGGCGTTGCCCAGTCCATCCTTCGGCTCAAGGTATGGGGTGATTCCCGCGGCTTTGAGTTTGCCGCACATGGTCAGGAATTCATCCCACGTCGCCGGGATGGAGTCGTAACCGACCTTCTTCAGCAGATCCTTGTTGTACACCCAGGCATTGGTCCAGGTGCTCACGCCCATGGCGTATACTTTGCCATCCACGCTATAGGCCTTTTTTGCGGCATCGCCGATTTTATCCATGAAGCTTTCATTGCTCAGGTCCTTGGCGTAGTTGCCTTTGACCAGATCGCTCAACGCCTCCGGAGGAACGATGTAGACGTCGGCCAGGTTTCCGCCGGAGATTCGAGTCTGCAGCGTCTGCTGGTAGCCACTCTGGGAACCGGTGGTGGTGCTGTAGTCGATCTTGATGTCCGGATTGGCCTTTTCGAACGCGTCGATGATCGGCTGGTACTTGTCCTGCGAATTGTTCGAGAAGAACGACAGCGTGGTCTTGCCGTCGGCGGCGTTTCCTCCACCGCACGCGGCCAGCGGAACAAGCATCGCCGCAGCGGCCACCGCCGCAATCATCCTGATGGATTTCTTCTCCATGATGTACTCCTCCTTGTGTCCCATCGTTGGCACCCGCTTTACGTGCGTTCATTCGTCGAACCCACTCCAGCTGCGGTAGATACACGTCAATATGTCTTCAACTGACCATTCAGTTGATTCGGGATATTTCCTTCCCTTTTTGGTATAACTGTGTACCTGTTGAAACAGTATAGGTTTTCCGGTGTACCATGTCAATTCAAACAAGGAAATTTGCATCCCATCGACCGCTACCCCTACAAAACATCGGCGTGTCGTATACCGGCAGCACCGTCGACAGCGGACGACGACCCGCCCGCACCATCCGGAGACGCGCAGCCCGAAAGCGTATTGCGGGTGGGCAGGACGCATGTGGACAAGTCGGTGTATTACGGGGGATTATTTTTCCGATGAATTCCCCAGTATTAGTTGGGATTGAAAAGATGCTGAAAGTCCACAGATAAAAAATCGGCGGCCCCAAGGAAATATCCTTGGAAGCCGCCGATATGCTTGCGTGCGTCGCGCTACGGGCTCAAGCGAGTACACAGCGTGCTACGCAGACCGTGAGCAACACAGACCGCGCGCTACACAGAATCGCAAGCTACAAACTCAGGAACAGCTCGTGGATGCGGGTGTCGTCGGTGAGCTCGGGATGGAACGCCGTGGCGAGGATCTTGCCTTGGCGCAAGCCGACCACATTGCCGTCCACCGACGTTTCGACGGTGGCGGCCGGTCCGACTTCGGCCACGAACGGCCCGCGGATGAACACCAGCGGGAAATCTTTGAGCACGATGTCGGCCGGGGCGTCCTGCGGAACATGCTCGCCCGGTGCGACCACGACGGCGGAATCACCGGAAGAGGAGCCGAAATCGGCGGTGGCGGCGAACGAGCCAAGCTGGCGGCCGTATGCGTTGCGCCGCACGACGGCGTCAAGCGCGCCGAAGTAGACGTTGTCGTCGTTATCGAGCTTGCGGGCCAGCAGAATCATGCCGGCGCAGGTACCGAACACCGGTTTGCCGGCGGCGATATGCTCTGCAATCGGCTCGAACAGGCCGGTGGAGCGCAGCAGCTTGCCCTGCGTGGTGCTCTCGCCGCCAGGCAGAATCACCCGGTCGATCGAATCGTCGAAATCCTCGGCGGCACGCAGCAGTTTCCACGGTACGCCAAGCCGATCCAGCATGGCGGCATGCTCGGCGAACGCACCCTGCACCGCAAGAATGCCGGTCACGCCATGTTGCGCGGAAGCCGCACCTTCGGCAACGTCGGCCGATTCTTCCTTCGAAATGTATTCAACGGCAACAACCATCGGATCTCCTTACCCAAACCATCGAGACCATCACAAATCATGCGAAATGCAATCACACGAAACGGGCGGCATAAGGCGGCCGATAGTCACACCCCATCCGCTCGCAATACGTGAAATCACAGCACAATCACAGCGAAATCACTCGCCGCGGGCGGCCATGATGGTTTCGATCTCGTCCTCGTTGATGCCGACCATGGCCTCACCGAGGTTCTCGGACAGGCGCGCGAGCAGATCGGGGTCCTGCCAGTTGGCGGTGGCCTGCACGATGGCGGCGGCGCGCTTGGCCGGGTCGCCCGACTTGAAGATGCCGGAGCCGACGAACACGCCTTCCGCACCAAGCTCCATCATGAGAGCCGCGTCGGCCGGGGTGGCCACACCGCCGGCGGCGAAGTTGACGACCGGCAGACGGCCGTTGTCATGCACGTACTTGGCGAGATCGTACGGCACGGCCAGCTGCTTGGCGGCCTCGTACACCTCATCGTCGCGCAGGGAGACGAGCTCGCGAATCTGCTTGTTCATGGTGCGCATGTGGCGCACGGCCTGGATGACATCGCCCGTGCCCGGCTCGCCCTTGGTACGAATCATGGACGCGCCCTCGGCGATACGGCGCAGCGCCTCGCCCAGGTTCTTCGCGCCGCACACGAACGGCACGTCGAACTGGTTCTTGTCGATGTGGTACACGTCGTCGGCGGGGCTGAGCACTTCGGATTCGTCGATGTAGTCGATTTCAATGGCCTGCAGAATGCGGGCTTCGGCAATGTGACCGATGCGCACCTTCGCCATGACCGGGATGGACACGGCTTCCTGGATGCCCTTGATCATGGCCGGGTCGCTCATGCGGGAGACGCCACCGGCCGCGCGGATGTCGGCCGGAATGCGCTCGAGCGCCATCACCGCGCATGCGCCCGCGTCCTGCGCGATCTTAGCCTGCTCGGGGGTGGTGACGTCCATGATTACGCCACCCTTGAGCATCTGTGCCAGATTCTTGTTCAGTTCGTTCCTGTTGTTGGCCATCGCCAGCCTTTCGTCGAAAATAATCGTTTGCTATCGATACTAACGATTTCCCATTTCGATTTCACGCGAACTGAATCTTATAACCTACCAAAAAGTCGGTTTTGCTAAATTTGCAACCTTATTTTCATGATTGTTTCATTGGCTTATGATTTCGATTCCGCCGACATTTCGTCGGTTTCGTCCGTTTTTCTTGCTTTACCTGCGACCATGGCTTTCGATTCGTCCGCTTCCGTACGCCGTCGCGCGCGCTATAGGAAACACGAATGACATGCGATTTTCATACGACCACATTGCGGACGTGCGACGCGTCCGTATGCGGCCGCATGGGCATGGGCACCTCACCAGGCCCCGCATTACGCCGGTTCACACACTAGTTCGCACGCATCGGCTCGCCGCATCAGTTCGCAATCCGCACGCGCCAGCTCACATGCGCACGATGCGGTCCGCGATGCGCATGGTGGAATCGCGGTGCGAGACGAGCAGCACCGCGCTCCCCTGCTGCGCCAACGCGTCAATCGATTGCAGAATCACGGATTCGTTGTAGGCGTCGAGGCGACTCGTCGGCTCGTCGAACAACACCAGCGACGCGTTGCGCAGGAAGACGCGAGCCAGGCCGATGCGTTGCCGTTCACCCTCTGAAAGCCGCCCGCCCAACTCGCCGACGGGGGTATCAAGGCCCTGCGGGAGCGAGTCGACCAGTTCAAGCGCGGAAGCCTTGGCAAGCGCGGCGCGCAGCACGTCATCACCGACAGAAGGGGTCGACCGGGTGGAAAGCGCGGAATCAGCGGCATTCCACGAAACGGGAGGAGCGGGCGGGGTAAGGAGCGCTCTGCCGGAAGTCGCGGAATCGTCCGGATCGCCAGCATTACCAGCCCTATCCGCATCGCCCCTGTCGCAGGCCATAAGCAGGTTTTCACGGATAGTGCCGTCGAACAGGTAGGTTTCCTGCCCCATCATCGTTTGCACGCGACGGCGATGATGCGCGTCGATCTGCGGCAGTGGCACCTCGGACAGGGCGACCAAGCCGGATTGCGGGTCCCAGTAACGCATGAGCAGCTTCAGCAGGGTCGATTTGCCGCGGCCGGACGGGCCTTGGACGCCGAGGATGCCGTGTTGCGGAACGTCGAGCGAGACGTGGTTGAGGATTGGCTCGGCGGACGACTCGGGGGCATCCGCATCGCTTCCGGAAGTTGGAGCCTCGCTCGAATTGCCGTAGCCGAACGTGACGTCGTGCATGGACATGCCATGGTAGCGCGGCAGGAAATCGCCCCGCTCCTCCACTGCGGGGGTTTCGTCCATCAGCGCGAACAGGCGGCGGGCGGCTGCAAACGTTTGCGTGAGATTGGCCGGCAGCGCGCTCAACGCGAGCGTCGGACCGAACGAGCTGGCCAGCAGCACGAAAGCGGCGGTCAGGCGGGCGGCGGGCGCGGAAAGGACGGTCTGGATGGTCGCAGCTGCAGCGGAAGCGGCGGGAGCGAACGGCATCGTCGGACCCGACGTGACCATCGCCAGCAATGCCGCGATGGCAGTGAACAGTACGACCAGCACCGCGCCGAAGCCTGCGAAATCGCCATTCTTGGCACTCAGCCGGGCGCGGCGGCTCCAGAGCGAGCGCGTGCGTGACGCGATGCCGGCAAGCCGCGCATGGCCTTGGCCGAATCGGATGATTTCGTCGAGACCGCGCATATCGTCGAGCATTTCGTCATCAAGTTGGGCGGATTCGCGGCGAATATCCCCACCGAGACCGCCTACCGCCGTGGCGAAGAGTTTCGGCAGCACGATGCCGACGGTCAGGTGCGCGATGACCAGCGTGACAGCGATCGCAGGACTCAGCGTAAGCAATGCGACCGCGTAAAGCACGGTGGTCGCGATGGCGATGACAACCGGCGAAATGGTGTGCGCGAAGAAGATTTCCAGCAGTTCGACGTCGGTGGTGACCAGCGCGATCAGGTCGCCTTTGCCTTTGCCGGACAGTTTGGCGGGCGCGAGGCGACGCAGCGCGGCAAACGTTTTCGACCGGAACAGCGCGAGCAGGCGGAAGGCGACATTGTGGTTCATGTATTGCTCGGCGTAGCGCATGCCGCCGCGGATCAGTGCGCAGATAATCATGGCTGCGATTGCCGCGGGAAGGCTGAGATTCCAGACTTTTGCGCCAGCTGCGGCGAACAGCGCGGCGACGCCGAAAACCGGCAGGAACGTGGCGGCGAGGTGGCCGAGGATGCCGCACGCGCAGGCGATGGCCATGGGTTTGCGCAGTGGGCCGACTTCGCGCAGCAAGCGGGCGATGACTTGGGTTGTTGGCATGTCCGATTTGGCGCCACTGGCGTTCGATTCGGCGGAACCAGACATCCGAGACACGGCAAACGCACCAGACGCATGAGTCATACGCGATACGCGCGGCGCGACGCGACCAGACAATCCCACCCGTTCCACGCTTTCCTGCGCCCGGAACAGCTTGGCATACGTGCCGTCCGCGGCCATGAGATCGTCATGCGCGCCCTGCTCGACGACGACACCCCCATCAAACACTACGACATGGTCCGCGTCGGCCGCGTTCGCCATGCGGTGCGTGACCATCAGCACGGTTGCGCCGGCGTCGGCGAGCGCGCGAATCGTTTGCAAAATCAACGTTTCGCTGTCCGCGTCGACACTGCTGGTCGCCTCGTCGAAAATATAGACGGCCGACCTGCGCAACAGTACACGGGCGATCGCAATGCGCTGTTTCTGCCCGCCGGACAGATTCGCGCCGTCCTGCGTGATCGGTATATCGAGTCCTCGCGATTGCGCGCGCACGAAATCGTCGATATGCGCGGCTTCCAGCGTCTGCCACAGCTCGTTGTCGGTGGCGTCGGCGCGGGCCATGAGCAGGTTGTCGCGCAGGGTGCCGGCGAACAGGTGGCTGTGCGCGGAGACGATGGAGATTTCGCGGGTGAGCGATGCTGCGGTGAGGTCGCGGATTTGGTGCGATTTCAGGGTTTCACTGTCATCCGGCGCCGCACTGCTTAACATAGCGCCCAGCACTTCGTCCTGCATTCCGGATGGCATTTCGGACAGCAGCACATCGCCTTCATATCCGACAAGCGTGCCGGCAAGCAGCTGGACGGCTGTGGACTTGCCGGAACCGGATGGCCCGACGATCGCAGTGACTTCGCCGGGCAGCGCACGGAGGGCCACGTTGCGCAAGGCGTAGCGCGTTTCGCGCGCGTCACCCGCGCCGCCGCCCTCATCAACGCTGTCCACATCCGCGTTCCGCATATCGGAATGCGATGTGGACGATATACGACGGGGACTCGCAACACCGGCACCCGCAGACCCGGCAGCGTCAGGCCCCGCACCAGCAGCACCCCCAGCATCCACATCCGCGTCCGCATACCGGTACGAAACACCACGAAACTCCACGCCGACGCCACGCCCGGAAGCCCCGAATTCCGGCAGTTCCTTGCTGCCATGCTCCGGTTCGGGCGCGTCGAGCAGCGCGAAAATACGTTTCGTGGACGTCATGCCGTTCATCGCAACGTGGAAATACGAGCCGAGCTGTCGCAGCGGAATGAAGAAATCGGCGGCTAGCAGAATCGTCAGCAATACCGCGGCGATCGGCGTCAAACCAAGCGGCAGCACGCCGGACAGCGCGAAAACGCCAGACGGCGAGAGCGAGCCGGATACAAATCGCCATATCGCAACGCCGATGCCGGCGGCCGCGCCACCGTACGCCACGGCATCCATCGCCGTGAGCGAACGCAGTTGGATCTGCAGCACGTTCATGGTCATCACGCGGAACTGTTCGGCCTTCTCGTCCATGACTCGTGCGGCGCGCTCGTCCGCGTCGAAGGTTTTCAGCGTCTCAATTCCCTGCAGATTGTCGAGGAACGCGGCGCCCATATCCGTGTATTTGCCCCAGTATTTCTTGAATACGCGGGCAGCACGCATCGCCACCATGCCGACGATGAGCACGATGAGCGGCGCGCAGGCGAGCAGCGTCGCGGCGGTGGGCAGGTCGATCGGCGCAAGCACGGCGAACAGCGTGATGGGGGCGAGCACGGCGTAGCACAGTTGCGGCAGGAACAGTTCGAAGAAGCTTTGGATTTGTTCGATGCCTTCGCCCGCGGACTGCACCACGCCGGCGGTGCGCACGCGCTGCGCGTAGGACGGGCCGAGCGCGAGCATCTTATTGAACAGTTTCTCACGCAGCGCGAGTTTGACGCGTTCGGCGGCCTCGCTACCGAAACGTGCGGCGGCGCGAATGGTGACGAATCGCACGACCGCGGCAATAAGAATAATGGCGATGCAGGGCGCGGTGGTGGACGGTACGGGCGCGAACAGCGGTTGCAGCATACGCACCACAGCCACGACGAAGGCGATGTTGGCCACGAGGCCCAGCCATTGGCAGGCAACTTTCGCCGCGATCAATCGACCGACGCCGTCAGCCAAGGAAAACAGCCGCTTGTCGAACATCATGCCCCTTTTCCAATCGTTTGCAATCCCGCCATCCGCTCCAAGCGTATCGGGCATACCGACGAAAGGCAATGACGGAACGGCAATCGCAGAAAATCGTCGGAAAAATCTAGAAAACCATCAGAACTCGCAAGCAAATGCACAACAGCAAAACCACAGAAAACCAAGGGAACGGCGAAAAGTGAGGCGGCTGAATGTTCGCCGTTGAGCAAACAGCCTAGGCGCAAGGGGTAGTTGCGCCAAACTTGAGTGTACACGGAACATGTTGTGGTTCGCAACGTCACTCCGCCCAGTTTTGCCGCATTTTCCACCGTTTTCGCCCGTAAGGGCAACCCCTCTCGAACCCGTCGCGCAACCCGTTGGACACCCTGCGATCGAACGCGTCAAACCTTTTTTCGAGATGACGCATCCGTGTACCAATCCCCCGTTCCGTTGACGTTTCGTGCCACTTTGTCAGTTCAAACAAACCCGTCGCCGTATTTCTTGTTGTTTCTTACAATGCGGACTTACGTCACCGTAACTTACGATATGCGAGGCGCGACACAGGACGCGAAAAGCACGTCACCGATCACCGCAATCGCAGCGATCGCATATATCGCAAAACCCACGAAAACCGCGGAAACGCAAGAAAAGAGAACACTTCATGCTCACCGAGTACACGACCCCGGGCGCATCCGTCGAAGTACGCGACGACGAATCCATCTACTCCCTGCTTACCGAACGCATCAAGCGCACCGGCGAAGACACCGTGATCGCGGAACGCAAAACCGCTCCGGGCCAGTGGACCAAGGTGACGACCGGCGAATTCCACAAGAACGTACTCTCCGCGGCCAAAGGCCTGATCGCGTTCGGCATCGGCAAGGGGGATGCCGTCACCCTCTTCTCCACCACCCGTTACGAGTGGGGCGTGCTTGATTTCGCACTGGCCGCAATCGGCGCGGTCAATGTGCCGATCTATGACACCGATTCCGCGGCGCAGGCCGAACGCATTCTCAACGATTCCAACGTGAAGCTCGCCATCGCCGACGATCGCGAACGCTTCGACCGTCTTGATTCCGTGATTGGCCGCTGCCCGTCTCTGAAGCATATTCTGATGCTCGACGCCAATGCCATGGGCGCGCTGGAGGGATTGGGCGTCACCGTGTCCGACGAAGAGCTGGACGAGCGTATCACGTCGGTGCGTGCCGACGATCTGGCCACCATCGTGTACACGTCCGGTTCCACGGGGGCACCGAAGGGTGCCGAGCTGTCGCATCGCAATTTCGTGTCGATCACGCGTGCCGGCAGCCTTGCGCTGCACGAGATGATTCTTGAAGACCATCCGCGTCTGCTGCTGTTCCTGCCGCTCGCCCACTGCTTCGCGCGCTTCATCCAGTACGCGTCGATCGCTTCCGATGACGGCGTGGTCGGCTATCTGCCGGACACCAAGACGCTGCTGCCGGATGTGCGTTCGTTCGAGCCGACGTACCTGCTGGGCGTGCCGCGCGTGTTCGAGAAGGTGTACAACGCGGCTTCCCGCAAGGCCGGCATGGGTTGGAAGGGCCGCCTGTTCCTCAAGGCCGCCGAATCCGCGCGCGACTGGTCGCGCATGCAGCAGGCTGGCGAGAAACCGACCATGAAGCAGACCGCCGAACACCTGTCGTATGAGGCGTCCGTATACCACACCGTGCGTGGCGCGTTGGGCCCGCGTATCCGTTATGTGGCGTGCGGTGGCGCTCCGCTGGACGCGTCGCTGGCGCATTTCTTCAATGGCATCGGCCTGCCGATGATCCAGGGCTACGGTATGACGGAAACCGCGGCGCCGTTTGCCGCGACCCGCGTCACGGACAATGTGATCGGTACCGTCGGCCAGCCTGCGCCGGGATCGTCCGTGCGTATTTCCGACGATGGCGAGCTGCAGGTCAAGGGACCGAACGTGTTCATGGGTTACCACAATCTGCCGGAGAAAACGGCCGAGGTGTTCACCAAGGACGGTTGGCTGCGCACCGGCGATCTTGCGTCGATCGACGATGAGGGTCGTATTACGATTACGGGCCGCAAGAAGGACATCATCATCACCGCCGGCGGCAAGAACGTGTCGCCGATTCCGATGGAGCAGGAGATTGCGAAGTGTCCGATTGTGGAGCATGCCGTGGTGGTGGGCGATAATCGTCCGTTCATCGGCGCGCTGGTCACGCTCGATCCGGAAGGATTGGCGGCCTGGCTGCCGTCCGTGGGCCTGTCCGCGGATACGCCGCTTGACCGCGTGGCGGCTACCGCCGCCGTTCATGACGAGATTCAGAAGTATGTGGACAAGGCGAACGCGACGGTTTCGCGCGCCGAATCCGTGCGTAAGTTCGTGGTGCTGGATGCGCAGTTCACGCAGGAGAACAAGTGCCTGACGCCGTCGCTGAAGGTGGTGCGTCCGGCAGTGAACCGCGTGTTCGCCGACGTGATCGACCAGCAGCTGTACGCCGGCAAGCGCTGAGCCGCACATAGATAAACAAAAACAGCACGGCGGGGAACGCTGCGTACAAAAGTACGTCAACTTCCCCGCCGTGCTGTTTTTTTAGGCGCACCCCGTATCGCTGAGATAACGCGTACGGTAACAGTGCGGCAGGAAACGCCGGCGTACGAAGGTACGTCAAGTTTCCTGCCGTGCTGTTAACGCTCCGTTATTTCAGTGACGGTTGTTGAGGCGGTGGTACATTTCGCTGATCTCCAGCTCCTTCTCGAACTGGCGGGCGTTGGCGTTCTCGTCGATGACGGCGAGTTCGACGCCGGCGATGCGGGCGAAGTCCTCCCAAGCCTCACGACCGACGGACGTGGTCATGCAGGTGTGGTGGGAGCCGCCGGCGGCGCGCCCGCACTGCAACTATCGCCA
>OBWL01001250.1_pt1 | contig 16347 bp, 8 predicted proteins | sample 1538061 | NCBI WGS metagenome assembly OBWL01 (sample SAMEA2580085, study PRJEB22360) | human gut metagenome | biome: human gut; feature: human-associated habitat; material: faeces | place: Denmark | collected 2008/2010
TCGGCTTCAGTGGTTGCTGCGAACGCCGTCGTCGCGGCGCAGAGGGTTATAAACAAGGCCCCGGAGAGGGTTTTTAGAGAAATCGGACGCATTTGGTTTCTCTGAAGAGGTATGAAATATTCGCACAAATTTAGGAAAAATGGAAAATATCGCATCCTTTCCTGCCGGAAAAATGCGAAAAGGGGCCGGGAAACGATCCCGGTCCCTCTCTGCGAGCGGTCGGTTATGCCACGCGCAGTTTTACGCCGCGGCCCTTGTCCGACTCCACGATCACGGTGTCGCCCTCGTGGAGCTTGCCGTCGATGATCAGCGTCGAGAGCGGTTCCTCGACGTTGTCCATCAGCGTCCGCTTGAGCGAACGCACGCCGTAGCGCGACTCGTAGCCCATGGCCGCCAGCCGGCGTTTGGCCCCTTCGGTGATCTTCACCTTGTAGCCCAGCCTGCCCGTGCGGGCCATCAGCCCCTGCAATTCCAGGTCGACGATCCGTTCCACGTCGGCGATCTCCAGCGTGCGGAACAGCACGATGTCGTCGATGCGGTTGAGGAACTCCGGGGCGAAGGTGTGCTCCAGAGCCTTGCAGTACTCGCTCTGGGGCGTCCGGTCGGCCACGGCGCTCTTCGAGGTGGTGCTGTAACCCACCTGCACCGATTTCCGGACCACGGCCCGCGAACCCACGTTCGAGGTCATAATGATGATCGTGTTCCGGAAGTCGACCTTGCGTCCCGAGCCGTCGGTGAGGTGTCCTTCGTCGAAGATCTGCAACATGGCGTTGAAGACCTCGGGATGGGCCTTCTCGATCTCGTCGAAGAGCACCACGGCGTAGGGCTGACGACGCACGGCCTCCGTTAACTGGCCTCCTTCGCCGTAACCGACGTATCCCGGGGGCGAGCCGATCAGGCGCGCCACGTTGTGTTTTTCGCCGTATTCGCTCATGTCGATCCGGATCAGCCCGCGGCGCTCGTCGAACAGCCATTTCGACACCTCCTTGGCCAGCAGCGTCTTGCCGACGCCCGTGGGCCCGACGAAGAGGAAGACGCCGATGGGGCGGTTTTCGTCCTTCAGTCCGGCGCGCGAACGGCGGATGGTGCGCGAAATCTTCTCCACGGCCTCCTGCTGTCCCACGACGCGCTTGGCGAGGTGTTCGCGCAGGGTTTGCAGACGGATCATCTCGCCGTCCGAGACGCGCTCCGCAGGGATGCCCGTCATGGCGGTAATCACCTCCTGGATATGCCTTGCGGTGATCTCCACGGGATTGCTTTCGAGCGAGCGCTTCCATTCGGCGCGGCTCTCGCCCAGCTTCGAGTGCAGCGCGATTTCCCGCATGCGCGCCGAGGCGGCCTTCTCGTAGACCAGCGCTTCGACCGCTTCGCGGCGTTCGCGCCTGGCGTCGCTGAGCGCCGTCTTCATGGCCCGCAGCTCCTCCGGTTCGCGTGCCGATTGCAGGTGCGCCCGCGAGCCGGCCTCGTCCAGCGCGTCGATGGCCTTGTCGGGGAAATAGCGGTCGGTGACGTAACGCCCGGTGAGCGTCACGCAGGCCTGCAACGCCTCCTCGGTGTAGTGCACCTTGTGGTGGCGCTCGTAGTGGGGCGCGATGTTGCGCAGGATCTGGAGCGTCTGCTCGGGTGTCGTCGGCTCGATCACCACCTTCTGGAAGCGGCGTTCGAGGGCCGAGTCGGTCTCGATGTTCTCGCGGTACTCGTCGAGCGTCGTGGCGCCGATGGTTTGCAGTTCGCCGCGCGCGAGGGCCGGTTTGAGGATGTTGGCCGTGTCGAGGCTGCCCTGCGTGGAGCCGGCGCCCACGATGGTGTGTATCTCGTCGATGAAGATGATCGTGTCCTTGGCTTTGCGCAGTTCGTCCAGCAGCTGCTGCATGCGCTCCTCGAACTCGCCGCGGAACTTCGTGCCCGCCACGAGCGACGAGACGTCGAGCGAGAAGAGCGTCTTGTCGGCGATGGTGTAGGGCACTTCGCCGCGCGCGATGCGCAGCGCAAGCCCTTCGACGATGGCGCTCTTGCCCACGCCGGCCTCGCCGATCAGGATCGGGTTGTTTTTCTTGCGGCGCGAGAGGATCTGCACCACGCGTTCGATCTCCTGCTCGCGGCCTATGACCGGGTCGATCTTCCCCTCGCGGGCCAGCCGCGTGAGGTTCACGCCGAACTTGTCCAGCAGGTGGGCCGGGCCTTTCTCCTCGTTCCTGTTCTCCTCGCCGAAGTCGAGCATGTGAACCTGCACTTCGGTGCGGAAGTCGTCGCCCACGGCGAATTTTTGCAGGTCTCCCGACACGCTGTCGGCCGTCACGCCGTACATCTCCAGCACGCGCGCGGTCGCCGTCGAACGGTCGCTGATGATGGCCAGCAGCGCGTGGGCCGTCGACACGCTCCGGGCGACGCCCGGCATTACGAGCAGTTCCTCGGTGAAGTCGCGGTAATACTCCTCGGGCGACCGGGTCTCCTGCTGTTTGGCGCTGATTACCTCGCGTTCGATGCGCAGGCGCACCTGATAAAGCTCCCAGTCCTTGAGCCGGGAGGATAAAAGCTGGTAGGCGAGCGACCCCTCTTCGCGGAGCAGTTCCAGCGTGAGGAAGTCCTTGAGCGAATGCGTCATTCCCGCCTTCGTCGTGTTGAATGCCGAACGGGCGATGATGCCCTCCAACGTTTTCGAAATTTTTGGTTGCATGTTGCGTCGTCGTTATGAATTCGCCATACTAACGAGAGCGCGTATGTGATTATTATGCGGCCGTTTTTGTTTAGTGGATGAACTTTGGTGACTGACGCAGAGGCGTTTCCATCGGACGGGCATTTTCGGAGCAGCCCCAAGGCATCGGGTTTACCGGCTGACTTCCAATATCTTGCGGGCTTTATCGGAGTGTTTCCGAACGGAATTGTATAGAATCGGCTTTTTTATGGCGCGACTTGCCGGAATGTTCCGGATATTTCGCTGACGATCACCGAAATCCGCCCGGAATGCATTTCCGGCCTTTTGGGGTATAAAATTTTATTTCGGGTGATTTTGTGACGGAAAAGGCTCTCCCGGACAGTCGGTTTTAGCTCTCCGCCCGCCGAGTTTTCAGCTGCGGGGCCACTCGCCGACCTCCATGTCGCGCATCTCCGCGCCGTCGATCGTAAGGCGTACGGCCGTGCGGATCTTGTGGAAGCCGAACTCCCCGGCGGCTCCGGGGTTGACGTGGAGCAGGTCGTAGACGGGATCGTAGATGACTTTGAGGATGTGGGAATGCCCGGCGATGAAGAGTTTCGGGTGCACGGACTGGATTTTCTGCACGGCGCGCGGGTCGTAATGGCGGGGATAACCTCCGATGTGGGTCATCAGCACCTGCACCCGCTCGCACTCGAAGACCTGGAACGCGGGGTAGACGCGGCGGGTCATGCCGCCGTCGATGTTGCCGCTCACGGCGCGGAGCGGCTTGAATGCGGCGATCCGGTCGGCCAGCTCGATCGAGCCGATGTCGCCCGCATGCCAGATTTCGTCCACGTCTTTCAGAAATTCGCGGAGCGTGTCGTCGAAGGTTCCGTGGGTGTCGGATATAATGCCGATGCGTTTCATTGGTACTTCTCTTTCCACAGCTGCGCCATCCGTTCGGCGATTTTGGCCTCGGCGGCGTTCTGCGTGTCAGGTTCGTAGAACTTCGTGCCCGAAAGGCTCTCGGGCAGGAACTCCTGCTCGGCGAAGTGTCCGGCATAGTCGTGGGCGTATTTATAGCCCTTGCCGTAGCCCGCCTTGTCCATCAGGCGGGTCGGGGCGTTGCGCAGGTGCAGCGGTACGGGACGGTTCGTGGTGTCGCGCTCGACCAGCGACATCGCTTTGTTGATGGCCATGTAGGCCGAATTGCTCTTGGGGCTGGTGGCCAGGTAGATCGTCGTCTCGGCCAGTGTGATGCGCGCCTCGGGCATGCCGATCTTGTGCACCGTGTCGAAGCAGGCGTTGGCCAGCAGCAGGGCGTTGGGATTGGCCAGCCCGATGTCCTCCGAGGCCAGGATCACCAGACGCCGGGCCAGGAACCGCGGCTCCTCGCCCCCGGCCAGCATCCGCGCCAGGTAGTAGATCGCGGCGTTGGGGTCGCTGCCGCGGACCGATTTGATAAAGGCCGAAATGACATCGTAGTGCTGTTCGCCGTTCTTGTCGTAGAGGGCGATGTTCTGCTGGAGGCAGTCGGTGACGTACCGGTCGGTGATCGTCACCTTGCCGTCGGTGGCCCCGACGACGATTTCGAGGATGTTGAGCAGCTTGCGCGCGTCGCCGCCCGAGAAGCGGAACAGCGCGCCGGTTTCCGTGACCTCGATGTCGCGCTCTTTCAGCTCGGTGTCGGTCGTCAGGGCGCGGTCGAGCAACGTTTGCAGGTCCTTGTCTTCGAGCGACTTGAGGATGTAGACCTGACAGCGGCTCAAGAGCGGCGAGATCACCTCGAACGAGGGGTTTTCGGTCGTCGCGCCGATGAGCGTGAAGACGCCCTGCTCGACGGCCCCTAACAGCGAATCCTGCTGCGACTTGTTGAAACGGTGGATTTCGTCGATGAACAGCAGCGGGGCCTTCTGGTCGAAGAACCGCTGCTTGCGCGCCGACTCGATCACCTCGCGCACGTCCTTCACGCCCGACGTGACGGCCGAGAGGGTGAAGAACGGGCGTTCCAACTGTGTGGCGACGATCTTCGCCAGCGTGGTCTTGCCCACGCCCGGAGGCCCCCAGAGGATGAACGACGGGACATTTCCCGTCTCGAAGAATTTTCGGAACACCCCGTTTTTACCCACGAGATGTTCCTGCCCGATATATTCGTCTATCGTGCGGGGGCGCAGTCGTTCGGCTAAAGGAATGTTCGGCATGACTAATTCAATTTGTAAAAGCAAAGATAGGAATTGCTCTCGAAATTTCCTATCTTTGATAAAAATTCTGAAAAACGATTGCTATGCGTTTTGCTTTGGTTGACGATAAACGAGAAGGGGCCAGACCGGGGTTAGAGGGCTTATGTCCCTATTGCCGGCAAAAGGTCATAGCAAAATGCGGTGACTTGCGAATACACCATTGGGCACACTATAATAATCGGCGAAAATGCGATTGTTGGTGGGAGTCGGAAACAGAGTGGCATCGGTCGTGGAAGAATGAATTTCCCGAAGAATGGCAAGAGGTTGTTTTAATTGATGAAACATCCGGCGAGAGACATATTGCCGATGTACAAACGGAACATGGTGTCGTTATAGAATTTCAGCATTCGCATATTCAGCGGGCAGAACGTATTTCTCGTGAACAATTTTACAAAAATATGATTTGGGTTGTAGATGCGTCTCGCCTAAAACGTGATATGCTTCGTTTCCGTAAAGAATTTAAAGATAAAGCGGGAAAAACCAGTATGGAAGGTTTCTATTTTGTACGATTTCCCGCAACTTGCTTTCCAATGAATTGGATTGAGAACAATGTGCCTGTTGTTTTTGATTTTGGGGATACCTGCGTTGAAGATGATTTAACATCGTCCTTTTTATATTGCCTGTTACCCGAAAAATTCCATGGGCTAAGTATTATTCATCGGATGTCACGCCAAAATTTTATTGATAAGGTATATGGGTTGCTTAATGTGTCGTGCAGTGGGATAATGAAAACTTTTGAAGAAAGATTTATGAGTAAGCCTCTTGATATTAGGCGGTGTGTGGAGACCTATGCTAGACGTAACAGATTGGGACATTGTCCACCGGATTGGCTGGTTTAAAATAGAAAGCGCCGATAAATATTATTTATCGGCGCTTCTTGTTATTGAGATACAAAATTTTACTCCTCCGGCTTCCGCAGCTCCAGATACAGTTCGTCGAGCTGCGTCTGGTCGATGTAGCCCGGGGCGTCGAGCATCACGTCGCGGCCGGCGTTGTTCTTCGGGAAGGCGATGTAGTCGCGGATCGACTCCGAGCCGCCGAACAAAGAGCACAGACGGTCGAAACCGAACGCAAGGCCGCCGTGAGGGGGCGCGCCGTACTTGAAGGCGTTCATCAGGAAGCCGAAGCGCTTCTGCGCCTCCTCGGGTGTGAAGCCCAGCAGTTCGAACATCTTCTCCTGCAACTTCGAGTCGTGGATACGGATCGAACCGCCGCCGATCTCCGTGCCGTTGCAGACGAAGTCGTAGGCGTTGGCGCGCACGCGGCCCGGGTCGCTGTCGAGGTATTGCACATCCTCGAGCTTGGGCGAGGTGAAGGGGTGGTGCACGGCGTAGTAACGCTGCGTCTCGTCGTCCCACTCGAACAGCGGGAAGTCCACCACCCACAGCGGGGCGAACTTCTGCGGGTCGCGCAGCCCCAGCTGCTGGGCCACTTCGAGGCGCAGGGCGCACAGCTGCGTCAGCGTCTTGAACTTCTTGCCGCAGAGGATGAAGACCATGTCCCCGGCCACAGCGCCGCAGCGCTCGGCCATGGCGCGCACCTCCTCGGGGGAGTAGAACTTGTCGATCGACGACTTCACGCCGTCCTCCGCGACGCGAATCCAGACGAGGCCCTTGGCGCCGATCTGCTGCCGCTTGACGAACTCCGTCAGCGAGTCGATCTGCTTGCGGGTGTACGCGGCACAGCCCGTGGCGGCGAATCCGGTGATGTATTCGGCCTCGTCGAAGACCGGGAAGCCGTGCCCCTTGGCGAGGTCGGTGATCTCCGCGAACTCCATGCCGAAGCGCAGGTCGGGTTTGTCCGAACCGTATTTCTCCATCGCCTCGATCCACGGCATGCGGCGCAGCGGCTCGGTCAGCTCGATTCCCATCACATGCCTGAACATGTGCTTGGCCCAGCGCTCGAAGATTTCGAGCACGTCCTCCTGCTCGACGAACGACATTTCGCAGTCGATCTGCGTGAACTCGGGCTGGCGGTCGGCGCGCAGGTCCTCGTCGCGGAAGCAGCGCACGATCTGGAAATACTTGTCGTAGCCGGCGACCATCAGCAGCTGCTTGAGCGTTTGCGGCGATTGGGGCAGGGCGTAGAACTGGTTGGGCGACATGCGGCTCGGCACGACGAAGTCGCGCGCTCCTTCGGGCGTCGAACCCACCAGGCAGGGGGTTTCGATCTCGAGGAATCCCTCGTTGGAGAGGAAGCGGCGGATCTCCTGGGCCATCTTGTGGCGCAGAATCATGTTGCGTTGCAGGGGCGGACGCCGCAGGTCGAGGTAGCGGTACTTCATGCGCAGGTCGTCGCCGCCGTCCGAGACCTCTTCGATGGTGAAGGGGGGCACTTCGGCTTCGTGCAGGATGGCCACCTTCTCGGCCGTGACCTCGATGTCGCCCGTCGGCATTTTGGGGTTTTTCGACTGCCGCTCGACGACTTTGCCGACGACCTGGATGACCCATTCGCGGCCCACGCGGCAGACCGTTTCGCGCGCCTCGGCGGGGGAGTGTTCCTCGACGACGATCTGGGTGATGCCGTAACGGTCCCTCAAGTCGATGAAGGTCATGGCGCCGAGGTTCCTCACTTTCTGCACCCATCCGGCCAGGGTGACGGTTTGGTTGACGTTGCAGGCCCGGAGGCAGCCGCAGGTATGGGTTCTGTACATGGCGATATGTTATGTTTAGTCGTTACGATCCGCAAAGTTAACTAAAATTCATAATTCATAATTCATAATTCATAATTAAATGACAGGATGCCTTGTTAAAACCTTTGTGTGTGAAGAACGCCGCCGCCGGAATTGCAGCGAGGCGGATGAAACGGCGGATATGCAGGGAAAAGAGCGAAAAGAGATGCGGAATCCCCGAAACGAACCTCCCGCTTCCGGGCGTCGTTTCGGGGATTTGTTGGGCGGCCCGGATTTCGGACAGCCGTTTCTGACCGATGATTACTCCACCGCTTTGAGTTCGAGTACGCGGCTCGCATATTCCTTGCCCACCGTGAATTCGAGTCCGTTCTCCATCAGGAACGCGCCGCTGAAGGTCTTGCCGTCCTGCGGGACCGGCTTCCCGTCGACGTTCAGTTCGGTGATCCGGTAGCGTTTGCCGGGGTCGAGACCCGCCATGCGGAAGGCCGGCGACGGCATGTTGAGGAAGTGCTCCAGCTTGTAGACGAACCAGACGGCGCGGTCCTTTTCGGGTGCGACGTACATCAGCGATGCATAGCCTGTCTTGTCGTAGGGCGAGATCAGCCGGTAGAGGTCGCCCTGCTGCACGATGGGACGGATCTCCTTGTAGTCGGCGATCGCCCTGCGGGCGAACTCCTTCTCTTTGCCGGTCATCTTTGAGGGTTGCAGTTCCAGCCCCAGGCGTCCCGACATGGCCACGTCGAAGCGCAGTTTGAGCGGAACGTTGCGGCCCGTCTGGTGGTTGGGCGAGGCGCTCACGTGCGAGGCCATCGCCACGGCGGGATAGAAGTTCGACACGCCCCATTGCATGTAGATGCGTTGCAGGGCGTCGGTGTTGTCCGAGGTCCAGAATTCATCGTAGTAGGGCAGGACGCCATAGTTGACCCGGCCGCCGCCGCTGGCGCACGACTGCATCACCAGACGGGGATATTTCTCCTGGATGCGCCGCAGCACCTTGTCCATGCCGCGGTGGTACTCGATGTAGAGGTGCGATTGCCGGTCGGCCGGCAGGAAGGTCGAGCCGTAGTTGTAGAGCGTCATGTTGTCGTCCCACTTGATGTAGGCGATGTCGGGATGCGCGGTCATCAGACGGTCGACCACGCTGAAGACGAACTCCTGCACCGCGGGGTTCGACAGATCGAGCACCTGCTGCGTGCCGCCGCGGCCCTTGCGGTTTTCGCGGTAGGGCTGCTGGATCACCCAGTCGGGATGCTTCTCATAGAGTTCGCTCCGGGTGTTGGTCATCTCGGGTTCGATCCAGATGCCGAACTTCACGCCGTGTTTGCGGGCCGACTCGGTCAGACCCTCGATGCCCTGCGGCAGTTTCTCGCGGCAGACCGTCCAGTCTCCGAGGCTCGTCTCGCCGTTGTTGCGCGGGTATTTGTCGCCGAACCAGCCGTCGTCCATCACGAACAGTTCGCCGCCCAGGTCCGCCAGGTCGGCCATCATCCGGTCCATGCCCTCCTGGTTGACCTTGAAATAGACGCCCTCCCACGAGTTGAGCAGCACGTCGCGAAGCTCGGTTCCGTGGTTGAGCCGGTGGAGGCGCGCCCATCGGTGGATGTTGCGGCTCACGCCGCTCTTGCCCTCGTCGCTGAACGTGAAGGCGAATACCGGGGTCGTGAAGACCTCGCGGGGTTGCAGCGTGTATTGCGACTGCTCCTCGTTGATGCCCGCGAAGAGGTGCGTGGTGTGGGTGTTGTCGTTGTCCAGGGCGATGCGGTAGTTGCCGGCCCAGGCCAGCGTGCCGCCGATGACGCGGCCTGTCAACTCCCGGGGGCGTCCGTCGAGCGAGATCATCAGCGAGGGGTTGTCGCGCTGCGTGTTGCGCACGCCGTCCTTGTTCTTGAGCACCTTCATGCCGTCGGTCAGCGGTTCTTCGTGGAGGTAGCATTCCGCTCCCCATGTGCCGTGGAAATGCGTCAGCCACGTGTCGCCCCGGCGGACGGGCATGTAGGCCGATGCGAACCGGTAGAGCGTCACGGGTTTCTTCTCCGTGTGGCTGATCTCGGTCCACGTCTCGATCACCTCGCAGTCGTCGTAGGTCTTGTAGAAGAGCGTCACGAAAAACGGGTAGTGCTTGTCCTTCATGGCGATGGCGGTGGTTTCGGAGCCGTCTCTGCGGTCGCGCGACACCGACTCGACAGCCAGTTCGAGCGACATCGAACCGTCGCCGTGCGTCGCCTGAATGGCTACTTCGCGGTAACACTGGGCGCCGAACTGCGGGTAGGCCGCATCGCCGAACGCCGCTCCGCTGGCGAGGATGTCGTCGGGCGAGGCGACGCGCGCTCCGAAATACTGGAACAGAGGGGTTTTGCCTTTTTCTGCCGTCAGCAGCAGCGAGGAATTCCGGGTCGAGAGGAGGATGTTTTCCGCCCGGAGCATGCCGCCGGACAGCAACGCAGCGCCGGCCCATGCCAATACCAAAAGTTTCTTCATTGCAGGGTTGTCGTATAAGGTTGATTTCGGGTATAAAACTAATAAAAAAACGCGGATTCCGCAAAGAACGCAGGCCGGACAATCGTCCGGCCTGTGAATCCAGAAATCCGAAACGGAGCCTCCGCGGTTATTTCGGGGCTGTGACGAACGGTGTCTCCAGCAGTTTTTTCAGCGTGGCGGGGTTGTCGGTGGTGATGTAGTCGACACCCAGCGCGATGCAGGCCATCATGTCGGCCGTCGAATTGACCGTCCAGGCGTTGACCTCGATTCCGCCGGCGTGGGCTTCCGTCACCCACTCGGGTTTTTTCGAAAGCACGGTCGAATACTGGTAGTCGATGCCCGAGAGCTTGTCCGCCGCGACTTCGGCCGGAGCCTTGTCGCCGCCCAGGTACTGTACGCCGGCCGCGGGCATGGCCGCCCGGAGCTGCTTGCAGACCTCGTAGTCGAAGGCGATGTAATCGACCCGCGTCTCCATCGACTTCGCCTTGACGGCGGCCACGACGGCGTTGACGGCCCGCGTGTTGCTTGCGGCCGAACTGTGGGTCTTGATTTCGCAGATCAGTTTCATCGAAGCGTCCTTGGCGCCCTGCTCCAGATAGGCGTCAAGCGTCGGTAGTTTTTCGCCGTTGGCCAGCGTGAGGTCCCTGATCTGTGCATAGGCGCTCTCTTCGATCCGCAGGTCGCTGCCTGCCACCGTCGTGTTGTGGTTGATCACCGGCACGTCGTCGGCGGTGATCCAGACGTCGAACTCGGCGCCGTGGATGCCCAGTTTCTGGGCGTTGGTCAGGGCAGCGATCGAATTCTCGGTCGAATTCTCCACGCCGTCCTGATGCTGGCCGCGGTGCGCGATGATCCGGGGCATCGAGACGGAGGGATTGTCGCAGACGGTGAATTCGACCGTGCCGATCGGGTATTGGCTGCCGTTGCGGACGAGCGTCATGAAATACCGGCTCGTTCCGGCGGGAATCCCTGCGGGGAGGGTCACTGCCAGCGACTGAAGGGTATTGTCGCCGGAGGCTTCGGTGAATGCGGCGTCGGCCGTGAACGCTGCGGTCACGTTGGCCGCCGAGGTGAACTTTACCTTGTCGCCGGCTGCGAAACCGTTGCCGTAGATCGTATAGGTGTAGCCTGCGCCGATCTCGCACCTGGTCAGGTAGGTGAGGTTCGAGAGTGCGAATTCCACGGGCGTCTGGCCGGCGAACGCCGCATCCTGGTAGAGCAGGGCGATCTGGTCCCCGGTCAGCGCGTCGTCGAAGACGCGGGCCAGAACCACTTCGCCGTTCCATGCGTTGCCCATCGAGCCTACGGCCGAGTCGCCGCCCAGCGCGAACCACCGTGCGCCGTCCTTGGCGTGGATCAGTTCGCCCGGAGCGTCGGCCGTGCCCTTGAGTTGGCCGTCCACGTAGATATAGGCTTTCTCGGCGGTTTTGTCCCAGACGCCCACGACGTGGTAGTAGCGGCCCGGTTCGGGCGTCACGTCGCTCTGCGCCCAGCGCCACGTGCTTTTGCCCGTGGTGCTCACATTGGGCAGGAATGTGATGCAGGCCGGATGGCCTCCCTGGCCCTCCTTGCAGATCAGGAAACCCGTGCCGCCGGCTTCATGCGCCGAGAAGGGCTTGTACTCCTTCGTGCCGTCGTTGCGGTTCGAACGCAGGACGACCTCCAGCGTGTGGCCGTCGTCCAGACCCTGCTTGAACGTCTCGTTCGTGTAGTAGTCCACCCGGTAATAGGAATCCTTGCGGGAACCCTGCCCCGGGGTGTGCGTGTAGTTGGTCACGATGCGCTTGTAGACGTCGTGGTAATAGCAGGTCAGCGCCGTGCCGGGGTAGGAGAGCACCTCGTTCTTGAGCGGCGATACGTCCTCGGCCGTGCCGTCGGCGTGGAAGACAACGTCGAGCAGGTCGGCTTTCGGCGCTTCGGGCGGCACAGGTCCGGGTTCCTGCGTGATGGTGAACTCCTCGACCAGCGTGGGGTCCGAGACCGAGATGAACCGGACTACGCCGGAGCGCTCCCTGCTCACGGTGTTTTCCGGAATCAGAATCGCCAGCGTCATGCCGTCGACGGTGGGGTGGGTGAACCAGTCGGTCTTGCTCTGGTCTATCGCATAGGTCCATTTGCCGTCGGTCGTTACGGTGAACACGACCGTGCTCCCTTCGTAGGGGATGGTCCCGTTTTCGGGGGCGAGGTTGGACGCTACCGAGAACGCGACGTTTTTCCATTCGGCCGTCTCGTCGTCTTTGCACGACGGGCAGAGCGCCAGGGCGAAAGCCGTGAACAGAAAAAACGATAAAAAACCTTTTTTCATATTAGGAAGGTTATGTGGTTAATTTTTCAGTTGATTGATCCGGCCGGGTCATTGGTCGTTTTCAGGCTTCTCCGTCGCGGGGCGGACCGGGAAGATCAGCACCGTGGCGGCCGCCGCGTTCACCTCCGTGTCGGGACTGCCGACCGAAACGGGCAGCACGCAGCGACTGTCCGCCGTGATCGCCGAGACGTCGATCCGAATGCCGATCTTCGCGGTGTGGGCGTTGTTGTCGAGCCGCACGGCGGCGGTCGGGAGGTCGTAGCAGGCTTCGGGCATCAGCACGTAAGCCGTACCGTTGGCCTTGTTGTAGGCGGCCAGCGCTTCGGCGTCGACCGAGAGTGCGGCCGTCGAACCGCCTTCGTTGTAGCCGCTCCGGTAGATCCACACCTCGTAGTCGACCGCTGCGGCATCGGCCGTCAGGGCGACCTGTTGCAGGCCGTTTTTCGGGATCAGCACTTTCGAGCCGATGTCGTATCCGATCTCTTCGTTGTCGGAGCACCCGGCCAGGCAGGCTGCCGCCGACAGCGCGAGCGCTAAAAATAGCTTTTTCATGGTCGTTTCTTTTCGCTAATGGTTAATAACCCGGATTCTGAACCAGCTGGCCGTTGATGTTGAGCTGCGAGTTGGGGATCGCCAGCCAGTAGTGTTTCGGCGTGGTGAAGATGCGCGTGTCGTTCTCCTTCATGTCGACCAGCTTGTAGAACTTCTCGGGCGTGTCGCCCTCGATGTTCCAGGCCTTCGGGATGGGGCGCAGGCACTCTTCGGCGATCTTCCAGCGGCGGATGTCGTGGAAACGGCGTCCCTCCATCAGGAACTCGATCGAACGCTCGCGGCGGATGATGTCGCGCAGCTTCTGGCCCGAGGGGATGCCGCCGGCCCTGCTCCACGACTCCTGGAACGTCGGAAGGCCGCAGCGCGAGCGGATCTTGTTCAGGCACTCGTAGCCGTAGTCGCTCAACGTGCCGTCGTACTCGAAGTCGGCTTCGGCGTAGCTTAAGTATAGCTCGGCGATGCGCATGTAGGGGAAGACGTAGCTCATGTAGGTGCTGACGGAGTAGTTTCCGCTTGAGTTGAGCGTCATCTTCGACTGTTCGTTGACCCATTTCTGGCAGAAATAACCGTTGTAGGACTGGTATTCGTTGTCGTAGCTGCCGGTGAAGCCCTGCGGCTCGCCCTTGTGCGCCTTGATGGTCATTTTGCCGCCGTTGAAGCGGTACGTGCCCCGGTCATAACCCACCGACGCATAGAAGCGCGGCTCCTTGTGGAGGTGCATCTCGACCGTCCCGGCCGCCTTGTTGTAGGCCAGCGGGTCGATGTCCTTCGTCTCGGGGTCGTCCTCCCACGGAAGTCCGTTCCGGGTGTAATACATCTGGACGGCCTCGAACGTCGGGCACAAATAGCCGCGGTAGGCGCCCGACACCTTCGTGTAGTTGTTGGCCAGGTGGCAGCCGAACTGCTTCTGCGTGTAGGTGATCGAGCCTGACTTGTTCAGGCTCATCAGGTACTCGTTCTGGTTCAAGAACTGTGTCGCGTTGCCGTCGCCGGTGAAGATGTAGGTGTAGTTGGCGCGCCCCAGTTCGAACGGGTCGGTCGTGCTGGTGCTTTTCGACACGGAGAGGCCCAGTTGGCGGTCGTCCATCGTGTAGGCTCCCGTTTCCTTCGAAGCCTCCACGCAGTCGATAGCCTCCTTGGCAGCGTCCATCGCGCGTTTCCACTTCTCGGCGTCGTAGGTCTGGTTGATCAGGTGCGTGCCGTCCTTGTTGACGAAATCGGCGTAGAATTCCGAATTGCCGTTCACCAGCGGCGATGCGGCGTAGAGCAGCAGGCGGGCGCGGTAGGCCAGCGCCGTGGCCTTGATGGCGCGGCCGTACGCGATGGGACCCCAGTAGTCGGGCAGCATGTCGGCGGCCTTGCGGAACTCCTCCTCGATGAAATTGACGCACTCGTCGTAGGTGCTGCGCGGCACGTTCACGCTGCTGGCCGGCGCATTCAGGTCGATCTCCTCCCGGGCCAGTACGATCGGACCGTAGTACTCCAGCAGGATCTGGTGCAGGTGGGCGATCAGGAAGTGCGCCTCGCCCGACCAGTAGCGCAGGTTGGCCTCCGAGATGTCGGGAACAGAACCTATGTTGTTCAGGAAGTTGTAGGCATAACGGATGCCTTCGTAGATGTTGTACGAGTAGTTACCCGTCGGAAGTCCCGAGGTCGTTCCCCACATGTTGAAGTAGGTGTTCGTCGGGGACTCCTGCGAGGTGGCGTATACGAGGCTCTTCCACGAGAAATAACGCACCGATCCGTAGTAACTCGAAATCAGGTCGTCGCCGCCGCTCAGGTCGGGCATGGCCTGCGCATGGAACAGGTCGGGGCACTTGCCGTAGACCATGAAGAGCATCTTTTCGGCCTGGGCCTGGGTCTTGTAGATGTCGTCCTGCGTGGGACTGCCCTCGGGAACGACATCCAGGAAATCGCAGGATGCGGCCGCGAGAAGGAGGGCTAACGCCATTGCTATTTTTTTCATAACGGTATCTTCTTTTGGATTAGAATTGGTATTGAACGCCGATTTTCGCCGTCCGCTGCAACGGGTAGGACAGGCCGTGGCCGCCGCCCTTTTCGGGGTCCCAGTAGTCGAACGGGGAGATGACGAAGAGGTTGTTGCCCGACAGGTAGACGCGGAGTTTCTTGATGGTGTAGCCCAGCTCCACGGTTTTCAGGCGCAGGTATTTGGCGTCGTGGATGTAGAAGGTCGAACTCTGGGTGTTGTTGGAGCTTAACTGCGAGGTCAGGCGCGGATAGGCCGCGTCGGCGCGGTTGTTGTCCTCCGACCAGTGGTTGTCGGCGATGTACTGCGTGATGCCGTAGCCGAAGTGCGAGGCGTCGCAGAACGGGTGCATGTTGTACATCCGCAGCGATACGTTGGATGCGCCCTGGAACATGAACGAGAAGTCGAGCCTGCGCCACTTCACCGTCGCGCCGATGCCGTACTGGATTTCGGGAACGGTCGGGCTGCCGGCCGTCGTCACGTCGTTGCCGTCGACGATGCCGTCGCCGTTCAGGTCGCGGTACTTGATGTCGCCGACCGTGTAGTTGCCGAACTGCTGTTTGGGCGAGTTGTCGATCTCCTCCTGCGAGGTGAACAGCCCGTCGGCGACCAGCACGCCGGTGATGGCGTTGACCGGATGTCCCACGACCGACATGTAGTCGTACATCAGGTCGCCTTCATCCTTCTCGACCACTTCGTTGCGCGAGAAGGTGAACGTGCCGCGCAGGCTCAGCGACCAGTCCTTGTTGAACTGCTTGTTGTAGACGGCCGAAAGGTCGACGCCGTGCGATTTCACACGTCCGATATTGCCGTAGGGCGTAACGCCCAGCAGGCCCGTCGACGAAGGCAGCGAGGTGCGCCGCATGAAGATGCCCGTACGGTCTTCGGTGAAGTAGGCGGCTTCGATGTTCAGCGCGTTGAACAGTCCCAGTTCGAGACCGACGTCGAGTTTCTTGGCCTCCTCCCACGTCGCGTTGGGGTTGCCGTAGGTGGTGATCTTCGGGCCTTTGCCCTGGGAGTTCCAGTTGTAGTAGAATCCCGATTCCTCGCCCATGGCCACGATGGAGCGGTAGGGGAAGCGCTCGCCCAAGGCGTCGTTGCCCGCCAGACCGTACGATACGCGGATCTTCAGGTTGCTGACCGTCTTGCGGATGCCGTCCCAGAACGACTCGTTGGAGATCACCCAGCCGGCCGCCGCCGAGGGGAAGAAACCCCAGCGTTTGCCGGGAGCGAAGTTCTCCGAGCCGTTGTAGCCGAAGCTGGCCTCGAACAGGTAGCGGTTGTCGAATCCGTAGGTCACGCGGCCTGCCATGCCCTGCTCGCGGTAGGGCAGCAGGTTCTCCTCGCTCGTGCCGGCGATGTTGTTCTTCTTCTCGTTCATGCGGTAGACGAACATGGCTCCCACGTCGTGTTTGCCGAATTTGCGGGCGTAGTTCAGCGAGGCTTGCAGCGCGTAGCGGCGGTGGCCGCCGTTGCCGTCGGTGCTGGTCAGGTAGGTCGTGCCCGTGTCGCCGATCG